>Ga0209345_10000786_pt1 | contig 40551 bp, 27 predicted proteins | sample Cruoilmetagenom7_FD_187294 | JGI IMG/M metagenome (GOLD analysis project Ga0209345, IMG submission 187294) | Oil polluted marine microbial communities from Coal Oil Point, Santa Barbara, California, USA - Sample 7 (SPAdes) (version 2) | ecosystem: Environmental > Aquatic > Marine > Oil seeps ...
AATAGAAAATAACAATAATTTAATATTTTTTCAGTTAGTTATAATTTGATTTATAAAATAAATTCTATGGACAATACCATTTATTTTTTATGCTCAATTCATATTATTTTTACATTTATGTTTAATTTTAAAAAATTAAACATAAATAGTTGGCGTTTATAAAATAATCTGCAATTTGGTTAGGATTTAGTTCTGTAACAGCCTGCCGACATCCCATGCAACATGAGATTGGTGTTTGCTGTGAAGAAAAAAATAGGGTTTCTGTTTAAGGTACTACATATAATCTACAAGGCTGCTTCTCATCACTCTGCTTGCTGCTGCCAAAGCTGACTGGTATGCATATTCTTTTGTTCTAAGATTTGTGATTGCATCTATGACATCTGCTTCTTCAATTGATATCCTCCTTTTCATATAACTCATATTTAAATCCTGAATAATTTTATCTTTTATATCCAGGCGAACAATTTTTGAACCTATTTCTGTAATTTCACCTAGTATATTGTTAAAATGCACATCAAGAGATGCCGAGGCACTGGCACTTCCGTCCACGCTATTGGAATTAAGACTTTGTTCTAACCATAAAAGTGTATCAAATATATCTCCGGCAACATTACCGCTGCTGGTAACAAATTGTGCGATATCGTCTTCATTGTCAAATCCCAGCACAGATGCAGCACTTGTATTTGTTCCACCAGGCCCGTTTAAACCTGTTTCCCATAAAATATGCTGCTCATCAAGATTTGAGCTGTTAGCCTTAATTGAAATTTTGTTTGTATTGGTATCAAAGGAGACATCATAATCAATATCAAACATGGAACTATTTTTCATTGCAGTTTCAATAGCTAAAGTCAAAGCATTTATGTTTGTATAAACATTATTTGTAATTGTAGCTGTCAGTTCACAGGAATCAGCTCCTGATGTACCATTGACAAGCTCTTTGTAGTCAATATTATTGTTTGCATTATCAATTGTAATACGTATTACCGGGTTATCGCTTATATGCGACAGCGCACTTGAATCATCGTGGCAATCGTCAAAGCCTAAAGTTATTGCAGCACTTGTATTTGTTCCGCTTAGGCTGCTTGGACCGCTGTTCCAAAGCAATTGCAAATTGCTTAATACAGATCCGTTTTCTCTTATGGTAAACCTTCTTGTGTTATTGTCATATGATACAGTATAATCTATGCTAAAGGCAGATTCAGTTTCCATGGCAGTTTCCATGGCTGCTGCAAGATCTGCCATGCTTGTATAGTCTCCATTTTGAATTTTAGCTGTAAGCGCACTGCTTTGCACATCAGCAGAGTTTGTCTCCTTAAAATCAATGCTGTTGTTATTATTTGTAATACTAATTAGCACTACATCATTGTCACCGGAATATGATAAAGCCCCCAGGTCATCAGCATTACTTTCAAAGCCTAATGTTTCAGCAGCACTTTTTTTTTCTCCAAAAGTATTGCTAAAACTGCCTGAGCACCATAAAAGTTGCAGTTCATTAAGAGCTGCACCTGAATCTGTAATTGAAAATCTGCGTGTTGCAGCATCGTATGATACAGTATAATTGATACCATTTGCAGATACCTGTTCCAAAGAATTTTCTACGGCTCTTGCCAGTTCATCCATACTTGTATAGATATTTTCCGGAATAACAGCATGGAGCTCATTGCTTAAAACTCCCCCGACCAATTCTTTAAAATCTATCCTGCTGTTATTGCTGTCAACTGTTATAAGTGGTACCACATAATCACTTGTGGGATAGACAGTACTATCATCAACATTATCAAAGCCCAGGGTCTGTGCTGCATTATTTGCAGCATTTAGCCCACTGTTCCATAAAATTCCAAACTCATTTAGACCCGAGCCATATCCCTTGATTGTGAACATGCTTTTTGTGCTGTCATATGACACCTTATAATCAATTCCAATACCTGAAGCTGCTTCCATGGCATTTTCAATGGCTGATGCAAGAGAATTCATATCTGTATATGTACCGCTTGGGATTACTGCATTTATCTGCACCTGATTTTCTGTAAAATCAATTTGATCGTTTGCATTAGCAACTATTACAATATCTGTGATAAAATTTATTGGATGATCACTTGTGGGGGGTAAATATGACATATCTGTTCTATTAAAACCCATTACCATTGCAGCATTTGATCCTGAATTTTCTCCTGTATTCCACAAAAAATCCAGTTTGTCCAACATTGCTCCATCTTCTCTGATGCTGAACTTTTTGTTTGTGCTGTCAAATAATACTTTATATTTTGTGTTTATCCCAGATTCAGAAGCAGCGTTTAATGCATTTTTAACAGCTGTTGCCAGCTCATCACCGGAATATTTTCCATTGGCAATTGTTGCGGTAAGATGACTTGTTGCAAGCCCTTTATCATGTTCAATAAAATCAATTTTGTTATTTGTATTGTTAATCACAAAATAATCACTTCCAAAAACTTTACTTCCATCATGTCCCACAGCAAGTTTTTTATCCTTTCCGGTTTTTATTGCAAACTCATCATTATTGCCTTTGTAATTTACCACTGTTTTGCCATTTTCAGTGGTCAAATCATAAGCTTTAAGATTAGTTTTTGTACCTGCAAAAAGGTATTGACCATTTACTCTTGTATTTGCAAGGGATATGATCTCTTCAAGTATTCCATTGATTTTTACAGCTGCATTCTTTCTCTGATCTTCGTTATAAGTGCTGTTTGACATAGTTTGAGTTACAAGTTTTGCCTCAGTTATTAAATCTTTTATACTTGTCAGTGATGTTTCACCGGCATTAAGCCAATTTCTGCCCATTTCAAGATTTCGCTTAATCTGGTCTAAATTGCTGATATCGCCATTTAGACCAAGAACCTGTGTAAGTCCTATTGGATCATCAGCAATAGAGTTAATACGTTTGCCGGTTTGAACAACTAAATTCGCATCATTCAAATCACTTGTAAGGCGGCCAAGGTTAATTCTTGACGTACCATAAAGAGTCATGTTTGGAACACGCATTTTAAATTTTCCGACTGTTTAAGCAACCAGCATAGCTGATTGGCTCCTGGTTATATTTTTTAAAAAAATTTAATGAAAAAATTACCTGGTTGATATTAATGTTGCCATCATTTCGTCTGCAACAGATAAAAGTTTTGAAGCCACAGCATAAGCATGCTGATATTTAATCATACTGATCATCTCCTCATCAAGGGATACTGCAGAAATGGCATCTCTTTGTTCTTGCAGTCTGTTTACCATGGTTTCGCTGAAACTAAGGGATCTGTCAATATTGGATGATTCAATACCCATGTTTCCAACCATTGTATGATAATAATTGTCCAGAGATGTTGTAAGCGCACTGGAAGTTGCATCACTACCCCTGCTGAAAATCCATACCGGCATAACCTGCTTTTCATACTGCAAATCTGCTAAAGCCAAAACATTTTTGTTATCACCAATGCCATAGTCACCGGTATTTCCATCTATTTTCGCTGCTGCTATATAATCATATTCTTCAAGAAGAGTGTTATTTTCCATTGTCATTGCATCTTTACCATTAAAAAAGGTATTTACCCCTAAAGCTGCTGCAACATGTGAATCTAAAGTTTTGTCATCGGAAAAGGCAAAACTGTACTTACCTGAAGTATGTGCAATATCAAACTCAAACCGTCCATTATCAAATACGGGTTTATCAAATTTAACGGTCATCGCCCTTGCTCCGTCTAATTCTATGTGAAACCCGTTATCCATATCAAAGCCTTCATGACCCTCCAAGGGCAGCAAATTAACAGAATATCCTATATTATTACCAGGCGGAACAGCCCAGTTACCAGTTGATGCATAGGCCAAATCGTCTCTTTCCACACGAAAGTTTGTACCTGATTTACTCAACGCACTATAATTGTTAACAGTAATATGAACATTATCCTTACAAAATCCTCCCAAATCACTACATGTAAAATTTGTAATTTTATTTTTATTTGTATCAGGAGAAAACTTAATTGTATTTAACTTTGTTACTTCAGCTGAAACACCTATAGTCTGTCTGTTAAATTCATCCCTGAAAGAACCTATTGTCCATTGCCAGTCAGTTGACAAATTTAAATCAGGAGTTCCATTCTCATCTGATGATATTGTAAACACATCACCTGCAAACAAAGTTCCACCAGTAAATCTTAATCTCATACCATCTAATACGACTTCATCCGGAACAACAGGAGGTGTTGCACCGTCTAAGGTAAAAGTGCCGCTTGTAATATTGTTTTTCCATTCAATTTCAATTGCGTTTATTCCAATTTCTCCACCTGTTTTCACCTTAAATATATATGAGTCCAGTATGCTGTTTGCTTTGCCTGTAAGACTAACAGCCAAAGGGTCAAATTCGCCTAAATTATTAGTATTTACAGTAAATGTGTTACCTGCTACGAGATCTCCATCTCCAATATTAAATGACAGTCCCCCTTCTACATTAATGGCCCCGGCATCATCTACATCAATTTTTCCATTGATGCCTGTTTTTAACCCATTTGAGTCAAACCGCTCCCAGGATATAACTGCGGTTGAATCTATCACCCTTGATGTAACCTGATTATTTGTATTATTAAGTGTATTTAAATCAGGGTTATCATGAACTGTTAATTGCGCATCAGCAGAAGTTGTATCAGAAAAACCGGTAAGCTGAATCGGAACGTTATCAGTTTTTAAAATATATACATAGGCACCGTTTTGGCTGACTGAATATCCGGAAAGAGCATTAACAGCTCCCAAAGCGTTATAAATGCCCGTTGCAAATTCAACATCTGTATTATCTGTTGCCTGCACATTATATGTTACTGCAGTGCCATCTATGTCAAAAGTAATTGCATCCAAAGGATTAAACCCTGTATAACCATTTTCTCCTCCCAAAGCAATCATTGATTGTCCTGTTGTCGCATTAATGTTTGCAGGGCTGTCAAAAATGCCTCCTGCTGCGCTGTTAACAGTTGATCTGATTGAAATACCAGATTCCATAAGCAAATTTGCAGTAGCTGTTTTAACAGCACTGTCATCTCCTGCACCGCCGTTTTCAATTAATGTCTGGCCATCAAAAACAAGTTGATCTGTCTGCGCGGTTGTACCTGATATTACTGAATCTGTAGAATTTGTTACAGTCACACTTGTTGCACCAGAATTTGCCGAAGGTGCAATTGCCAATTGTGCTATAGTTCCTGTGCCGCTTGCATCATTATCATTAAAATTTCCTATTGTTAAAGACTTTTCACCTGTTGTAACAAAAGAAAAACTATTGCTGTTTCTTGTAATTGTAACCTGATCACATATCCCGTCTTCCAATATTACGCTTTCTCCATCTGCAAGCACATTGCCGTTATTAATATCTCTTGATATTTCGTCTGCTATGACTGTATCTGTAATATTTGCTGTAATTGTAAGTGATGCGGTATTCCCAGCAGCACTTGCATCATTGTCAACAACATTTGCAACACCAACTGTTAACCCGCTAGTTGTATTAAAATTAAAATCATTTCCATTCCTGGTCACTGTAACTTCATTGCCTGTGCCGTCATATAAAGTTACACTATCTCCATTTGCCATAACACTGCCTGAGTTTATCCTTCTTGATATTTCATCGGCAACAAGGATATTTGTAACAACCCCTGCATTTGCATCGCCTATGGCATCGACATCAACAGTTACACCAGCTACACTGTTTGCTCCCAGCTGCAAATCAAATGTTATTAAATCTCCTGTATTTGTTCCTGCATTATAATCAAAACCGTTTCCTGTATAATTTCCTCCAAACAAGCCCGATGTATCTCCCAAAGCATCCAAATCCACAGATACGTTTCCAACAACAGCAGAATCTAACAGCAGATCAAACGTTATCAAGTCTCCTGTTCTGCTTGCCACATTATAATCAAAACCATTTCCCACATAAGGTCCTCCAAACAAGCCCGATGCATTATCCAGCACATCAAAGTTTTCAATTCCGATATTTTCACCGTGTCTGCTTGCAAGCAGCACCAGATTATCAGCAGCGGTCAAAAGGCTTGAGTCAATAGAAAGGTCATTTCCTGACCCGTTAATCTCTGAGACTGCACTTTCCAATGCTGTCAGAAAATTTGCTCTTGTGGTATCATCATTACTGTCAATCATAAAAGATACAATGGCTGTTTTATCCCCTGATGCCAGCGTAAAAGTTACTGTATCATACTGATTTGCATTTGCAACTCCATCTAATAAGCTGCCTATGCCTATGGTTGCGCTGTTTGGGTTTGCAGATGATGTGATTCCTTCAATTGCATTCAGTGCCTGTGAAATGGCTTTTGCAGATCGGCTAACATCACCTCCTGTATCTGCCAGAGTAAATGTTTGCAACTCTGTTGTACCATTTGTAACGGTTATTTTCTGCTGTGATATTGCCTGATCAAGGGCACTGCTTATTGTTGATCCTGTCTGAGCAATACCTATGCCAGATCCGTTTAATATAGTCATATAATCAGCACCTACTGTGCCTGGCGTTACAACCGTAAAAACATATTTATCCTGAGTAATGCCGAAGGAATTGCCTGTAAAATTTGTTACCTGGGAACTTGATATTCCCATATCAACTATGGTTGGAGAAAAGGTGGGAGGCTCAGAACTTGAATCTTTAATCCACATTTTAAAATCATTTGTATAATCAATTTTATCACCATAGGAAAGTGTTTGTAATAATCCACTATCATCTGTACTATATGTACCTGTTACAGGATTTGAAAAAAAATTCAGTCCAACACCCTTGCTGTGCTCCTGATTTACTGCCCATATTACACCTTTTGCCATAGCATCTAATTCTGCTTTATACTTTGGAATAATTTCATCTCTCATCTCAAGCCAGCCGCCTATTTTCCCTGTTCCTATATCATCTGAAATATCAACACTGTTCCCAAAGGAGGTGACCCATTTTACCTCATTTTCGGAGAGTTCAATAGGATAGGAATCCGAACTCTCAACAAGGGAAAACCCTTTACCTACTAATACAGTAACAGCACCATTTGGCTGCTCAAAAAAATTAATTTCTATAAGTTTGGAAAGTTCTGTAAGCAGAGCATTACGCTTGTCTCTCAGATCGTTTGCAGTTTTGGTATTTACCTCTAAAGAGATAATTTCCTGATTAACATTTCCAATCTCTTCCATAATGCTGTTAGCTGTTGAAACACCTGCTTCAAGCTCATGTGTGAGATCAGAATCCATTTTCATCAAAGAAGCTTGCAAATCATTAAATCTTTCTGAAAGCAATGCTCCCTTTTGGAATACTGCAGATCTTTCTGAAGGTCCTGTGGGGTTATTGGAAAGGTCATGCCATGAATTCCAGAAGTCTAAAGTCAAGTAACTTATACTGCTTTCAGAATTTTCATTGAACAGACTTTCCATTATATCCATATAGGCATTTGTCTCCTCATGGGATGCCAGTTTGGATTTTTCTCCCATTAAACGGTCTTCAAGAAGCTGATCACAACATCTTTGGACTTGCTGGGCTTCAACACCTGTTCCTATAATAAAACCTCCATACAAAACAGGAGGTCTGGCAGCATGGGGAACCTTTTGCCTGCTGAAGCTTTCGGAATTTACATTGGCCACATTATGCCCCACCACATTAAGACCATACTGCTGTGCTGCTATGGCCCCTTTTGCCGTATTTAAAACCATACCAAGTCCAGACATAACTAAACCTTTTTATGTATCAATACATTAGCTTTATTATCTCTATTAAAAACATGCCCATTGCCATAAGTTCTGTTGTCAGGTCTTATTGAGTCTGTCATTATTGCAATAAGTTCATTGACAAACCCTAAACTTTCTTCAACAAAACATCTGTTGTTATGTGCAAGTGAATACACTTCATTTTTTACTGATATCAATGATATATGAATTTTGAGAATGTTAGATGCAAGCTTTTGGGGAATAAAAGATATAATTTTCTGAGCATTAAAAGATGCAGCGTTCATATTATGATAAATTGAGTTTCTGTTTAAAACAGCAAGAATTTTACTACGAATTTTTTCAATTTTTGACGATAGATTCTGTTTTTCTTCAGAATGTTTCCATAACAGATCTATTTTAAAATCTTTTGTCAGATTTTCCTTTTCCATTTCAAGACACAAAAGCAACTCCTTGTATACAAAAAGTTTCTCTTTAAACAATTTTTCCAGATCCAAAATAGTTTTTTCCATAATTTTATCCCCATGTCAGTTGTTGCAGTTAGATTATCAGCGCTTTGCTATGCAATGAAAAAATCTAAATATCAAGTAATAACTATAAAAATTAATATCGGATAAAACCAAATGTATCTTAAAACATGCTGCAATTAAACAAATCTAATTTATCATGCTTTGTTTCAAGGTTTCATGTGATAATTTGAATTGTTCTTTCTTTCCAAAGTTTTATATAGCATATCTTTGATTCCGATATTTTTGCTGCCTCTTGCTATATCTGTTGCAATTTGCTGGTCATACATTGATTCAAAAATATCTTTTTGAGCGCTTTTCCCGAAAATTGTCTCACCTGACATGGTTTTTCTCATAGATTTCAGCAGGCTGTTAATAAGCATTGCTTCAAAGTCAGCGCATGCTTTTTTAAGCTCTTGATTATTATCAGTTTTTTTCGGAGCAACTATTGTACTTGATAAGGAATTTTCATAAATTTTCATAATATTCATTTTTTTATCTCCTATATTATTTCAAGTTCTGCCTGCAAAGCACCTGCAGCCTTTATACTCTGAAAAATACTGATCAAATCTCTTGGTGTAACCCCTATGGCATTTAATGCCCTGACAAGATCTCCTATTGTTGAATTTTCCGGGACAAGAATAACTTTACTATTTTCCTCTTCAATCTTTATTTCCTCTTTTGTCGTAGTTACAGTTTTTCCTTGTGAGAAAGATTCCGGTTGAGATACTTCTTCTGCTCTTGTTATTACAATGCTAAGATTTCCATGTGAAACAGCTACAGTTGACAGTCTAACTTTTTCTCCAATCACAACTGTACCGGTTTTTTCATTTACAACAACTTTTGCTCTAAAATCAGGAACAATTTCAAGAAGTTCCATTTTTGAAATAAACAAAGAAACATTGCCTTGAAATTTTTCAGGAATTGTAAGCTGCAAAGTTCCGGCATCCAAGGGATTTGCAACAATTTTACCAAATTGTGAATTAATGGTTTTTTCAACCCTGCATACTGTTGTAAAATCAGGATTGTAAAGAGACAGCATTAACTGTTTTTTCTTGTTCAACAAAAAACTGATCTCTCTTTCAATAGTTGCACCCCGTGAAATTCTAGCAACTAGCAGATGGTTTTTTACAGCTCCATCTCCTGCACCAAAACCTCCGACAGATACAGGCCCTTGAGCTAAAGCATATACTTTGCCGTCTACACCGCGAAGAGGAGTTAAAAGCAAGGTGCCACCAACAAGGCTTTTTGCATCTCCTATAGAAGAAACAACCACATCTATTGTACTTCCGACCCTGGCAAAAGGAAGCATTTTTGCAGTTACAATAACAGCTGCAATATTTTTCACCTTTACCTGGCTTTTATCCACATGAATTCCCATGTGTTCCATCATGTTTACAAGTGACTGAACTGTAAATTCTGTACCTGATTTATCACCTGTACCATTTAATCCCATCACAAGGCCATATCCAATAAGCTGGTTCATTCTGATACCTCTTATGGATGTCAAATCTTTTATGCGCACTGCATATGATGGGATAGGTGAGAAAAATATTAAAATAGCTATGCATAAAACAAAAACATGCTCATAAAAATATAATGTTTTTATTGCTTTAAAATGGCCATACATTATCAATGATCCTTGTCATCCAGCCTGGTTTTTGTTTATCTGCGATAACACCTTTTCCATAGTATTCTATACGTGCATCTGCCAGATAAGTTGATTTTATCCTGTTGCTTTCACTTATATCTTCTGGCCTTGCAATACCGTAAACTGTTATGGTCTGCACTTCATTATTAACTTTCATTTCTCTTTTGCCGGTTATAACAATATTTCCGTTTGGAAATACTTCACGAACTCTTGCGCCTATTGATGCTGTAATCTGACCACTTCGATCACTTTTTCCTTTTCCGTCAAATTTGTTTTCAAAATCTGCTTTAATCATTTGCTCTGCAAGTTTCGCAGCCTGGTCTCTATTCAAATTTTCATTTTTCCCCTCAAGGGCGCGAATATAACCTAACATATTTGATATACCCAGATTTAAACTTGATGATTTGCTTAATTTTGTATTTGCATCAATACTGGATGAAGTATTTTCAATGATATCCACAGTAAGAGTGTCTCCAACCCTTCTTGCTCTATTATCTAAAAAAAACATGTTTCCAGTATCAGTCCACAGGGAGCCTTCTACGGCCAAAGGTTGAGGATGAAAAGGTTTGATCTGATATCTGTCTTTATGTTTTATTGTATCTTTAAACTCTATTTTTTCTTTAACACCAGCGCATCCTGTTATTGTCATAAGGCAAATAATGATTAACCTGCATATTCGATCCACATGCTGATTATAATGCATTTTTCCATCTCCTTAATAAAATACTTCCACAGTCATTTGATCTTTAATTCGTCCTACAATTATTTTCTTTGAATCAACATTTTTAACCTGAATCTGTTCTCCAACAGAGCCAAAGCCTTTAGCAATACCTAATGCGGTAACTGTTATCAGGCCTGCTTTTGCAACAAGTTTTATTTTATCACCTTTATTAATAACATTTGGCATCTTAAGCATATTTTTCCTTAAAAAATCTCCTGGCTTTACTCTTCGCTTTACAAATTTGCCTTTTGCATATTCTAAAGAAGTAATAATATTTGGCACAACTTTAGAAATATTTACTTTAGATAAAATCAAATCATCTTCAGTTAAAATTGCATTTTTAGGAATAAAATGTTTTGCACATACAGCTTTTATCTCTCTTTCAAGCCATCCTGAAATAAATATCCGTCCACTTTCGTTTCCATTTATACTTATAACGACTGTCAGGTTAACCAGGCCGGCTGACTTTTTTTTTCTGCTGTCTATGACGTTAAATTCCATATTGCCCACAGGAAATACAGTTTTACCTCTTATTTTAAAACGGCTGACAACAAATTTATCGTCTTTATGCATTTTAGAAATATAATTGATAAATATCTTTTTTAATATTTCTTCCGAAACATATTGACTTGCTCTTTTTATCCAGACATTTTCAGGAATGATAATTTTTGAATCTTGCGGTATCCATTTTTTAGAACGAATTATAGAAGCAATCCTTTTGCCGGATATGATTTTTTCAATGCCAGGTACAGGTGAAACGCCAACCATTATCCCGTCTATTTTTTCTCTTAAATATCCATCAGCTTTTATATCTGATATATCTTTTAGAAAAATTTTATTATCTTCAACAACAGACTTAACTTTTACTTGAATTATTGTTTCAACATTAGCATTTTCCTCATATTTTGAGATTGTTGCAAAAGATTTTTCATTGGCATCTATCAGAAAAGATATTATTAAAAATATAAAAATTTTATTAAAAAATATTTTAACCAAATCAGATTTTTTTTTATTATATGTTTTAGCAAGCATCTATTAACCAACCGCTTTTTTTTAAATTAATCGCTAATTTTTAACTGCCAGTTTTTAACTTGGTGACTTATAATTTTATAAGTTTAAATTATCTTTTGACACCATTTGCTATTCCAAGCATTGAATCTGCCGCCTGAATTGATTTTGAATTGGCTTCATAGGCACGCTGTCCAACAATCATGGCAACCATTTCTTCCACAACGCTCACATTAGATAGCTCCACAAAGTTGTTTGAAACAGAGCCAACGCCGTTTGTACCGGGTATTCCTTCAATAGCATCGCCAGAGCCTTCGGTTTGTCTTAAAAGACTTTGCCCCACAGCAAAAAGGCCGGCTGGATTGATAAAAGTATAAACAGGGATGTCAGCTGTCAGTAATATCTCTTCTTCTGCTCCATGTGCTGTAAGCTGTCCATTGGATTGAACAGATACAAGAATAGTTTCTTCAGGAATCGCGATTTCAGGCTGAAGGCGATCACCACCTGGATTTGTAATATATCCTTCACTATCTACTGTAAAGTTTCCAGCACGTGTATAAAGCTCTTCGTCTCCATGTAAAACTTTAAAAAATCCTCTTCCTTCAATGGCCATGTCAAGATTATTTCCCGTATGAACATAATCACCTTGAGTAAAAAGTTTTTGTACGCTGGATGGTTTCACCCCCATCCCCACCTGTATGCCAGTTGGTATCTGGCCTCCGCTCGGAGTTGTTGCACCGGCTATAAGAAGGGTTTGATACATTAAATCCTGAAAATTTGCTCTGCTTTTTTTAAATCCGGTTGTATTCACATTTGCAAGATTATTTGCAACAACATTTGTCTGTATTTCCTGCGCATTCATTCCCGATGCTGAAGCCCATAAAGCACGAATCATATCTGGTGTCCTCCTTTTATATATTTTTATTGTCAATTTACTGCGGTTTTTTGATTAACTCCCCTGAACAAGGCTGTGAAATACCATTTATGGTCTTCCTATTTCATTAGCTGCTTTTGAATCAATCTCATCAAAGGAGTGAATCATTTTTTGAAAAGACTCATATTTTCTTACAGCTTCAATCATTTTCACCATTTCAACGACTGTTGAAACATTCGACATCTCCAGTGCTCCTTGTTGCACGGAAATATTTTTCGGTGCTATTTCATCACCTGATTGCCCCTTGTTAACGAAAAGAGACGATCCTTCTTTTTGAAGATTTTGCAAAGATTTAAATGTTACAATTTTAAGTTCGTCAATTTTTGTGCCGTCAACATGAATATCGCCATCTCCATTTATGAAAACATCTGTTCCATTTATTGTTATTTCTCCTTTTTTACCCAAAACAAAATTTCCGTTATCAGTGACAAGTTTTCCATTACTGTTTATTGAAAATCTGCCGTTTCGTGTATAGCGAATCCCATTTTGAGTCTGAATTTTAAAAAAGCCCTCATCAGTCAACGCAACATCCAGCTTATTTCCTGAAGTGTTAACATCGCCCTGGGTAAAATCAACATTCAAATTTGCTTTTAACTTATGATCAAAGGAGAAAACATCTGCTTTAAATCCTGCAGTATTTGCATTAGCGATATGATTGGATAATATGGCAAGTTTTGCCTCTTGCCTCAAACCACCTTGAACAGGTCTTGTCATTTGAAGTATCATAGAAAGCATTCTCCTTGTTAAACTATTTATAATTGAACTGCTATGCAAAATGTTTAAGCAAAAAAGACGCCAAAAAATTTACAGATGTTTTTATAAACAGATAAACAGCCATTTAGCAGATTAAAAATAATGAAAATATAATATTTTTTTGTTTTTTTTATTAATTTTGAAGATAAATATAATATTTTAGTAGGAAAAAAATACCTAGCAAGCTTTATTTTTTTCTATTAAAAAAGGGGAGAGGGTAAAAAAACAAAATGTTTTAGTTCTATCAGTTAGATATTTATGCTATTATTCTTATACAAACTTTGTTTTTATATTTTTAACCTTGCAATACTATTTATGCAGTTTTCCCACAAAAAGATAAAATCGCAATATATGAATTGATGTGTTTGCTTTTAGATTAAAAATAAAAATTTTAATCAATCTGGCTGTTCATTTAATAGTTGCGATGGTATTAGTTAACTTTGTGACGATTATATCTTCACAAAAAAAACTTACTAATGCAACAATTTCAAAAGGATATATCCTGATTGACCTAATAGAAAATTTTTTAAACCAGAACAATTATTTTGATGAATTTTCACTGAGCAACAATTTTATAAAAAAAACAGATAATCTATTAAATAAAAACGGGTTTTCCTCTGTTTTATTATTGGATAAAAACAACACACAAACCTTTATAAATAAAAAAAAGTGCGTAATTGACCATGAGCTTGTAATCCTGACAAAAAAGGCCATTTTATCAGAAAAACAAATCATGACATTTAAAGGTTCCACATGGGGTTTTTTTTGGAAGCAAAACAGGTTTGTAATTTTATCATCGCCTATAAAAAAGCAAAACCGGATAGTTGGCGGAATAAGTATTGTTTGCAGGCTTAACAAAATGTATAAAAATATAAGAGATATTCAACATATTGCAGCTATATATATTATAGTAAATACCATTGTTTTAACTCTTTCAGGGGGATATCTGCTTACTAAATTAATTGTAAAACCTGTTCATAAACTTGTTAGAAGAGCTAAAGAATATAAAGAAGACGATGACAGCTTTGTTATATTTGATAAAGAAGATAATGAATTCACTCAACTGTCCAGGGCTTTAAGCAGTATGCTAAATTGTATCTCAAAAGACAAAAAAAAACTGCATTTAACAATTGCATCTCTTGAAAAAGCAAATATTGATTTAAAAAAAGCTCAAAACGATATTATCCGGGCAGAAAAGCTGGCTTCGGTTGGAAGGCTTTCTGCCGGCATTGCGCATGAAATAGGCAATCCCATTGGTATTATAACAGGATATCTTGAATTATTAAAAGAAAACAACATTCCTGATAAAGAAAAACAGGATTTTATAAATAGAACTGAAAACGAGATAAGCAGAATTGATACCATTATAAGACAGCTTCTTGATTTTTCCAGACCTGCCCCTGAATTCATTGATATTGTTTCAGTTCACGATATAATCTCTGACATAAGCAAAACGTTTACAATCCAGCCAATCTTCGATAAAATAAAACTTAAACTTAATTTACATGCATCAAAAGATACAATTAAGGCAGATCCCAACAAACTTCGGCAGATACTTTTCAATCTTGTCATAAATGCTGCAGATGCACTTTTTTCTGACAAAAATAATAAAAAAAATGAAAAAAAGATAATTATCTCAACTACACTTGCTGATAATAAAATTATAATAATTAAAGTTGAAGACAATGGATGTGGTATACCAAAAGAAAATATAGAAAATATTTTCGATCCTTTTTTTACTACAAAAGATCCTGGAAAAGGAACAGGACTAGGGCTTAGTGTGAGTTTTATGATTATTGAACAAATGAAGGGGAAAATAGCTGTTAAAAGTGAAAAAGATAATGGAACAATAATAACAGTGTCATTGCCTTGCGCAAATTTTATAAACATAGAACCTGTATAATTTTTTTGCGATATCAGATAGCCAGCATTTCTAAAACCCGGTATTTAAATTTTTGTATATAGTCAAAAATCCGGCAAAATATTTTTATTTAAGTCATTTTATTAAAAATTTTATCGTCAGGTAACACTTAAAAACCCTGGAGACAACTTTAATAGCATATGGAAAATATATTAAAAAAACATTTGCTGATAATTGACGATGAAGAGAATATGAGGCATATGCTCTCTTCCTTGCTTAAAAATTGTGGTTATAATGTTGATGTTGCATCAGATGGATATGAAGGTAAAAAGATGATAGATAAACATCGATATGATTTTATTCTTTGCGATCTTAATATGCCCAATATGAATGGAATGGAATTTTTAGAATTTTTTGGTAAAACAATTGAAAACACAACGATAATTGTTATGTCTGCATATGGCACTATTGATATTGCTATCGAGGCGATGAAACTTGGAGCCTATGATTATATTTCAAAACCGTTTAAAAAAGATGAGGTTTTACTTGCACTCAAAAAAGCAGAAGAAAGGGAAGTATTAAAAAACGAAAATAGTATACTTAAAAAACGTATTGAAACCATTGAAGGAACTACAAGCTTTGGCGACATGGTTGCAAAAAGTAAAATCATGCAATCTGTTTTTAATCTGGCATCAAAGGCTGCTCAATACAATTCCAGTGTGCTTATTACAGGAGAAAGTGGGACAGGAAAAGAACTTATTGCCAAAGCAATTCATAATAAAGGAGAAAGGGCATCAAAACAGCTGATTCCTGTAAACTGCGGCAGCATACCAGAAAATTTACTCGAAAGCGAACTCTTTGGACATAAAAAAGGAGCTTTTACAGGTGCTGACAAAGATAAAAAAGGACTTTTTGAAGAAGCAGATGGAGGTACTATTTTTTTAGATGAAATAGGGGAAATGCCTTTAGCACTTCAGGTCAAACTTTTAAGAACTTTACAGGAAAATGAAATCAGAAAAATTGGTGATTTGAAAATAAAAAAAATTGATGTTCGTGTAATTGCGGCAACCTCAAAAAATCTGGACGATGAAATACAAAAAGGTACTTTTCGTCAGGATTTGTTCTACAGGCTTAATGTTATAAACATTAAGATGCCACCTTTAAGGCAATGGGCTGAGGATATAACATTTTTATCCTATCACTTTATAGAAAAATTTAATAAAATGTTTAATAAAAAAATTAAAGGGATATCTAATGCTGCTTTGTCTATTTTGATGAAGCATAAATGGCCGGGAAATGTTAGAGAGCTAGGAAATGTTATTGAAAGAGCCATGATATTTTCTGAAGATGAGTTTATTGTGCCTGAGAGTTTTCCCCCTGAAATCGAAAAAGATAACAATTTCAATAACAATAATGATCTGTTTAGCGGATATTCAATAAAACACGCCCAGAAAATAATAGAACAAAAATTAATTATTAAAGCACTTAAAGCAACAGACGGCAACCGTACAAAAGCTTCCCAACTTCTCGAAATCAGCCACCCGTCACTTTTAAGCAAAATAAAAGCCTATAACATTTCAGCTAAAAATCTATAAAAAAATTTATCTTTTTAATTTGATATCCACTTTTTCTATATCACATCAGATTTTATTCTTGACGCAAATTGACTGACTTTATATACTTAATAAAAAGGAAAGCATTTACTGATATTATTAAACAAAATAAGAAAAACCCCTGTTTTCTGTTTTTTCCGACTGATTCGGCGGACAATAATAATTCTGGTTTGAACTTAGGCACTGTCTGCACGGATGATTTTTACATCAAAACAAAAAAGATATAATCCTTTTAGAAGCCTTTATAAAAAAACTTAGCTTCCACGCTGCCATCAAACTGGTTATTTTACTGACATTTTCTTTGGTCTTCTCTGTACCGTATAAATAAAAAAAATGTTTTGAAAAATGTGTTTTTATCAAGAGATTAAACGTTACCAGGATATGATAGATGAATAGAATTGTTGAAAATATATATTTTAAAAGTCCGGTTATTTTACAGAATTTTTTAATCTCAGCATATGGATATAAATTGTTCCATGAAAGATATTCCGGAAATCATGATAAATATTTAAAAGTGTTATTAAAGACTCAATGGTATACAAAAGAAAAGTTAATGGATTTAATTAACAAGACATTTGTAGAACTTTTTAACCATGCAATCCTGACAGTTCCGTTTTACCAAAAACTATTGGAAAAAGGAATTATTTCAAAAAAAGATATCAGGAGTATTGAGGATATTAAAAAGCTGCCAATCATTTCAAAAGAAATGATACGCGAGAATCCAACTGAATTCTTATCGAAAAAATATAAAGAAAAATCATTAATTACAATAAATACCAGCGGGACTACAGGTAAAACACTTAATATATTTGTTGATAGAGATTCAAGAAGATATGCTTATGCTTTTTTCAGCAGATTAAAAGATTGGGCAGATATAAAAAGTGAGCTGAAAAATGTTACATTTGCAGGAAGAACAATTGTGCGTCCCGATGAAACCAGGCCACCTTTCTGGCGACGAAATATCAAAATGAACAATTATCTGTTCTCATCTTATCATCTGTCTCCTGATAATATCAAATTTTATGTTGATAAGTTAAAAAGTATACAACCACATTACATAGACAGTTATCCCTCAAGTTTATATAAAATAGCTGATTATATGAAAAATGAAAGTACATTTGAAATGTCCCCGAAAGCAATAATTACGTCATCAGAAACTTTATTTGATTATCAGAGAGAAACAATTGAAAAAGTATTTGGGTGTCCAATTTTTGACCAGTATGGATGTGCTGAACAAGTCGTTTTTGTATCACAGTGCGAAAAAGGTACATACCATGTACATCCTGAATTTGGTTTTGTCGAATTCATCAGGGAAAATGGTAGTGAGGCTATGCCAGGTGAATCTGCCAGACTTATTTGCACCGGATTTACAAATCTTGCAATGCCCCTTATCCGCTATGACATTGGTGATACCGGTATTTTGTCAAATCAAGCATGCTTATGTGGGAGAAACTTTCCTGTAATAGAAAAAATTCTTGGGCGGACAGACGACATTTTGATAATGCGTGATGGCCGACATGTTGGCAGACTTGATCCTGTTTTTAAAGGGTTGCAATCTATAAAAGAAGCCCAGATAATTCAGGAAGATTTTGACACTATTTTATTAAAAATTGTTCCTGATAAAGGTTATATCGAAGAGGAAATAAAAAATATTGTATGGGAATTAAAAAAAAGACTCGGTAGTCAGGCAGTTATAAATGTAGACATTGTGGAAAAAATATCCAGGACTGCGACTGGAAAATTTCGAGCAGTGATTTCAAAAGTTAGGAAAAATTAAATGAAGACATTGATTGTTTGGGATTCAGATTACCCTTGGGATATACGAGTAGAAAAGATTTGTAATACATTGATGGAAAATGGGTGGGAAGTTCATCTAGTATGTAGAAACAAAGATAGAAGGCCGGTTAATGAAATATACAAAGGGATCCATCTTCATCGTTTGCCTTTCCTGAACAAAAAATTTAAGGGATTAAATAACCCTTTTGGATTCCCGGCTTTTTTTAATCCTGTTTGGCTTAAGAGAATCTATAAAGTCGCCAGATGCTATAAAGTGGATTTAATTATTGTACGTGATTTACCTTTGGCTTTGGCTGCTTCATTTATTGGTAAAATACAAAAAATACCTGTTATTTTAGACATGGCAGAATGTTATCCTGAATTAGTTAGGCTTATATGGAAATTTGAACCCTTTAAGCTCTCAAATCTGCTAATTAGAAATCCGCTTATTGCCGGCATAACAGAAAACATAGCTTTAAAAAATGTAGATGCTGTTTTTGTCATGGTTAAAGAATCGAGAGACAGGTTGATAAATAGAAAAATTGACCCAAACAAACTAACTATCGTTAGCAATACTCCTGTTTTAGAAAGATTCAAAAATGCAAATCCTACTTTTCCGGGAAGCATGAGAAAAAATAAAGATAAGCTAATCATTTTGTATGTGGGCCTTTTGAATTTTTCCAGAGGGTTAGACACTGTAATAGAATCACTCCACCAGAAAAAGGATAATGATTTTTATCTGGTTTTGGTTGGAACCGGAACTGCAGAGCTGCAACTAAAGGAAATGGTCAGAAAACTAAATCTTGAAAGTTGTGTTGGATTCGAAGGATGGGTTAACAATGAATTGATCCCAGAGTATGTGGCTTCTTCCAGTGTTTGTCTGGTTCCACATCACAAGTGCAATCATTGGGATAATACAATACCGAACAAATTGTTTGATTATATGGCAGCTGGCAAGGCTGTTTTAGCTTCGGATGTAAAGCCAATAAAAAGAATCATACAAGAAACACATTGCGGAATAGTCTACAGGGATCATGATAGTTATAGTTTCTTAGCACAGTTATCAAAACTTAAAAGTGAAAACGTCAGGTTTAACCTGGGGAGAAATGGTATGAAAGCAGTGGAAAAATATTATAACTGGAATTGTGATTCACAAATGATGATAAATGCCATAGAAAAGGTTATTAATAAAGATGGATAAAGAAATAGTCGAAATCACAGCTGTTGGAGATATTTTTCTAGGTGAGCATCCAGTTACATTAGGTCATGGTGTCAATTCAGTTGTTAAACAAAAAAGTTGCAGTTTTTTGTTCGAAAAGGTTGAAAAGCAATTAAGAGGTGGAGATATAATTTGTGGAAACCTTGAGGGTATTATCTCCCCAAAACTGAAAAATGAAGTAGGAATTAAATCGAACATTTTTTGGGGCGAAGCCTCTTGTGCTAATGCATTGAAATCCATTGGTTTCAATTGTCTCTTCCTTGCTAATAACCATAATGCCCAACATGGAAAAGATGCCCTTGAACGTACATGCGGCCTGCTTGATAAAAATAACATTAAATGGACAGGGTTTAATTCCATTGATCCTAACTCGCCAGTACCAGCTACTTTTAATATACGCGGATTACAAGTGGCGGTGTTGGCCTATTGCGAGACACAGCAATACAACTGTGCCTTTCCAATACTTCCACTTATTAATCTTAAAAATATTACCCAAGATATTAAAAGGATAAAAAAACACTCTGATATTATCGTTATTGCGTTACATTGGGGGGATGAGTTTATAGATTATCCTTCTCCGAATCAAATACAGATTGCCCGTGATCTAATAGATCAGGGAGTTCATCTGATAGTAGGACATCATTCGCATACAATGCAGGGGATAGAACGCTACAAAAATGGTCTTATTGCATACAGTCTTGGCAGTTTTGTAAAAGATCTGTGGCCAAAAAAATTGCGGGAGTCGGTAATTTTGAAATGTAAGCTTTCCCGAAATGGTGTAGAAAGTTTCAGTATAATACCTGTGTTTATTAATAAATACTGGCAACCTGAAATATATGCTGGGAAATCTGGTAAAAAATTTCTGAAACGAGTCGAGTCTTCTTCAAAGACAATTGAGCAGATTGAGCAAATCCACTATGCTGAAATGCAAATAAAATACATGCAGGATGTAAAAAAACTTTTACTAAAAGACAGACTGGAAACTTTATTCCATTATTTAATAAACATGCCTCGTTATAACAAAAAGATGCTTTTTGAAAATATTAAGATGATGTTAAAAAGAAGAATATTCAGGAAAAGTATATAGCAGGTCAAACCCTTGTGTTAATGTTTTGTTTATTGCGTACCATATATATGGAGTGGTATATTTTACTCCAACTACCTGTTTTTAAAGATTTTTCAAAAGCTCTCTGCTATTGCCCTTAGCCTTAATACATTAAACAGCCAGGGCAATATGAGTCAGTTATGTTTAACCTTGTTTTCTGTCTGAAAAAATTACCACTTGTATGTAATATTTAAATAAATATTTCGTCCGATTTCCGGTACTATTATACCGGATCTAAAAGGATCTCGCTGGTATGAAAGGTGCTCAAAATAATGTTTATCAAAAATATTATGCAATCCAGCAAAAACATTAAACTTTTTATACTTAACACCTGTAGTAAAATTTATAATAGCCCATCCAGAACTTTTTTCTTCATTTAAATCAGAATCAGTACGATTCTGATCATCTGCAAAAATACTTTCCATATCAATAAAATATTTTTCATTATCATATTTTATAGCAACCCTGCCCATTAGCGGTGATATTTCAGGCAAGGGATTACCAGAAGTGTCATTTTTACCCCAGGTATAAGAAAGCCCTCCTTGAAAATCCAAATCAAAAGGCAGATAAACATTTACGTTGACTTCGCCTCCATATAAGGTTGCATTAACATTTTGAAAACTTTTTGCACTTTTTGTTTGCCCGGCTATGTTATAAACTGTGATAAAATCTTTTATATCAGAATAATAAAACATTGCTTTTCCGTAAATTCGATTACCTAAATATTTAATGCCAATATCAAACTCCCGATTTTGTACAGGATCAAGTTCGGGATTGCCTACCCAGTCCGGTTTTAACAAAGGTTTTTGCAAAGCTATATATCTTTCTTCCGGATCTGGAGGGCGGCTTGCATGGCCGAATCCTGCAAACAGTTCTATGTTTGTAACTGGCAGATATGTAAGCTGAATATTACCGCCAGAACAAAAATCAGTTTTTGTCATATCATGCGCAGCATAGTACAAATCACAAAAATCACTACGATTGTCATTTGCTTTTGTCCTTGTTTTGTCAGCCCTTGCACCTGCTGCCAATTTAAATTGTTTTTTAACAGTACGGTTATAAGCAACAAAAACGCCGAAATTACTTAAATCAACATCCGGCATCATCTTTTGTATTCCTGTAGGCAATCTGTTTATGGCGTCCCAGTTTCTGAAATAGTAATCTGCTCCTACAGACAAAGTTCCTGTGTCTACAAAAAGATCTGATTCAACTTTACCCCCAAATGTATTTGTTTCTGCATAGGTTTTCATCATATATCCTGAAACCCATCCTAAAGAAGAAACCCTTCTTTCATCTGTCATGACATGTTTTACCTGATTAAAGTAAAATTGAGCTTTAATTTTTTCTATCAGCTTGCAGACATTTAATCTTTCATAGGAAATATTGACACGATCCGTATCGTCATAAACAGCGTCCATAAGAAGGTAAGGATAAATAACATCGTCTGCTTCTTGTCTTGAATAACTGACCTCAAGCCTTTGATAATCAGAAATATTAAAGCCGAGTTTTACCCAACTGGTATTAATCAGGTAGGCTTTATCATCTTTTTCGCTGTCTTTATACCTGTTTGGTACAAAAGGAGGATATTGTTCGGTGATTCGGGTACTATTTCCATCTTTATAGGGAAGTGAATATTTATAAGAATGCCCTACAAGTATATCCCATTTTTCATCACCGTAAGAAGTGTGAGTAGAAGTTGTGATATTTCTATAAGAACCTAAAAATGTGTTTATCTCTCCTTTAAACCCTTCTTCTGGTACTGTTGTATTGATTTCAATTAATCCGCCCAGGCTTCCAGGATTTCGAACGTCAAAGGGCCCTTTTAACACGGAAATTTTTTTAATTTCTGCAAAATCAATATGAAATGCAGCAGGATCCATACGGTTTGGGCATGCGCCGTAAATCCTCATTCCATCAATAAGCACATTCAGGTTGTCTCTTGAAAAGCCTCTGACAACAACGTCATTGGCTATTGCCCCTTTTCGAACAAAGCTTACTCCCTCAACAACTTTAAGTGCTTCACCCACATCCCTGGCAGCTGTTTTTCTGATATCTCTCATGTCAAGGGATTCTTCAGGAACCACTTTTTTTTCACCTCTTACAATGATCTCTTCAAGAATAATAGCTTCAGCAAATAATTTGCCGCAAACTGCTAATAAAAGGATGTAAAAAATACCGGTATATAAATAATGTTTTTTCATTTTAGACTCCGTTGTATACTTAATTAATAACCTGATATTTAAAATTAGCTTTTAAAAATTCGCCTGTTTTTTTGCGAAATCAGCAAAATTAAAAAAGTGTTTTTTACCTGATGTTCAAGCCATTGCATTTCAGATAGGAATCTGGCTAAATTGAGCCTTTTTATTAAAAGCTTGATTATCGAGTTTTAAAGTTTGCAGCTATTTGATCAGGTAATTAAAATTTGTTAAGATGAGGCATTTTAATTTTTCAAAAACCTTAAAGCCACTTAATAATTGAGCAAAATGGTTACAATTTATTTTGCTGTCTGTTTTATCACCATAAAAGAGTTAAACTGATTATTGTAAGAGACAGGGTCAAACATGAAATGGAAAACTGGTAAAGCTTTTTTGTGTAATCTGGCAGGTTTTTTATAGTTTTTTTGCCAGAGGCCATAATCTCCAAGCCAAAGGCCCAGCCAAATCCAAATGTACCAAAAATAAAAAAAGTGACCATAAAACAGCTCACAGGCACATATTGAAAAAGGCAATAAAAACAATGATGGTAAGGCAGTTTCATCAACTTTGGCCCAATAACTTCTTGTATGGATAATGCAGTAAGAAAAAAATTTATCAACGCCAAAAAAAAGACCAGTCCTGTAATTTTTTTCCTGTAAGCTGCTTTTGTTGCTTTGTCAATCTTTCGAAATTTTTGAATATATGCAGCAGTTCCAATAAGAGCAAAATTAATAATATAGTAAAAATATAAAAGGAGGTGATCATATCGCCTGCCAAATAAATATCTGGCAATAGTTGCAGAAAGTCTATCAGGCAAATCAGTGCTAATTGTACAACAAGTTACACTGGTTTGAAAATCAACGTTAATTAAAAAATTTAAATCAACAAAGCAGTTTAAAATGATGCAGCCACAGACTCCTGTCAAAAGCATCAGTTTTTGCAAAACCAAAGGCCCATCCATGCTTTTTCGGGTTAAAAAATGGAAAATGAGCCAAAGGCCTGTTATAAAAAAACAAAAAGGTTTGATAATTTCCAGAAAATTACATAACCCGGGTAGAAGTTGTGTAACCCCGTAAATACACATTGCCCCTTCAACATATTTTACGAAACTTTGAAGTGATAGATAAAACAAAGGATAGGATAACTGCCTTATCAATAAAAACAGTGTAATGAAAAAAAAAGCTCTATTTATCCTTTTCCCAGGTTGCCTGTCATTTGATTTAAAGTCATTTATTTTTTTCCATTTGATATATGATTTTAGTGTGAAAACTATGATACAAGACCCTGCTACAAGCGATGCTAAATCAATAATAAGCATTAGAAAAAAAGGAGTATTAACAAACATTTTTTAATCCTTTTTTGAGAAAATAATTCGGTTTTTCCCAGATATTATAACCACCTCTCCTGTTTAAAAAGGCAGCCCACCTTTTTTTAACTGGCCAGACAAAAAAACAAACTGTTTTAAGCGGTTTATCCGGCAATTAGTATATTTTAATAGATTGTAGGAATTTGCTGAAAATTAAATAATGTTTCAGCCGGGTTTGCAGGGAGGATTAAAATAACCTTTGCTAAGACGTATTAAATTTACTTGAATGATTTTAAAATTGTATGGTTTTATTGATAAAGTAAGAAAACAAGGTGTTATGAAAAGGTATCGAAAAGATGAAAAAAGAAAAGCACAATCATTAGAAGAACTTGTTTTATATTTTACTGTTATAATCGATTTTTTTGCATGCCCTTTAAAAGGGGTTTTAACAAACTTTCCATTATACTTTTGCGCATGCAATTTAGCAGCTGATTTTTCAGCAAAAACATGTATTCTGTTTCCTGTATAATGTGTTGTAACAATATCACTTACAACATAAAAGGCCTGATTAGCCTTAATTTTTTTACCGGTGGCCTCATCTGTAACAAGGATATATGCAAATTGTTTGGAATTTTCTCTAAACCACAGGCTTGCGTTGAAAATACAGGAAAAGTGCCTGGAAGAACTGTTTTGCTTAACAAATATGACCTCGTAAAGAGGTTGAATTCGTGTTCCATCCAGAGAGCATACAGGTGTATTATCCCTGTTATTATGAAAATAAACAGCTGTGTTGATGAAGATACATGATAATATAATAAATGCGAATAAACAAATATATCTCATTTTTTATACAGTTTATCTTACTTACACAGATTGAATATAAATATTTCAATCTATTTTATAGCATTCATTTTGAGATCTGGTCAAGGATTGTCTTAGCTTTTTGAAATTTACCTTATCTTAGTTTTACTGAAAAGTTGCTGAAAATCATCCAGAATCATGTATCCACATGGAATAAAAATAAGTGTAATTATTGTTGCAAATATGATTCCAAACCCAAGACTAATTGCCATTGGAATTAAAAATTTTGCCTGGAGACTCCGCTCTGCCAGCATTGGAGCAAGTCCTGCAAATGTGGTTATAGAGGTTAATATAATAGCTCTAAATCGCAAAATGCCTGCACGAACAACTGAATCATAGGCGCTTTTTCCTTTATTACGAATAAAATTTATGCGGTAAATAAGTACAAGAGAATCATTTACAACTACTCCGGAAAGCCCGACTATTCCAAATATACTGATAAAACTGATATTATATCCCATTATGACATGGCCGATTAAAGCGCCAACAATTCCAAATGGAATAGCAGCCATGACTATAAGAGGTTGTGTAAATGATTTAAAAGGGATGGCAAGAAGAGCATATATGCAAAAAAGGGCAATTGTAAATCCTTTGTATATATCACCTAACGATTCCGCTTGTTCTTTACCTTCACCTTCAAGTATATAGCTAAGATCAGGATATTTGTCTATAAGCTGGGGAAGGTAGTTTTTAATAAGATTTTGTCTGACTTCATTGGCGTTTGTAATTTTTTCATCAACATCTGCAATTATTTTAATAATACGTTTTCGCTGAGCCCTTTGAATTGATGTATACCCTTGTCTCATATTAATTTCAGCAACCTGGGAAAAAGGTATTTCAATACCGTTTTTTGTTCTAATGCGCATATTTTCTATATAGCTTATTGAATTACGCTTTTTTTCAGGATATCTTACAAGAACTTTTATTTCATCTTTGTTGCGCTGAAAACGAAGGGACTCAGCGCCATATATTGCGTGTCTGACCTGACTGGCAAGATCATTTAAAGTTATATCAAGTACACTTGCCATATGCTTTAGTTTTAGCTGCATTTCTTTTTTTCCAGGCATGAAACTGTCGTTTATATCATATACCCCTTCATATGATTTAAGTTCGTTCTTTAAATCATTAACTGCATTTATGAGCATATCATTATCATTTGCAGAAAGATGAATTTCAATTGCATTGCCTGCATTACGCAGTATGCTTTTAAAAATGACTGATTCAGCACTAGGTATAGACCCTGCCTTTTTTCTCCAGCTATTGCTAAGTGCTATGGAGCTTACATCACGTATTTCGCCATCTAACAGCTGGAGCCAGATTTGGGCGAGATGGCTGCCTCTTGTATCTGATAATGTATGGCGCCCAAATTGTGCGCCAATAAGTGAAGAGCTGTGTTCAAGCAAAGGCAGAGCATCAGCTGGCCTTTTGCTGTCAGCTTCTGTTAATACTTCCATAGCTGTTTTTTCCAGATATTCAACTACCTTATGGGTTTGATGTGCAGGTGTTCCTGAGGGCATTGTTATCAGGCATTCTATCACATCACCTTCTACTTTAGGGAAAAAGACGAATTTAACCAATCCTCCTTGCCACATGCCAATAGTGAGAAGTAAAACAGCAAAACCAAAAGCAATTGTAGCATATCTCCAGGTAACACAAAAATGAATAAGTCGTGTATATGGGTTATTTATAATCCAGGAAAGCAGGTTGACAAATATTTTTTTTTTTTTGCCTTTGGATAAATCTGCCTGGGGTTTTGTTTTTAAGCGTGATAGATGTGCAGGAAGGATAAGCAAAGATTCAATTAAAGACCCTGCTAAAACAAGGATAACTACAATGGGAATATTCCGCATGAATCTGCCAAAGGTTCCACCAGCAAGAAGAAGAGGCCAGAAAGCAACCATGGTTGTCAAAATAGAAAAGATTACAGGCATGCCCACTTCTGTTGTGCCTTTTACCGCAGCGTTCAAATGCGAAAGTTCTTGCTCCTGATAGCGAAAAACATTTTCTCCCACAATTATTGCATCATCAACTACAATTCCAAGAACCATTATAAAAGCAAAAAGTGAGATCATATTGATAGATACATCCATTTGTGGCAAAAGTGCGATGCATACAGCAAAACTTATGGGGATTCCTATTGTAACCCAGAAAGCCAGGCGCATATTAAGAAAAATACCAAGTAAAATGCTTACAAGGACAAGACCTATTGCCATATTTTTTATGAGCAGTTTAATACGGCTTTTAAGTAGTTTTGACATATCCCTGTAACAGGCCATTTCAACACCTGATGGCAGATAGTCTCTGTTTTTTTTTAGATATGCTTTAACTTTATTTGCAACGTCAAGGGCGCTTTGATTTGCTACTCTATAAACGTTGATCATTGCTGCAGGTTTACCCTGGAATCTGGCATAAAGATCTGTATCTTCAAAGCCCTCTTTTATATCTGCAATTTGTCCAAGTGTTAATCTGGTGCCGTCTGCGCGCGTGATAACAGCAATATTAGAATAATCTTTTGCATAATATCGTCTTCCTTTTGTGCGAACAAGAATTTCTCCTTCTTCTGTTTTAATACTTCCTGCAGGAAGATCAAGGCTGTTTTCTGCTATTTTTTTAGCAATAAATCCTAAAGTAATACCAAAGCGCCTTAAAGTATTTTCAGAAATTTCAATATGTATTTCACTTTCTCTTACACCTGATACATCAGCAAGGGTAATTCCTTGAATATTTGTTATGTCATCTCTTACTTTTTCGGCCAGATATTTAATCGTCGATTCCTGAACATCGCCGTAAACCGCCACATTAATTACCTGAATTCTGCGGATAAGTTCTCTTACCACAGGTTTTTCAGCTTCTTTAGGCAAGGTTGTTATTCTGTCTACTTCTGCTTTGATTTCATCCAAAAGTTTTGAAACATCCCATCCTTTCATTGCTTCGACAGTAACAGTTCCAAAACCTTCCCTTGATGTGGAGTCAATCCTTTTAATTCCGGAAAGACCGTCTATTTTTTCTTCAATTTTGCGCACAACGGCTTCTTCTACTTCAGATGGGGATGCGCCGAAATATACGGTTGAAATAATAATTTTATCAAGGGCTGTCTCTGGAAACACTTCAAGCTTGATAGAAAGCCCTGTTGTAATACCGGCCAATAATAAAAAAATCATTAAAAGATTAGCTGCAACATGATTTTCCGCGAACCAGGCAATTACATTTTTCATTACATATTCTCCCTGCTTGCCAGAACGCTTTTTATTTTCATACCATTGCAAACATCTTTTATTGGAGATATCACTATTTTTTCTCCTTTGGCAAGACCACTTCTGATAATAACGCCTTTTTCCGAAAAACGTGCAATGTTTACCTTTCTAAACTCTAACTTGTTTTTTTTGTCTACAACCCAGACAATATTATTGGTGTGTATGGCAGATCTTGGAATTACAGCAGCGTTATGAATTGTGATACCTTTAATTTTTACTTCAGTAAAAAGACCGACAGCTAATGGCGGCTTTATTGAGTAAGGCTTTTGTACCTTTATCACTACATGTACCATACGCGTATGTTCATCAATTTTACCATATGCTCTGACAACCCTGCCGTGCCATAAACATTGTTTTCCAGCAACATTTACTGTAATATCAACTTCAGATTTGCTGCCATTTGCAGATGTAAAACCTGGAACATTAAACCAAAACAGATCTTTATTTTCTAAAGGTACAACAATTTCTACAAAATTTGTTGAAAACAATGTGGCCAGTTTTTGTCCTGAAGTAACAAATTGACCTATATCAACATTTTTGTCACTGACAATTCCTTTAAAAGGAGCTCTGATCATTGTCCTTTGAAGATCTAACTTTGCCTTTTCAAAATTGGCCTGAGATGCTTTGTAAGCTGCACAAGCTGCAGACAACTGGGGTTTTTTAGCCACAAGATCAGGAGGATTTGTATCTTTATTAAAGTCTGCCCATTCACATATTGCTGCTTTTGATTCTTCTTGTGCAATTAAATATTTACTTTCAGTATCATTTATTTTTGCTTTTGCCATAGTTAGTGCTATTTGATAATCAGCAGGATCAATTTTTAAAAGCAAATCATTTTTATCAAATGCACCTCCATTTACAAGAAAAGGAGACACGTAGATAATTTTACCTTTTACTTGTGGAACAAGGTAAATTTCATTTGCTGTTTTAACAGTGCCATGTGCTGTAATTATAACCTGATGGTCTTTTTTGTTAATGGAAACAACTCTTGCAATTGGCAAAGAAACAATCCGCTTTGTTTTTTCCATAACAGGTTTTCTGTTAACAAGGATTTGATATCCCAATACAGCTGCCAGTATGAAAATTAATGCAATTATAGATTGTGCTAGTTTTTTTCGTTTTATTATCATATAATACCCATTAAAACGATGGCTCTAAACAAACTTGTAAGCAGTTTAAAGCATTTATAGTTGATTGGTTTAATATAATATGTTTATTAAATTATTTGCTCCATCCTCCTCCCAGTGCCCGGTGGAGGGATACGCGGTTTGAAAGTATAGTAAAATCAGAAAAGGTGAGTTGCTTTTGTGCATTAAAAAGCGTTTGCTGTGTTTGCAATAGTGTTGAATAATTTACTAAACCATTTTTATATTTGTGCAATGCTGTTTTGTATGTAGCATCAGCTTCATTAAGCAGATTTATTATACGATCACGTTTTTTAAGCTCTTGCTTTCGTTTTAACAGGGCATTTTCAACTTCAAAAAAAGCTGTAAGAATAATTTTGGAATAATCTGCAATTGCGTTAATATAATGCGCTTTAGCAGCCTCATGAGCATATTTTAATTTTGGTGCGTTAAATATTGGGCTCAATAAGCCAGAGGCAAGAGTCCAAAATTTGTTATTGGTTTTTACAAGATCTCCAAGCTCTCTGCTGGAAAACCCATATGCGCCAGTAAGTACAATTTTAGGAAACCGATTGGCTTTGGCCATACCTATACGGGCATTTAAGGCAATAAGATTTGCCTCTGCCTTTCTTATGTCAGGCCTTTTTTTCAAAAGGTCTGATGGAAGACCACTGGGAACAGGTTCAAGATGTTTAAAATAGTTTTCAGCCTGTTTTTTTGGAGTATTTGTTTCAGGATATTGCCCAGTAAGTATTGATATTTTTTGCTGGCAAGTCCCAAGTTCATGAATTAATGATGGTATTTCAGATTTTGCCTGTGCCAGCTTTGTGCGTGTTTGCCTGATATCAAGGCTTGAAGTTAATCCACGGTTGTAGCGTTTTGTAACAAGGTCTAAGTTTTTTTTATAATTATCAATTTCATTTTTTGTGATCTGAATTTTTCGTTCAATAAATTTTGTTTGTAAATAAAAGGTTATTGTTTCAGACACTATAGATAGTGCTATTGTTTCGCAATTTTCCTTTTCCCGGAGAAGCTCTGCATAAGAAGCTTCTTTTGATCGTGCTATATGTCCAAAAAGATCCAGTTCAAATTTTGCAGGAATAGACATTGTGTATGTAGTAGTTGTACTATTTTGTGTTTTACCTGTTAAAGGGTTTAAAATACTATTGCTTTGCCTTTTCCAGCCTGCTTCAAAGTTTATTTTCGGGTATTTTTCAGATTTAGCCTGAGTAAACTGTGCTGTAACCTCCAGGATACGCGCGACTGCCTTTTTAATATCCAGATTATTTTTTATTGCCAGGTCAACAAGTCTGTCAATTTCATGATTTTTAAATACCTGCCACCATTTTTTTGAAAAAGCAGGTGCTTTTGTTGCTGATTTATTAGCATTATTATAGGTTGCAGGTATTTTAAAAGTAATATCAGGCTTTTGATAGTCCTGTCCTATTTTCATACATCCTGTTAAAAATACCAATATAAAAAATAAAAATATTTTTATATGAAAAAGCTTAAATATCAACACCTTAAATTGTTTAATGATTTGCTTAAAACCAGCTTTATCCTGGGCGTTTTTATAGTATAATTTTTTATGGATTTTATATACATTCATAAGTAGAGCAATAAAGTTTTGTAAAAAGTATATAATATATTTTGAGTATACTTAAAATATTTTTTGGGTAAGTTTGATTATTACTTTAAAAAATAGATGTGATAATTTTTTTTATAACATGCGCTTTTATATGAAACAACTTAAAATATAAATGTTTTAAGCTGTTTCATAGTTTGTTGCTCAGCAATCATTTTTGTAATTTTATTTAAAAAATGATCCAGATTATGATATTAAGGTAGATTGCTTTTAAAATTACAGTGGTTCAAAGGCAAGGCAGGTTTTCTTTTCTTCACCTTCTTGTTTGTGGAGGTATTTTACAGTTAAAGGTGTACCGACTTTAATTGTTTCAGGATTTTTTGTGTCAATACCTTCAATACGGGCATCAACTCTTGTTCCTTCATCTAATTCAACGACTCCGACACAATAAGGATTATTTCTGTCATAGCCTTCTTCAATCATGGATTTAGGCCCGATATATATGCTTGTAAATGCAGCTAATTTGCCTTTCCCTGACATTTCGATCCATTGCATATCTTTACTATAACATTTAACACATAATGGCCGTGGCGGTGTGAAAAGTGTATTACATTTGTTACACTTTGAACCCATGAGTTTTTCTTCACTAAGATATTTTTCAAAAGAAGTGTCACTAATATCTCTTTTTTCCATTGCATTATCTCCTTTCAAGAATGGTAAAAGTACAAGTTCCGCCTGTACCGCCTAAATTGTGTGCAGCTCCTATTCTTAAATCTTTTTTAGGAACCTGCCGTTTCCCTGCTTCATTTCTCAACTGTTTCCATATTTCGACCATTTGAGATGTACCTGTGGCTCCCACAGGATGCCCCTTACACTTAAGCCCTCCGGAAGTGTTTATTGGCATTGGGCCGTCTAGTCTTGTCAAGCCTTCTGCTACTGCCTTGCAACCTTCACCTTCTTTAAAAAAACCAAGATCTTCAGTATGTATTATTTCCGCTATGGAAAAGCAGTCATGTACTTCAGCAAACTGAATATCTTTAGGTGTAAGACCGGACATATTGTATGCCTCATTTGCAGCATACTTTGTTGCTTCAAATGAGGTTAAAGATTCAGCAGCATGAAATCCTCTTCCACTGCCTTGTCCCATACCAATAACATGAACAGGATTATCTGAAAAATTTTTAGCGATATCTTCTGCAACAAGCAGGATACAACTTGCCCCATCACTTATTGGACAGCAGTCAAAAAGATGCATTGGCCATGCAACAGGCGGATTTGCCATGGGGTCGCTTAAAAATTCAATTTCATTATTCCAGTTGGGAACAGGTTTCCCTCTTTTTTTAAGGCTGTTGGCTTTATTTTTCATCATATCTGCGATAGAATAAGGGATTTGAGCTTTTGGGTTTAGCGGAGCATTGCTGTGACTTTTTACTGTAACGCTCATAAGGTCTTTGTGTGAAGCATTGTATTTTGCAAAATATGAGGTTGCAATAACTCCGAAAACACCAGGAAATGTAAATCCAACTTTTCCTTCATAAGGAACAGTGGCAAGAGCCAATCCTTCTGCAACCTCTGATGTGGAACATTTTGACATTTCTTCCACACCGCCTACAAGTACCATATCATAAAATCCTGAAGCTATTGCCAGAACACCTTCTCGAAATGCCAGAGCGCTTGATGCACATGCGCCTTCTGTTCTTGTGGCAGGTTTGGGTGCAAGCCCTATTATATCGGATATGATTGGTCCCCAGTGAGACTGATGCGTAAAAAAATCGTTTGAAAAATTTCCAAGATACATTGCGTCAATTTCATCAGGGGATATGCCTTTGTCAACAGATGCAATCATTTCATTAAAGGCATCTACAAAAAGATCTTTCGAATCTTTGTCTTTAAACATGCCAAACTTTGACATTCCAGCGCCAATTATAGCAACTCCTCTTCCAAGTTTTCTTTTTTTTTGCATTTTTTCTTACCCTCCGTGCATATAAAGTATATAATTTAAACTATAGTTAATGTGTTGGATTCGTCTTCTGAAAATTAATGTATTATAAATATTTTAATAATAACATCAATAATTAATATATTATTCAAGTTAATTATTGAAAACTGGTAAGATTTTTTTATTGGAAATCAGGCAAATATGGCCTAACTCCCAAAATCTGTCATAGGAATTATTTTGTCAGCGCACATTAGAGCACATTGATTAACATTGATGCTATTAAAGTTTATACAATCTCAAATTCGTTCCATTGACTTTCGTAAAACTGCTTGTTATATATTTGCTTATGAAAACTGGTATTATTGTTGAATTTATAGACAGACATAAGATAGTGTGTGCGGTTGTTCTGGAAGTTAAAAATCGCAGATTGCGGTTGCTTACAGAAGCCAATCGTGAACTTAAGCTTTCTGAAAGCCGAATTTTACATGAATCAAATATTAACCTTGATGTTTTAATGGGCAGGGATAAACTTTCTGCTGCCCTGAAGGAAACAGCATGCAGACGGGAAATACTTATAAAACAAATAGATATCAAGGAGTTGTGGGAGGTTTTGCATACAGAACAAGAGTGGATTGATCTGGATACTATGACAACATTTTGTTTTTCTGAACCTGTTTCATGTGATCACAAGGCAGCAGTAGCAAGAGCTTTTTTCAAGAACAGATTATATTTTAAATTTGATAATAATCGTTTTTTTCCAAATACAGTTGAAAAAGTCGATCAGGTTGCTACCCAGCTTAAAGAAGCATTGCAAAGGAAAAAAATTATTGAAGATGGCGCAAACTGGTTGAAAAATGTAATCAATAGTAATGATACGGTTTTGATTCCCAAGGATAAATTATTATTGATTGAAATATTGAAATCATATTATTTGTTTGAGAAAGCAAGCAAACACTATATGTTTGGGAAAACCCTACTTGAAAAAGCCGGAATAAAGCGGACTGATAATGTGCTTAAACTTCTTGTTAAACTTGGCGCATGGGATTTAGATGAAAATATAGATCTTTACAGGCATGAAATTCCTTTAAACTTTTCTAATAAAGTGAAAGATAGTGCAGCTAATATTGTCAGATCGCAAATTGAAAATATGGCTGGCTATAATAAGCGTAAAGATTTTACAAATCTTCCAATGATGACAATAGACGGTCCTCTAACATTGGATTTTGATGATGCCATAAGTTTGGAAAAAACAGATGACTATTATCGTGTTGGCATACATATCGCCGATGTAGGTCATTTTGTCAAAAAAGGAGACTTTATTGATAAAGCGGCAATGGAACGTGGAAGTTCTATCTATATGATGGAAAGAAAAATATCTATGATCCCCTCTTTGCTTTCTGAAGATGCCTGTAGCCTGAAACATGAAAAGGTTCGTCCAGCAATTAGCATTATGGCAAATTTAACTCCTGTTGCTGAAGTTGTAGATTATGAAATTTTCCCAAGTATTATCAAGGTAAAGCAGCAGCTGACCTACCATGATGCCAGTATGATGTTAAAGACAGACGAAAATATCAGTACATTATATAATATTGCAATGCAAATTCGTGAAAAAAGATTAAATCAAGGTGCTGTTCAGATATCTTTGCCTGAAATTGAGATCAGTACGGATGAAAATGATGAGCTGAGCGTGGAAAAAATAGACAGGGAGGATCCATGTAGAATACTGGTTATGGAGATAATGATTCTGGCTAACTGGATAATGGCTCAATTTTTAACAAAAAATAATTTGCCTGCAATTTTCAGATCTCAGCCAGCTCCTAGAGAACGTCTTTTTAAAAAGGATGAAAAAGGTTCTTTATTCCAAAATTGGATGCAGCGAAAACATTTAAGTCGCGTGGTATTAAGTCATGAACCAGAACATCATTCAGGTCTTGGTTTGAATGCTTATGTCACAGCGACTTCACCAATCAGAAGATATTTTGATCTTGCTACTCAACGCCAAATTCGGGTAGCATTGGATATGGAAAAACCATATACAAATAAAGAAATCAGAAATATAATGCATGTGATAGATCAACCCATGCGTTCTGTATCAATTGTTCAAAACAACCGACAGCGATACTGGTTATTGAAGTATCTTGAAACAAAAGTTGGCCAAATAGAAGAAGCTATAGTTCTTGGTAAGATGAGAAATGATTATTCAATATTACTTAAGCAGTACATGATAGAATGTAGTTTGCCAATCTCTATTGGTATAAAATTAAAGCCAGAAGATTTGATTCATGTCCAGATCCTGCATGTTAATGCAAGAAAAAATGCACTTTCAGTTTTTTTTGTATAGCAAAAAACCATGTAATTATAAAAAACTGTTAGGAATTTATAAACTTTAAAAAAGATTTTTTTGTATAGATATCTCACTCGAGTTCGTTAAATGTGAAAGCCATGCTTCAAAAAAAGAATACTCTTTTTGCTGTAACAATCTTGTTTTTGTCTTTTCTTTATCAAATTCTTTAAAGTCAGGATCTTTTCTGTTTAGTAATCTCATAACATAAAAACCTTGTTTTCCTTTAATAACTTTTTGGGTAAATTGATTTTTATTGGTAAGAGAAAAAAGTGATTTGGAGATGTTTAAATCATATCCTATGTTTGGTATTTTATGAGAACGCTTAAAAAAATCCGTTCGTACGGGGGTAATTTTAAATTTCTTGTATACATCTTCAAAAGAGGTACCTTTTTTTAAATCCGCAATAAAATTGCTTGCAGTTTTTTCCGCTATTTCAACCTGTTTTTTCTTTATAGCATCTTCCATTACTTTTTCTTTAACATCTTTCAGCTCTGGTGTAACAGGTTCAGTTTTTTCCAAAACCTGAATTACATAATATCCATTTTCATTGTCTATAATATCACTAGGTTCCATAGTTTGAAGGTTAAATGCCTGGTCAAAGATATCTTTATTATTAACTAAACTTTTATCGGATGTTTTTTTTGTTATAAAATCTGTTGTATGGATCTCACAACCTTTTTGATTTTGAACTGAGTCTGCCAGACTATCTCCATCAATTAATATATCCTGTATTCTTTCAGCATTATCATATGCAAGATCTCTGGACTTTTTTCCTTTCAATTTTTTAACTATTTTTTCCTTGGCATTTTTCAATGATTTAGTGGATTTTTCATTAACTTTATCAACTTTGATAATATGCCATCCAAATGCAGTGCGAACAGGTTCGCTTATTTCTCCGGCTCTCATGGAAAAAGCCTTATCTGCAAAAGGTTTTATCATATCTTCTTTTTTAAATTTTCCTATATATCCTCCGTTAGTTTTGCTCGGCCCTTCTGAATATTGTTTTGCTAATTCAGCAAAATCATCACCTTCTTTAATTTTCTTTAAAATATCAAGAATTTGTATTTTTTTCTTATCAACCAATTCTGGAGCTGCATCTTTATCTACTTTGATTAAGATATGTCGCGCATCAACTGTTTTCTGCGTTATAAATTCTTCAGGATTCGATTCATAATAATCATACACTTCGTCATCTGTAACAACAGCTTTATTAATATATTTATCTGGATCAAAATACAGGTATTGTAATTTTATTTTTGGTTCTGTTTTATACTCTTCTTTGTGAATATCAAAATAAGATATTATATTTTTATCAGAAATCTTTATATTTTTAAATTGATCCGGTTTAAACAATGCAAACTCTATATTTACAGATACATTTTTCCATTTATACCACTCTTTTGCTTCTTCATCTGATACTTTAATGCTGTTTAATACAAACGATTGAATTTTTTGAACGAGCAAATCATTTCTCATATCAAATTCAAATTTTTCAGGAGTCAGGTGATTGTTACGTAATATCTTTTTATATAAGCTTGCATTAAAAATATTATCTTTCTTAAAAGCATCAATATTTTTAATTGAATAGGCAAGTTCTTTGTCAGAAACGCATATTTTAAGCTTTTTAGCCTGCTGAAGCAACAGCTTGCTATTTATAATGCTTTTTAATGCCTGAGATTTTAATTTGTCATTTTGTAAAATATTATCGTCTATGTTGTTTCCATATAATTGACGAGCTCGCTGTATAATACGCTTATAAGCTTTTTGATATTCTTCTATCGTAATTACTTCGCCGTTGATTTCAGCAACTTTACCTTTTGTTTTTTCATTGTAACTGCCTATTCCCCAAAAAACAAACACAACAACAATTGCAAGCAGGATGATTTTTATGATAAAGGAACCAGCTTTTTTTCGCATAAAACTTAGCATTTTTTTCCTCTATTTCTTATTAAAAAACTAAAATAATCATTGATTTTAAAAAAAGATTTTGGCATTTATTCTTATTAAAGACACTATCTACAAAATTTATTTATATTTACGATATGTAATTTTTATTGTCAATTAAATTTCCCTTTATGTTATTTAAGGAAACAATTTTCATTGGCTTTATTGATCTCATTGATCTCATTGAGAAAAAGTTAGAGCTAAACTCATTTTCGTATATTTCTCATATTTTTTATAAAAACATATTGACATGTTGTGAGCTCTTTGATAAAGCTAAGATAATAGGGGCTGTAGCTCAGCTGGGAGAGCGCATGACTGGCAGTCATGAGGTCAGGGGTTCGAACCCCCTCAGCTCCATACCAGATGAGAAAATCAAGGGATTTAAGGATTATTAGTAATATTATTTAAAGCAGTTACATAACTCTTTCTCATAATATGCACTTGAAATAGTATACTTTCCTCATTATCTAAAAAACTCATGATAATAAAAAAAACAGTTTACTTTTGTAAATGATAAGGGTTATGATTTATGGAATTTGTTATTTTTAATAAGGCTATTTTTAAGTTGCAATTTTTATATTAAAATATCGTAAATTAATACTGCTATAAGAGCATAACTATAATTTCAAATTTCTCAGTTGTTTTAAAAGGGGAGATAAAAAATGGATAATAATATTGTATTGGAGCTTAAAAAAATTACCCAAAAAGTTATTGCGCTTTCTCTTAAGACAGAGAAAGTGATAGAAGTTTTACGAAAACCTCAAAAAATAAAAGTATTTGAAAAGATAACGGAAACAAAAAAAGAAGATAACAAGGCAAGTATAAACAAAACGGTTTCACAGGAAATTTTTCACATGACAGGCACAGATATAGTTATCAACATTATCAAAAAAGCTAAAAAAGGCGTTAATATTTCACTGCTCAAGGAAAAAACAGGTTTTGGGGATAAAAAAATTTGGAATATTGTATTTAGAGCTGCTCAGAAGGGAAGGCTCAAAAGAATAAGCAGAGGGGTTTACTCTCTTCCAAAATAACACCTGATTAATGGCGGTTTTGCATAAGAGTAATAAAAAAAACAGTTGAAATCATTTTAAATCTAACAGCACATTCTGCCATTTTTTTGTAGTACTTAATTAAATATGAAGTGTTTTTGAAAGAATATTATGGCGATGTAGTCTATAAATGTTTTTTGAAAAATTGAACATATTTTTGACAGGCTGCTGTAAAACGTAATTTATCCATTTTTTGCGTTATAAAATTAATTTGTTTTTCTTAAATACTACCTGTATGCTTGGGGTCAAATTAATCTGTGCTTTGAATTGAAGACATTTTAATTTCGCAACAGCCTTGTAGGCAAGCTGCTACGAAATTAAAATTATAGATTATTAGGCAATGTATATTTTAGAATTTTAGTAAACTACCACAACCTAAATAGCCCATAAAAAATCTAAAAATGGTGTTTTTCTAAACCATCAAAAAGGTCGGTCTGACATAGAAGCATTACTTTTTGGTTTTTTTTTATTAGGAAATTTTAAGCTTTGCTCCCATAGTTTCTTAAAGAAGCCTTTCACTAAAAGTGCTATCAAACTCATGTATGATAATGTTTTGGATAGAAAAAAGATTGCATAATCTGTTTCGAATTTTAGTTGAGTTTGTCAATTCGAAATCATTAAGTTAGAGGGATAATTGTTTGATTTCGAAAGCTTTATGATTAAAAATTACAAATACAGCTAAAGGATATGCAATTTATATTTTTATAATAATTTTATTGAGTTATCGAGAAAGGGGTGAGAGAGTCGTTTAGATTGTAAATTAAACAGGTGGTGGTGTGAAACAACATTTTGGTTTAATTGTTTTTTATTTCTATTAAGGAGGATAGTAATTTGGGTGACGGTACAGTCAAGTGGTTTAATGACAAAAAAGGTTTTGGATTTATTGAAAAAGAAGCTGGTGGTGATATTTTCGTCCATTTTTCTGCCATTGATATGTCAGGTTTCAAAACTCTTGCTGAAGGTGATCGAGTATCATTTGAAGTTGTTGAAACCAACCGGGGGCCTGCAGCCAAAAATGTTCACAAGATTTAGTATGGTTTGTTAAGTTTTTTGGCAGTATTTTTTAGTTGCAAAAAAGATACTGCCTTCTTGCCTAATTAATTGATAAAAAACTGGTTCAAAAAAAATTAAACACATACAGTGTTAAGTTTGATTTCTGAAAATAGTAGAACCCGTATGAATTCTTTATGCATACGGGTTCTAATTTTTTGTAAATCAATTGGCTATATTAGAAAATAGAGCAGGGGGGTATTACATCATTCCGCCCATTCCGCCCATTCCGCCCATTCCGCCCATTCCGCCCATTCCGCCGCCGCCTGGTGGCATGGCTGGCATATCAGAACTTTGTTCAGGGAGTTCAGCGATCATAGCTTCAGTGGTCAACATTAGAGAAGAAACACTGGCTGCATTTTGAAGAGCAAAACGTACAACTTTTGTAGGATCAATAACTCCAGCCTCAAACAGGTCTTCGTATATGTTAGTAGCAGCATTGAAACCAAATGCGCCTTCGCCTCGCTTAACTTTGTCGATAACAACTGAACCTTCAAATCCAGCATTGTTAGCAATCTGTCTTAGAGGCTCTTCAATTGCACGCATAACAACTTTGACTCCTAATGCTTCATCAGCACCAAGTTCAAAATTTTTGAGTTTATCCAGACAACGTACAAGTGCAACTCCACCGCCAGGAACTATGCCTTCTTCTACTGCTGCACGGGTAGCATTTAATGCATCTTCTACCCTGGCTTTTTTTTCTTTCATTTCAGTTTCTGTTGCTGCGCCTACGTTGATAACAGCAACGCCGCCTATCAATTTCGCCAAACGTTCCTGTAGCTTTTCCATGTCATAGTCAGATGTTGTTTCTTCAATTTGAGCACGGATTTGTTTTACTCGGCTTTCAAGATCGTTTCGTGAACCTGCACCGTCAATTATAGTTGTATTTTCTTTATCAATTGTTATTCGTTTGGCCTGGCCAAGATCTTCAAGAGTTAAATTTTCGAGTTTGATACCTAAATCTTCAGATACAACCTGACCACCAGTTAAAATAGCAATATCTTCAAGCATTGCTTTTCTTCTATCACCAAAACCAGGGGCTTTAATTGCTGCGATATTAAGTGTGC
>Ga0209345_10000787_pt1 | contig 40538 bp, 35 predicted proteins | sample Cruoilmetagenom7_FD_187294 | JGI IMG/M metagenome (GOLD analysis project Ga0209345, IMG submission 187294) | Oil polluted marine microbial communities from Coal Oil Point, Santa Barbara, California, USA - Sample 7 (SPAdes) (version 2) | ecosystem: Environmental > Aquatic > Marine > Oil seeps ...
CCACACCTAAACTATGTTGAAAATAATCAGTTGCAGTAGATTTGAGATGGTGATTGTAATCTGATTGAAAATTAACACCAATTGTATCTGATATCCAAGCATTAAATCCCCAACCAACACCAATATTTGAATTAGATTTTTCACCAATTTTAGAATATCCAACACCCGTTAAGATAAAAGGATCAAACCAAGAGGTTTCACCAACCAATCTATTTACATCGTATTTAACTTTAGCATCCATTGCAAAAAATGAATCGTTTATTAAAGCATCTTCAAAACCAGTATAGCCAAACCCTTTTTTTACAGTATTTAATGATCCTGAAATTTGTAAAGTAAAACCATTGCTTAGGTATTTACCTGCAAAAACCCTTACAAAACCACCATACATGTTTACATCTTCAATAGAAGCATTCGCATAATCTTTTAATACCTCAGTAATAGCTTCAGGAGTTCTAATATCTACAGCGTTAATTCCAATACCAACAACCCAATTATTATCTTCATCTTGTGAATAAAGTGTATTATTTACGAAACATACTATTGTAAAAAGTAATAATATTTTTTTGTAAGTTAAATAATTCATAGTTTTTTTGGGGCTTTTGTTTGTAAAATTTATAAACGTTAAAATCATTCATAAATTTTGTTAAAGATACTAAAATTACAAATTAAAATTAAAATGTTTGTTTTTTATATTTTATTAACTTGTTTTATAGCTTTAGTAAAATCTTCTAAATCGTTATTATTTAAAATTAAATGAATAGCTTCATCGCAAACTTTCTCAACATTATCAATTGGGAAACCTAAACCAACACAAATTTTTCTTAAAACTTTTGCCTCCTCTTCAGAAGCAGTTCCATCAGCATATACCATTTTTGATAAATCGTATAAATATTCAATACGCTCATTATAATTTTGAGGTGTTTCTATGGGGTAGGTTTTAGAATTTTCAATAATCTCATTGTATTTATCTTCTAAAATATGAAACCGTTTTGCTACTCTTTTCAATAATTTTTCTTCTGCTTTTGTAATTACTTCATCAGCCAAAGCTAATTTAACAATACTTGCAAAGTGAGCAATATTTCTTTTTTGTTGACCACTTAAATTATAATCTGATAATCCCATTTATTAATTTTTAATGACAAATATAAAAAAATTGATAAAACCCTGATGTTTAAAAAGGAAGATTAATGTATTATTGGGTTTACTTTTTTTATCGCTATTTTAAAATCATCAATATCGGGTTCTTTTAAAAAGAATTTAATAGCTTCTTTAACAATATTTCTTACGTTTTCTATTGGAAAACCTAAACCCACAGCAATCCTATCTAACATAGAGGTTTTATCAATTGTTGGATTTCTATCTAAAAACAACATTTTAGTTAAATCGTACAAACAAACTAAGCGATCATCATAACTTACGGGTGGGTTTACAGGATAATTTTTCGGGTTTTTTAAAATAGCATCAAATTCTCTTTTAGTAATGTCAAGTCTTCTTGCCAACCTCTCTAATAAATTATATTCTTTTGTGTCAATTTTATTGTCAAGTAAGGCCAATCTAACAATAGTAGCAAAATGGCTAATGTTTTGTTGATGTAAACCTGTTGGATATAAATCTGAAATAGACATAATTGATATTATAAATTCACTATTATAAATTTAAGGAATTATCGGTTAATTCTTCTATTTTTTCTATAAAATGCTACCTTTGGCAAAATTTGCAACTTTTGAGCAAACAAAACATCATTAAAAAATACGAGCAAATTGTTCAACAAAAACAATTAGTTCAAAACTTATCGAAAGAAAAGCACCATTTTCAAATTACAAATTTGGTTGGATCTTCATTGTCTTTTGTTATTTCTGAAAGCTTTAAAAAGACCGAAAAACCTTTTCTTTTAATCTTAAATGACAAAGAAGAAGCCGCTTATTATTTAAACGATTTGGAGCAACTCTTAAACGATAAAGACGTACTTTTTTATCCAGGCTCTTACAGAAGACCTTATCAAATTGAAGAAACCGATAATGCCAATGTTTTATTACGTTCAGAGGTTTTAAATAGAATAAACTCTCGAAAAAAACCCGCAATAATAGTTACTTATCCTGAAGCGCTTTTTGAACAAGTTGTAACCAAAGCTGAACTAAATAGAAACACCTTAAAAATAAGTGTAAACGATAATTTAAGTCTAGATTTTGTAAATGAAGTTTTGTTTGAATACAATTTTAACCGTGTAGATTTTGTTACAGAACCTGGTGAATTTTCAGTCCGTGGTGGTATAATTGATGTATTTTCGTTTTCACACGATGAACCTTACCGAATTGAGTTTTTTGGTGATGATGTGGATAGTATTAGAACTTTTGATGTTGAAACGCAATTATCAACCGAAAAATTAACAAAAATTAGTATAATGCCTAATGTTGAAAATAAAACATTAGACGAAAAACGTGAAAGTTTTTTAAAATACATTTCGGCTAAAACAATTGTTTTTTCAAAAGATATTGAGCTACTTGCTAATAAATTGGATAAATTGTTTTCAAAGGCTGAGGATGCTTTTACAAAACTATCATCAGCAATAAACCACTCAAAACCAAACGAATTATTTTGCAATGGTAATTTTATAAAAAAGCAATTACTGGAATTTACTTTTGTTGAAGTTCTTAATGTTCAGAATTCAGAATTTAAAGAAAAGATGCTGAATCAAGTTCAGCTTGACGTTATTTCATTCAACACAAAACCTCAACCTTCATTTAATAAGCAATTTGAATTGTTAATTGAAGATTTTCATAAAAATACTGATAACGGATTCAAAAATTATTTGTTTTGTGATTCGCAAAAACAAGCTGATCGTTTTCATGATATTTTTAAAGATATTGATACTGAAATTGAATATAAAACCATCGTTTTCCCATTATATCAAGGTTTTATTGATGTTGAAAATAAATTAGTTTGCTATACCGATCATCAAATTTTTGAGCGTTATCATAAATTCAGATTGAAAAACGGTTACGCCAAAAAGCAATCCATCACTCTAAAAGAACTTACTAATTTAGAAATTGGTGATTTTGTAACTCATATTGATCACGGTATAGGAAAATTTGGTGGACTTCAAAAAATTGATGTTGAGGGAAAACGACAAGAAGCTATTAAATTAATTTATGGCGATCGTGATATTTTGTATATCAGTATTCATTCACTTCATAAAATTTCAAAATATACTGGAAAAGATGGAAAAGCTCCAAAACTATACAAATTAGGTTCAGGAGCTTGGAAAAAATTAACACAAAAAACAAAATCGCGCATAAAACATATTGCATATAATTTAATTGAATTATACGCAAAACGAAAAATGCAAAAAGGATTTCAATACAACCCTGATAGTTATTTGCAACACGAATTAGAAGCTAGTTTTTTATACGAAGACACTCCTGATCAATCTGCATCAACACAAGATGTAAAAACCGATATGGAAAAAGAACAACCAATGGACAGATTGGTTTGTGGCGATGTTGGTTTTGGAAAGACTGAAATTGCCATAAGAGCAGCCTTTAAAGCGGTTGATAATGGTAAACAAGTTGCTATTTTGGTGCCAACTACAATTTTAGCTTTTCAACATTTTAAAACATTTAGTGAACGTTTAAAAGATTTCCCTGTAGTAGTTGATTATTTGAACAGATTTAGAACTACAAACCAACGAAAAGGAGTTTTAGAAGGCTTAGCAAATGGTTCTGTAGATATTGTTATTGGAACGCATCAACTTACAAATGCTAACATTAAATATAAAGATATTGGCTTACTAATTGTTGACGAAGAACAAAAATTTGGTGTAGCTGTAAAAGACAAATTAAAAACGCTAAAAGAGAATATTGATACACTAACATTAACAGCAACTCCTATTCCAAGAACGTTACAATTTTCATTAATGGCGGCACGTGATTTGTCAATTATTAATACACCGCCACCAAACCGCCACCCAATTGAAAGTAATGTAATTCGTTTTTCAGAAGAAATTATACGAGATGCTATTCGCTATGAAATTCAGCGTGGTGGACAAGTATTTTTTATTCATAATAGAATTGAAAATATTAAAGAAGTTGCCGGGATGTTGCAACGTTTGGTTCCTGATGCTAAAATTGGGATTGGTCACGGACAAATGGAAGGTAAAAAACTAGAACAATTAATGCTCTCATTTATAAATAATGAATTTGATGTGTTGGTTTCAACAACCATTGTTGAAAGTGGTTTAGATGTGCCAAATGCAAACACAATTTTCATTAACAATGCTAATAATTTTGGCTTGTCTGATTTACATCAAATGCGTGGAAGAGTTGGTCGTTCAAACAAAAAAGCATTCTGTTATTTTATCACACCTCCATTTCATATGATGACTGATGATGCCAGAAAAAGAATTGAAGCTATTTCTTTATTTACAGACTTAGGAAGTGGAATAAACATTGCTATGAAAGATTTGGAGATTCGTGGAGCTGGTGATTTATTAGGAGGTGAACAAAGTGGTTTTATTAATGATATTGGTTTTGAAACCTATCAGAAAATTTTAAATGAAACCATTGAAGAATTGAAAGAAAATGAGTTTAAGGAATTGTATAAAACCGATTCTAAGAAACCTAAAGATTACGTGAAAGAAATTCAAATTGATACCGATTTTGAAATTTTATTTCCAGACGATTATATAAGTGTAATTACAGAACGTTTAAATCTATACAATCAACTAAGCGAACTTAAAACCGAAGATGAATTGCAAAATTTTGAACTTCAATTAATAGACCGTTTTGGTGAAATTCCAACACAAGTGGTAGATTTATTAGATAGTGTTCGCATTAAATGGATGGCAAAACATTTAGGTATTGAGCGTCTTATTTTAAAACGTAAAAGAATGGTTGGCTATTTTGTTTCAAATCAGCAGAGTTCTTTTTACCAAACACCAATATTTAGTAAAATTCTTCAATTTGTTCAGCATAATGGAACCATTTGCACAATGAAAGAAAAAGAAACAAAAAACGGATTACGTTTATTGTTAACTTTCATCAAAATAGATTCTGTTAAAAAAGCACTGAAAACACTTCAAAATATTGAGCGTTGAAAAATCAACATTTAAGAAATATTATAGAATTAAATATTGCCGTTCTTCTTGTAAGTACATCAGGTATTTTAGGTCGCTATATTTCAATGCCACCACCTGTAACAATTTGGTTGCGTTGTTTGTTAGCTGCTTTAATTTTAGGCGCTTATATTTGGTATAAAAAAATAAATTTAAAAGTTGAACGGAAAAAAGATTGGGCAACTATTATTGTAAGCGGGTTGTTTTTTGGCGCACATTGGATTACTTATTTTTATGCTTTGCAACTTTCAAATGTTGCTATTGGAATGCTTTCATTATTTACATATCCAGTAATTACAGCATTATTAGAACCGCTATTTTTTAAAACAAAACTAAACCCTAAACATGTAATTTTAGGCGTTGTGGTTTTAATAGGAATTTACTTTTTATCACCTGAATTTAATCTTGAAAACAATCATACAAAAGGAGTACTTTTTGGGTTAATTTCAGCGGTATTTTATGCTGTTAGAAATATTTTAATGAAGAAAAAAGTAACTAATTATCATGGTTCCATGTTAATGTTTTATCAAATGGTGATTATTACATTGGTTTTATGGCCTGTATTATTCATTTTTGAAGCTAACCCAACAACAAACGATTGGCAAGCTTTACTAGTTTTGGCATTAGTAACAACTTCAATTGGGCATACATTATTTGTTATGAGTTTTAAAAACTTTTCTATAAGTACGGCAAGTATTATGAGTAGTGTTCAGCCAATTTATGGCATTTTATTTGGAATGTTATTATTAAATGAAATACCTTCAGGAAATACATTAATTGGTGGGTTTTTAATTTTAACAACCGTTGTAATTGAAAGTGTAAATTCAAGTAAAAAGTAATTTTATGGAGTTTTTTAGAATCATTGATAAGCAAGTAACTGAAGAAGTAATTCAAGAAAATATAAACCCTCAAACTTTAGAGAAATTTACAGAATCTATGTTTTTTTTGGAAGAAGACGGAAACAATTTTAAAGGTGGTACACTTTGGGGAGAATTTACAATTAGTTACGATAAAATAAATGGCGGAATTCGTTTTACATTATTAGATTGTCCAAATGGGTTGTCGTGGACAGTTACTACTGGTTTTCCTCCTGAACGCAAAAAAATTGTAATTCACAGTACTATTAATAGAACTCAAAAACCAATTGAATTTATTGAAGAAATTGATGATTTTTTAGATGAATGGGAAGCGGGTTTAAACGCTAATTTTTAAATAGAAAATTCCATTTTATAATAATCATTCACATCAACAACCATCATTCCTGCTTCTTTGGCGGCTTGTATTCCTAGTATTCCATCTTCAAAAACAATACAATCTTTGGGTTTTATTTTCATTAATTCAGCACATCTTAAAAATGTTTCCGGGTGAGGTTTTGGATTTGAAATATCATCAGCAGTAATTACTATGTCAAAAAAATGATTCATTTTAATTACTTCCAACGTTTTTTCTGCGCCTATTTTAGAACTTCCAGTGCCAATAGACATTGGTAAAATGGTATTATATTTTCTAACAACATCTGCAACAATTGAAATTTCAACAGTTGAATTCACCAATGTTTTAAAATGTTCGCTTTTTAAATGACTTACTTTAATTGGGTCCATTGTTGCGCCAAATAATTCGTTAAGCCTTGTAATTGTTGCTGTTGCAGGTTTCCCTGTTAATGATTTAAATAAATCAGCAGTAAAATCTATTCCGAAAGGTGATACTGCAAACCTCCAAGATTCAAAATGATGTTGCATTGTATTTGCAATAGTACCGTCTAAATCAAAAATTAAACCTTTTGCTTGCTCAGGAATATGTATCATAAAAAAAATTAAGTTTCAAAAGTACTGATAAATTCTTTTTTTAATGTAACCACACAGTTATTAATTATTGAAATTTAAACCGCTTCAAACAATTTTCCAGGTAAAGGTTTTACAACACCTTTCATTTCTAAATTAAATAAAATGGTAGTTGTTTTATGAATTGGTAATTTACAATTCAAAGAAATTATATCTAATAATTGTTTGCCGTTTTCAAGTAAAAAATCATAAATTAATTGTTCAATTTCATTCAATTCAACAAATAATTGTTTTTGAATAATTTTAGGTTTTTTTGGTTCTAACTCCCAATTCAACATTTCTACAATATCTTTTGCTGAAGTTAAAATAGCAGCTTTATTTCTTTTAATTAAATCGTTACAACCTCTACTGTAAACATCAGTAGTTCTGCCTGGAACAGCAAACACATCTCTACTGTACGAATTTGCAATATCAGCAGTTACCAAAGAGCCGCCTTTATCAGCCGATTCAATAATAATAGTTGCTTCAGAAATACCCGCTACAATTCTATTTCGTTTTAAAAAATTCTCACGTTGTAGTTCGTCATTATGCCAAAAATCAGTAATAAACCCGCCATTTTTGTTAATTTCAGAAACATATTTTTTATGTGATTTTGGGTACACTTCTTCAAAACCATGCGCTAAAACTCCTATAGTTTGCAACTTGTTTTTTAACGCTGATTTATGTGCGCAAATATCAACACCGTAAGCAAAACCACTAACAATAATTGGGTTGTATGCTGTTAAATCTGAAATTAATTTTTCGCAGAAATCTCTTCCGTAACTTGTTATTTTTCTTGTTCCAACAATGCTAATAATTGGCCGATTATCCAACTTGAAATTCCCTTCTTTAAAAAATAAAATAGGAGCATCTACACAATGTTTTAAGTTTTTAGGATAATCTTCATCCTTAAAATACAATATTTCAATCTTGTTATTTTTTATATGTTGAAGTTCTTTTTCGGCTTCTTTTAAATTTGAAGAATCAAATAAATTTTTTAGGGTAAAAGAACCAATTCCATTAATTTTTTCAAGTTTTTGACGTTTTTCTGTAAGTACATTTTTGGCACTTCCGCAATGAGCAATTAACTTTTTTGCATTAATATCACCTATACCTTTTACGCGCTGTAACGCCAAAACGTATAGCAATTCTTCTTCAAGCATATTTTAACAATTTGATTGTCAATATATAAAATATTTGTTAATAAAAATTCTAACAACGCTGAATTTTAAGGTTGATTTTCTCCTATATTTGTTTTAATGACACTAGCAAAATACATAAGCGATTTATTATACAGATACGAATGCGTAATTATTCCAGGTTTTGGAGGTTTTGTAACCAATAAAATTTCGGCAAAATTGAACCAGAATACTCACACTTTTTACGCGCCTTCAAAACAATTAACTTTTAACTCGCATTTACAAAATAATGATGGTTTATTAGCGAATTATATTGCTACTTCAAAAAACATTTCTTTTAATGAAGCTGTTTTAACAATTGAAAAAGAAGTTAAAACCTGGAAATTATCTTTAACAAAAGAAGAATTAGAATTAGAAAATATTGGTTCATTTCATATAAATTCTGAAGAAAAATTAATTTTTGAACCTACAACTACAGTTAATTATTTAACCTCATCTTTTGGGTTAACTTCATTTGTCTCTCCAACAGTTAAGCGTATTGCATATAAAGAAAGTATTAAACAACTTGAAACAATTGCGCCTATACTTTCTTCTGAAGAAAATAAACGTAAAACACCTGTATTTATTAGATATGCAGCTGCGGCAGCAATTATTTTTGCTTTAGGAACTGTGGGATGGAAAGAATATCAAAAATTTGAATACAATAATTTAGTTGCTAAAAGTGAACAACAACAGCAACAAGTTGAAAAAACCATACAAGAAGCTACCTTTGTAATTAGCAATCCGCTACCTACAATTACATTAAATGTAACTAAAGAAACGTATAATTATCATATTGTAGCAGGTGCTTTTAGAGAACCTGCAAACGCTGAAAAAAAACTTCAACAATTATTAGAAAAAGGGTTTAATGCTAAAATTTTAGGCGTTAATAAATGGAATTTAACACAAGTTGCTTATGAAAGTTTTAACTCTAAAAATGAAGCAATAAACAGCTTAAATACCATTAAAAAAACGGACTCTAAAGATGCTTGGTTGTTAGTTAAGGAATACTAAAATCAATATTTTTACACTTACTTTTTCATAAAATAAAATACCTTTGTCAAAAATTTCAAACGTATGGTAAAAACACCTAAAGAATCATTAACTATACTAACAGACATGGTTTTACCTGGTGAAACAAATCCGCTAGGCAACTTATTTGGAGGTGAATTATTAGCTAGAATGGACAGAGCTTGTAGTATTGCTGCTCGTCGTCATTCTAGAAGAATTGTAGTTACTGCATCTGTAAATCATGTGGCTTTTAATAAAGCTGTTCCTGTTGGAAGTGTTGTAACTATTGAGGCTAAAGTAACACGTGCTTTTAAATCATCAATGGAAATTTATGTTGATGTTTGGAGTGAAGATAGAGAGTCACAAGAACGTAGTAAAGTAAATGAAGGTATTTATACATTTGTTGCGGTTGATGACACAGGAACTCCTGTAACTATTCCGAAAATTAACCCAGAAACTGATTTAGAAAAAGAACGTTATGAAGGTGCTTTAAGAAGAAAACAATTAAGTTTAATACTTTCTGGAAAAATGAACCCAGCTGAAGCTACTGAGTTAAAAGCATTGTTTTTAAATTAAATTACATTTTATAAATCCAACTCTTTGGATCTTCAGTTGTTGCATTTTTAGACAACACAAAACCTAAAATTGTTTTATCTGTAATTTTATCAGTAAAAATAGTTCCTATAAGTTGCTTTGTTTTTACTTTATCACCTGTATTTACTATAACATTTTCTAAGTTTTTATACACGGTTATATAATTACCATGTTGTATTAAAACAGCTTTTTTATTTCCAGTCATCACTTGAACAGCTAAAACTGTTCCTTCAAAAACGGCTCTTGCTTTACTTCCTCTATTGGTGGTAATTCTAACGCCGTTACTTTGTATTGTAGCAGTTTTCACAATTGGATGAGGTTGTTTACCATAATACGTAGAAACATATCCTTTTTCAACAGGCCAAGGTAATTTCCCTTTGTTTGATGTAAATTTTGAAGCTAAAATTTTAGCTTCAGCCGTTAAAGTAAATACTGCTGATTTGCTAGTTTTTTTACCTGTTTTTTTGTTTGAAGCCGCAATTGCATTTCTAATTGCTTTGTCAATTAAAGCATCAATACGAGCTTCTTCTTTTTGAAATTTTCGAATCTGTTTTTTGTATTTATTTTCTTTTTTCTTAACCTGAGTTAATAAATTTTCTTGTTGTCTCTTTTCTTTCTCAACAGCATTTTTCTCTTTTTTTTCTTCAGATAAAAGTGTTTGTTTTAACTCTTTTTTAGCAGATAAAGTATCTGTTAATTCTTGTAATTTTACTGTTTTTATCTGAATTTCTTCTCCTTGTTTTTTTCTAAAAGAAGTATATTGTTTCATATACTGAAACCTTTTGTAACCTTGATAAAAGTTTTCAGAAGACAACAAAAACATAATTCTGTTATTTTGAGATTTACTTTTGTACGATTGAAAAATCATATCAGCATACTCTTTTTTTAAAGCTTTTAAATCTCGTTTATTTTGGTTTATCTCTAATTGATTTAAGTAAATTTCGTTACCCAATTCTTTTGTTTCATTAGTAATTGCAGTTATTAAATTTTGTCTTGTTTTAATTTTATCTTTTAAATCGCTTAAATCACCTAATAAATTTTGTTCTTTTCTTTTTGTATTTGAAAGTAGCGCATTTATATAAATTTGATCTTTTTGATTTTGAACTCTACGTGCTTCTAAAACTTGACGCTTCGTTTTTTGAGCCGAAATTTGTACACTAAGTAGTAGTGTGAAAAGAAAAATGATGTACTTTAATTTAAACTGCATTATTTTAAACTAATTTCTTTATAACCTTTTGGTATTGAAAAAGGAAATGTTAATTCTCTATTAAATTCAACTGAGCGATACTCAATATTTATAGTAGTAATATTTTTATTGTCTGTAGCTCTAATATTTATTTTTTTTGGAAATTGCTCTCCTTTTATTTCATTGTAATTTGGATAAGAAACTGATAATAATTGTTTCTTTTCTGGATGACGAATTTCTTGTTTATTTAATTTGAAATTATCAGGATTCATAAAAAACAAGATACCAAATAACTCATTGTCTTTTTTAGGTGATAATTGATATAAATTATTGTCAATTTTAGAATTATATCTTCCTTTTTTTAAGTTTAAAACAGCTTGACCTAATAATATATTTTGCACTTTTTCATAATCTAATTCGGTACCCAACCATTTGCTTAATAACGAAAAATCTCCGTCAAAATAAGTTTTTTGTAATTTCTCGTAATATAATACTCTATTAGGTGTTATTTTAACTTTCGCTAAAGGAATTCCTAATTTTGTAGCACTCATCCAAATAGTTTTATCTTTTTCTAAACGTAATTTTATACTTACAGAAGCTGATGTTTTTTTACCTCTGTATTTTGCGCTTAATTTTGCATAAACCGTTTGTTGATGAAAATTATTAGTGTAATGGTTGTTAATTATTTTTTTTGTTGAAATTACATTAATATTTGTTTCTGAAGTTGTGTTTTTAGTTGATTTACATGAAGTAGTAATCACTAAAATTAATATCAATATTTTTGAAATTTGCTTCATTTAATGTTGTTTTTTTAATTCTTCGGCCTTTTGTTTATACTTTAAAGCTTCTTTTGGTTTCGCTAATCCAAGATAACTATTAGAAAGCTGCTCATAAAATTCAGCCTCTAAAGTAGTATTATCAATTACAAAATCAATGCCAAGAGTTAAAACGTTAATAGCTTCATTATATTTTCCTAATTTGTTTGATGCTAAACCATTCATTTTATATAAAAATGGTTGAGCAGGAAATATTTCTAATGCTTCTTTACTATCATTGTATAAAGATCTAAAAAGTTTATTTTCAACTTCTTTGTTTAAAATTGTTGTTAGTGTTTTATATTCTTTAGTTTGCTTGTATTTTTCTTTCAAGGTTTCAATAGCCAAATTTTCAGTTGTTAAAACTTTTTTTGTGCTTATAGTTATATCCGTTTTTTTCCTATTTTCAAGATATGTTTTAAAACCTTTAATTCGCTGAGTTGACAGGGCGTTTTTTTCAATTTTAACAATTAACTGTTCGGCTTTTTTAAATTCTCTATTTTGAATATAGAGTAACACCAATTTATCTGAGCTTTTTGGAATTATTTCAACTATTTTTAGTTGAGTTATAATAGCTTCTTTAAAGTTTCTTTGGTTTTCTAAAATGGCAACTTTATGTTTTAATAAATGACGATTTTTTGGTTCTTTTATCAATGTTTTATTAATAAAAAAATCAGCTTCAAAATGTTTTTTTAATAACAAATAATTTTTTGAAAATTCAAATTCAACACTTGTGTTAAGTGAATCTATTTCGTAGCATTTTTCTAAATTTTCAATCGCTTTACTATAATTTTTAATTGCTTTTTGCTTTAATGCTTCAAAAAAGTGAGTTTGAAATTTTAAGTTGTTTTCTTCAACAAAATTTATAGTTTGAGCACTTGAGATATATGAAATTAAGAGCATTCCAATGATATAAGCAATATGTAACTTTTTGTTTTTCATATACGTGTGCAATATACAATTTATTAGAACGAAAATTATTAATACTTTGTAAAGTGCATATTTCAAAAGGAAAAAATTAGAATTTAGAAATATGCACTAAAACTTGTAGGTTATTGCTTAAAAATTGCAATTTGTTTATTTGTAACGCTTTAGATATTGCTGTTTTTGTGAGACTTGATAATTATTTTTATATTCGAAAAATAACTAACTATTAAAAAATCAATAAAGCATGAAAAAAAAACTACTCGTTTTAATATTATTATGTACAATTAACTTCAGTTTTTCTCAAAGTACAAACCCTTGGGCTAAAACTTCAAAAGGTGAAGAGAAGAGTATATTAAAAAATAAAACTCAATTATCAACTAATTTTCAAGTTTATACACTTGATGTTTCAATTCTTAAATCTGCACTTACTAATTCTCCTAAAAGAGGAGGATTGTTAAAAAAATCATCAACTATAATTGAATTTCCTAATTCTGATGGTGAATTTGAAAGATTTAGCATTTTTGAAGCTTCAGTTATGCATGAAGATTTACAAGCCAAATACCCAAATATTAGATCATATGCGGGTAAAGGAATAGATGATCCTACAGCTACAATTCGTTTTAGCATATCTCAACTAGGGATAAAAACAATGAAAGTTTCAGCTGGAAAAAGCGCTGTTTTTATTGAGCCTTATACTACAGATTTATCTCAATATATGGTGTATAGTAAGCAATCTAAAAACGCATCATTAAATTCATTTGAATGTTTAGTAAAAGAAGATGTTGCTGGGAAAATAAGTGCAAAAAGCACAACAATTGCTAAGCCAAATGCTGATGATAGTACGTTAAGGACTTACAGACTAGCAATGTCTGCAACAGGTGAATACACACAATACTTTGGAGGTACAAAAGCCAATGCAGTTGCTGCTATTAATGCAACTATGACTAGAGTAAATGGTATTTTTGAAATTGATTTTGGTGTAACTATGGAGTTAATTGCAAATACAGATGATGTAATTTACACAAATGCAAATACTGACCCATATTCAAACAGTTTAAATAGCCAATTACAAACAACACTTACAAATGTTATAGGTGAAACAAATTATGATATTGGACATTTAGTACATAACGGAAGTAACAACGGAAATGCAGGTTGTATTGGTTGTGTTTGTGTTAACAATGAAAAAGGAAGCGGTTTTACATCACACACTACACCAGAAGGTGATAATTTTGATGTTGATTATGTAGCACATGAAATTGGACATCAATTTGGAGGAAATCATACTTGGACTTTTAATGGAAATGAAGGTACTAACGCTCAAATGGAGCCAGGAAGTGGTTCTACAATTATGGGTTATGCTGGTATTACTGGCGCAACAGATGTACAATCTCATAGTGATGCTTATTTTCATGCAATTACAATTCAACAGGTTACAAATTATGTGAAATCTACATCTTGTCAAACAAATACAGCTACAGGAAACAACGTGCCAACAGCTTTAGCAGGTGGTGATTTTACAATTCCAAAAAGCACACCTTTTATCTTAACGGGTGATGGTTCTGATGCTGATGGAGATGGTTTATCATTTTGTTGGGAGCAAATGGATGAAAATAATGCTTCAACAACATATCCAAGCACAACTGCAACATCAGGTGTAGCTTTTAGGTCATTTTCACCTACAGCAGCTAAAACAAGGTCTTTTCCTGAACTATCAACTGTGTTAGCAGGAAATACTTCAAGTCAATGGGAAGCAGTTCCTGCAGTAGCAAGAACACTTAATTTTAGACTAACTGTAAGAGATAATGTAGTTGGAGGAGGAGCAAATAATAGTGATGATATGGTTGTTTCAGTAAATAATTCGGCTGGGCCATTTGTTGTTTCTGCACCAAATACAGCTATTACTTGGAATGTAAATCAATTACAAACTATATCTTGGGATGTTGCCGGAACTAATGGCGCTGAAGTTAATTGCCAAACAGTTAATATTTTATTATCTACTGATGGTGGAAATACATACCCAATTGCATTGGCTTCAGGAGTTGTAAATAATGGGTCAACACAAATTACGGTTCCAAACACTATTGGAAATCAAAATAGAGTAAAAGTTGAAGCAGCTGATAATATTTTTTATGACGTTTCAAACGTAAACTTTAGTATTGAAGAAGAAGTTGTTTGTAATGCAACAACACCAACAGGTTTAGGTTCTTCAAATATAAGTGCAACAGGAGCTACTTTAAGTTGGAATTCAGTTTCAGGAGCTACTTATGTTGTACAGTACCGCCAAACAGGAACTTCAACATGGACAACAGTAAACACTGGAACAACAAGTATTAATTTATCAAGCTTAAATAACTTAACTACTTATGAAGCTCAAGTTCAAAGCGTTTGCACAAGTCAAAGTTCAGCATTTAGTGCAACGGTTAATTTTACAACGTTAGACCAAGTATTAACATATTGTACATCTAAAGGAAATAATGTTAGTGATGAATATATTGGTCGTGTTCAATTAGGATCAATTGATAATTCATCTGGTTCAGGTGGTGGTTATTCAGACCATACAGCAATTTCAACTAATTTAAATAAAGATGAAGCTGTAACTATTACAATTACACCAACATGGACTGGAACTTTATATAATGAAGCCTACAGTGTTTGGATTGATTATAATAAAAATGGTGTATTTACAGATGCAGGAGAACAAGTTTGGTCAAAATCAGCGTCTAAAACAACACCTGTTAGTGGAACATTTACAGTGCCAGCTTCTGCATTAACAGGGGCAACAACGATGAGGGTTTCAATGAAATATAATGGTATTCCTTCTGCTTGTGAGACCTTTACTTATGGTGAAGTTGAAGATTACACAGTTATATTAGTTGATTCAGCACCAGACACACAAGCACCAACGGCACCAAGCTTAACAGCAAGTAATGCAAATGAAACTACGGTTGATTTATCTTGGAGTGGAGCAACAGATAATGTTGGAGTTACAGTTTATGATGTTTATAAAGATGGAAGTTTAGTAACTTCTACTTCAGCAACATCATATCAGGCAATTGGATTAACTGCAAGTACCTCGTATAATTTTACAGTGCGTGCAAAAGATGCTGCCGGAAATATTTCAGTAGATAGTAATACTGCTACAATTACAACAAGTGCAGCACCAGACACACAAGCGCCAACAGCACCAAGTTTAACAGCAAGTAACGCAACTGAAACTACAGTTGATTTATCTTGGAGTGGAGCAACGGATAACGTTGGAGTTACAGCGTATGATGTTTATCAAGATGGAAGTTTAGTAACTTCTACTTCAGCAACATCATATCAGGCAACTAGTTTATTATCTGGTACTACGTATAATTTTACGGTTCGTGCAAAAGATGCTGCAGGAAATATTTCAGGTGATAGCAACACAGCAACTATTACAACAATTGTAGTTCCTGATACACAAGCACCAACGGCGCCGAGTTTAACAGCAAGTAATGCAACTGAAACTACGGTTGATTTATCTTGGAGTGGAGCAACGGACAATGTAGGAGTTACAGGTTACGATATATACCAAGATGGAAGTTTAGTAACTTCTACATCTGCAACATCATATCAGGCAGCTAGTTTATCATCTGGTACTACGTATAATTTTACAGTTCGTGCAAAAGATGCTGCCGGAAATATTTCTGTAGATAGCAACACAGCAACAATTACAACAGTTGCACCAGATACTCAAGCGCCAGTAGCGCCAAGTTTAACAGCAAGTAATGCAACTGAAACTACGGTTGATTTATCTTGGAGTGGAGCAACTGACAATGTTGGAGTTACAGGTTATGATGTTTATCAAGATGGTAGTTTAATAACTTCTACATCTGCAACATCGTATCAGGCAACAAGTTTATCATCAGGGACAAAGTATAACTTTACGGTTCGTGCAAAAGATGCAGCAGGAAATATTTCAGGTGATAGCAACACAGCAACAATTACAACAGTTGCACCAGACACACAAGCGCCAGTAGCACCAAGTTTAACAGCAAGCAATGCAACTGAAACTACGGTTGATTTATCTTGGAGTGGAGCAACTGACAATGTTGGAGTTACAGGTTATGATGTTTATCAAGATGGAAGTTTGTTAACTTCTACTTCAGCAACATCATATCAGGCAATTGGTTTGTCTTCAGCAACAACATATAATTTTACGGTTCGTGCAAAAGATACTGCCGGAAATATTTCAACAGATAGTAATACTGCAGTAATAACAACCTTAGAAGGTCAACCAAATTCTACAACTATTTTACACCAAGGTTTCTTTGAGTCTGGTTGGGATGGCTGGGCCGATGGAGGAGGTGATGTTTCACGTTACTCAGGGTCTCGTTCTTATGAAGGAAATTATTCAATTAAAATTAGAGATAATACTGGAGTAGCTTCAGCAATGACTCTTTCAAATGTTGATGTTAGCCCTTATGATGCTATTAAAATTGAATTCTTTTTCTACCCAAGAAGTATGGAAAATGGAGAAGATTTTTGGTTACGATACCATAATGGTTCAACTTGGACTACTATTGCAGCTTATGTTAGAGGAACAGATTTTCAAAACAATGCATTTTATTCAGCAACGGTAACTATTGATAACGCTAATTTTAATTTTGCTTCAAATGCTAAATTTAGATTTCAATGTGATGCTTCTGGAAATGCAGATTATGTGTATATAGATCAAGTTACTATTAGTGGTATTATTGGAACTGGAAGAAATTTTAGAGGAGCTGATGGAGTAACATTCTTAAGTTACCTTGAATTTGACGATGCTAAAATTGAAGAAATAGATGATTTTATAATTTATCCAAATCCAGTAAAAGGTGATTTCTTAAATATTAGAATGGCATCAAATGAAAATACGACTTATAAAATTGCAAATCTTTTAGGTCAAACAGTAAAAGAAGGTGATTTAAATGGAGAGATAGATGTTAGAAATTTAAAAGCTGGCTTATATATTATTGAAGTGAATGACGGAGATGAAATACTTTCTAAAAAATTCATAAAACAATAAACAATTACAGTAATAATTAAAAAAACCTGAGAATTATTTCTCGGGTTTTTTTATGTAGTTTTGTCAAAATTTATATTGAATGAATTACCTATCGGTTGAAAATATATCAAAAGCATATGGTGAAGTTGAACTTTTTAGTGATATTTCCTTTGGAATTAATAAAGATCAAAAAATTGCGTTTATCGCAAAAAACGGTGCTGGTAAAACATCAATATTAAATATAATTGCAGGTGTTTCAAGTTCAGATACCGGACAAGTTGTTTCTAGAAAAGGGTTGAAAATTGAATATTTATCGCAAGAAGAAGATTTAGATTACAATTTAACGATTGAACAAACTATTTTTAATTCAGATAACGACACGTTAAAAATAATTGAGGAATACGAAAATGCTCTCAACAATCCTTCCGATGAAAAAGCATATCAACTAGCTTTTGAAAAAATGGAGCAACACAATGCTTGGGATTTTGAAACGCAATACAAACAAATTTTATTTAAATTAAAACTTGAAGACTTATCTCAAAAAGTAAGTTCATTATCAGGTGGTCAGCGTAAAAGATTAGCGTTAGCGGTTATTCTTATTCATAAACCTGATTTGTTAATTTTAGATGAGCCAACCAATCATTTAGATTTAGAAATGATTGAATGGCTTGAGAATTACTTTAAAAAAGAAAAAATAACCTTATTTATGGTAACGCATGATAGGTATTTTTTAGAACGTGTTTGTAATGAAATTGTTGAGTTAGATAATGGCGGGTTTTACACATACAAAGGTAATTACTCTTATTATTTACAAAAAAAAGAGGAACGTATTGCTGCAGAACAAGCAAGTGTTGATAAAGCTAAAAACTTATTTACAAAAGAATTAGATTGGATGCGTAGGCAACCAAAAGCAAGAACAACTAAATCAAAGTCTAGAATTGAGGATTTTTACAAAATAAAAGAAGCAGCTCACAAACGAAGAGACAATCACCAAGTTCAATTAGAAATAAATATGGAGCGTATGGGTTCTAAAATTTTAGAACTCCATAAAATTTCAAAATCGTTTGGAGATTTAAAGATTTTAGACAAATTTGAATATAACTTTTTACGCGGTGAACGAATTGGAATTATTGGTAAAAATGGAACTGGAAAATCGTCTTTTTTAAATATTATTACTAGCGGAATTCCAGTAGATTCTGGTAAAGTAGTGATTGGTGAAACTATAAAGTTTGGGTATTATACGCAAGATGGAATTAACCCAAAACCTGGACAGAAAGTTATTGAAATTATTAAAGAATATGGAGAACAAATTCCGTTAACTAAAGGCAGAAGTCTTTCAGCGGCTCAATTACTAGAACGTTTTTTATTTAGTAGAAAAAGACAGTATGATTTTGTTGAAAAATTAAGTGGAGGTGAACGTAAAAGATTGTATTTGTGTACTGTTTTAATTCAGAACCCAAACTTTTTAATTTTAGATGAACCTACAAACGATTTAGATATTATAACATTGAATGTATTAGAAAGTTTTTTGCTAGATTTTCCTGGTTGTTTATTAGTTGTATCGCATGATAGGTATTTTATGGACAAAATAGTTGATCATTTATTTGTGTTTAGAGGAAACGCTATAATAGAAGATTTTCCTGGTAATTATTCTGATTATAGAACCTATGAAGACTCTAAACCAACAAAAGAAAATACAACAACTTTAAAAATTGACACTAGAGAAAAAAGCACAATAAAAACCAAATTATCTTTTAAAGAAAAAAAGGAATTTGACGCTATTGAAGGAGATATTGAGAATTTAAATACACAAAAAAGTGAAATTGAAGCCAAATTTTTAGATGGTTCAATTGTAGGTGAAGAGATTAATAAACTATCTATAAAATTGCAAGAAATTAGCAAAAATATAGATAAAAAAGAAGAGCGTTGGTTTGAACTTTCTTCAAAATTAGAAGAATAATATTTTTAAACCTGTATAATATTTAAATCATTAATAAGTGGCTGATTATTAAAACGCAATAATAATTGCGCAATAGCTACTGTGTCTTTTTCACAATATTTAACAATGCGTTCAATGTTTTTTTCTTTATAAAAAACAGTACCAACCTCGCTTCCGTTAATATCGTCTTTTGGTGATGGAATTCCTAAAATTGAAGTTAATAATTTTAACGAGGTAAAATGCTTATAATCTCCAAATTTCCATAATTCCATAGTGTCAATATGTGGAATTTCCCACGGCTTTTTTCCAAATAAATTTAATTTTTCTGGCAGTTCAATTTGGTGAATAATCATTCTGCGTGCTATATATGGGAAATCAAATTCCTTGCCATTATGCGCGCATAAAAGGTGTTGAGGTTTGTGAAAATAGCTGTTTAATAACTTTTTAAAATCTTCTAAAAGTTTCACTTCATCACCATAAAAAGAAGTTACTCTAAAAACTCTTCCTTCTGAATTAAAATTGGTAAAGTACCCAACCGAGATACATACAATTTTACCAAACTCAGCCCAAATACCTGCCCTTTCATAAAATTCGGAAGGTGTAACATCTTCCTTACGTTGGTACTGTGTTTTTTGTGCAAATAACTCTTGCTTTTCTTCATTTAAATTAGAGAAATTTTCAACTTCAGGCACTGTTTCAATATCTAAAAAAAGAATGTTTTCAAAATTTGTTTTAATATTCATAGCTTAACTATTTTTAATAAATTTTCACTTAATAATTAATTTTCGTGTACTTAGTTTATCGTTTTCTTCAACTTTAATTATGTATATATTGGCCGTTAAACTTGAGACATCAAGCAATTCATTTTGGTCAATAATTTTAGTATAAACAAGCTTTCCTAACATAGAGTAAATTGCTACTTTTTTGGTAGTAAAATCACTTACTGTAATTTTCAAAAATCCATTTGTAACAGGATTTGGAAACATTTTAAAGTTTTTAATTTGATTTTTTACAACAGCAAGCGTTTGATTCGCATTTAGAGAACCTGGAGATTCAGTAATTGGACCAATCCAACTAAAATCACTATACATATTCCCCGTGCCTATTAATTGTAAAGATTCACCAATTGCACCGGGTTCACTTACTCCAATATTTTCAGAAGTTAATCCAATTGCTGGACCGTCAACAGCAGTAATTGTTCCTTCATAACTTAGAAATTGAATTATTTCGCCTAAATCATCTACTAGCGCAATACCGTCAGGTGAACCATTTTGGATGCCAGATTGAGGAAACCATATAACACCTCGGTTGTTTTGCTGATTTGGAATAATTTCTGATAGTGTTTTTGTTGCGTAAACTTCAGAATTACTACCATTATAAAAAGATAATTTGTAGCCAGTTAGATCAGTTCCAGCAGGACCGCAAATTTCAACACCTTCATCAACATCAGCACCAGCGTTGTCGTAATGAATTTCATTAATAAAAATAGTTTGAGCATTTGAAAATAGGGTTACACAAAATGCAACCACAAATAAGTAGTTTTTTTTCATACAATTTTTTTAATCTTTTTCTTAGTCTATAAAATTAGATAATTGGTTTTTAAAATAACAGTTTTCATTAAATTTTTTATCTAAACATTTGATTTTCTTCATATTTCAACCCTAGATTAAGCCTGTGTTTTGTTAATGTTAGCTTAATGTTATAATTTTAAATACCTTTACAGTGCATGTTTTAGGCTTATAAATTATGGTTACTTTTGTGTGTTTTTATACGTAAACAAGTATCAAATATGAAAAATACAGACATTAAAATATTATTGGTTGATGATGAACCAGATATATTAGAAATTGTTGGTTATAATTTAAAAAGTGAAGGTTATATAGTTTATACTGCTAAAAATGGTGTTGAAGCTGTTGAAACTGCAAAAAAAATAACTCCACACTTAATTATTTTAGACATAATGATGCCTGAAATGGATGGTATTGAAGCTTGTGAAAAAATTAGAGCAACTAAAGGTTTAGAACATGTTTTAATTACATTTTTTACAGCTCGAGGTGAAGATTATTCGCAAGTTGCAGGGTTTGATGTTGGTGCTGATGATTATATTACAAAGCCAATAAAACCTAAACTACTTGTAAGTAAAGTAAAAGCCTTATTACGAAGAATAAAAGTTAATGAAGAGTCTAAAGTTAATTCGGAGAAATTAACTATTGGAGAAATTATTATTGATAGAGAAGAGTATGTTGTTATAAAAGATGGTACTAAACTTTCGCTTCCAAGAAAAGAATTTGAACTATTCTCATTATTAGCCTCAAAACCCGGTAAAGTTTTTAAACGAGATGACATTTTAGATAGTGTTTGGGGAAATGAAGTTGTTGTTGGAGGTAGAACAATTGATGTACACATACGTAAATTACGTGAAAAAATAGGTGATGATTACTTTAAAACCGTAAAGGGTGTAGGCTATAAATTTGTAACGGATGAAGATTAAAAAAACAGTATCTTTTGCATTTTGGACATCGTTCTACATTACACTTATTACGTTCATTTGCCTGTTTTTAATAAATAATTATTTTATAAATACTGCTTTTAAATTAAGCACAATTGCTCTTTTTACAAGTACAATATTTGTTGTTACATTTATTGTCTCTCAATTTAGACTCGAACACTTTATTTACCAACGTATAAAAAAAATATACAATAGTGTTTCTTTGTTAGATTCTTCAGATTTAAGTAAAACTTCAATTACTTCAGATATTGATATTCTTTCTAAAGAAGTTCAAAAATTTGCAAAAACAAAACAATTACAAATAAGAAAACTAAACCTAAGAGAAAGTTATCGTAGAGAATTTTTAGGAAATGTTTCACACGAATTAAAAACACCACTATTTACTGTTCAAGGTTACTTATTAACCCTAACTGATGGAGCTATTGATGATAAGAAAATAACTAAAAAGTACTTAGAACGCGCAAATAAAGGTGTTGAAAGACTTATATCAATTGTTAAAGATTTAGACTTAATATCTAAATTAGAATCGGACGATTTAAATTTAAATAAGCAACCTTTTAATATTATTGAAGTAATTCAAGGAGTTTTTGATTTACTTGAAATGAAAGCTAAAAAAAGAAACATTTCATTATTTCTTAATAAAAGATACGAATATCCAATAATGGTGTTTGGTGATATTGAAAGAATTGAACAAGTGTTAACTAACCTAGTTGTAAACTCAATAAAATACGGTAAAATTGGAGGTGCAACAATTGTAAGTGCTGAGCATTTTAAGAAAGATCAAATACTTGTTAAAGTTACTGATAATGGAGAGGGAATTAAAAAAGAACATCAAAAAAGATTGTTTGAACGTTTTTATAGAGTTGACCAAAGTAGGTCTAGAGAGCAAGGTGGATCTGGTTTAGGGCTTTCAATAGTAAAACATATTGTTGAAGCACATAACGAGCAAATTTTTATTGAAAGTGAACTTAAGAAAGGTTCAGAATTTTCATTTACTCTAGAAAAAGTAGAAAAAATTTAGATTATCTTTTCATTGAATAAGAAGCTGCAGAACCTAACGTTTCTAAAAACGTATTTAATTTTTCTGCTAATGCTGCTAATTTTTTCATAATAGAATGTGTTAAGTATTGTTGTTGTTTGTTTACACTACAAATGTAAGTACACATCTAAGTTTTTTTTTGAAAAATAGATAACCAAAGCGTAACTGTCGACGAATGGAACTTTTTAGTCGTTAAATGGAAAATGAATTTTGAAAACGATATAATTCTTATTAATTAGAAGCAATATTAAGAGTTAATATTTTTCCAGAAAAGTATAAAAGAAGTAGAAATACACTTTATGAGATAGCATAAAAAAGGTTAAATATTAATAAAAAAGTAACCCTTGTATTTTATACTTATGCGTTTTTGGGATAGTGTTGAGATGTTAAATACGTTAGCTAATTTATTTAACGGACTTTAATTAAAAACAAAAAAGAACACAAAATTTGTGTTCTTTTTACGGGGACATACTTAAAATAATACTATTACTATTTTAAAACTTGATTCAAACAATTATACCCCACCTTACTTATCAAAGTAATTTTTATACTTTTCGTTAATTTGATTGATTCTAGTTTTAAAAGCTGTACCTACTTGCTCTAAAGCTTTTAACTGTGCATCATTAATTAAACCTTGTGTTTTTCTTCCATTCATATAAGTATCAAACTCTTCCATTAATTTTGCCATTTGAGTGCTATTTGAAACAAACTGAACCATTAACTTACCTGCTTTTAAGCCATCCATTAAGGTTTGATCTTCATCTTTTTTACTTAAAACATCTTTTCCTTCAATAGCTAATTGTTCAATATTATCTGAAAATTCATTCATTGCTTTTTCTGAATTTTGAATAACTTTGACCAATTCTGCATCATCTTTAATTTCATCAGCTATACTAATTTTTAACGGTGGTAAAAAGTCGGTATTTCTTTTATTACCTGTTGAACAGGCTGTAAATAATATTGTTAGTGTTAGTACTGTTAATGTTTTTACTATATTTTTCATGGGCTTTATTTAATTATTATTCGATATTGTTTTATTTTTCTAACGGTTTAAATTCTATTTTTAAAGTTGCTCCTCCATTTGATAAAGTTCTTTCAAATTCTTCAGAGTTTTTAAATTTCTCAATTTCTGCTTCTGTAAATTTTATTTGTTTAAAAGCTAATGGGTAACCATTTAAAGATCTTCCATTTGTAGCATTCCAAACTTTATCTTCTCTACACCCAACATCTACTTGTTGCCAAACATCAGTTCTAATATATCTTCCGTGTAAATCAAAACTTAATTCTAAATAAATTGGACCTTTGTTAATTTGTGAAATATTACAAGAGTTTAATGCATCTTCAGCTAAAGATACTTTGAAACTAGCAAATGCTCCTTTACCTCCTAATGTGCTTACTGAAATAACTTCAGGTATCGCTATTTCATTTTCTGGCCAACCATATAATGTTTCTAATCCAACACCAGGAATCATAGCTGAATAAGGTATTTTTAAAGGCTCTCCATCTGTTCCAGTAGGTTCGCCTTGTGCTCCACTATTTTTATAAGCCATGATATCAAACTTTTGTATAGGCTCATCATCTTCAGGAAATTTTATAGTTGCATTTCGCCAAACTAATTTTGCTTTTGCAAAACCTGAAGCTGTGTAAGTTGCATAAATATCGTATTTAGCATTAGGTTTTACCAAAATTTCTCCAACTCTTAAATTTGGACTTTTAGTTAAACCTGCTTCTTTTTCAGGAGCGCCCTTTGTTACTATAATATAAACACCTGTTGGCACTTTGGTAAACTTAAACTTTCCTTCTCCATCAGATTTGGTTTCTTTTGTTGGTAAACCAGAAGAGTCACAAATAGGCTTTAATTCTACTTTTTGATTTTTTACAGGTTTATGTGTTTCTTCATCAACTAAAGTTCCACTTATTTCTCCTTCAAAAGTTTCTAATTCATATTCTAATTCTTCAGGGTTACCAAAAGGGTCATACACAATATGCTCCTCTAACACTTGAAAAGTTCCATCTGGCCATAAATACTGAACTTGATAATCACCTAAAAATAATTTTTTATTATATTTAAACGCTCCTGCTTCTACTTCCGCATACCTTTTAAATCTTGGGTGTCCAGGCCCTAAACGGAACATTCCTACTTTACCACAAGCTTTGTAGTTGTCATCTCTATTTATTTTTCCTTTTAGGTCTTGAGGCTTAATTTTATGATAATAATAAATTGAATTGGCATTAAAATGAAATGAAAACGCTTCTTTTACGCCTGTTTTACCATTTGTTAAAGTCCCCTGTTTTACCGTTTTTTTTGAAAGATTAAGTCCCCAAACTTCTGAAGTTATTTCAGCCGGCCATTGTGGATTTGCTCCATTTTTAATATCATTAAATGTTACATTATGGTAAGGGTCATAACCACAATGGCCTGCCCAAGATTTTTTATTTGGAGATGATACTCTTTTTATAGGTGTGTTTAAATTGTATTTGAATTGTTGTTTTCCTAAATTGGTTAATTCAGAATTTAGATAATCTTCAAAATACTCAATAACTCCTGCTATTTGTATTTCTTGACCCGATTGATTTTTTACAATAACAGTAAGTCCTCCACTCCAAGCAACTAAATGTTTATCGGTTGGGCTTCTAAACATTTCATTAAAAAATGCTGTTGGTATATCAACATCTATAGATGCCATATCTGCTCTATTTTGTGCAAATGTGATGCTCACAAAAAAAAGCATAATTAAGAGGCTGTATTTTTTAATAAAATTAATTTCTAACATACGGTTTTAGTTTTAAATTATTTGTTCTACTCGCTTTTAAAAGATAAATGCCAATATTATTTTGCGGGATAATTGTTTGTAATTCTCCCCATTTAAAATCTATTTCTTTAGAAATTTCATCTTTAGTTGCAACCACATCAATATCAACTAATGAGTTGCTATTGATACGGAAAGAATCTCTATTACTTCCAACAGAATTATCGTTGTAATACCATTTAAATTTAATAGTTAGTTTATTTTTATCATTAATATCTAACACTTGAAGTTTTCCTAAACGATAATTAGTGCTTACAAAAAGTAAGATATCATTCTTTTTTAGTGCTAATCCTTTCGTATTATCTGCCTGAATAAATAAATCTTGACGTGCATCTAACAATCCATTTATTTTATTTCCATCAAAAGATTTATACAGTTTTTCTCTTTTTAACCAAATTTGGTTAAAAAGCGTGTCTTTTACTTTAAAAATGGTGTCAATTTCTACAGCTACTTTTGCTCTTTCAATAGTGTTTCTAGGTCCGTTTGAACCTCTTGTAGAAAAGCTCTCATCTTTAAGTACCAATCCATTCCAAGCATATATATCATGATAGTTATCTATTCTATAATAGCGTGCTTTTTTACCTAATACCTCTTTTTCTTCTGAAGATTCAGCTCCCATATATAGCGTTTCAATCCAAGAGTCTTTTATTTGGTAATACTGAAAGTTTTTTTTGCATTTTATACGTAAATGATATGGGTCATCACTCACTTTATTTTTTTCAATATTAAAATAATACCGATGCTCATCAATCCATAAACGTTCAGCTATCTTTACTTTTTCAGGGAATGGTTTGCCTCCAAATTTAGACACTTGATAAATTTCTTCAAAAGCAATATCGCCAAATTCATCCCAATAATACACCACTTGCTCAGCAACATAAGGAACTTGTTTACTATAACTTGTCTCAACTCCATTTACAGATGAAAATCCTGAATGTGTTGAGTATTTAAGTCTTTCGTACACTATTTTTCCTGATTTTACTTTGTAAGGTTTAAAATCTTGTGCTTGCATTGAGACTGCTATTGCAAGGAAGCAAAAATGTAAAACTTTTCTCATTACTTGAATTATAAGAGGCTATCTAAAAAGCAAAATTTTCGTCAACCTGAATTTATTTCAGATTCTTATAGTAATTGATTATGAGTATGATAAGATTCTGAAATAAATTCAGAATGACGTTTTTTAAAACTTTTTAGATAGCTTCATTAAAATTTATAATTTATTGGCTACAATTACCATCAATAATATCTTGGGTTGTTGGGTTGTATGCATTTTCAGTTGCTCTAAAACGTGTAAAACCATTGTCAATTATAAGTGTATTTAAGCTACAATAATTTGACATTAAATCATTTCTATGAAAATCCAAGTCAGATACGCTTGTAAGGTTGCTTAAACCATCTGCATTTAACAATGCATTATTATCATAAATATAAAAATCTCCCACAACAGCTGTAAGCCCTATTAAGCCATCCAAATTTGTTAATAATGGGTTTTTCTCAATATTTATATCTTCTCCTACAAAAGAAAGGTTTCTTAACCCTTCAATATTGGTTAAGTATTCATTTTCTACAATTTCTAAATCATACTCTAATGTTGTAACATTACTTAATACATCAATGTTAGTAAGTGCAGTTCTTGAAATTTCTAAAGATTCATTAATGGTTGTTAAATTTTGTAAACCATTTAAAGTGGTTAAAGATTCATTACCGCTAATATAAAGGTAGTCTACAAATGTAAGACTGCTTATGCCTTCAATACTAGCTAGTAAAGGGTTTCGTGTAATATAAAACCCTAATGAAGTTGTTAAACTACTTAAACCATCTACATTGGTAAGAGCATCATTATATTCTAAAAGTAAGTTTCCTGTTTCTTTAATATTATTTAAACCATCTAAATTTGTAAGTGCTGTATTGTAATCAATTCTAAGTGATGAACTAATAGAAGTTAAAGCGTCTAAAGCTTCTAAACTAACTATTGATGCTGGTGTTGGATTTCGATCATCACCAATATCAAGTCTTCCTATAATTTCTGAATAATTATTTGCTCCAAAATCTTCAACAGCTTGTTGTGTTAATAATTCCACATCACCCGTAAAAATATTTACAATTGTAATAGTTCCTGCATTTATTGTTTTTCCATTATAATTAATTGTTATTTCACCTGTTTTGGCTCTTTCAGGAACTGCAACCTTTAAGTATGTTGTGGTTACTTCAGTTACTGTTCCTTCAAAGCCGTTAAAAAATATTGTATATGTGTCATTAACATTAAAATTTTGACCATTTAAAGTTATAATATCTCCAATAGTTGCCGTTATTGGTAGTATTGAATTTATTGTTACATCATTTTCAATAGCATCACTATCATTACATGATGAAAAGGTTAAAAATGTAATAAAAATTACTAGAATTATATTTAAATTTTTCATTGGATGTTTTTTAAATTAGATAGAGTTATTTAATAAGAAGGTATTTCATTCCTGCAGTTACATTGTCATCAACTTCAATATTGCTATACACAAATTCAAGATGTGTTTCTGTAACTTTCAAATCTTTAAAAAGGGTAATTTCATCACTACCATCTTCGTAAAATTTTAACTGATTTTCATTCACAATTTCCCAACTCCAATCACGAATTTTATCTGGGTTTGGTGGATTTTTTTCTATTATTGATGCAGTACCATCAGCATTAAAAACAAAAAAGACATTTTCATTTGATTGATTCAAATTTTCTTCAAATTCTTGCTTATCAAAATCTACATTTCCATTATTTATAATATTTACTAGCTCAATACCTGTAAATTCCCATGGACTATTTTGTACCATTAATTCTTCGGAAGTGAGTATTATCTCATCATCTTTATCATTACATGATGTGAATGATAGTATTGTTATAAAAATTACGAATATGAGGTTTAAATTTTTCATTGTATGTTTATTAATTATGTTTTTGTTTCTATAAATTTTTTAATTTTTCATGCATTTCTATAAATACTTTTTGTATTTCTAAGTCGGTTGCATTTGTATTTACCGCTTTAATTTGATGCTTAAAATTGATATAAGATAGACTGTTTAGAAAGTTACTTTCTTTATTAAAATTGGCACTATTAGTTGATTGATTTTCTTCAGAATATTTGAAATAAAAATCTATCAATTTAAACGCCACTTCTTTTGTCATACCACTATTAGGTATAATTTCATGAATACCAAGGTTTGCTAATAATTTGTTTAACTCTTTTTTTGTGGGAATTTTATTATTGCCTTTGTACTTCAACAAAAATTCAACTATTTCTTTACTATCATCGTTACTGTTCTTAATTGAATTTTGATGATTATTAGTTGATTGATTTGTTAAACTACTTTGTAACGTTTGAGTATGAGAACTAGTTATTGTAAATAATACAGTTGCCATAAAAATTACGATTGTTTTTTTCATCTTTAAATTTTTTAACTGTGCTTACTTAAATTTGTTTTTAGTTTACTAATTCCCTTTTCTTAATTTCATCATTTTCTGAATCATTTCATACGTTTGGCGTAATTCTTCATCGCTCATTTCATTCATTTCTGGGTCATTTTTAGTTGCCATTTTTTTCCATTCTTCAAATGATAAATTTTGAATTTTATCCATACCAGCATCCATCTCTTCTAATTCATCATTAAACTCATCATTATTCATAAAACCTTCCATTTTTTGAATAGGGAAATCTGGTAATTCAAAATAAGAATTGGCTACAGAAACATCAAATTTTGCACTAGTAGCTTCGGTTATTGTTTTAATTCCTAGCACTGTAACTTCCATTTTTAACGTAACACCTTTATAAATCCACTGTTTAGCACCCATTACATCCCAAATTTCACAATTGTGCCCTAAAACACTTTCATTTCCAACTTTTTTTCCACCCATAGATTCTAGCATACTCATTCCTGATTCTCCAGCATTGGTATTGAATTGTTTCATCATATCCATCCCTAAATCTCTATTTGCAATAATGGTTTTATTGTTAAAATCGGCTAAATAACTTTCTCCATTGTCCAATTTATTTATAGTATGTGTTGAAGTAGTTTCTACCTTTTTTTTACCAAAAAACTTCATAGTAGTGGTTTGCTTAGAATTCACTTCCTTTAATTCTAACGCGCCCCAATTTTTAAAATATAAATTTTCAGTTCCACTTCCTGCTATTTTCCCTCCCAATACTTTGCCTGAAATAGTTGTTGTATATTCAACAATTCCTGATTTTACTTCGTAACGTTTTAACTGATTTTGACTGTTTCCATTGCAGCTTACTAATGCTACAACTAATGAAAGTAATATGCTTATTTTTTTCATACTATTATTTTTATTTTATTTCTTGTAATTCGTATATATTATAGTGCCCAAAACTCTTGTCTGGATTGTCTTTAATAACTTTTGCTATAATTCCAGGCTTGTCATTAATCATCCAAAATTTTATATTTTCATCAAAACTACCTGTTGCTTCAATAACTGTACACATAAAAGTCCCAGCCGCAACTGTAATTTCTTCTGTTCCAACCACTCTAAAAGTATCATCTTCCAAAGGGTATAATTGATTGTACTGATCATAATTATTTGGAGGAAGTGCTGTGTCATCGGGAAGATTATAGCTGTCGTACCCTTTAAATATATTGTCAATACTTAAGATTCCTTTTTCACTATTAGCCGTTACATTTGAAGTAAGTGTTTTCGTTTTAAAACTACTCGTGCCTTCTAAAAGTGTTGAATAGTTGTAAACTAATTGTTTAACGGTTGATAATTCTTCCATCATTTTATAAAAATCTTTCCAAGGTAATTTTTCTTCATCATCATAATATTTATAGTCGCCATCTTCAGTATAAAAATCTTCTTGAGAAAAGGTTAATCGTTCTATTTTAATATTGTTTTGAGCTTCTTTATTCCCTTTATAAACAGTTCCTTTATTTTCTAACTCAATAGTTTCTCCATTCATCTTTACTATTTTGTTTTCACCGCTAAAGGCATCATCACCACGAAGTCCAATCATCATAAGTGACATTTCTTTTTTGTTCGCAATCCAAACTCCTCCAAACTTACTTGTCATTCCTTCTTCTTTTTGAATAATCTTGAATTCGTCAGGTTCATTAAACATTACAATTGTATTCACTCCAGCATATGGTAGATCATTAAATATCCACGTTCCTATAAGTCCAGATTCTTTATTGTCATTTATGATTTTTTGTTTATCAATTTTTGAGAAATACATCTTGTTTTCATCAAGGTTTAAAACAAGTTCATTTTTGTTGGGTTGTAAAAAAGAATATTTACCTTTAAAATCTTTATTGTCAAGTATAATTTTTTTACTCGATTCATTATAATTCCAAGTTCCAAATACCATATCTTGGAAATAGAAAATTCCGTTTTTGTTGAATTCTACTAATGAACCTACAAAGTTTGTTTCACCTTTTTTCTCCATTTTTTCAAAAAACCAATCACCTGTAATTTTGTTGTGCAGTTGTTTATTTTTAGGAAGGCTTATTTTTTGAAAACTATTTACATCTCCATTAGCATTGCTCAATTTTAATTCTAAATCATTCAATATTTCAATTTTATTTTCACCTTCTAAAACACCTAAATATGGGCAATCTATAGTAAATGTATTTTTCGTTTCATTTTGTGACCATGTTCCAACATTTGCACCTGAAATATTAACTTCTCCTGCTGTATTAAATACTACATGCATATTTACAGGATATACTTCACCTGCTTCGTTCATTTCTGTGAGTTTCCAAACACCGTTAATGTAATTTGATTGTGCGGTTACACTTCCTATAAAAGTGATAAGAGCAATACTTATTAGTATTAATTTTTTCATGGTTAATTTTTTATAGTTTTATTAACTTTCTTCAAATTTATTCGACCTGGATTGATCGTATTCGTTTTTCGGTTGGTGCTTTTTAATTTACCACCTGTTGTTTTTGAATTCAAATTACCTAGTTGAGACCCATCATTAATATTAAGATTACCATCTGAATTTTGGTTTACATCACCCCTTGGGTCATTTGCATCTCCAAGGTTTCCTCCTGCTAAAGAGTTTAAACTAACAGCTCTATATACAGCCATTTGCATTTCTATTGGACCTGGAGGTGCATTCCCTCCATTTTCTTCATCCATAGGGTTTTCATAAGAATCTTTTTCAATAGTTTTTTCGCTGGTTACGTTACCATCAGCATCTGTTTTAGTTACTGTAATTGTAGTCTTTGTATTACCATCTGCATCTTTAGTAGTTGTTTTATTGCAAGTTGCGTTACTACCATCTGGTTGTGTTTGAGAAACATGTGTTCTAGTTACAGAACTTCCATCCGCATTACCAACATGTTGTGTATCAGTTTCAGAATGGTATCCGCTATCATTACTCACAGATGATGTATTATGGTGAAATGAAGTAGTACCATTACCATCTGAATTTTTATGAGAAAAATGAGAAGCTTCTACACTCCAGGTATTATCACCAGAAGAATGATGGCCTTGCCCAGGCACTCCTCTAAAATCATCGTTTCCATTATTACCCAATGGATTATCACGGTCAACGTCACCTACACCACTTCCTTTATTTTGACCATAACCACTTCCTGCATATGAACTATTTCCGCTTTTTCCATTATTTGAACCAATTCCCAAATCAATGTCACCATTACCTGGCATATTCATATTACCAATATACCCATCAATGTTAATACTACCATCAGCGTTTACACTTCCTCTAAAAAGACCACCAACATTTAAATTGTCCCAAATGTCACTTGATATTTCTCTTTCTTTTCTAGCTTCAATAATGTCACTAAACATGTTTAGTATATCTTCTTCATTCGATAACTTAAACTCCTCCTCATATGAAACATCATTATCTTCCTCAAAATCATAAATATCAAGATCCAAAGCCTCCAAAATAGTATCTTCAGGATGCACTTTATGTACCTTTTGTCTTAATTCATCTAAGTTCTTTGTGATTCCTTCTTGTCCTATGAATTGGCTAACACTAAAAATAGTTATTAGCATAAAAATAATTTTTTTCATTTTTAATGTTATTTTTTAAAATTTCACAAATTCTACTCTACGGTTATTAGCTTTTCCTTCTGGTGTACTATTATTATCTAAAGGTTTATTTTCTCCAAAACCATCATGCTTTAACCTATTACTAGCAATTCCCATACTAATTAGTTTATCCATTACCGTTTTTCCTCTTGCCTTAGATAACGTCATATTTGTATCATCTCCACCATCACTATCTGTATGACCTTCTACACTAAAATTAAGTTCAGGATTTTTCTCCATTAATTGATAAATTTTATTAATAGGCCCCATACTTTCCGCTTTAAGTGTCGCTTTGTTTACATCGAATTTTATTCCATTTACAATGATTTTCCCTTCAGAAAGTACTCTGTCATAATATTTTACACCGCCTTTGGCAATACGGAAATTTTTAAGGTATTGATTTCCTTTTTGAGAACGTATGGTAAATCCCCAAGGGTTGCCTTCTAAATGTGGGATGTTAACTAATCGTGTGTCATCCATATAAGCTTTAAATTTCCCTTTGGTATAGGCAATAGAAATATGTCGCCATTGTCCTATTGGTTCTTCAGCCCAGCTAAGAGATTCTGTACCTGGATATCTTTTGTCAGTTTCTCCAAATTCAATTCCATTTGGATAAACCGTAAAATTCCCTACAAAACCTTTTCCCCATTGATTCTTTTTATCTATGAAAGAAATGAAAAATCTATTACTAGTTGTTTGTCCTTTTTCAAACCATACATCAAATTCTATGGTAAATATTTCAGGTAAATAATCTTCAGTAGCATTTTTTAAATAGGGAATTATATCTCCTCCTTTATCAATAAACATGATGACATTTTCTCCATTTACTTGGGCAATTTCTGCAGATCCTTTATACAAATCCCAACGGCTTGGAAATTCACCATTTTCTTCATCTGTACTTGGGGCATCTTCAAAAATCACGGTGTCACCAGGCACAAAATCAAATTTACTCCAAACTACTGTGGGTTTGTTTGATTTAGCATTGGCTTCATCAGAATTTACAGATTCTGAATTACTTACCTCTTTTTCATTTTTGGTGCTATTTTCCTCTTTACCTTCTGCTTTCTTTTCTTTTTTATCTTTTCCATCTAAAACATCTTCAGCATCGTCAAAAGTTTTATCAATTTTTTTATTTATACGTTTCTCAGCTCTTTTCTCAGCTTCTTTATCAATTTTTTCTTTCGCTTTTTTTGCTAATTTTTTAAAAAATTGTGCCTCAGTTTGTTGAGGTACAACTAGAAATAAGCCTAAAACAAGTAACAATTTAAAGGCGAAGTTTGTTTTAAAATTAAATGTGTGGTTTGTCATAATTTTTAACTTTAGAATTTTAGCATTAATTTTTATGCTAAATTATATTCTAAGAGGAAAAATTACTTCATTTAAAAGGATGATTTATATAACCCTTTAGGGTGATTGTTTAATGTGAAGATAGTATTCTTGTTAAGAATTTTGGTAATTACTCTTTTTAATGGCAATTTATTTTACAAAAACAAAGTGATGAATAAAAGAACTTAAATAGCTCTAATTTTTTTTATTGCTTGTATTCTGTTTTTAACATCTAGTTTAGAATAGATGTTTTTTATATGTGTTTTTATAGTATTGTTTGATACAAACATTTTTTTCGATATTTCGTCATTGCTAAGTCCATCAGAAATATGTTGTAGCACTTCTATTTCTCTTTTTGAAAGCCCAAAATCACTAAAATTTTCACTAATCTTTGCAGTATCAGAAAGTGATTTATTAGATGCTTTTTCTTTTAAATCATTAATTTGAAGTACATAATTTTGTAATTCTGAATTTTTATTTTCTATTTCTAGATCAGAATTTTTTCTATATAAACGAAGTAAATAAAGTAGTACTACAATACCCGCTATACTTAAAGATGATATAAAAATTAAGCGATTGAGGTTTGTTGTTGCTTTACTTTCACTTAACTCATTTTCTTTTGCTAATCGCTGTATTTGAGCATCTTTTTTTGCGGTTTCATACTCAACTTGGGTACTAATAATACTTTTTTGAGAGGCTTCATTTACAATACTATCATGAAATGTAGTTGCAATTTTATGTGAATTTAAAGCCTTTTTATAGTTTTTTGTTATTGTATAATAATCCACTAATGCATTGTAACCTAAATAAATATTTTCTTTAGATTTTATCATTCTTGCACTATTTAGCCCTACAGTAATATTATCAATAGCGTCTTTATATTCTCCAATATGTAGTTGATTTTTCCCTACGTTAATTAGTGTATTACTTAAATAACGTATGTTGTTTTCTTTTGTAAATAGAGGTATAGCTTCTTTATAAAAATTTGTTGACTTTTGGTATTCTTTTTTGTGTTGAAAAAGTAATCCCAATAAATTATATCTAATAGCCTCACTTGCTTTATGCTTGTGCTCTTTTGTTAATTCTAGCGCTTTATTAATATAAAAATATGCTGAATCGTATAATTTTTGATGTAAATATGCCTCACCAATATTAGATAAGCTATACTCTTGGCCTCTAATATTTTCACTGGCCAAATCTAAGGTGTAAACCCGTTTAAAATAATGCAACGCTTTATCATATTCTTTAGTATCAATAAATACATTTCCAATACCATTTAAAGCAATGATAATACTTTTAGTATGCTTTATTTTTTCTGATAAATCTAATGCCTGAAAGTAAAAATCAAAAGCTTCTTTTTCTAAATTAAGTTTTCTGTAACTTACACCTAAATTATTTAAACACTTAATAACCAATACTGTATCAGTAGTTTTGGTTAGGTGATTTAAGGCTCTTTTATGATGTGTTACAGAACTTTCATAGTTATAATTGTATCTGGCCGCTAAACCTTTTCTGTCATAACTTACACCTAATCCTTTTATATAAAATATTTTTTCTGAAATAGAAATAGCTTCGTCAATAATGGTTTCACTACTAATTTTAGCTCTTACAGCTTTTTTATATAATGAAATTAAATCATCAACCTTTGAAACTGTATTAGGCTTAACTTTTAAAACTGTAAATACACTGTCTACTTGTTTTTTTGAGAATTGTTGGCTAAATGTAAGTTGAGTAAACAATAAAACAAGAAATATAATTCTAAAGTTTTGAGTTTTATACATTATTGAATTAATCTTTTTAATAGGTTGTTTTTTGTAAAATTACAAAAGAGAAGTTATTAATTTGTAATTTAAGTATCATAAGTTTCTATTAACAAATCTATTTATAACCGTTATAAATTCTTGTTGCGATAAAGAACCTGTATAAAATGCTTTTTATACAGAGAAGGATTATTAAAATAAGTTATTTAGGCTATTAAAAATTAAAGGTTTTAATTCAAAATATCTAGCTTAGCCATTAACGAGGCTCTATTACCTTTGCTTATTGGTATAACATCTCTATTAACTACAATTGTAGAGTCTTCAATATCAACAATCTTTTTTAAATTAACTATGTACGATCTATGTACTTGCGTAAATATATGAAGAGGTAATTTTTCTTTTATTCTTTTTAATGTAGAATGAACTATTAAATTATCTTTATCATCTAATTTTATTAAAACATAATCGCCTTTTGCTTCAACAGCATAAACATCTTCAATATTTAATTTAATTAGTTTCTTATTTACGTTTACAAAAATTGAACTGATATTTTGATTTGTTGAAACTTCTTTTTCTTCAGCAGGTGTTTGTTGTTCAGTTGTAATGGCAGGTTTTATACGTTCTTGAACTCTGTTAATAGCTCTCATAAAACGCTCAAATTCAAATGGCTTTTGTAAATAATCTACAACATTGTAATCAAAAGCTTTAATTGCATTTGCATCATCAGCAGATAAAATAACAATTTGTGTATTGGGTTTATTTTTTAAAATATCAAACCCAGAAATATCAGGCATATGAATGTCTAAAAAAACAACATCACAATCTGATAATTTACTTATTTCTTGTAATGCTATTACAGAATTTTGATAAACGGCTTTTACTTCAATATTTACTTTTTTACAGTAATTTTTAAGAAATTCTATATAAAACGTATCATCATCAATTATTATACAATTCATATCTAGTTATTTTAATTGAGTTAAAGCTATTTCTATATCTACTAATAAATACGCCATGTTTTGTAATTGTTTTTCGGGTTCATCAAGTATATTTAAATCAATTTCTTTTGATAATTCAAAAGAATCATTCATTTCTAATAGCGCAAATTTACTAACCATTTGATGAGTTTTACTTTTTATTTCAGTTAAATCTTTGTTGATGATTAACTGCGGCATTTCTTTAAAATTAGCTTCAAACTCTTCAATAATAAGCCCTTTTACTTGAGTTATAAACTCAGGATCGTTCATAGCGTAACTTTCTAAAGTACCATAAGCAAGTATTGGTGTTTTACTTAAAAACGAAAATAGTGTTGTGTATGTTAAGGGAAGTTTCGCTGTTTTAAATGTTGAGTTCTCAGCTGTTTCAGTTTCATTTATAAGTGCTAATATTGGAACAGTGATACCGTTTGAATAATTTTTTAATAGAGCATCATTTATTTTATTGCAAGAAATTACATGCGTGTAATTATTGTCTTTTATTTCTGAGGTTAGTAACTCAAAATTATCTATAATCAGGTATTTTATACCTAAATTATTTTTTAAAACTTCATGAATAGAACTTTTTAATGATTCATTATTTGTTATAAATAAAACTTTAATAGGCATATAGGGTTTTAAGTTTTTGGAAATTAATACAAATCAATTTTGAAGTGTTTCAATTTGAACACTAAAAGTACTGTTTTTTTTTATTTTATTAAAAAAAACTTAAATTTAAAATAGTGTGGTTTTATTTTGAGAAGAATGAAAAAAATTCTATTTCTTTTAAGGGTATTATTAATAATAGTAATTAAAGGGAAGTGAAGGATTTATACTTTTTAGTTGTATAAATAACGATGCTGTATTAATTAGAAAACGTAGTTTTAAATAATATTTTGTTTAAATTCCCAAACGTTCAAACAATCCTTGAATATCACTTGGATAGTTATTAGTTTGTTTATCTACATTACTTTTAGGTGTATTATTAGTTGCTTTTTCAGCTTCTGAATTGGCGTTTGTGTTATTCTCAGTCATTTTCACTTCAAAATTTGGATTAATATATTCAATAAAATTGATTGTTTTTTTAGTAAAATACTTGTAATTAGTAAGTTAGTAAAAGTCTAATTATACAATTAGAACAAGGTAAACTTAGTGATATTGATGTTTTCATAAGAAGGTTTATCCGTACAAAAAGAAGGGGAAATCCCTACAAACGTTCACAAAAACTTTAGTAAGTTTGTGTAAACAAAATTTGCCCCCCCCAAATGCGTAATTATTTTATAATAGATCAAAACCCTCAAACTATTGAAAGCATTAAAAGTGTTTTAGAAGATTATTATGAGTTTAATTGCATAGGAGTGTCAAGTAATTATAATTGTGCAATGAACACCATATTAAAGGAAACACCAGATTTAGTTTTTTTTAATATTGACAATGTTATAGAGAACCCATTTAAATTTGCGCAAGAATTAAATTTGTTTAATGCAGATTTTCCTGTATTTATTGCTATATCATCTTCAAAAGAAAAAGTGTATGAGGTTATAAAAAATGGCTTCTTCGATTTTTTATTAAATCCATTAACAGAATTAGAAATTAGAAAGTCTGTTTTAAAAGTACTTAAAAAAATCCCTGTACAATCAAGAAAAAATATTTGTTTAAAATCGTACAAAGATTATCAATATTTAAAAACAGATGAAATTCTATTTTTAAAAGCAGATAATAATACTACTGATTTCTATATGAATGACGGTAATATAATAAGTGCTTATAAAACACTTAAAACATTTCAAGAAATATTACCAAACAACTTTCATAGAATTCACAAAAGCTATATTATTAATAAAAACTTTGTATCAAGAATACAATATGGAAAATACACGTGTACTATTAAAAGAAATAGTTACGAAGTTCCATTTACAAAAACATATATTAATAATATTGAAAGCATGAATAAAGACTTATCTGAATATTCTTACCAATCCTTAAATTAAATTTCACTTTCAAACGTTAAGGTTTCACACACACACATTACTGTTTTACTAAAGATGCTGTAATTTTAAAGGTTAACTATCTTTATTAAAGTACTTTAGTGAAAAATTAAACGTTTATATAACTAGACTATTAATTATTAAATAATTTAAAAGTTATAGACAAGTAAAAATTAAAATAAACTCTTAAAACCCTAATATTATGAAATCAATTAAAACTATTTTCGCAGTATCTTTATTTTTATTAGCATTAACATCTTGTACTTCTGATAGCCTTTCTGCTGACGAGACACTTTACACACAAGACGACCTTTTTGCAACAGGAGAAGATGGTACGGCTGAATATGATAATTCTAGAGATTAATAAAATACATAAAAACCTTTATTGTTAGTTTTTAAAAAGCCTTGGACTTTTAGTTTAGGGCTTTTTTAGTAGCTTTGTTTTGCTAAATTATTTTTTTTGAATACTAAATCTTTACACAAAAACACATTATTATATTCTTTCTTATTACTAACACTTGTTTTTTGCGCTAAAAATGAACAAGTAGATAGTAAATTAAAAAAGGGTAAAGTAGATAGTATTGAAAATTGGATTCAACAATCTAAAAACAGAAATATTTCAAGAAGTACAAGAGAAAAAGCGCTTCAAAAAGCATTTTTTTTTACAAATGAATTACCTTCTAATACTGTTAAATTAAACTATTTTGCTGAAATTTCTTTAGAGGCTGATAAAATAAATAGTGAAACTTTATTTAGAAAAGTTAACTCAAAATCACTTTCATTAGCAATAAAGTTATTAGACACTTTTAATATTGGTGATGCACATTGGAATTATGCTTCTTTTTATTCAAAGAAGGAAATTATAGATAGTTCTTATTACCATTATCACGAAGCTTATAAAAATTTTAAATTAATAAAGCATGAATATTATATGGCAAAAATGTTATATAATATGGGGCTTACACAAGGACGTTTAAAAGATTATACAGGTAGTGAAGTTTTAATTTTTGAAGCACTTACCATTTTTAAAAAACTAAAAAAGAATTTAAGTATTTATAATTGTTATAATTATTTGGGGCTAATTTATACTGAACTTGAAGAATATGACAGAGCCATTTATTACAATAATAAAGCATTAGAATATCTTCAAAAAATTGAAAGTAAAAGTTTTCATAAAGAAGGCAGTTTAAATAATTTAGGACTAGTTTATCAGAAGTTAAAAAAATACGAAGAAGCTATTGAAAACTATGAAGAAGCTTTAAAAAATAAGGATCTAAAACAAAGATATTTAAATTTTTACGCTCGGTTAATTGATAATATAGCATATGCTAAATTTTTAGATGGAGACACAATAAATATTGTTACGGAGCTAAACAAGTCGTTAAAAATAAGAGATAGTCTTAAAAACACTTCAGGTGTGGTTATAAGCAAAAGACACTTAGCGGAGTTTTATGCAGCTCAATTAGATACAATAAAAG
>Ga0209345_10000788_pt1 | contig 40532 bp, 41 predicted proteins | sample Cruoilmetagenom7_FD_187294 | JGI IMG/M metagenome (GOLD analysis project Ga0209345, IMG submission 187294) | Oil polluted marine microbial communities from Coal Oil Point, Santa Barbara, California, USA - Sample 7 (SPAdes) (version 2) | ecosystem: Environmental > Aquatic > Marine > Oil seeps ...
CGTTCACCTTGAATGATTTCTGCGCCTACTTTAAAGTAGATATCGGTTGGCACCAACCAGCTGATGTGTAAGCCATCATCGATTAACTGGTTACCAAATAACCCACGATAAACCAGTGGTGCATCCATAAAGTCCCAGGCATGACCATGTTGATTGTTCAGGTATCCTATATCTGAAAAGAAGCGTCCCGCTCTAACTGTAATACCATTACCGACAGCCAGGGTTTCAATGTAAGCCTCTTCCATTTCAAATTCAGTTGAGCCTTCATGCTCTGCAATGGCGGTGGTGAGTTTGCCAAAAAACATATCGTCAATATTATCGCTAATACTCAGCTCATTGTGGCCCAAACTAAAGCCCTGCTCTTCACGAGATGCTTCTCCACCGAGCATAAAACCAGGCAGCTCATAGTCGCTATCATTTGAATAACTGCCATAACGCCCATCAATTGTCAGGCTAATATCTGGGTTAAAATTACTCTGTTTGGCTGCATGTCCTGCATAACTAAAACAAGCGCATGCAATTGCCCCTAAAAACATAATATTTGTTTTCATCTCATCTTTCCAAATTAACTACGTTGTAAAGTAACCGGCCGTTGAGTAAACGGAGGTTTAATATTTAAGAGTGATTTTTAGACGAAAAAGGGGGCGCGCGGACAGCATAGTAACGGATATCAGTTTTAGTAATAGATTTATTAATCTGTTCACTAAAGCATTGATGGCAGGGTTGTGAAAATACAAGACTTATTGAAGTGTTAACAGCATGATCAAGTGACTTTGCGCTTATGCAAAAATCGCAATTTTCACCTGAGTTATGTTCATGATAGGCGTGATCAAGGCTGCCCCACTGACCGAGCAGTAAAATTAAAGTGAAAATTATCAGGGGTAGGCGCTTCATTGAAGTCAATTATAAAGCAAACCAGATATTTAAACGAGATATGAGTACCATTCTCTGAATATGATACTTATTTCTCTGTTTTTAACGCAAGGGACGGGGCCTGGTGGCGCCGAGCTCAGATTCGACATATCAGTACGGAGTAGTCATCATTTTTCTGGCAATTCTTTAATATATAAATCTTGTTTGGTGTATGGTATTTCAATACCTTGTTTGTTGAACTCTTTATAGATGGTCGTCAATAAAGTGTCAGTTACTTTTCCACGAAGTGATGGGTCTTCTACCCAACATAATAGATCCAGGTCCAGGCTGGAATTTCCAAAGTTTCTAAACCGAACCCTGGGCTCCGGGTCAGGGCAAACGCTTGTTTCATTTAATGCCACATTAAATAAAATGTGTTTTACCTGGTCTATGTCGCTTCCGTAGGCTACGCCTACGTTAACTCGAATACGAAATTTTTTATAAGGTCCGCCAGACTCATTTATGATTTTGGTGTTACCCATTATAGAATTGGGAATGGTGAGTTCAACATCGTCTCGTGTGAGCATCCTTGTACTGCGAATGCCAATGTGGGTAACCATTCCTCGCTCGCCCGTGTCGAGTACGACATAGTCACCTATTTTATAAGGTGCATCTGCAAGTATTAATACCCCCGAAAATAAATTTGCCAGTGTATCTTTAGCAGCAAAGCCGACTGCAATACCCACGATACCCGCTGACGCTAGCCAGGCGGTCATGTCGATATTCCATAAAATAAAAACAATGTAAATTGCCAGGCCTGTAATGATTAGAGCCGATAAGTTTTGAAATAGAGGCAGGGTCTGTGAGGTAACCAGGGGAAAATTTCGATCACTTCGGCTGAAGTGGGTGAGTAAAATCCTGCTTAAGCGCATTAAAAATAATGACCACACCAGAAGCGCGAAGGTGTAGAGAATTTGTGATGTAAATTGACCGGCCTGATCGGGTAAAGTGAGCTTGCTAGCCAGGCCCAGGGCAATGAGAATCATGCTATTGCTTACCGTGGGGCGACTAATATGGATAATTTGATTATCCAGATGTGTTTTAGTTTTGTCGGCGATTTTTAATATGAGTTTACTGATAACGTTATTGAACAGGCGGGCTATTAGCAAGCTGGAAAGCACGATAATAATAGCCTGATAAAATGGGTTTTCACTAAAAATATTTAGTAAATCAATAAGTTGGTCTTCGTTTAGCCAATCCATATTAGACGCTTTGTTTTGTCGAGAAAATCAGATAATCCCAGAATCCAGATGAGATTACAAACAAGAGCTATAAATCAGGCATTATTAGGGCTCAAACTCATCACACAACCTGGCCGTCGGGCGCTCTCATTCTTGATATAGTAATTCGCGTTCATCTAGTTTATAGTACGCCCTCAATTTAAGCGTACATTAATGTACAGCTTGAAGCTGTGGGAGAGTTCTTCTTAAATAGAAGGCACCGAAGGCGCAACCGCCCGGAAACGCTCAGGTAAAAGGACTACAGCTTCGCGTCAAACTATCGACAATTGACTCTGGAGAGCTGCCTCAATCGAAGGCACACCGAAGGGGACGCGTGGTTATTCAGAGTATCTCTGGCCGCGTCAATCTCTCAGGTATCAGGACAGAGGGGTATTCTTTTAACTGGAGAACCCATTGTCATGAGTCAAAAAACCTGTCTATTTGAAAATCATCAGAACCATGGTGGCAAAATCGTTGATTTCGCTGGCTGGGAAATGCCCATTAATTATGGCTCTCAAGTTGAAGAGCATCACCAGGTACGCACCGATGCGGGCATGTTTGATGTGTCTCATATGACCGTAGTCGATCTTGAAGGCGATAAGGTTATCGAGTTTTTACAATATCTGTTGGCGAATGATGTTGCTAAATTAAAAACTGAAGGTAAAGCGCTATACAGTGCCATGCTCAATGGGCAGGGCGGTGTAATTGATGATTTAATCGTTTATTATATGAGCGATAAATGGTTTCGTATGGTCGTAAACGCGGGTACGCGTGATAAAGACATGGCCTGGATTAACAAACAATGTGGTGCTTTTGACGTTGTCGTTACTGAGCGCCCAGAGCTGGCTATGATTGCCGTGCAGGGACCTACTGCTCGTGAAAAGGCACTATCAGCATTGCCATTAGATGTTAGTCAGGCTGCTGCAGATTTAAAACGTTTTGTTGGCACTGCTTCGGGTGACTGGTTTGTTGCTCGAACGGGCTATACCGGCGAAGACGGTTTTGAAATTATGCTACCCGAATCTGAAGCGCCTGCATTTTGGGAGTCACTGGCTGAGGCTGGTGTGAGACCTATTGGTTTAGGTGCCAGAGATACGTTGCGTTTAGAAGCGGGTATGAACTTGTATGGCACAGATATGGATGAGACTACTTCACCACTAATTTCAAATCTGGGCTGGACTATCGCCTGGGAGCCAGAAGATAGAGTTTTTATTGGCCGAGATAAAATTGAGGCTGAAAAAGCATCAGGTGTTAAGCAAAAACTAGTAGGGCTCGTACTGGAAGGTAAAGGTGTATTGCGCGGTCACATGAAAGTCGTGTGTGAAAGCGGTGAAGGTGAGATTACTTCGGGTACATTTTCTCCTAGTCTAAAGCAGGCAATTGCGATTGCTCGCGTACCAGTAGACGTTGGCGATAGTTGTGAAGTGGAAGTACGCGGCAAGTTATTAAAAGCTAAAGTGGTAAAGCCGGTGTTTTTTCGTGAAGGAAAATCCTGTCTTTAAAAATTAAATGTCTGCCATTTTCTTTAATTTAAGGTGACAGAAAAATATCAGGTCGAATTTACACTCTTTCGGCTTAATCGAACAAAATATAAAAATCGTAACAAGAGGTTATTAACATGAGTGAAATACCAACAGATGTACGTTATACATCATCACACGAATGGGTGCGTTTAGAAGAAGACGGCACTGTAACGATCGGCATTACAGACCATGCACAAGATGCGTTGGGTGATATTGTATTTGTTGAATTACCAGAGGTAGATTCTGAAATAGCACAAGGTGAAGCAAGCTGTGTGGTAGAGTCGGTAAAAGCGGCATCAGATATCTACATGCCAATTTCTGGTGAAGTGATAGACACTAATCAGGCATTAGTTGATGAACCGGAAACAATAAACTCTTCGCCTTATGATGATGGCTGGATATTTAAAATTAAGCCAGCTGATGAAGATGATGTAGAGCAGCTTATGGATGCGAGCTCATACGAAGCTGAGTGCGAAGACTAGTAAAAAATGGCGCTGAGGCGCAGCGTCACAGAGATGAGTTATTTCTCTGCATCACTGGCGCCTCTGAGTCAAAAATAGTGTATTAAGTTCCAATAATTTAAAATTAAGTAGTGATTTAAAATGCCTTTTGTACCCCATACTGAAGATGAAATAAAAGAAATGCTGTCTGTCATTGGCATTGATAGTATTGAAAATTTATTTGATGAAATTCCCGCACATTTAAAAATTGAAGGGCTTGAAAAAGTTCCAGCGGGCTTAAACGAAATGAGTATTAATCGTTTAATGCAGAATCGTGCTGCAAAAGATGGCCAGCCGCTTTGTTTTATTGGTGCTGGAGCATATGATCACCATATCCCGGCGGCGGTATGGCAAATCACTACTCGTGGTGAATATTACACTGCCTATACGCCATATCAGGCGGAAGCATCGCAGGGTACTCTGCAACTGACATATGAATTTCAAAGTATGATGGCAGCGTTAACTGCTATGGATGTTTCCAATGCATCATTGTATGACGGTGCATCGGCGGTGGCTGAAGCCGTATTAATGGCGGTGCGTTCAAATCGCAAATCTAAGTCACGAAAAATTTTAGTACCGCGATCTTTAAATCCATCATACAAAGATGTGACTCATACTATTGTCAAGCATCAAAATATTGAACTGATTGATGTTGAATTTGATAGCGCAACAAGCAAAACCTCGATGAGTGCACTTGAAAAATATACAGGTGAAGATATTACCGCTGTGGTTATTTCTCAACCTAACTTCTTCGGTACATTGGAAGATGTAGACGCAATTACCAATTGGGCGCATGAAAACAATATAGTTGTTATCGCGATGGTAAATCCGTTAAGCCTTGCGCTATTAAAGCCTCCAGGGCAATGGGGTGAGACCGGTGCTGATATTGCAATAGGCGATGGTCAGCCTTTAGGTGCTCCCATGTCATCAGGTGGACCTTATTATGGTTTCATGTGTTGCAAAAAAGCGTATGTAAGACAAATGCCGGGGCGTATTGTTGGACGTACAGTTGATCAACAAGGTCGTGAAGGTTTTGTATTAACGTTACAGGCACGTGAACAACATATTCGTCGCTCTAAAGCAACGTCAAATATTTGTACTAATCAGGGCCTGGTGGTTACAGCATCAACTATTCACATGAGTTTGTTAGGGCCTGAAGGTTTAAAACAAACGGCTATTAGTTGTCATCAAAACACGCAGTTAATGGTTGATAAGTTAACTGCAATTGATGGTGTTGATGTTGTATTTGATCAGCCACGATTTCATGAAGTGGTATTACGCTTAAATAAATCATCTGCAGAGGTTTTAAATCAACTAGCAGAGCAGAATATTCTGGCTGGTTATGACCTGTCAACAGATTACCCGGAACTGAAAAATTGTATTTTAGTTTGTGCGACTGAATTACGGGTAGCAGAAGATATTGAACTATTTGCAGCGGCTTTGGCTGAAGTGCTTAAGTAATACTTTATAAAACAATATTTAAAAATAATTATTATGTCCCCGTCATCTATTGCTCAGACATGCAGGGATGACAGAAAGAGAATTGTATTATGTTAATTTTTGAACACTCAGCCAAAAGCAGAAAAACCAAAATTCAGTCAACTATGGGTAATGAAGTCCCCACCGATATACCTGCTGAGCTGCTAAGAAACGAAGCACCAGGTTTGCCTGAAGTCTCAGAAATGCAGGCAGTGCGTCATTACACTTCGCTGTCGCAAAAAAACTTTAGTATTGATACACATTTTTATCCGCTGGGTTCATGCACCATGAAGCATAATCCTCGAGTGTGTAATTCACTGGCTATGTTACCGGGCTTTTTATCACGTCATCCATTAGCGCCAGAGCAGAACTCACAGGGTTTTATGGCCTGTATGTACGAGCTACAGGAAATGCTATGTGATGTAACCGGTATGGCAGGTTTTTCGTTAACGCCAATGGCTGGCGCGCAAGGTGAGTTTGCGGGTGTGGCAATGATTCGTGCTTATCATGATGCCAATGGCGATACAGAGCGTAAAGAAATTTTAGTACCGGATGCAGCTCATGGTACCAACCCTGCAACTGCAACCATGTGCGGTTTTACAGTAAAAGAAATACCTACACTTGCCAGTGGTGATGTTGATGTTGATGCATTGCGAGCTGCTGTTGGCCCACAGACGGCGGGTTTAATGTTGACTAACCCCTCTACGTTGGGTGTGTTTGAACGTAAGATTGAAGAAATTGCAAAGCTAGTGCATGAGGCCGGTGGCCTGCTTTATTACGACGGTGCCAACTTAAATGCCATACTGGGTAAAATTCGTCCTGGCGATATGGGTTTTGATGTTATTCATTCAAATTTGCATAAAACATTTTCCACACCACATGGTGGCGGTGGCCCCGGCTCAGGAGCTATTGGTGTAGCCGAACGCTTAAAACCTTTTATGCCTTTACCGGTGGTTGAAAAAGCAGGTGAAAATTATCGTTGGTTAACGGAAAAAGATTGTCCGCAAAGCATCGGCCGCATGTCTGCATTTATGGGAAATGCGGGTGTGTTATTGCGTGCTTATATTTATATGAGATTACTAGGTGCAGAAGGCATGCGACGCGTAGGTGAGTTTGCAACGCTTAATGCTAACTATATGATGGCACAGTTAAAAGCCCGTGGCTTTGAAGCTGCGATCCCAGATCGATATGCATCGCATGAATTCATTATTACGCTGAAAAAACAGTCTAAAGAATTAAATGTAAGCGCTATGGACTTTGCTAAGCGCTTATTAGATTTAGGCTATCACGCACCTACCACCTATTTCCCATTGTTAGTGCCTGAGTGTTTGTTAATTGAGCCAACAGAGTCTGAAGCCAAAGAAATGCTGGATGGTTTTGTAGAGGCATTAGTGCAAATTCAACACGAAGCGGAAACTGATGCGGATATGTTACACAATGCGCCTTATACCATGCCTGTAAACAGGCTGGATGAAGTGCGTGCTGCCAAGCAGTTAGATTTAGCGTGGTCTGCTAAGTCTAAAGACTAGGGGCGGAGAAACCGTTTTTAACTGTAAAAATGAAAGTAACTGCTCATAGGAAGAGTCGATTATGGCATATAGCGGAAATACAGGTTTAGCTCGAATTATTAAAGCTGTTGGTTTTTCATGGAAGGGTATTAAAGCGGCCTACCGTCATGAAGCTGCCTTTCGACAGGAGTTGTATCTAGCGGCTGTGTTGATACCTGTAGCTATATGGCTGGCTGATAATGTCGTGCAAATGGCATTTATGATTTCTAGTGTAATACTGGTTTTAATGGTTGAAATATTAAACTCGGCTATTGAAGCTGCGATTGACCGCTTTGGCGATGAAATGCATGAATTAAGTGGTCGAGCTAAAGATATGGGCTCGGCAGCTGTTTTTCTTGCGCTTATGTATATGCTAGTGGTGTGGGGCTTAATGCTCTGGCAAATTCTTGTTTAGAATCAACGGCAAATAGTCTTCGCCTTTCCTGATTTTATCTTATAGCCTGTCTGTTTATCTATGTTTTTCTTATTCTTACCCTCAAATGGTGTAATGCCTAAAGCTAAAGTCGTTTTGGAGGTGTTATTGCGTCATGTCATTCTAATGCGCAGTATCTAATTAATGAGAGCGTTTAAAGAACAAATACTGATATTTTTGTACTATTATTAAGGTGATACGGAAAGCTCTAACTGTATGTGTACGTTAGTTTTTTTGTATTTACATAATATTATTATTGCATGTGCAGCTTATAACAGGAGTCGGGTAAGTGAGTGATGTTGAACCGAAAATGGCAGGGGATTTTTGTTTTACAAAAGAAGGTAAACTTGAACACGAAAACAAGTATCTTCAAGATAGGCTTTTGAATCTTGAAGTGTTCAAAAAAAACTTTTTCGCACAACATGTGGAATTAATTGAAGTTAAAGAAAAACTGGCATTATATGAACAGCAAATTGAGCTTGAAAAGATTAAAAACAGGATAACCGGATTGCCTGAACCGGTTAGTGCCTTAACTAGTCAAGGTGCTAAGATAAATGAAGATCTTCTTGAGTTTTTTGAGGAGAACTTTTCAGCTGAGGAATATGCTGGTGTAGTCGCATCAATATTTCATTCGCTTGAGGGGTTTGAGCTTGATGTGGCATTGAAAGTAAAAATAAATAAAGAAACGTTTGAGCATTGCTTAGATGATAAATGTAAAGTAGATAACTTAAAATTACTGGATCATCATAAGGCGCAGGGTGAGTTAGTTGAGCATGATGACTATATAATATTTAATTTAGAAAATATAAGTTTAATTGTTGGAAATCTGCCTGTTTCCGAAGGTGACAAACTCAGGGAAATAAAAGATTTTATTAAAATAGTATGTGTTGCGGCAAATTCACGTATTGAGTCTTTATACACAGCCGCTAAATTGAAAGAGTTGAGTAAAAATATATATTTGATTTTTAAAAGGACGCATAGCTCCTTTACAAGTATGAGAGATAACTTTGATGATCAGGCTATTTCTATTTCGGAGTTATATTTGAATTTAGAAAAAGAACTTCTTAATGGTTTAGAAGCAATGAAGTTGCCAAAGGTTGGTATTAAGGGCGTGAAATCGATTTTATATGAAGCTAAAGCTGAATTAAATTTAATGTTAACCTCTGGTATGGCTATAGATGAAACGTTTCTGGCTTCAATTGTTAAGCTTGAGCAAGCATATTCAAAGAAATTCTCAGAATAAAAATTAATGGTAATCTATATGTGATTTTTGTATGGTTGTGGTTATAACCCTATATTGATTTGAAATATAAGGTTGGTGGGAAATAGTGTTTTTGAAAACAATAAAAAGGAAATTAGTTATGGAAATACCGGTTCGCTTATATCAGATTGTTTTAGTTCTTACTTTCTCACTAGTTTTTAATGTTAATTTGGCAGCAAAAGAAATTGCAGGCATAGAGTTTAGTGAAAAAATGTCTGTGTCGGGCATGGATAATCCGCTGATTTTAAATGGTGCTGGTATCCGTTATAAATTTTTCTTTAAGATTTATGTGGGTGCTCTATATTTACCTGAAAAACAGGATGATGCAAAAAAACTTTTAAAAGAATCTATTGCTAATAGGGTAGTGATGCATTTTTTATATGATGAAGTGGAGAAGAAAAAACTGGTTAATGCCTGGCTAGAAGGTTTTGAGGATAATGTAGAAAGCAGTGTATTTAGTGCTGTAAAAGATAGACTGGATAAATTCAATCAGATGTTTCCAGACTTGTATAAAGGTGATGTGGTATTGCTTGATTACATTCCACAACTGGGTACGCGAGTGACTATTAAGGGTGAGAGTAAAGGTATAATTGAGGGCGAAGACTTTAATCGTGCTTTGCTATCAGTGTGGTTGGGTGAAGAGCCGGTGACAGAAGAGTTAAAAGATGCGATGCTGGGGATTCAAGAGGAGTAATAAAGTATTGTTTATTTGTCGTTAGTCATTCGTTAAGATAAAAATCTGGAAATGCCAGGCTTTCTCCGGCAGGAGATAGATTGGCTTAAAGACTAGTAGCCAAGGAAGTTGTTTTAAGTATTACTCATCATCGCCATTTGCACAGCTTCTTCATCCTGAAAAACAGCAATAAGTAACTGGCTAATTTGTGGCATGATGTCGTCAACCGATGCAAGACTGTCGAGAGAGTTAGTATAGGTTTTTATATTGCAGAGGCAGCATTCAATATTATTTAGATTGGCGCACGGTGAAAAATTTTCTAGTTTGAGTGCTTTTTCCAGCGACAACTGAGACATGTGTTCTGCATTGAGTTCCATTTCACTTATATTCGCAATCGTTTGTTCTATCATATCGGTTGGCATGGCGATTATATGCTGTTTCATCATTTTGCGTGAGTCTCGCAACGGCTTAATCATAATTTGCCAGGGCTGAATGGTATCCAGTAGCGTTTGTAAGTCGTCATCATTAAAGCTTAGGTTTTTATCTCCCAACCAGCAGCAATACAGCAGCATATTTACGTTTGCATCATAGTTATTTTGTAAATCTAGACAAATGGTTTCAACTTGGGGCAGTGTCCAGATTTGGGTGGAGTAGTTCCAGAATTCGCTGTTTGGGAAATCCATAATAAATTTTTTTAAATTAATATACTATCAAGCCTAGCTCAGTTCGGTGATTTTTTCAGGTATTAATGGCATTCTTTTTTGCCACTTCGATTAGTTTCTCCCGGCTTACTACACCGTTAAGTCTCTGTTCACCAATAATAAAACAGGGGACGCTTTTAGCCCGTATGACACCGGCGTATTGTAAATAAGGTAGCAGACCCGCAGGCACTGAGTCCGCCGGGCCATTTGCATGTTCTACACTCCAGGCCTGATTAACTACGTTTTCGGGAATATTGCATTGTTTTGCAATATCTCTCAGTACGGTTTCATTACCAATGTTTTTTCCTTCAATGAAATATGCGCTAAATAGTTTATCATGTAGCGGATAGAAGACATCAGCGCCTAATGGTTTAGCGGCTTCGCTAAGTAATAATGCTTTGCGGGAATTGGTGGTAATCGTTTGTTCACAGAGTTTTATATTTTCCTCGTCAGCAAGCTGGTTGAGGTTTATGAGCATTTCGTTCCAGGTTTCGTCCGCATAATTTAGCATTTTAACTGAATGACCTTCACTGGGCGTCTCGGGATGGATTTCAATAAAGCACCAGTTGATTTTTAAATCGTAAATTTCACGAAGTGCATTAAGGCGAAGGTTGCCGATATAACAAAAAGGGCAGATGTAGTCGCTTAGAACAGTAATTTTTAGTTCTGGCTTTTTCATTTTTACAATCCGCTATAGATGATAAAGTTAGACAATAATCTGATTATTAATAAAAATCAAACTCGAACTATATCCAATCGCAGGCTATGCTTTGGGTGTTCAGTTAATTTATGAGAAAACTATGAAGCGCATATTGACGATTTGTATACTTTTTATGATGTTTAATCAACAAGCAATGTCCAGAGATTTTGAGGGTGCGTATGCTGTATACGGTGCAGGTGGTGACAGTTGTAAAGCATATCTGGAGTCGATGAAAAGTGGAGGGCAAAAACAGGATTATTTTATCGACTGGACTATTGGCTACCTTACTGCTTTTAATGTGATTATGCCTAATACCTATAATATTCTGGGTGAGACAGATTTTGCTGAGTCCCAGGGCTGGTTACAACGTCATTGCAATCGATACCCCAAGCAATTGTATATAAATGCGGTGATTAAACTAACAGAGGTGCTTTATCCGTTACGTTTTCAATCAGGAATGAAGAAAAAAACTGCGGCCACGTTGAAGGATGTAGGTAAAACGGTTAAATAATTTCGGTCAATGGTACTTATTGGGCGGGCCTGGGGCTTAAACAATAAGTAAATAAATAGCCAGAGCAATAAGCAGAAACGCAAACACGCGCTTTAATTTTTTCACTTCAAACTTATGCGCCAAGCTGGCCCCTAGTGGTGCGAAAAGCATACTACTGAAAATAATACCAATGAGTGCAGGTAGATAAATAAAACCTACAGCGTACGTAGGAAGTAAGCTATGGTCCCAGCCCGCATAGAGGTAGCCGATGCTGCCACCAAGTGCAATTGGGAAGCCTACAGCTGCAGACGTGGCTATGGCCTTATGAATGCTACTGCCGTGCCACATCAACCATGGTACCGTCATCGTTCCCCCGCCTATGCCAACAATCGATGAAATAAAGCCGATAATTCCCCCGCTTGACGTGAAATTGAACAGAGAAGGCGAGCCATTGTGATTGCTTGCTTTTGTGCCCCAGAGCATATAACTGGCGACCAGTAGTTCAAATATGGCAAACACAGGCTTTAAAATATCACTACTCAAATTGCTCACAAATAAACCGCCGAGCCAGGCACCTGCAAGAATACCCGGTGTAAGTTTTATAGCGCGGCTCCAGTTAACGGCATGGTGTTTGTGGTGGCTGTAAACAGAGGAGATAGAGGTGAACAAAATGCTGGCCAAGGAGGTGCCCAGTGCCAGGTGCATAATAATTTCAAAAGGCAGCCCGTGATAGGCAAAAATTGCCGCCAGAATGGGAACGATGATTAAACCACCGCCAATACCCAATAAACCTGCGAGTATTCCTGCAAAGGCGCCGAGTAAAAGATAAAGTGAGGTTTCGATTATCATATTACGTGCATGACTGAGAAAGCTAATCGCGATCCACAATGCTTACAAAATGGGCTCGCGATCAGGGGGGCTTTTAGTGCCCGATGGTCTAGTTATCTGATGTCGCTTTCTTAGATTGGTGCGAGTTATGTTGTTTGTGATTGCTGTGGTTACGATTATGGTGTCGGTTGCCTTGCTGGTTTCGATTGCCTGAGCGATTACCCGGACGATGTCCGTGTTTACTATTCTGGCCGCCATATCGTTCAACCTTAGCCTTAGGCTTAGGCGTGGCCAATAGTTCACTGGATACGCTTTCACTTGGAATGCTATGACCAATATATTCCTCAATTTCTGGCAGGTAATGCGCATAGTCTTCACAGGCAAAACTTATAGCGGTGCCAGAAGCGCCAGCGCGTGCGGTGCGACCTATGCGATGTACGTAATCTTCAGCCATCTGCGGTAGGTCAAAATTAAAAACATGACTTACTTCGGGTATATGCAGGCCACGTGCTGCCACATCGGTGGCAACCAGAATAGCGCTTTCACCATCTTGAAATTTCTTTAACAGGCTTTGGCGTTTTTTTTGTGGCACATCACCAGATAAAATTGCAGGCGGCATATCATTGCCTGTTAACCATGCATTGATATTGTCTGCAACGCGCTTGGTATTAACAAAAACAATGCTGCGGGTGGGTTGTTCTTTTTGTAGCAGACCAATTAATAAAGGGATTTTTTCATCATTGGCCGGATAGTAAACCTTCTCTTCAATTTTATCAGCAGTACGGTTTTCAGATTTTATTTTAATATGCTTTGGTGCGTTCATCTGTTCATAGGCCAGTTCTTGCACCCTGAATGATAAAGTGGCAGAAAACAGCATACTAAGTCGCTTGGTTGGTTCGGGGCAACGACGAATTAAATAGCGGATATCGTTTATAAAGCCCAGGTCGAACATGCGATCAGCTTCATCTAATACGAGCGATTGCACCATCTTAAGGTTGTATATGTTCTGTTTGAAAAAATCTATCAAACGCCCGGGCGTTCCAATGAGAATATCTACGCCATCAGCTATGGATTTCTGCTGTTGATCATATCCTGTGCCACCGTATATTAAAGCCAGTTTCAAGCCGGTATTTTTACCTATCAGTTCTGCATCTTTATGAATCTGAATGGCTAATTCTCGGGTAGGCGCAAGTATTAGTGCTCGTGGCTGGTTGGGTTTTCTATGCTCTGGAGCGGGCTCCGTCAGTAGTTTAGTGTAAACAGCTACCAAAAAGGCAATGGTTTTACCGGTGCCTGTTTGGGCTTCCCCTGCAACATCCTGTCCACTCAGCGAGATGGGCAGGCTGTCCGCCTGAATAGGGGTGCATAGTTCAAATCCGGCCTGATTCAAGCCTTGCAGAAGAGAGTCAGGTAATTTATATTGATCAAATCGTTGGTCAGTTAGATGTGTGCTCATATCACCAAGCATATAGTATGCAGCCGGACTGTACAAATCTGTAAAATTAGTTAATATAGTTTTTAACGAAAAAATATAACAAACTACCCATCATTAATAGCCCCTCTACTTGGTTAAGACTAACTTAAGAAACGCTATATGATGGTAAATGCTAACCTGGAGGTTAAACACTGTGAGTGAGATCATTCATGTATCTGATGACAGTTTCGAAAGTGATGTACTAAATTCTGATGTGCCTGTGCTCGTTGATTACTGGGCTGAATGGTGCGGACCTTGCAAAATGATTGCGCCCATTCTTGAAGAAATTGCCGGTACCTATGACGGTAAGGTGAAAATCACCAAGCTGAACATAGATGAGAATCCGGGTACACCACCCAAGTTTGGTATTCGCGGTATTCCTACATTAATGCTGTTTAAAAATGGTGAAGTTGAAGCGACTAAGGTCGGTGCATTATCAAAATCACAATTAACAGCATTTTTAGATAGTAATATATAAGTAGTTACACCCCTCAGATGTATTGCTTGTGCATGTATTCTGCAAGGGTATTGTCAGATTGAATTTGGGGTGTTTACGAAAAGCTAGACACCTCAGAATTCATGTGCTAAAGTTCGCCAAATAAGTTAATCGTAGCCGGCAAATTCTTAGCCGACCTAAATACGATCTAAATCAGACCTTAAATAAATCTAGTCTGAATAAAAACCCTAATACAACACAATAAGTCTAAATAAAGTCGTTTACAAAAAATCAATATTTAATTTAATCATTTATTAAGGCTTATTTCCGTCTAATCCCAATCTCTCAAAAAAAACATACCAACTATGAACCTAACTGAACTAAAGAAAAAAGCCCCTTCCGAACTTGTTGAAATCGCTCAATCTATGAAGCTTGAAAACCTGGCTCGAGCTAAAAAACAAGATATTATTTTTGCCATACTCAAGGCACACGCTAAAAGCGGTGAAGATATATTTGGTGATGGTGTACTTGAAATACTGCAGGATGGATTTGGTTTTTTAAGATCAGCGGAAGGCTCATACCTGGCCGGGCCAGATGATATTTATGTGTCACCAAGCCAGATTAGACGTTTTGGATTAAGAACGGGTGATACTTTGGCGGGTAAAATCAGACCCCCAAAAGATAGCGAGCGTTACTTCGCTATGCTCAAAGTTGATACCATTAACTTTGATCCACCAGAACAGGCAAAAAATAAAATTGCATTTGAAAACTTGACCCCGTTACATCCAGAAGAACGCTTATCTCTGGAGCGTGGAAATGGTAGTTCAGAAGATATCACCGGTCGTATAATCGATTTAGTTTCACCCATTGGTAAAGGCCAGCGTGGTTTAATTGTATCACCACCAAAGGCTGGTAAAACCATGTTGCTTGGTAACCTTGCCCAGTCTATTGCTGCAAATCATCCGGAGTGTTACTTAATTGTTCTGCTTATAGATGAGCGTCCTGAAGAAGTTACCGAAATGCAGCGTATGGTGCGCGGCGAGGTGGTTTCATCAACTTTTGATGAGCCAGCTAGTCGACATGTACAAGTTGCAGAAATGGTTATTGAAAAAGCAAAACGTTTAGCAGAGCATAAAAAAGATGTAGTGATTTTATTAGACTCAATCACGCGACTTGCTCGTGCATACAACACCGTTATTCCATCATCGGGTAAAGTATTAACTGGTGGTGTAGATGCTCATGCGTTACATCGTCCAAAACGTTTCTTCGGTGCTGCACGTAATATCGAAGAAGGTGGCAGTATCACTATTATGGCAACAGCATTAGTAGATACGGGTTCTAAAATGGATGAAGTTATCTACGAAGAGTTTAAAGGTACAGGTAACTCGGAAATTCATCTTGATCGTAAGATTACTGAGAAGCGTATTTATCCTGGTATTAACATTAACCGTTCTGGAACGCGTCGTGAAGAAAAGCTTACCGATGCTGAAGAGCTGCAAATGATGTGGGTACTGCGTAAGGTATTGCACCCAATGGATGAGACTTCTGCTATTGAATTCATGTTAGAACGTTTATCAAGAACTAAAACCAACAGCGAATTCTTTGACCTAATGAAGAAGGGTTAGTCGTGACCGTTTGCACTTAATGTGCAAATGCAGCACGACTAACGCCCGGTCTGGAACCGGGCCGGCATCTGCACCAGGGATGGTGGTGTATGAGTCACAGACCTGACAGAGTCGTTTCTTTCAAATTCCCTAAAGAATTATCGTGACCGTTTGCACTTAATGTGTAAACGCAGCGCGACTAACCCCCGCTCAGAAACCAGGCCGGCATTTTGCACCAGGGGATACCGGAAGTATCTGTTTAATGATTTACTTGATGTTATTTAACCTTCATTCCAGGTTGGGCGCCATCATCAGGATTTAAAATCCATAAATCCTTACCTCCAGGTCCGGCTGCTAATACCATGCCTTCGGACATACCAAAGCGCATTTTTCTGGGTTTTAAGTTAGCCACCATTACGGTAAGTTTACCCTCCAGGTCTTCAGGTGCGTAAGCCGATTTAATACCCGCAAACACATTACGTGTCTCGCCACCTATGTCTAAAGTAAGCTGTAACAGTTTATCCGCTTTTTCTACATGCTCAGCTTTTATTATGCGGGCAATGCGTAAATCAATTTTAGCAAAGTCATCGAATTCAATTTCATCTGCTATAGCCTCATTAGCAACAACCTTACTTTCTTTTGCTGGTTTAGCGGGAGTATTTTTCTGAGCGACTTTAATATCTTCTTTAGATGCGTCTATGATTTTGTCGAGAGCTTCTTTTTCAACACGTTGCATTAAAGGTTTAAACTTATTAATGCTATGGTTAAGCAATGGCTTATCTAAGTCGCTCCAGTTTAATTTACCACAGTTTAAAAAGACTTCGGCTTGGGCAACAACTTCTGGCAACATGGGCTTTAAGTAAATGCAAAGTATGCGGAACATGTTGATACCCTGAGTGCAGATATCATGTACTTCTTGCTCTTTACCTTCTTGCTTGTTTTTTGTCCATGGCTCTTCGTCAGCAATATATTCATTGGCTTTGTCGGCTAATGCCATTATTTCACGAGTTGCCTGGCTATATTTTCTCTCTTCAAAATGTTGTGCAATAGTGTTACTGGCATCAACCATTAATTGATGTAGTTCAGGTGCCGGTAAAGAGCCAGATAACATGCCGTCGTTGTTCTTTTTAATAAAACCGGCAACGCGTGATGCGATGTTTACAAATTTTCCAACCAGGTCAGTGTTTACGCGTTGCTGGAAATCTTCTAAATTTAAATCTATGTCATCAACGCCTGAAGATAACTTGGCAGCATAGTAGTAACGTAAATATTCAGGTTTTAAATTGTCAAGGTACGTACGGGCTTTTATAAAAGTACCGCGAGACTTTGACATTTTTGCGCCATCAACGGTTAAGAAACCATGACAAAAAACTTTTGTCGGTGTGCGATAGCCAGAGCCTTTTAATACGGCTGGCCAGAACAGGGTGTGAAAGTAAGCAATGTCTTTACCGATAAAGTGATACAGCTCGGTTTTATCATCTGACTTCCAGAACTCGTCAAAATCTAAATCAGTTTTATCGCAGAGGTTTTTAAAGCTGGCTATATAACCGATTGGAGCATCTAACCAAACATAGAAAAATTTATCCTTAGTGTCAGGTATTTCAAATCCCCAGTAAGGTGCGTCACGGCTAATGTCCCAGTCTTTTAACCCGGACTCAAACCATTCATTTAATTTATTCGCAATTTCAGATTGTACGTGACCAGAGGTGGTCCACTCTTTAAGCATGTTTTCAAAGTCGCCAAGCTTGAAGAAAAAATGCTCTGTGTCTTTTTTAATAGGGGTTGCACCAGAAACGACCGAGTAGGGTTTCTTTAGGTCAGTGGTGTCGTAGGTAGCACCACATACTTCGCAATTATCACCGTATTGATCCTCAGCACCACATTTAGGGCAAGTACCCTTAATGAACCGGTCAGGCAAAAACATATTGGCTTCAGGGTCGTAGGCCTGTGAGATTGTGCGGGTAGATATATGTCCTGCATCGCGTAATGTGCGATAAATACCCTGAGAGAGCTCTTTGTTCTCATCAGAGTGGGTGCTGTGATAGTTATCAAAACCAATTAAAAAATCAGTAAAATCAGCCTGATGGTCGCGACTAACATCAGCTATTAGTTGTTCAGGCGTAATGCCATCCTGGCGGGCGCGTAACATAATTGGTGTGCCGTGTGCATCATCTGCACAGACGTAATGGCATTCATGTCCACGCATTTTCTGAAAGCGAGCCCAGATGTCAGTCTGGATATATTCAACCAGGTGACCAAGGTGAATTGGGCCATTGGCATAGGGGAGGGCGCTTGTTATCAGTATTTTGCGTTGTGTGGTCATGAGTACTCTTAGTTGATTGGATCTCAGGCGCGTAAAATAGCATTTTTAGCGTTTTTTTTCATTAGTATTGTTATGAATATTGACGCTGGGGAAAAACTGAGTAAGAGCTAAGCGCTCTATTGGTCATTTGCATGTCGATTTTAAACGTAAAAAGTATATTTAAGTTGCAGCCTTGAGAGAATATTCGACCTCATAGTTAGTGGCTTTATTTAAGAGGAATGTCGAATTATCATAAGGTTTTTATGTGAAAGCTACCTGTTTGAAAGATATCGGATATAATCGCATGTCATTAAAATTTTGAGTTATTTCATGGAAACGCCAGTACCTTTCAGCATATCAGTACAAGACCCTACCCCCCAGTTGCGGGAAATGCACCTGACATTTAGCACCGATTTTCAGAGTATGACAATTGATCAGCGGCTAGAGTCTATGAGGTCATATATTGAATCTATGCTTGTTCAGGCCAAAGCGACTAGTGATGTGAATAGTCAGCGGGGTTTGATGATGGTGCTAGAGTTAACCGAGCAGTTATTACCGCATATTCAATCTGATGGCATACCGTTGCAGGAAACCCTGATTGTTGAAATTGGCGAAGATGCTGATGGTTCTTCCCTTGAAGAATTGTTGGGATGAATTATTGAGATAAATATTATGAGTGTTCTAGAGCAATTAGTTGGCCTGGTTGAAAGACTGTACGCAGAAACTGAAGAATATATTGATAACCCGTCGGATGCGCAGTTGTGGTACAACCGTGGCTATGCGAACGGAGTAGTGGCGTACTTTAGAAATAATGGATATGCAGAAAAGTTAAGTCACCTAACGCTAGATGCGGTAGATCTTTATAAAGGGGAGCAAATTATGGAGTGGCATAAAGCCTATCATCATGGCTTTGAAATGGGTGAGCGTGAGTCAGGTGAGGTTCATCAGACCTAGAAGAAAGGTTGGCCTATATGGCCAGAATCACCTGTTCGTAAATATCACAAAGCTTTCATCTACAGTATTTATAACGCTTTGCCATAGCGTCGCAGGGCGTGCAGAGAAAGGTATATAATTTATTAGCATCATTAGATCTATTTGCTTGTTTTTAATCATAGCATCTGCCCGGTTAACTTACCTTGCGTAGTGATTTTTGATGGTACTCGGTATAAACCTGAGCTTCATTTTTGCCCATATATTTAGACAAAGTTTTTAACTCTGTTTTACGTAGATCAATTCGAATAAGTCCATCTATACAATCTCCGAAATCTGAGTCAACATTAAAACCCAGAAGTTTTCCACCTAATTTCAGGTACTGCCGGATTAAAACGGGAATGCCTTTTCCATCTTCTTCAAATGATGCGATCATTGACGATAGCTGATCAAGTGAAAAGTTTTTAGTGTTAGAGATGGTGATGTTTTTTAATTTTTTATCTTTATATGGCGATCTTGGTTTAACCAGTTTGGCTAATGATGCATCAGATAAGTGTTTTTTAAGATATTGAATTAAAACTTTTTTTGAAGCACTGCAGTAGTCATTACTGATGCTAACAGGCCCAAAGAGTATGCAATATTTTGGATTTTGAGATACAAAGTTAGCAATGCCTTTCCATAGCAATAATAAAGGCGTGAAACTTTTCTGATATTCAATACGAACAAATGATCGGCCTAATTCAATTGACGGTGGAGCATTATTTAAAAATGTTTTAGATAGTTTGAATAAAGAGTGGCTATATAATCCATTTAATTTGTGTTCTTTTAATATCTCATCAGTGAGGCCTAACCTGTAGCCACCAACGACTTCCTTTGTCTTTGTGTTCCATATGAAAAGTTGAATGTAATGTGAATCATATTTATCAATATCAATCTCCTGGCCTGTGCCTTCACCCGCGTCGCGGAAACTGATTTCACGTAGACGACCAATCTCCTGCATTAAACCGGGTATTTGGCTCTCCATGGCATAACAGACTTGCATATCCCCTGACGCAATTAATTTTTGTTTTTCAGGAAGCAGATCAACTTCTAATGCAAGTATGTTTATGGGTATAGCTTGTATTATGTTTTCCAATAAAGGCCTGGATATGTTTTTTTGTTGGTTGTTGTTAGCCAGTAAATAAGTTCTTGATTTTAATAACTCTGATCTTTCCTGGTCAGAATCAAGTTTTGATAGTTTGTTGGCATTGATTGTCTTGCCTATGCGAATATTGATTGTGCTGCCGCGTTTTTTTATTATTTGTCTGGGCAGTAGCAAGGTTTTTAGTTTGGGGTGTATAGCACCCGCAAGATAAAAAGACGGGCTGTTTTTCCCTTCTATATGTACTGGAACAACGGCAGCGCCTGTTTTGTTTGCAAGGCGTACTACTTTTGTATCCCACTCGGTATCACTGATAGAAAGTTTTGAGATTTTAAGAGAAGAAACATCTCCAGCAGGAAACATGAAAATCAGGCCGCCCTTGTTAAGCCAGCGCAAGCATTCACGCATGGCTGCTGCATTCTGTTTAGTCGCTTCTTTATGCCCATACGGGTTTACACTAAGAATAACATCGCTAATCTCAGGTACTCGCTTTAGAAAGCCGTTGGCCATAACTTTAATGTCGTCGCGACGTGTTTTTAATAAATCGATCATTGCCATGCCATCAATTGCACCATAGGGATGGTTAGAAACTACGATTGTGGCACCGGTTTCTGGTATGTTTTCTATGCTGCCATGGGCCAGGTTGTAATCAATATTTAATGATCTGAAGGCTTGTTTAATGAAATCATCAGGTTGACCATTGGTATTTAATTTATCGTAGCCTTTTGCGAGGTAACTAATTCCCAATGACTTTTCAATAATGTGCTTTAGCGATTTACCCAGAGGATTTGACATTATTTTGGGTAGAACATCATCTAGTTGTAATGGGTTTTTAGTTTGATTTTGGTGAAGCATGACTCGCTATCCTGATAGGTTCTATACGAGATGCAGTTTCCTGTTTTTATGTGAACGATATTTGACAATGATGTGAAGGTTTTATGAATAGCTGGCCAGCATTAAACTTGCCTGTATTTAAACAGAATAACTTAGATGTATTTCAGAAGCCGGTATATGTGCTCAGCTGTATGGGGTCGAATATGTTATGCTGATAAAGTCAGACTTTATTTTTATCATTGACAGATAAAAGCTAGGCCTCAAGTGTTAGTTTGTAGCCACCAAATTTACGCATATTTAAGACGCCAGAATCAAGAATTAAATACTGCCCCTTAATGCCATTTAGCACACCGCTAATTTCCGGTGTTTTATCAAAATTAAATGATTTAACTTTTTCAGGGTATGTATTGACTGGAAAATTAATATCAACAACAGATTCCTTGTCCAAAAATTCAATGGCGTTGCCATCTAAAGTAGAAGATAGCTCATTGAGGGCGCTCTCACTTAATGCATATAGCTCATCACGTCGAGAAAGCATGTCCACTTTATCTGCTTCACTTTTCAGCATTTTTTGCCAGCTGGTTTTATCAGCAACGTGATTTTTAAAAATCACTTCAACTAAGCCAGAGGTTAAGCGGTTGTTAACTCGAAAAATTGGTAGGGCCTGAGTTGCCCCCTGATCCATCCAGCGAGTTGGAATTTGTGTGCCACGGGTAATACCGACTTTAAGGCCAGAAGAATTTGCCAGGTAAACATAGTGATCCTTCAGGCAAAACTGCTCACCCCACCCAGGTTCTCGGCAGGTGCCTTGCGTATAGTGGCACTTTTCGGGTTTAATAATGCAGCTGTCACATTGCGCAAGTGACTGGAAACAGGGGTAGCAAAAGCCCTGATTGAAACTCTTTTTTGTTTTACGGCCACAAGCAACGCAGTTAATTTCACCTTCATGAGTTAAGTGGATTTTTGAGCCAATTAACGCATTCATATCCACCAGCTCATCGCCAATGGGTAGGTGGTACTGCACAGTATCGTTTAACTGTGTCTGCATTTTTAAGGTGTTGCCTGAATATTTCATATTTGTATCTGATCTGTTTATTGGAGGGCGAATATTAACATAGACTTATTTGAAGTTGCTTAATGCTGTAGAATATATCGTCAAATTTTATTAGTGGGAATTAACATGTCAGAGCAGGAAAATGAAAATATATATCCTATTGCTAATTGGGATGTGGGGCCAATAGAGGAGCACAAGCTTGTGGTGTTTCGTCCACACTTTATTTCCTCACCCGGGCAATCGGCTGAAGAAGCAGAGATCAGCCGTTACTATGCAATGACAATAGAGCAGGCTAAAGAGTTAAGGCTGGCGTTGGAAAGCGCTATAGTGGTGCTTGAACGGTAAGACTTATTCCTTCTAATATGCTTAATAACGTATAATGCAGATGAATTAACCAGAAGTAATATTATGAGTGAGAAAATTTTTGCCGGCTGTGTATTTGATCCTAAACAGGCCGAGACCATGATAGGTAAAACCGTATTAGTGAGTTTGACCTGTATGAATGATTTTGGTGATCTTGAAGCTTTTGAGCAATTTTTTGGGCCAATATTAAGAATTAATAATGATGATGGGCTTGTGGTATTACGTGGTGATACCGGTGAAGAATTTAGTATACCACCTGACCTGGATCATTATTTATCGGCTAAGCCCGGTGATTATAAGCTGGCAGAATCAGATTCGATTATAAGTAACCCAGATTTTCTGGTTGAGTGGGATATATACCCACCCGATAAATCATAAATTGCCTTATTTGGGTTATCGAATAATGGAATTAATTATTTGCCCCAAAGCGTGGTTGAATATCGAATGATCGGCAATGATTTTTGACTTATTAGTGTTTAACTCTTCAATAAATTCATTGGCAAATTTTTCAATTACTTTGTCGCCGTGTCGATCAACGAAAACAAGCTTTGCCTCGTCAAACAAAATCACAGATAGCTTAACCCTTCGAAGAGGGCGGTCTTCACCATTGTAAATTTCAAACCATACGCCCTGTTTTACATCGGTTGGCAGGCGTGAAATTTGTATATGCGGTGGTTCGCCTTCATCATCAGGCATTTCTTCAATCGAGTCTTCAATGATTTCATCAATGCTTCTTTCTGACAGCGTGTAATCAGGTTGTTCCTGAAAGAATTCAGATGATTCAATTAAGTCGGCATGTATTTCTTTCAGTGCAAAGATGGAAGCATCAATACCGCCAGGGCTCAGCTTGGTTGTTTTAAGTTGAGTCTCTATATCGTTAATTAAGATGCCTGAGTCATTGTTTAATAACACCCATTGTTCAGATGTTTTTATAGGCTGAACACTGTAAACAAGATGCTTGAGTAATATAACAATTTCATTCCATTGGCTGCTGTCTTTACCGTATTTAACGAAGCGTTGAAACATCAATGCAGCCCATTGTTTTAGAATGAGTGGTTTCAAGTCTTTTTGAATTATTTTTTTGTAAGTGTTCTTTTGAAGCTCAGTGAGTACAACCTGTCGAGCATGCTCTTTAAATATTGCTCGCTGAGTTTCCTCTTCCTGTTTGCCTGTTTTATCTTGTTCAATGCTCTTTAAACGATTCAGAGCCGTTAAAGCGGTATTAAAACTATTTAGGTTTTGTTCGAAAGTTGTTTGCAGTTGTTCAACAATTAAAAGTATAGTTTTGTAAAGAGTATTATCTGCGTTTTCTATGCCGATACCCAGGTGTGCGACGGTATCAAGCATTCTCCTGGCAGCATGTTTATTATTTTGAAAAAATTGCGAATCTAACATGGCTACTTTAATAAGTGGAATTTGTAGCTCAAGAAGCAGTGATTTGATAGCGACAGAAATATTATTATCACGCAGAAAAGCACCGAAAAGCATCTCAACAAAATCGATGGTGCGACCATCAATTGCATTGAGAGATTTAGTCATATTAGTATTGCCCATTTTTGCCATGCTGTTGAGAAGAGCGTGTTTAAAACTGTCTGTTCTTATGCTGGTTTCATCGGGATTAAATTTGGGTTTGTAAGCAGTTTGTAAGCTGGTAAGTGCCTTAATGACGTCGCGACGATCATGAAATTGTTTGCCTGCACCACTTTGTGCTGTAGATGTAGTAGCGCCATCTTCACTTTCACCATTAATGAAGCTCTTAATGGCTTTGGATACCTTTTCGGTGTCGTTAATGTCAACGTCGTTTTTACTTGTTTCTGGGGTATCAGGCGTATCTGAATCTGAGCTCATAATGTTCGGGTATCAAGTTTTGGTTAACGATTTTATTATAATGAATATTTAGAGTGTAGACGTTCAAAAACTAAATATACAGTAGTGTTTATCTCGAGTGTTAAGAGCATCGCAGATAAATTGATATTATGCTTTAAAAAGATTATATAAGATATACCTATGCCCATCAAATAAGAGATAAATCAATGACTTAATCGTACAGAGAAGAGCATGACATCTGTGGAGAAAATCTCTAAACATAAATTATGTAGTTTGTTAGTTTAGTTGCACCATCGGGTGAGTCTGTTTTGTTGTATAGATTAGAGGCGGTAGAATGAGACGATATTTGTTAAACTGAGCCAATATTAATAAGAAGTTGAAATTATGTTTGTTTTGAATGCGATTGAAGTCCTGCCTGATGATTTACAGAATTTACCAGAAGACATGCTTCATAAACTTACTTTTCAGGTAGAGTTCGTAATAAAAGGTGTTCCTGATACATTTACCGGTATAGTTTTTGAAAATCCTGAGGGCGAGTTGCAGCTCCAGCATTTTAATAACCCCAGGGGAAATAAGAGAAAGGTAATTACTCTTAAGAATAAATTAGTTCAAGGTGGTTTCGAGCCGATTAAGCAGGCTCTCTTTGCCAGGGCACGTGGTGATGAGTCTGGTCTTCCACTGGAGGTGGGGACTCTAAATAAGCGAGTAATAGGTACGCCTAGAGCCGGAAGCCTGAAAAAGAAGTCATAACTTACATCACTATTTACTTCTATATGGTGTTTTCGGCTTGAAATAGCAAAAAATGCCCCAAGATAGCTCTGCATATCGCAATTTCATCACTATACCAACAAAGGGTAGGGTTAATTCCCGTGCAAGCTGGTGTAGAATTCGCGTCACTATTTTTAGCTCCCATAGAAATTAGCATTTTTAGACAAAATCTCGCTAATGTTTCTATGGGGCGCCACATTACAGGTTTTGGAGTAAATGCTATGAGCGTTTCGCAGCAGCAGGTAGAAGAAGCAATTGCAAAGTATATCGATCCATATTTAGAGAAAGATCTTAAATCAGCAAATGCAGTTAAAGGTATTGATATTAATGGCACAGAAGTCGCTATTAAAGTTGTACTGGGTTTCCCAGCTAAAGGCCATTACGCGAAAATCACTGAAGAGCTAACTAAGCAGGTATCAACTATAGACGGTGTTGATTCAGTGAAAGTTGATGTGAGCCAGGATATCGTTTCTCACTCTGTGCAGTCTAGCTTAAAGCCATTAGAAGGCATTAAAAATATTATTGCAGTTGCTTCTGGTAAAGGTGGGGTGGGTAAATCAACAACCGCAACTAACCTGGCTCTGGCGTTAAGTAAAGAAGGCGCAAACGTAGGTATTCTTGATGCGGATATATACGGTCCAAGTATTCCTCGTATGTTAGGTATTACTGATAAGCCTGAATCGGCAGACGGTAAAACTTTAAGCCCAATGATGGGGCACGGCATGCAGGCAATGTCTATTGGCTTTATGATAGATGATGAAACCCCAATGATCTGGCGTGGCCCGATGGTTACACAGGCTCTGGAGCAGTTACTAGTTGATACCCAGTGGAAAGATTTAGATTACCTGGTAATCGATTTACCACCTGGCACTGGTGATGTGCAGTTAACATTGGCACAAAAAGTACCTGTTAGTGGTGCGGTAATCGTTACAACACCTCAGGACATCGCTCTTTTAGATGCGCGTAAAGGCCTGAAGATGTTCGAGAAAGTAGAAGTGCCTGTACTGGGTATTATCGAAAACATGAGCGTTCATATTTGTTCAGAATGTGGCCATGCTGAGCCAATATTTGGTCAGGGCGGCGGTGAGCGCATGTCAGAAGAGTACGATGTAGATTTTCTTGGTGCATTACCATTAGATATAGCAATTCGTACTAGCGGTGACGAAGGTGTACCTTCAGTTGCTGCAGATGAAAATGGCACAGTGGCTAGTATTTATCGTGAAATCGCGCGTCGTACAGCGGCCAAGCTTGCGTCACAGGCAAAAGACTACAGCAGCAAGTTCCCGAATATTGTTATAGAAAATAACTAAGTCGGTTACTTGGTAAATCTAAGGGTACTCTTTGTGAGTACCCTTTTTTTTGCCTGTTGTAAAAGACTGGCATAAAGTGGGTGGGTGGTTTTGGGCCTGCCTCACAAAAAGCATTTACCCTCTTCTCTGTCTATTTGCTGAATATTAAGACTCACAAAGGACCCGATTAAAATCCATGCTAGAATGCGCCCTCAAATAAAGCCGTATGTTTCGGTGACTAATGAGTATTGACGTCAAAATTGGGTATTACGCTTACGTCAAAATATAAATATGGCTTTTGTCCTGAAAACGGGAATAAATTGCTGCACATAGCTTAGAGAATAGAAAAATATGAGACTTTGCGATCGAGATATCATTGAGGCATTTAATCAGGGACGTATATCTGTGGAGCCTCGTCCCGCGGAGGATGCAATCAGCGGTGTTAGTGTTGATCTAAGATTAGGTAGTCGGTTTCGTATATTTAGTACTCATACAATGCCTTATATAGACTTGAGTGGAAGCCGCGCTGAAGTTGAAGATGCCATTGATAAAGTGATGAGTGATGAGATAACTATTGAGGATGATAGCGAGTTTTTTCTTCATCCTGGAGAGCTTGCACTAGGCATTACTTACGAGTCTGTTACGCTTCCTGATGATATTGTAGGTTGGCTTGATGGTAGATCCAGCCTGGCAAGGTTAGGTTTGATGGTGCACGTAACAGCACACCGAATTGACCCTGGCTGGAGTGGCAATATCGTACTCGAATTTTATAATTCGGGTAAGCTGCCTTTGGCTTTACGCCCGGGTATGTCAATTGGCGCAATTAGTTTTGATCAAATGTCAGGATCAGCAGATCGCCCCTATAGGGCGAGATCTAATGCCAAGTATCGAGATCAAAGTGGACCCGTTGCAAGCCGTATCAGTGAAGATAATTAAGGACGAGTAAGGTTGTTAAACTGTAAGGCTGTTTTTGTAATATAAGTTAGCTCTGACAGTTGGTTGAATTGAAGAAGCCCAGTTGTGTTTATAGCAACTTTCAGGAAGTGCGGGCTGGATTATGGGCGTTTTATATTTGCGGTGTATATATAATTACCCAGGATAAGCGCTATGTGCGTAAATGGACTAAAATATCTTTAAGAATATTAAATAACAGGTAACAGGCCCTTTGCTTAGTCTTGAAAAATTAATCGAACGTAGCGGTAAGCTTGGTAGCTTACCGGCTATTGTATATAAAGTTTTTGGCGTGATGGATGATCCCCAATCCACAGCGACTAAAATTGGTAAGGTCATTAATGATGACCCGGCCCTGACGGCGCGCTTACTAAAGTTAGTCAATAGCCCTTTTTATGGTTTTACTGCAAAAGTGGATACAGTGTATCGTGCAGTTGCCTTAATTGGCCATACAGAATTGCGTAGTGTTGTTGTGGCGGCATCTGCCATTAATGTTTTCGACGGTATTCCCTCTGAATTAATTTCAATGCAAGATTTTTGGAAACGTAGTTTAAGCACAGCAGTAACCGCAAGAGTGTTAGCTGCGTTTAAACGTGAAAAAGAGATAGAGCGTTTTTTTATTGCCGGTTTATTGCATGATATAGGTTCATTGTTATTATATTTAAAAATGCCTGAAGAAATGGCCCAGGTCTTACAGTTGCAAAACACTAACAGCATTGACATCGCAAAAGCGGAAAAAGAAATAATAGGTTTTGATCATACAGAAGTAGGTGGTGGCTTATTAAAAAAATGGAATTTACCGCCACAAATATGTGGTTCTGTGTTGCACCAGTTGAAACCACAGAAGGCTCCCGAGAAAGAACAAAGTGGTGCATGGTTAATTTGTCTGGCCAGTGAAATTGTAGCCAAAAATTTTGAGCAGGGTTCAGATCAGCTCACATCTGATACCGATGAGCCCATTGCGCTTGAAGAGATAGATGCGGCTATTTGGGATGCCAATAAACTCGATCCGGCATTGCTGCCGAAAATTTTAGAGAAAGCTGAGCAGCAATTTGAGAGTTCAAAAAGCATCCTTCTAGGATAACTATTTTATAGCTTTGGTAAAGCTGCCAATAACCTTTGCGTCGTGTATCAGATCAGCTTTGTTTTCACCGGTGATACTTAGTTGATATATATCCACCACCGTTTGTCCTTCTTTGCTTAAACATTCAAGTTTAATTTTCAAGTTATCGGTTGCTGACCAGCTGCAGTGTAAGTCAGGTTTTTCTTTGTTAGATGAAAGAATCTCAGCACGGGGCTCAAAATGTACGATTACTGTAGTTAATTGTGCTTGATTTTCAGCGTTGGAATTCCAGGTGCCTGAACCAGGGTGAGGTGAGCAGCCAGTTAATAATGATAAGCACAGTAATAATGCTACAGTTAACAAAGGGCCATGTGATTTGGTATTTATATGATCAAGCATAAGTTCTAATCTCAATTAATTAACTTTATGATGCACCAACGAATGTTATTGGAAGTTGTTTGCCATACTATTTTGTGACACTAAATCATAGGGGGTGGAGTAATTGCAAGTAGGTAAAGGGATTTCTCTGTTTTATATCATGTGATGATAAAAAATAACCCTATTATGCGCTTGTTGAGTAGTTGGTAGAGGGCGTCCAGGCGTCGCTTAATCCGTACCATAGCTGTTTTTTTAATGCCAGAGTATTTAGGTAATTGATACTCCTACAGTTATTGTGGTAATCTCATTAAATAATAAAAATAAGAAGCAGTGAATTGAGTGGTCTATAGTGTCAGTAGCTGGTGCGGTTAAGTCGTATATTTTTAAATCATTATCGTTATTCTGCTATGACATGAATTATCAGGTTTTAGTTAGTACTTGTTTTAAACCTTATTTTTTGTCTTCATTTTCACAGTCTAGTACCAACAAGAAGAAAGAGCTCCGCCTCTTAAGTTTATAATATGGAATTAAAAAATAACCAAACAATACTGGTAGTAGATGATGAGGCTGCATTATGCCATACGCTTAATGACGTGCTGTCTGGTGAAGGCTACAGGCTACTGGAAGCTAACAGCGGATCACGGGCGCTTGATATTCTTAAATCTACACACGTAGATTTAATTATTTCAGATATCGAAATGCCGGGTATGAATGGCTATGATCTTGTTGAAAAAGTTAATGAGTTATACCCACATATAAAAATACAGTTAGTAAGTGGTTATAGTAACAGGGTGCGAGACGATATTGTGCTGCACAAAAAAATACTCTATAAGCCATATACTAAAGGTGACATGATAGGACGGGTAAAAAGCATGTTAAACAATGACGAAAGCTAATTTATATTAAATATGTTCTGTTAATTTTAAAGACATATAAAAATACTTCTGAACTACTCGTGGCAAACCTGGTTATTTCTGTCTGGTATCAATTAGCTTAATTTTTTGTGTTGAGCAAAAAGGATATAAATCAAAATCTAATATAGGTTTAACCCTGGTCCTATATGGGGCTAATTATTCCTGATTTTTTATTGGCTCATTGAAGTATCTCTTAAAAAATACGGCTGAAGTAGCTTTAGGTGGCCTGACACCAAATTCTGAATAGATATTCAGACTATTAACTGATTGTTTTTTAAGTCGTTTAATAGGCCGTGAATAAGGGGCGGATTTCATACCAAAAATCACTTGCGAAAATTAACCATATCAACGAATAATGGGGGTTGTGAATAGGGGAAGGTCTGAAATTGAAAATTGCTGTTATTGATGACGAGGACGGGATTCGCGGTGTTATCCGAGAGCTGCTAGAAGATGAAGGTCACGATATCGTAGAAGCAGGTAATGGCGTTACAGGACTGGATGTAATTCGCAGAGAAGCGCCTGATCTTATTCTCTGTGATATCAGAATGCCGCAAATGACTGGGGATGAGTTGTTTGATGTATTACGCCAGTCAGAATCCGATTTTGGGATGGTTCCATTTATTTTTTTAAGTGGCGATGCCAATACCACAGAGCAAATTAAAAGGCTGAATAAAGGCGCGGACGACTGCTTCGAAAAGCCAGTTAATTTGAGGCTTTTGGCAGCACGTATCAATGCTCATCTTTCAAGAGTTACACGAGTCTCGGATTTTATTCAAAGAAAACTAGATAGCATTGCTGGGTCACTGCCTAAAGCTATTGAGCATGAGTTTTCTTTGTATAGATCGTTAACTACAAATACGCATGGCTACATTAGTGTTATTATTTCTGTGATACATGATTGTATTGGTGATAAAGAGAGCTGTTCACAGCCACAAAGTATTCTAGCCAATGAGCTTAATTATGTACGCTACTGCTTAAACCGATTTAAGGTAAGAAGAGAGCTGGTTCGCGCTGCAAATGGTGAAGATCTAAGCTGGACACTTATTTTCATGGTGATTCAAGCCCAATTAGAGGGGATGACAATATATGTTTCAGACCTCTATGTCAGTATTCCGTCAGCAAAGTCGACTATTAATGCGCGAATAAGTAGCTTAATTGAAGATGGTATTTTCATAAAAACGGGTGACCTAACTGATGGTCGCAGGCAGCAAATACTATTAACCGAAAATTTTAAGCTTGAGTTAATGGAGCATATAAACGCCAGTATCGATATGGTGAAACAGGTAAGTTGAATCTATAAAATCAAATCATGAGTTGAAAGCTCTTAGATACGCTGCAATATAACGCAAAATCCGCTTTGACTATCGTAACGACATGATTTTCCAGTTAAATTTCTTAGCGTGTTCTAATAATTTTTCATCTGCATCTACAGCTACCGGATTTTCTGCTTCTAATAAAAGTGGCAGGTCGTTATGTGAGTCACTGTAAAACCAGCTGTCTTTTAAATTCTGCTTATGTTCTTTCATCCATTGATCAAGGCGTTTAACTTTGCCTTCTTGAAAGCATGGGATGCCAGCAATTTTTCCGGTGTATTGCCCATTAACTACTTCTGGTTCGGTGGCTATTAAGTGTTCTATGCCAAAGCTGGTTGTAATGGGGCGGGTGATAAAACTGTTAGTAGCCGTAATGATTACCAGTGTGTCACCCTGGTCGCGGTGTTCTTTTATTAATTCAAATGAGGCGGGGCTCATTATGGGTTTTATCTTTTCCTTTAGGAATTGCTCTCTAAGGTTTTGCATTTTTTCTATGGGGTTTTGTACTAGTGGCTGTTGTGAGAACTCTTGAAATTCGTATATATCCAGCGTGCCTTTCTTGTATTCGTCATAAAATCGCTGATTTTCTCGAGCATATAATTCAGCATCTACAATTCCCTGCTCGGTCAAGAACTCACCCCAGAGGTAGTCACTGTCGCCCGCGAGAAGAGTGTTGTCGAGGTCGAATAGTGCTAGTGCCATAAATAAAACGCCATAAATAAAATTATAAGGAACTCATTGTCTATAAATTTGTTCTATAGTTCAATGGTAATGATATATTGTAATGAAGGCATTGCGCAACGCCCTGATTTTTGGAAGAATCAGGGTTAACAATAACCAGGTAGTTGTAAGTGATTGATTCTGATGGATTTAGGCCTAATGTAGGCATCATATTGAGCAACCCAGACGGCAAGGTCTTCTGGGCGCGTCGCTATGGTCAGAACGCATGGCAGTTCCCTCAGGGGGGAATACATAAACACGAGTCTCCCGACCAGGCGATGTACCGTGAACTGTATGAAGAAACCGGTTTAAGCCCTGAGCATGTAGAAATAGTTGGTAAAACCAGCAAATGGTTGCGTTATCGTTTGCCCAAATGGATGGTTAGAAGAAATAGCCACCCAATTTGTATAGGGCAGAAGCAAATATGGTTTATTTTGAGATTAGTGGGTACAGAGAGCGATTTCAATTTAAGTAATATGGAGCATCCGGAGTTTGACAATTGGTCATGGGTTGATTATTGGTATCCAATGAGCGAAGTTGTTTTCTTTAAGCGTAAAGTCTATCAGCGGGCCCTGACTGAACTTGAGCCATTGTTGCTGAATCAGATAGCGACTTAAAAAACGTTCACGCTACTACCATATCGGTTTTACTACCACTAATATCACTATTGCGATGAGTACTAGTACTGGAAACTCATTAAACCATCGATACCATACATGGTTGTGCCTGCTCTCATCATTCGCAAACACTTTTACTAAATGTCCGCAGTAAAAATGATAAGCCACTAACAGGCTAACCAAAGCCAGTTTAATCACCATCCAGGTTGAGCTGTATAGCTGCCATTCAATCATTAACCATATGCCTAACACGATAGAAAGCACCATAAATGGGGTGACGAAGCGATAGAGCTTACGTTCCATTATTTTGAAACGCTCACTACCCGCCTCATCATCTGTCATTGCATGGTAAACAAACAGGCGAGGCAGATAGAATAAACCGGCAAACCAGCTAACCATAAATATTATATGAAAGGCTTTAACCCAAAGCATAGTGATCTCAAATCATTGAAAGTGTGTGCATAATAGCGTGTGTGGACATTTGAGCAAAGTTTCATATTGAAATACTAAGCATATTCAACTTCATTTGATTGTGTTTGTGTGGGTATTAAGTATGCTTAATACAGTCTATACTAACGTTCAATATATCAATCACTTGCTTACACTTATTAATATTTGTTTGAGCTTTGTTAATTAAAAAGGGTTTACACATGATTAAAGCCGGCATAGTCGGTGGCACCGGATACACAGGCGTAGAATTATTACGCTTATTAGTGGCACATAAAGACGTTGAGCTATCGGTGATTACTTCACGCTCTGAGGCGGGCCAGGCAGTGTCAGCTTTGTATCCAAATTTGCGTGGACATGTTGATATTAATTTCTCTGAACCCAGTCTTGATAGTTTGTCTAAGTGTGATGTGGTGTTTTTTGCAACACCTAATGGCACGGCGATGAAGATGGCCTCCCGGCTACTTGACGCTGGTGTTAAGGTGATTGATTTAGCCGCAGATTTTCGTTTAAAAGATACAGCAGTATGGGAAAAATGGTATGGCATGGAGCACGCATGCCCTGATGTTTTAAAAGAAGCCGTTTATGGAATGCCGGAGTTAAATCGTGAAGCAATAAAGCAGGCTCGCATTATTGCTAATCCGGGCTGTTATCCTACTGCGGTAACATTAGGTTACATACCATTAATAGAAAATAAGCTCATTGATGATGCTCACTTAATTGCGGATGCAAAATCAGGAGTGAGTGGTGCAGGGCGTGGCGCCAGTGTGCCAGCACTGCTATGTGAAGCTACAGAAAGTGTCAAACCCTATGGGGTTGATGGTCACAGGCATTTGCCAGAAATACGCCAGATATTGGGTGGCGTTGCGGGGCACGACGTGGGGCTTACTTTTGTGCCACATCTAATGCCGATGATTCGCGGTATTGAAGCTAGTCTGTATGCGGTGCTAAAAACGGATGTAGATGATTTACATAAGCTTTACACAGAGCGATATAAAGACGAACCGTTTGTAGATGTAATGCCACTGGGTTCTATGCCTGAAACACGTAGCGTAAAAGGCTCTAATATGTGCCGCATTTCAGTGTTCCGTCCTCAGGGTGGTGATACAGTGGTTGTATCGTCAGTTATAGATAACCTGGTGAAAGGTGCAGCTGGTCAGGCTGTGCATAATATGAATTTAATGTTTCATCTTGATGAAACTACAGGTATAAGCCAGGTAGCGTTGTTGCCTTAGCTTTGCCATTTGATGGGTTTAACAAGAGTATTGTTAATAAAGATTTAGAGTTAAAAATAATTATATGGCTTCAGATCCGGTACACAGTAAACATTTGATCTCTATTCACAAACCCAGGTTATGGGTTGCGAGTGGAATTATTATTTTATTAGCTATTCTGGTCGGAGGTTGGCTTTCATTTGAATTTGGCCGTTATGCGGCTGGTTTTGATCAGGCTGACTACGATGAAGAAATAGAAATATTGCGTAAGTCTTTGGATGAGCAAACGGCAAAAAAAGAAATAGCATTACGAGAAAACGCTCGCTTATCCAGGGGTAGTGATATCCAGAAAGATGCGAGTAGTAAAATTAACGAAACACTGGCAGAGTGCCAGGATAAAACACTTAAAATGAAGGAAGAGCTTACCTTTTATCATAATATAGTCGCACCGGGGAAGGCACAGCGAGAAGTGCAGGTAAATAAGGTCATAATTAATGAAGATGGTAAGGGTGGCTATACTTATAAGGTTGTTTTAATACAGGTTGGCCGACATGATTATACTCAACGTGGTTATATTGAGTTATCTTTCCAGGGTGTTAAGGCAGATGGCACAGAGGTGCGTTTAGATTTACCAACCGTCTCAATTAAAAAGGCAAAAAAACGACAGCTCTTTGGATTTAAATATTTTCAAAACTTTGAGGGTGGTATCAGATTTCCAGACGGTTTTAGGCCATCATCACTATATATAAAGGCACTGCCAAAGAGTGCAAAAGTACCCAAGGTTGAAAAGGTTTACCCTTGGGAGGATTTAATTGCAGGAGGAAATGAAGCCAATGTGGGGCAAGAAAAAGTCAAACTCAACTAAAATAGAAACTCTGGTCGGAACAGCGATGGAGATTCAGGGCGACCTAATTTTTTCCGGCGGGCTACATGTTGATGGTAAAATAGTCGGCAACGTAATTGCGGAAGAAGACTCTCATTCCATGCTTGTACTGAGTGATCAGGGGCAGATTGAAGGTGAAGTGAGGGTGCCATTTGTGGTGCTTAACGGCCAGGTAATTGGTGATGTGTATGCGAGTGAGCGTGTAGAGCTTTCAAGGCATGGGCAGGTTAAGGGTAACGTGTATTACAACTTACTGGAAATGGCTATGGGTGCAGAGGTAAATGGCAACCTGGTTCATTGTAAAGATGAGAAAAAACTTCTTGAATATCAATCAGATAAGGCTGATGATCCGGATGCCGAGCCTAGCCCATCTGCTACTTAGCCTGTAAGCTTGGCGAGAAATGTATTATTTTACAGCTTATCGCATAAAACTTGACTAAATTAGTCAGGTAATGCAAAATTTGATTGATTATAGTTAGACAGAATTTTTGGAGAGATTGAATGACTGCTGAAACAGTTGATAACGCAATGCCAGATCCACTGGATTTTACCGATGCGGCAGCGGCCAAAGTAAAAGGCCTGATTGAGGAAGAGGGTAACCCTAATCTGAAGTTACGCGTGTTTATTTCTGGTGGTGGTTGTTCTGGCTTCCAGTATGGTTTTACTTTTGATGAAGAAATTAAAGATGGCGATACCGAAGTAAGTAATGACGGTGTGACCTTGTTGATTGATCCAATGAGCTTCCAGTATTTGGTAGGCGCAGAAATCGATTACAAAGAAGACTTACAGGGTGCGCAATTTGTTATTCGTAACCCGAATGCGCAAACAACTTGTGGTTGTGGGTCTTCATTCTCACCTGCTTAATTTTTTAGTGTAGATAGTTACAAAAAAAGAGACGCAATTGCGTCTCTTTTTTTTGCGGTACCTAAAAATACAGAAACAATTTCCAATGATTAAGCGAGAGAGAAAATGTGTGTAGGTGCTGCTTTAGCTGCACATAGGCCGGAGTAATTGTTTCAACGCCATTGTGTAGCTGAAGCAGTTCCTACAAAAATCGTATTCTCGTTCCCGCGATCCTCTGTGGGAACGCATATTTAATTCAAATTACACATTAAGAAAAATATTGCTATTAAAACCAGAATGAAAAATACAGTCGTGTAACACCTGCAGTAAAACTATATAAGGGTTCGGTCCCCGGCGTCGTACTTACCCTGATATCTCTGAAGTTTTCATAATCAAAAGACATATAGGTATAAAAGAAATTGGCTGAGCCACGTTCGAAAAATAATAAATTTTCGCTTTCAAATTCATAGGTAACACCGAACGTAAGATTGATGTCAGAAAATGTGCTGAGTTCTTTATCACGGCCGAAAATATTTTGTGGCCCTATAGCAGGGTCATTTTCAGGGAAAAGGTCACTGTAAAAATTAGCCTGCGTTTGTGTGTAATAACGGAAACTGGTTTCAAAAGTCCAGTTTTCTTCCAATGGGTGTACATAGCCAATTTCATATGTGTCAGCTTTTATACCCCAGCTTCCAGTGAAATAACGATAGCTGCCATATACTGCAGCTCGATAAGGCAAGAAATATCGTAGGCTAATGCTTGCAGCATTGGTGGTACGAGTTTCTGGGTATTTTTCTAGTAAAAACGAATAGCCAGCAGTAGCACTAGGGTCTAAATAGCGAATGCTTCGATACGGGTTATTCAAAAATCCTTTGTCAGTAATAATGTCATAGGATAATGACATTATTAAGTTTGTAGTAAGCACCTGGGACAGCGTGGTGCGATAATCCCTAAAGCTGGAAAATTTAAGGAATGCATCATCACCAGTCTTGGTTATGATATTGTCGCCAATAGAATAACCTAAGCTGATAGTTGTCATGCTGCCAAACATTTCCTGGCTTAAGCCAAAAGAATTAGTTGTAGCGTCAAAGTCATTTTCAACGCTTTTTGTAAAGCTATAGCTGAGGGTCGATTTGTCGTTTAAATAATCCACACCTAGAGATGTTTGTACTCGGCTCTCTGTGTATTGACTGGCTTGAGTTACCGCATCAATAGAGGCGCCGGAAATATTATCTGCATAATAATTAGCAGATACAGATACCTGATCCGCAACACTCTTTCTGACTAAAACTGATGGCCCGTCAATGGTCATCCCGCCACCATCATAGTTATGATAGAGCACATCTACTCTATCCTCTGGTAGCACGGCTGCATTTATTGACTGAGTTAGTGTAACTAACGCAAGTAGGCTAAGACGAAGTGTTGATAAAAAATTCATTATTTTAGTTACAGCCACAACCGCCACCTGCAGCTGTTCCTGCGCCCCTGGCGCCCTCACGCGCGTCATGTACATGTCCCAGGTATGTGCTTGAAACAGGGTCTCTATCAAATGACATAATCGGGTCTGCAAGATTGCCTCTTTCATAGGCTTTTACCCAGGGCTCAACGCTGCTGCAGGCACTAAGTAGTAGTAAAAGGCAGGCTGATAAAATTTTAATGAAGTGTTTATTCATTCAACAGCTCCTCTATCACTCGTTGGGTTATTTTCTGTTGTTTTATTTGTGAGTCGTCTAGCGTATAACGTATGAAACCATCTTTATCAATTAAAAATAAGGTGGGTAGTTCAGAGGCAGAGTAAAGACGACTAACTTGAGTAAAGGTATCGAATAATATTGGGTAGTCAAAGCTATGTTTTTTCATCAGGCGATTAGCTTTTAGTGGGTCTTCATCGATGTTAATTGAAAGCAGGCTAAAATCCCTGTTTTTATATTTCTGATAATATGCGTCAAGAACAGAGAATTGTTGAACACACGTTCCACACCACGATGCCCAAAAGTTAACAGCGATAACACGACCGCGTAATTCAGATAATTTTATATTTTTTCCGGCATGGCTTTTGAGTGTGAAATCCCAGGCAAGCTGTTTGTCGTCTTTCGTTTTTTCTTCCGCTTTTTGTTCTTCCAGGCTAATTTCTTCCGGATTTATTTCTTTCAGGGCCTTTTCTTCTTCGGTATGGCCTACGCTAGTCCATAAGCCGATGGAAATAATCAGGCTAAACAGTATGTATTTAATAGCTTGCATGTTTTTATTTATAAGTTGCATATATTTTTCATTAAATTGGCGCTTAAAAATAATAACCAACGCCCAAAGAAATTTCGATATTGTTGGTAAGTTTTGACTCACCAAACAAATCAAGATCTAACACATGGTCGCGCACATCAAAATAGGCAGTGAGATAATTGTTAAATGTTATGCGATAGCCAGCTCCCCAGCTAAAGGTAAAATTATCGCTGCCGGCAAATTGTGTATTACCCGCAGCCGCAACTACATATAAAGCCGTATTAAGTGTTGTGCCGTCAGTAACAAATGCTTCACTGGGAAACAGGTCATAACCTAAGCTGATCAGGTAGTAGTTATAATCTCTTTCTGCATCGGAGAGTATTGTGGTGCCGGGCAATAGTATTTCTACACTCGATTTACCTGCGGATGCGGTGCCAAATTCCACGCCTGTAAAAAAACTTTCAGAAACGCGATAGGTTAATTTTGCACTTATCACTGCGCTTGTACTGAAGTCTTCAATGCTCAGCATGCCAAAAGAAGCTATAACTTCAAAGTTGTCCGGGTTAATTTTAGCTTCATCAAATACCATGCGCTCGATATTTGGGTCTATAACAGGTTTTGAAACCTGTTCAACCTCAAGGTCTGCTGCATGAGCAATATTGCTAGCTAATGCCAGCGAAATATAAAAGCAGCCTAAAAGAAGACTGCGAATCCTGCCTTCCATTCGTTTATTTCCTCATTGTTATCATTATCTTTAGTGGATGAAAAAACCACATATTGACTATATTCTAGCCGTAAGATAATTTTTTGTGTTAGGTGGGTGCGTACACCCAAACTGATAGTTGAAAATTGATTGGTCTGATCTACGGGCTGTATAGTAGTAGCTGATGGTTTTACATCAATAATACCTGTGCCCATTAAAAAGTAGGGAGAGTATTCCCAGTCGGGAAAGGGCTGCATAACCAGAGCAATCTTAAGCAAAATGCTACTAGATACATCACCAATAGATTGAGAAATGCTGGCTTCCGTAGCAAAATTTTGATTAAACAGGTAATCCCCATAAACTGACAGGGACGGGGCTCCACCAAAGTCACCGACCAAAGCACCTAACTCCCATTCACGTTCAATGAAGTCTTCTTGTGTGGCTTCGGTGAATTTTATAACTTCGCCATTGGCGGAAAGCGTTTTTGATAACTGGTCATAGTGTACCCAGCCTTCGCGGCCTTTAATGCTGCGTACTTTAAACCAGTTAGTGCGTCGTCGAATAATTTCGATCAATGCGCCACGTTCAATAACATGAAATACAGGGTAGCCACCGCCGGGTCCGGTATGCATCTCAATATATGGATCAGCAATTTTTACTTGCTGCAATAGTTCCGAGGCAGAGTAAACATTCACACTGATTAGCTGCAATATCAGCATGACAGTTAATCTAATATACATAGTACGTACTAGCAGCCCTGTGTATGGTTTCCGTTATTATCAATTCAAATTCTAATTAAGCTAGTTTTGAGGTGCAGCTGGATCAAATGGGTTATTGAAGTACTGACCGCCAATGTCCAGGTATTCTGCAATTAAACGCAACTCAGCTGATGTAAGCATATTAGCATGGTTAACTGTAGCCGGCGACAGGGTACGGCCAGCATTTAATTCAGTTTCTGTCATTTTCTCCATAAAGAAGCTAACTCGTGCACCATTAGCACTCATACTTGGTGATAATGTTTTACTTGGGTCAGGTACCTGTTCAGTAAGTTGTGTTATACCGTCAGCAGCTAATACCGGGTTGCCGTCATCATCGAAAGCTAACTGTGTGATGAGTACATCAACTAGCACATTACCATTAAGTTCTTGAAAGTTATCATTGAAGAATAACTCTCTATAAGACTCAATGTGTTGAACCTCTTCATCCGAAGGATCAGTAGAGGTTAAATCAAGCTGAGCATCTGGTACTCGTGTTACACCGGCAATGGAAGTTGTATGGCAGCTAACGCAGGTAATGTCGTTCATGCCAGCATCTACACGTGGAGCATCCCATATTGGCTGTATATGTTCCTGATAATTTATAACCGTACGGCAAAATGCTTTCCATTCAGTTTCACAAGGTGCAGTGGTTGGGCTTGGCGTGGTTAAACTTGAAATTTCAGCAGTCGGTACCCCAGTATATACACTACTAAATCTATCATCCAGGTCACGTATATTCGGGTCAGTCCATAGATCGCGGTATCTGACATTTACATCTGGGGTGATAGTATCTGCTGTTAATGAGCGGTTTAAAACTTCAGCCATGGTGTCTTTATCATTCGCAAAGTAAGGCGACATGGTCTCAGGATTTTGAGTGTTTGGATAATTAAAACCGTCACCAGGTGCACCATCATTTAATGCCGCTTCTTCAGCATCTACGCGACCATGAGGTAAAGGTAATGCGGGCGCCGCGGGGTGAGTATGGCAACCAGAGCATGTTAGTGTATCGCCAGCGTTAACCTGTAACCAGTTTTCATGGCGTGGGCCAATTCTGCGTGCTTCGCTGTCGAGTATATCGAAATAGAATGCAACATTGGCGGGTACTTTTACAAGTACTGAGCCATCAGGTTGAATCGGGCTATAGCCGATGATTTCTTTCATGCCCAGTGCGCGACCACCACGGCCAAATGCACGAGCCGACAGATCGGGTGGGTACTTG
>Ga0209345_10000789_pt1 | contig 40524 bp, 32 predicted proteins | sample Cruoilmetagenom7_FD_187294 | JGI IMG/M metagenome (GOLD analysis project Ga0209345, IMG submission 187294) | Oil polluted marine microbial communities from Coal Oil Point, Santa Barbara, California, USA - Sample 7 (SPAdes) (version 2) | ecosystem: Environmental > Aquatic > Marine > Oil seeps ...
TTCTGCGCGAGGGGTTTGTGAATAAAAAACCGGGGACCCTGCTCAAATCTTTTCAGCACCAAGTGGGTATTGTGCAGCCTGCTGTGTTCATGCGCCGCCGTGTGTTTGAAGAACTCGGCGGGCCTTCGGAAGACTATGAATATTGCATGGACTATGAATATTGGGTCCGTATGGCCGACGCCCAGTTTAAATGGGTATATATTGACGAGGTGTTGGCGCATCATCGTTGGTGGGATGGCATGAAAACCGCCAGCGGCCGCGACGACAGCTTGGCTGAGCATTTTCGGGTTTGCGCGAAATATTTTGGCTATATCCACCACAAATGGCTAGATCGGTATGGCGAGTTTCTTGCCACCAACAGCGACGGGGTGGTCAATCATGCCGATAGGGTTGATCAGGCGGAAAAAACCCGGCATGTCCGCGCGGTGATTGAAACATTCGTAACCCAAGACATGTTGGCGCTGCTCGAAAAATCCTCAAACCCAGAGCACAAAAAGACGCTGGCCTATATTCGCCGGATGGCCCCTGAGACAAAACGGGTGTTGTTTGCGGATGACGAATTGCCCAAGCTCAAAATGAGCCATCCGGATCCGTCGGCCAAAGAACGCACTGCGTGGTGTATATTTGACAGCAAACAGCCGAGGCGCACCCAGAGTTATAAATCCTATATCGTGCCGGATAATTTTTCGCGGCATTTTGACTCCCAATGGTACCAAGAGCAAACCGACCACGCCCAAAAGCATCTGAAAGATTTACAGAACCGGCGTAAGGAAACCTGTGTCATTGTCGCAAATGGCCCCAGCCTCAACAAATCCAATCTGGAGCTTTTGGACCGCGCGGACACCATTATTTCCAACTTTGCGATTGTGAACGATACCCTGCGCCGCAATGCGACCTATTTCACCACCGTGAATGATCTCGTCGCGAGCCAAGGGACGACCATTTTCAACCAACTTGATGTGACAAAGGTTATTCCCTTTTGGCTGGGCAATTCGATCAATCCAAGCGCGAAGACGGCTTTTGTGCCCGCCACGGTGAATCCAGAATTTTGCACCGACATTGGCGGTGAGTTTTCATGGCGCTCCACGGTCAGCTATTTCAATATGCAGCTGGCCTATGCCATGGGCTATGAAAAGGTGCTTTTGATAGGTTTTGATCATTCCTACCAACAAGCCGCGGGGGCCATAGAAGGCGAGCTGATCAAGCAGGAGGGAGAAGACGTCAACCATTTTGACCCACGTTATTTTCAAGGCAAAAACTGGCAAGCAGCAGACACCGGCAATATGGAACTGATGTATGAGCGTGCTAAAATCGCTTATGACAAAGCGGGGCGCAGCATCGTGAACGCCACCGTCGGCGGTAAACTGGAGGTTTTTGAACGCGAGGCTTTGGAAGATACCCTTGGAACGCTGGACCTCGGGGTTGCCCGCCTTCCAGCGGCCACCGGAACTTTTAAACAGCCCGCCGAAGACCTGAAACCCCCGCGGTTGCTGATCCTTGATATGACCGCCATGGGCAATGGCACGGCCACCGGTGAAATCAAATCAAACTTGTTCAAAGAATGGCCCAGTGATCGGCTGTTGCAAGTGGCCAGCCCGACGTCAAAGGATCTGTCTCTGGTGCGCAGAAATGCTGAGGGTGGTTATAGCGAGGTCCGCTGCGCCGCGGGCGATATTCAGCCCGCCATCACGCGGTTTGCGCCTGAGATGATCTTGTATCGCCCGCTGCCGGATAGACCAGAGCTGCATGCGTTGGCCATGTCGGTCATTGAAGACCTCGATTTGCCACTGGTCACTTGGGTCATGGATGATTGGCCCGCCCGCTACTCTGCTGAAGACCCGACAGCGTTTCGAAAAATTGACCCCGATTTCAAAACCCTTCTGAAACGCTCTGCTTTGCGCCTCTCAATCAGTGACGCGATGACAAAAGCTTATGAAAAACGTTACGGGCTGCCGTTTCAAGCCTTTGCCAATGGGGTTGATCTGGCGGCGTGGCCTAAACCTAAAACCCACAAAAAAGGCCCGCTTGTACTGCGGTATGCAGGGGGAATGGCCCCCGACATGAACGCCAAAAGCATTCAGCGCGTTGCGCAAGCCGTGCAAGAATTGGCCGACAAAGGTCAGGACATCCGCTTTGAGATCAATACCCAAACCTGGTGGATTGAAAAAAGCGGCAAGCTGTTTGACGGGCTGTCGGCGACCACGGTGACCAGCCACAAACGCAGTTTTGCCGATTATGCCAAATGGCTGGCCGAGGCTGATGCGCTGTTGATTGCGTATAACTTTGACGAGGCTTCTTTGCGCTATGTGCGCTATAGCATGGCCAATAAACTGCCTGAATACCTTGGTTCCGGTGTGCCTATTTTGGTGCATGGCCCGCGCGATGTGGCAACCATCGATTATGTGATGCAACATCAGGCGGCGCAGGTGGTTGATGTAGAAAAAATTGCTGCGCTGAAAAAGGCGCTTAAGGAATTGGCCGACCCGGCTGTGCGTCAAAACCTTGCAGATAAAGGCCGAGCTTTGGCACAGGCCCGTCATGATTTACCAACACTGGCACGGGATCTGGCACAGCTATTTAAGGCGGTCTGCCCGGTGGAAGCTGCGGCACGGTTTGGCTTTTACCTCGCCGGCAACGACGGGGCGTTTTCACCGGAAAGTCAGGGCTTGGCCGATGCTGATCAAGCATTGAACGATGCTGCCAACGGGATTTTGGTCTACCCCGATCCCTTGTCTGTCATCGCGGTCTCGATGGAAAAAGGCAACGATGGGCTGGAAGCGCTCAAGGATTGGCAATTCAAGGCCAACGCGCAATTGGCCCTCTTTCGCAAAACGCGCGACAAGCTGAAAATTGTTGAAGATAGCCACGCGGCCCCAGCGGCAGTGCGGGCTGTGGCACCGGAAATATTGGGACAAGACCTTCGCGAAGATAACCCGCTGTTTTATGCGCTGGCCCGCCTGCTGTTTTCCAAAGACCCGCTGGCGGTGCGTACTTTGGCAGAAATGCGCAGCTCGGGTGTGGCCCCAAGCAAAGACTATGGCGATATCGATATTGCAGCGGCTGTGACTCATGCGCATAACCGTAAATCTGGCACCGCCCGAGCCTTGCCTGTGGGATCAACAGAGTGGCTGCAAGAGCAGGCGATCCAATTACAGAGCATCGGCGAAAACCACCAAGACGCGGAACAGATGCGTCGTGGTGGGGTGGGGGGCAATGATGCTGGCAATAGTTATCTGCAAGCACAGGTCGACGCCCTTCAGCTTGAGGTTGAGGACTACTACAACTCGAATTCATACCGGATCACCGCGCCAATGCGCACTTTTCGCCGCTGGGTTGGCCCAAAAGGGACAGAGCAGGAGCGCCAATTGCAGGCCGCCGCCAAAACCTATTCCCAAGACGCGGAACAGATGCGTCGCGGTGGGGTAGGGGGCAATAGTTATTTGCAAGCACAGGTCGACGCCCTTCAGCTTGAGATTGAGCACATCTACAACTCGAATTCATACCGGATCACCAAACCAATGCGCGCTTTTCGCCGCTGGGTTGGGACAAAAGGGACAAGATGACAATTATGGCAAACACATTTGATCAGGCGCTTGAGCATGTGCTGCACATTGGGGCTGGCCTTTGCGCGCAGCTGCCAGAATACCTTGCGGCGGGTGCCAGTTCGATCACCCTGTTTGAGCCGGACCCGGAAACCGTCGTATTGCTGCGGGCGCAAACCGCACAATTCCCCAAAGTGTCGGTGGTCGAGGCTGCCGTCAGCCTCAACACCGAGCCGCAGCAATTGCACCGGTTCAGCTTTGCTGATTTGAACAGCCTACGTGCCCCGACAGGGTTGGACAGCTTGTTTCCGGCCCTTGAAGTGCTTGGAAAAGATCCGGTACAGGTGCAAAACCCGGTCGAGTTGGTGCAGGGCTTACAGCTGTCTGAAACTGGCGCTCATATGCTGGTTCTGGAGGCCCCGGGCGAGGCGTTCTCTATCATGAGTGCCTTGGACGAGGCTGGGCTTTTATCGCTGTTCCGATATTTGCAGATCAATGAAGGGCGTGATGTGCTTTATGAGGGGGCAACCCCGCTGTTTGAAATCCGTGCTTGGCTTGAGACCCGTTATTTCAGCACGAATTCGCAGTGGGATAATGCTGACCCCGCCCGCCCGGTTTTAACTGTGACCTATGATGACCTCAGGGCAGCACAGGCCGAACTGGCAATCGCCGAGGCGCAGATTGAGACGTCGCAACAGGCCTTAACGGCCAAGTCCGACGCGTTTGATGCACAGGGCAAAGAGCTGGAAACTTTGCAGCAGACATTGGCAGATTTGACCGAAACCCATGACGCACAGACCAAAGAGGTGGAGGCCCTACAACAGACATTGGCGGATCTGACCAAAGCCGGCGAACAGCATAGCGATGCGCAGGTGCGCAGTCAGCACCAGCTGGCTTTGAGCCGCGAAGAACTGTTGAAAGCGCAAGGGCAGATCACATTGATTGGTGATTTATTGTTACGCGGGCCGACCCTATGAGCGGCACCCGCAAAGCCCCCACCAAGGCAGTGAAAAAAACGGCCCCTAAGACCGCCCCTAAGACCACTGGCAGCAAGCTTACGACACAACAGCTTGCCGCCAGCGAAGTGCTATTGGAGCAGAGCCGCAGCGCTTGGGAATTGGGCCACTGGGACAAGTTGTCGGAGCTGGCAGATTTGCCTTTGGAAACGGATCCGAACCGCGAAAAACTAGCACTTCTGGCGTCTGTCGGCTTGGCGCAACAGGGCGATATGGCCGCCTCCCGCAGCTTTGCCAAACAGGCAAGTGCTTGGGGGTGTGACCCTGAAATCTTGGCGCGCGGCTTGATTGGTGGCTGCTTCAACAGCCTTGCACGAATGGCCAGCCTGCTCGAAGACAATGAGCGCGCCTCAGAGCTGTTTGAAACCTCGATCAAAACCGTTAACCCGCGCGCAGATGGCGAGACTTTGGGCCGCGCCCGTGACATTCATGAAAAGGTGGCTTTGGGCCTGTTGCCCGAGGCTGCTAAACTGATGGGCACCAGTTTTGATGCGCTGCAAGACACCGTGTCGCTCAGCCCCTCGCAGGCTGACATTTTCAAATCCCAACTGGGTATTATCAACCACACTATTTCTTTGGCACAACAACGCCGCCAATTGGTGCCGGAGATGGCCCGGGATGATACAAATACCCAACTGACGCTGGAACAGAAATCAGTGTCGCAACTGGGACAAGATCTATGGGTGTTGGAGCAAACCGGCCATAAACGCGACGGTTTTTTCGTCGAGTTTGGTGCCACAGACGGGGTTTTGCTGAGCAACAGCTGGCTGTTGGAAAAAGAATTTGGCTGGCAGGGGATCTGCGCCGAGCCAAACCCGGGATTTTTCAAACAGTTGCAGGTTAACCGCAACTGTCAAACCGTACCGGAATGTGTGTTGGACAAGACTGGCGAAACGGTCGATTTTATCCTTGCCGATGAATACGGCGGCGTGGTCGAACATGCCAAGGCAGATAAGCACGCCAAGACCCGAGAAGCCTTTGAGGCCGAAGGCGCTGTGATCAGCGTTCAGACCATTTCACTTGATGATATGCTGAAAAAATACAACGCCCCACATCACATTGATTACATGAGCATCGACACCGAAGGCAGCGAATATGAAATCCTGCGCGATTTTCCGTTTGAAGATTGGGATATTCAGCTGTTCACCATTGAACACAACCATTCCCATTACCGGAAAGACCTGCATAAATTATTGGCGGCGCATGGCTATGTCTACACCGAACAAAAATGGGATGATTGGTTTGTAAAACAACCGAAATAGCGCGGATTTGGTTTTTAAATGGCGACATTTTTCCCCGGAGGTCATGGTTGTTTCCACAGACAATTTCCGGCATAAAGCGAAAAACCAATTTAGGAAGTAGAACAAGTAATATGCGTAAAGCTTTGATCACCGGTGTGACCGGCCAAGACGGCTCCTACCTCGCAGAATTTTTGCTGGAAAAGGGCTATGAAGTTCACGGGATTAAACGTCGGGCGTCATTGTTCAACACCCAGCGGATTGATCACATTTATGAGGACCCGCATAGCAACCATAACAATTTTAAGCTGCATTACGGCGATCTGAGCGACAGTTCCAATCTGACCCGCATTTTGCAAGAGGTGCAGCCTGACGAGGTGTATAATCTCGGGGCGCAATCGCATGTGGCCGTGAGCTTTGAATCTCCTGAATATACGGCGGATGTGGATGGCATGGGCACCCTGCGCCTGCTCGAGGCGATCCGGCTTCTGAAACTCACCGACAAGACCCGGTTTTATCAGGCCTCCACGTCCGAGCTTTATGGTTTGGTCCAAGAAACCCCGCAGCGTGAAACCACACCGTTTTACCCACGTTCGCCCTATGCGGTGGCTAAGCTGTACTCCTATTGGATCACTGTGAATTACCGCGAGGCTTACGGTATGTACGCCTGCAACGGCATCCTGTTCAATCACGAAAGCCCTCGCCGCGGCGAGACATTTGTGACCCGTAAAATCACCCGTGGACTGGCCAATATTGCACAGGGACTTGAGGATTGCCTGTATATGGGCAACATCGATGCGCTACGCGATTGGGGTCACGCCAAAGACTATGTGCGGATGCAATGGATGATGCTGCAACAAGATCACGCTGATGATTTTGTTATTGCTACGGGCGTGCAATATTCAGTGCGTGATTTCATCAAATGGTCGGCAGCTGAACTGGGCATTGGCTTGCAGTTTGAGGGCACTGGGATTGAGGAAAAGGCGATTGTCGACAGCATCACGGGTGACAATGCACCGGCCCTGAAAACCGGGGATGTTTTGTTGCGGATTGACCCGCGTTATTTCCGCCCAACCGAAGTGGAAACGCTTTTGGGTGACCCAGGCAAAGCCAAAAAAGAGCTGGGTTGGGTGCCTGAAATCACCGTGCAGGAAATGTGCGCTGAAATGGTCAAATCCGATCTTAAAACCGCGCGCCGTCATGCGCTTTTAAAAGAACACGGGCTGGAATTGCCAGTCTCGGTCGAAGGTTAAAAAATCAGTGTTGGCCTCGAACGACTAAATTATTATTGGGAGCAAACTAGGTGCGGATAGCAAAAGTTAAAGACAGTCTGGAAACCGCCCTGAAGGCGGGTATTAAAGTTGATAGCGTCATTGATGTTGGCATTCAGCATTCAACGCCAGTGCTGATTGATCTGTTTCCAAACCAACATCACTATTTGTTTGAACCGGTCGCCGAGTATTTCCCGCATATCCGCAAAAACTATGCGGATATTTCTTTTGATCTCATCGAGGCGGCTGTATCGGATTTTGATGGCGAATTGGCCCTGAAAACCGAGAAAAAAACCCGCGGCGACGAGATTTCCCATAGCTATATTGTTGATAAGCCGACCTCCGAGACCCGTCCGGTGCAGGCCTTGCAGCTTGATAGCTATTTCGGGGCTCGCAAGGCGGCTGGCCCACATTTGCTCAAAATTGATGTTGAAGGCCCCGAAGTCCCGTCAGCTATTTTGCGCGGTGCCTCTCGGCTGTTGGACAATTGCGCTCTTGTGATGATTGAGATGACCGTCGACAAATTCATGGATCGTGCGCTTATTTTGCACAATGCCGGCTTTGAGCTTTGGGACATTTGCGATCTTTGCTATTATGGCGATAGCCTTTGGCAGGTGGATGTGATGTTTGTCAGATCTGATATCAAGAATGCCAATCTGGCGCTTCGGCCAATGCACGATCGCCCGTTCAAATCAGAACGGTGGCAAAGCGGGTTTTAGGGCAATCAACGTGATCTGATTCAGGGCAGGTACAACCTGTGATGTCAGCTGGTTATGAGGTAGCCTTCCCAGCCAAGCGAGTTGATGCGTTTGAATTTTTTAGCGCCGAAAGACTGGATTGCCCGTTCAAACCCTTGATGCGACATGTGCGTTACGTGATTACGTGGCGCTTCAAGGGCGTGAAATTTACCCGGCTCCAGAGGCTCACTCAGATAGTGCCACCAGTTCGAGTTGAACCATGGCACTGACACAAACAGCTTAGCATCATATTTTGCCGCGGCCTGTACCAGATCACTGAGCAATGGCCGCGGCCAGTGAATATGCTCCAGCACCATGATGCAGGTGATCAGGTTGGGGGCCGGAACGGGGGTGGATAGATCCCACATCTCGCACCGCACATCGAGCCCCTGCGTCTGACCGTAATCGGTTGCAGATTTGTCTGTGTCAAAGCCGACGCCGTCCCCGCCCAAGGATTTTGCCACATTAATCAAGGTGCCTATTCCGCAGCCTACATCCAGAATCTTTGGCTTTTTGGTGCCAATTTTCTTGAAAAGCGCCTTGCCGTATCCTGTGTTGCGCTCCTCCACCGACAGATGCCAGCCTAGGGCCGCATCACCGGGTAGGGGTTTGGCCCTGGGCGAGGCAAAGCTTTGACAGTCCAAGCAGTAGAACAGATCAACCATGTCGTTTTGATCGCCGCGATGCGGATAGCTCCCTCTGAGGGCGGTGTTTTCGCTGGCACATAGCACGCAGGGTGGAAACGGAGGTAATGTCATTGATACTATCCCAACATGTAAATCCACCTGCCTTCTGTGTCTTGAGGCTGATGTGCTGGACCATATTTAACGGCGCTGCGCACGCTAAGCAAGGGTGCTGTATTCCCATGTCAGGACAGTTGTAATCCCGCCCGCCAACTCAGTTGAAGTCGCCATACCGATCTGCTAATAATCTGTCCAAGATTAGTTTTTCACTCGAACGAGCAGGCACCCAATGAAAATCTATGTTGCTGGCCACAGGGGCATGGTGGGCGGTGCGATCACGCGCCAGTTACAACAGCGCGATGGGGTCAAACTGATCACCCGCACCAGTAGCGAGCTTGACCTGACAGATCAGGCAATGGTGCGCGATTTTATGCAATCCGAGCGGCCAGATGCGGTTATTCTGGCGGCGGCCAAAGTGGGCGGCATCATTGCAAATAACACCTATCCTGCTGACTTCATTTATGAAAACCTGATGATCCAAAGCAACGTCATTCATCAGGCTTACGGGGCAGGGGTTATGGATCTGTTGCAGCTTGGCAGCTCTTGCATCTACCCACGCCTGGCAAAACAGCCGATGAGCGAAAGCGCGCTGTTGACTGGCACCCTGGAGCCAACAAACGAGCCATATGCCATTGCCAAGATCGCAGGTATCAAGCTTTGCGAAAGTTATAACCGCCAATATGGCACCAATTATCGCAGCGTCATGCCGACCAATCTATATGGCCCCGGCGATAATTTTCACCCTGAAAACTCCCATGTTTTGCCCGCCCTGATCCGGCGCTTTCACGAGGCCACTTTGAACGGCAAGGATGAGGTGGTGATCTGGGGCTCCGGTAAACCAATGCGTGAATTTTTATATGTGGATGATATGGCCACGGCTTCGCTGTTTGTGATGGATCTGGACGCCGAGGCTTACCAGCGCGAAACCGAACCGATGCTGAGCCATATTAACGTCGGCTCGGGCACTGATGTCACCATCCGCGAGTTGGCCGAAACCGTTGCCAGGGTCACCGGTTTTCAGGGGCGTTTAAGTTTTGACGCCAGCAAGCCTGACGGGGCACCGCGCAAGTTGATGGATGTCAGCCGTCTGGCGCGTCTGGGGTGGCAATCCACTGTTGGGTTGGAAACGGGGATCGCCAAAACCTATGCGTGGTTTTTGGACCAACAGGAACAAAACCTCAGAAGCAAGTAGCCCACCGCCGTCAAAGGAAACTGGATTATGGATGCTGAAATCGCCTACCTTGCAAAGGCCGGAGTCACCCTGTTTTTAGACGTGGGGGCCAACATTGGCCAAACCGGTGAACGGTTGCGTGATAAGGGATATAGCGGGCAGATCGTATCCTTTGAGCCGCTGTCAGCCTGTTTTCCTCAGTTGGATGGGAAGGCTGGAAAAGACCCGCTTTGGGAGGCACATAACTCCGCAGTCGGGACCGAGGATGGCACAGCCGAAATTGGCGTGTCGGAAAACCTTATGTCAAGCTCGTTGCTCGAGGCCACAGAAAAGCTGGTTAAGATTTATGCCCCGATCGCTTATACGCACCATGAAACCATCAAAGTCTCGCGGCTCGACACGGTGCTTGGATCAATCGCCAAACCCGGTGATGTGATTCATTTGAAAATTGACACCCAAGGCTATGAACAGCACGTGATTGAGGGGGCTATCGGGGTGATGGACCGCATTGGTTCGGTGCGCATGGAAGTGGCGGTACGGGAAGTCTACAAAGGCGAGATGATCCTACCTGATGCCATCACCATGATGACAAAACTTGGCTATGTGTTGATTGAATCCTGGCCCGCCTGGCGCGATCCTAAAACCGGCGAAGTCTTGCATTTTGATTTAATGTTCCGCCGTGAAGGCCAAACATAATGGCTCCGGTCTATAGTTGCGCCGTTGCGATGCTTGTTCCTATAAGTTGAAAGCCAGCACTTTGGCGGTTACATAATTCCCCATTGCCATGGTATATGTTGCCAACATAAATACTCAAATTTGATGAGGCCCAGATAATGATTACACCCGTTTTACTTTGTGGGGGCGCTGGCACCCGTCTTTGGCCTTTGTCGCGTAAAAGCTATCCCAAACAATTTGCGTCTTTGGTTGGCGACACCACTCTGTTTCAGGCGTCTGCACAGCGCTTGACCGGCAAGGATTTTACCGCGCCAATGGTGCTGACCAATTCTGATTTTCGCTTTATCGTCACCGAGCAGCTTTCAGAAATTGGTGTTGACCCAGGCTCGATCCTAATCGAGCCAACGGGTAAAAACACGGCGCCAGCGGTTTTGGCCGCAGCCCTTTATCTGGAAAAAACCGACCCTGATGGGCTGTTGCTGATAGCCCCTGCCGACCACGTTGTACCTGATGCCGAAGCGTTTCGCGCGGCCGTGTTGGCGGGCGTTGCTGCCGCCCAAAACGGCCAGCTTGTGACGTTTGGCATCAAACCAACCCATGCGGAAACCGGCTATGGCTATCTGGAACTGGCCGAGGATCCGGGTGATTTTTCGGCCCGCGCGTTGCCGCTCAACCGCTTTGTTGAAAAGCCCGATGCGACCCAAGCCCAAGACATGTTGGAGGCGGGCACCTTCCTTTGGAATGCGGGGATTTTCCTGTTTTCAGTCAAAACCATTCTGGCCGCTTTCCGCGCCCATGTCCCAAACCTGATGGAGCCCGTACAAGCGGCGATGGATCAGGCCCAACCGGACCTTGGGTTTTTGCGCATCGCGCCCGAACCTTGGGAAAAGGTCGAGGATATTTCCATTGATTACGCGGTGATGGAGCGGGCAGAAAATCTGGCGGTTGTTCCGTTTTCTGATGGCTGGTCTGATCTAGGCGGCTGGGATGCGGTGCTGCGGGAAACCGGACAGGACGACCGCGGTGTCGCCCTTTCGGGGACCGCCACAGCACTTGATTGTGACAACACCCTGCTGCGCAGCGAAGACGACACCCTTGAGATTGTTGGCATTGGCCTGAAAAACATCGTCGCCGTCGCCATGCCGGACGCGGTGTTGATCGCCGATGCGGACCGCGCCCAAGATGTGAAACTTGCCGTGGCCGCGCTGAAGGACAAACAGGCCAAACAGGCCGAAAACTTCCCCAAAGATCACCGGCCTTGGGGCTGGTTTGAAAGCCTGGTGATTGGCGAGCGGTTTCAGGTCAAACGCATTGTCGTCCATCCTGGCGCTGCGCTGTCCTTGCAAAGCCACCATCACCGCTCTGAACATTGGATCGTGGTTGAGGGCACCGCCAAAGTCACCATTGATGAGGACGTGAAACTGGTCAGCGAAAATCAGTCAGTCTACATTCCGCTTGGCGCCGTGCACCGGATGGAAAACCCCGGAAAACTGCCGATGGTGTTGATCGAAGTGCAAACCGGCAGCTACCTCGGCGAGGATGATATTATCCGCTATGAGGATGTTTATGCGCGCAATTGAGCCGCCCAGCTCCATAAAATACAGAAAAATGGATTGGTAATGTTACATAACATTGATTATCAGTTGTTTTGTATCTCCCGCCTATTTGCCCAACTCAAAGGCCTTGGATATGGTTAGATCCGTAAATATTGCCTTGGTTGGGATTGGCAAGATCGCGCGCGACCAGCACCTCCCCTCCATTGTTGACAACCCAGATTTTGAGCTGAGCGCCACGGTGAGCCGCAATGCCAAAATTGACGGGGTTCGCAGCTTTTCCGATCTTGATGCATTGCTTGTCAGCGACACCGCCTTTGAGGCCGTTGCCCTATGCACCCCGCCCAGCGTGCGGTTTGACATGGCATGGCAGGCCCTGTCAGCCGGTAAACATGTGCTGTTGGAAAAACCCCCGGGTGCCACATTGTCCGAGGTTCAAACCCTAGAGGACCTTGCCGCGCAAAACGGGCTAACGCTTTATGCCACATGGCACAGCCGCCACGCCGCTGCAGTGGAAATGGCCCGCGCTTGGCTGCCGCCGCGTCGCATCAGTGCCGTGCAAATCACATGGTGCGAGGACGTGCAGCGCTGGCATCCGGGTCAGGACTGGATCTGGCAGGCTGGCAATCTCGGGGTGTTCGATCCGGGTATCAACGCCCTCTCGATCCTGACCCGCATCCTGCCAGATCCCGTGCATCTCAGCGGTGCTGACCTTGATTTTCCCAGCAATTGCCACACCCCAATCGCCGCCCGCTTGCGGTTTCATGGACCGGACAACGCGGATATATCAGCCGAGTTCAACTGGCTGCACACCGGTGATCAGACATGGGATATCGCCATTACAACCGATTCAGGCTCCCTGTTGCTCTCTGAGGGCGGCAACAAAATGGCGGTAGATGGCACGCCCGTCCCAACCCCTAAAACCCACGAATATGCAGCCATATACCAGCGGTTCAGCACGCTGATTAGGGCCCGCGAAAGCGACGTTGACTTAGCACCGTTGCGCCACGTGGCAGACGCGTTCTTGCTTGGTCAACGTCATCAGGTAGCCCCGTTTTACGAGACCCGAAATGATCTATGATCCCCGCCCCTGCGCGCTTGGAGAGGGACCCCTTTGGCACCCGCTTCGTGGGCAATTGTTTTGGTTCGACATCATCGGCAAGCGGCTTTTATCACGCCTTGGGGACGTGCCGTACGAGTGGCAATTTGACCAGCACGTCTCGGCGGCGGGTTGGATAGATGCCCAAACCCTGTTGATCGCCACCGAAACCGGGTTAGAACACTTCGACATTGAAACCGGCAAACGCCACCACCTCACCCCGCTTGAGGCCGACAATCCAATCACCCGTTCAAATGATGGCCGCACTGACGCCCATGGCGGTTTTTGGATCGGCACCATGGGAAAAAACGCCGAACCCGGTGCTGGTGCTATTTACCGGTATTACCAAGGCGAGCTGCGCCAGCTCTTTCCAAAAATCACCATCCCCAATGCCATCTGTTTTGCCCCTGATGGCCGCACGGCCTACTTCACGGACACGGTAAAACGTATCATTTGGCACCAATCACTGGATGAAAAATCCGGCTGGCCAAAAGGGGAGCCCGAGCCCTATATCGACCTTCGAAAGGCTGGGCTGAACCCCGATGGGGCCGTCATTGATGCGGATGGGTGTCTGTGGAATGCGCAATGGGGGGCAGGGCGTGTTGCACGCTACGGCCGTGATGGACAATTTATACAGTCGCTGGAAATTCCCGCCACCCAAGCCAGCTGCCCCGCCTTTGGGGGGGGTGATTTGACCCAGATTTTTGTCACCAGCGCCAGTGCCGATCTTGCGGCCAGCGCCCCCGATGCTGATGCGGCCGGAAAAACCTATGTGCTGCAAACCGCCATCAAAGGCCAAGCCGAACATCAGGTGATTTTCGGGTGATCAAAACCCGTCAATTTGAGCGAATAACCACCGCATCTGTGCCCTTGGCTCCTGTTGTTTTCTTGCTGGCTCTTCCATAATTTATGGCTCAGTAATATAAGCGTATAGAAGCGCGATAACGCTCCAGCCATGGCAACAGGAACAGCGCTGTAGATATGAAAGTCATTCTCTATATTGGCCACCATAAAATTGGCTCCACATCCCTGCAGACCTTTCTGTCTCAAAATTCCAATAACCTGTTAAAAAACGGCATTCTCTACCCTTATGTGGAACGCCAAGGCGCGCTTATGGCCGGGGCCAAACGGTTGTTCGGGGATCGGCTGCGGGCTGGCCCGATCAATGTGCGCGAAGCCCATAATGCCTTGGCTTTTCGCCTGATGTCAGAAAGCCCAATGCGCCGCCCGGTGCCACAATACCATCGTCACATTCCACCTTCGGCAAAAATTTTCAAAACCATTCAAGCCCAGATTGAACGCCATAACCCACAGGTGTTGATCCTATGTGCCGAGGTATTTTCCAACTTCGGTGGCGTGGCCCCTGAACAGATAGATCGCCTGCGCGAGGCCTTTCCAGCCGCAGAATTTGAAATTTATCTGGGCTTGCGCCGGCCCGATGAACATATCGTCGCTTGGCAGAGCCAACAGCTTGCGTTCGGCAACACCTCGACACAGCTCAGCGACCCTAATCACTATTTTGGCTTCCACAGCATTCACTTTGATTTTGCTGCCTTGCTTGCCCCATGGCGCGTCCGGTTTCCAGATTCAAAGCTGATTTTGCGCCCCTACAGTGATATTTTGCTCAACGGTGGATCGTCGATAGATTTCACTAAAAACGTCGGCGCGGATTTTCCGGAAAACCTGCCCCCTGCCCCCAAACAGAACCCAAGCCTGCCCAATGCCTTGATCGAAATCGCGCGGCGCGCCAATGAACAACTCGCTCCAGATATTGCCAAATCCGTGCGCCGTTGCCTGCATCGAGCAGCGCAGAAAATCACCTTGCCCAAAAACACCGATGTCGAAATGTTCGGCCCCGACAATCGCGCCCGAATTCTCGAACACTTCGCGCCGGTGCATGCCTATCTGAACGAACAGTCCGGCAGGGCTAGTTTTTTCCCCGATTATGACGATATCGGGCGCTGCAAACCAATCCCGGAAGCAAAAGCAACGCAGACAGCCCTTACACAGCTTGACGCAAATCTGTTGGTAAAACTTGGGCCGAAAGACGCGACCGCCTTCATTCTTGATCAGCGCACGCAGATGCTAACGGCCATTCCATGACCCACAGCACCCTGCAAAGCCTGATCTGGCCTGCGTCAGAGCTCTGCGCCGATCAGGCGCTTTACGCCCATCTTTCCGGTGCACGGCAACGTCAGGCAAGCCTTGAGTTTGACCGTGGCGACAGCGCCAGCTTCAATAGCTATTTCAACCTGTTCAACCTTGGGAAATGGCGGCTTCATTGTGGACTTACATCGCTATTTTTGGAATTGTCGGGCCATGGCGTGTTTATGCTTGAGGTGTTTTTGACCCGCGCAAATCTACCCGATGAACAGCTCTCAGAAACCGAAGTAACGCTTGCAGATCAGAGCCTAACTCAGCTTGAAATCCCTATTCCCGAGGACGTGCCCATTGAATCTCTGGTGCACTTTCAGCTCACGGCCCTGACCAAAGCCACCGTCACAAGGGCCGATTGGCAAACGCCGCAAGTGCCACTGCGCACCCTCGAACTGGTGCTTTCGATCACCACATTTCGGCGCGAAGCGGTCATCAAAGCCACCGTTGCGCGGTTTGAAAGTTATATCAAAACCTCACCCTATCGCGGGCGTATCCGGCTCATCACCGTTGATAATGGTCAAAGCGCCGACCTTGAATCAACCGCCGACACCCGTGTCATTCCAAACGCCAATATGGGCGGCTCCGGCGGCTTTGCCCGTGGTCTGATAGAGGCCCGCAAAAGCGGTGCCAGCCATTGCCTGTTTATGGATGACGATGCCCACACCCACATGGGCAGCATCGAACGAACCTATCAAATGCTCGCCTACGCCACCAACCCCGCCACCACCATCGCCGGCGCGTTGGCCGATGCCGATGACAGCGGCCGGCTTTGGGAAAATGCTGCACTGTTTGACGGCACCTGTCATGGGCTGCATCGCGGTGTTGATCTGCGAGATGCCGCCGCCGTGACCAGGATAGAGCTGGGCAGCACCCGCTCCCCCTGCCCTGCAACGCCGCAAAATATCTATGGCGGCTGGTGGTATTTTGCCTTTGCAATTGATCAGATCAAACACCTGCCGTTTCCATTCTTTGTGCGCGGCGATGATGTCAGCTTTAGCCTTGCGCATGATTTTAACATCCTCACCCTGAACGGGGTCATATCGTTTCAGGACAGCAATTTTACCGACAAAGAAAGCCCGCTTACGCTGTATCTCGACCTGCGCAGCCACCTGGCCCATCTCCTCAGCTTGCCCGTGCTGGACCGCGGCCGCTGGCAGGTGGCGCGCATCGCTCTATGGTTCATATCGCGCGCTCTGATCCGCTGCCATTACGACAGTGCAGCAGCGCTTAATCTGGCATTGGCCGATGTGCTGCGCGGCCCGGAATTTTTTGCCGACAATGCCGACATGACCATGCGACGCAACCAAATATCGGAGATGACAAAGGTGGAGATTTGGAAACCGCTCGAAATCCTACCGCCCGAACGCTTCCGTCTGAATCCGAAAAATCCGCTCACGCGTGCGGTGATGATCCTGTCGATCAACGGGTTTTTGCTGCCGTTTTTCTCGCGCTTTGGCAATCACATCACACTGAAGGGACAGGCCCGCAAACAACTGGGGTCGCTGTGGGGTGCCGCGCGCATTACCCATCTCGATACATCGGCCAATACGGCCTATACAGTGACACAGTCCAAACGCTCCGCCCTTAGGGAGGGCCTGAAAATGCTGTGCCACGTCTCCTTGCTTCTTTGGCGCTACAAACGCCTGAAAACCAGCTGGCGAACGGGCTACGAGCAGCTCACAACAGACGAGCGTTTCTGGACACGTAAATTGGGCCTCAAACCTTCGGCGGGGCGTCAATGACAGAGCCGCTCACACTCAGTCTGATCATTCCGGTCTATAACGACACTGAGAACCTTGTTCGGGGGCTGGCGCAAGCCGCTGAACTGGGCTGTTTCGAGCAGGTGATCGTGATGGATGATCGCTCAGACCCGCCCTTGATCGATGATTTGATCACCCCCCCAAACGCCCCCAAAAACTGGCTGTCTCTTCATCATAACCCAACCCAGATGGGCCCCGGCCCTGCCCGCAATCGCGCCATTGATCTGGTTCAGACCAGCCACCTGCTCTATCTTGATTCCGATGATCTGTTGACGCCCGCCCTGCCCGATTTGCTGGCTGATCTCGCAGACGAAACCTTTGATTTTTGCCTGTTCAAACATCATGACAGTCGCATGGTGTCAGGCCAGATGGAGTATGATGAGGATCTTTGGGAACAAGCCAATCTGCCCGAACAGGCGCTGGTCACGCTTGACCCTCAACAAACAGCCCTTTTGGCCCAGACCGCCAGTTATCCGTGGAACAAAATCTACCGCACAGAATTTTTGCGCCAATCCGGGGCGCGCTGTAGCGAAATTTTGCTGCACGAAGACGTCGCCCTGCAGTGGCAGAGCTTCCTTTATGCCCGCAAAATTCTGGTCTCGCCGCGCCTCATTGTTGAACATTTTGTGCAAAATGATGGCCAGCGCCTGACCAACCTGCGGGGCCGCGAACGGCTGGAGTTTTTCAAAGTTCTGCCAGCGCTTTTCAGCCAAGTTAGAGCCGTTAAATCACCCGATCTGACCCTGCCTTTCCTGCACTTTGTCACCGGCTTATTTTATTGGATCGAGGATAACACCACCCCCGATCTGCGTCGCACGGTGCGCCGCCAAGCCGGTGCATTTTTAAAAACTGCCCTGCGCGACATCTCCTTGCAGCAGATCAAACCCAAAGACCCCGACCTGTATTCACACATCAAAGATCAGCAGCGCCGTGGCCGCCTGATCCGTCTGCCCAGCCTGCGCCGCCTCCTGAGGAAACTGCCATGATCCGTGTCCACCTCAGCGGCCCCCATGCGGATCGATCACCGCTATCGTACACAGCCTTGGCCGCGCTTTTCGCCCCGCATATCCGGTTGCTGCCCAAGCCCGAGAGCGCCGATCTACTGGTGTTCTCACACAGCCTTGATATCGAGGCGATGCCCGCCCCAGTTTACGACCATTGGAGCGCCACAGAGTGCCCGATCGTGCTGCTGTCGGAAGAGCCGTTTTGGGATACAATCTGGGCCAAGAAACCGCTGCAAAAATCCCGCAATCTGACCACCAAATTTGGTGCCGTTCCGGTTATCCAGCTGAACCATCACACCAGCGATATTTTCGATTTCGACCAAATCCCATACTATCTGCTGACCAATTTGCGGTTCGCCAGTGCCTATGCCTACCGCTTTCGGCGCAACGCCACCAAACGCGCCGCTGATTGGCAGGTGGATTTTGCCGCCTACCCTGCCGACACCAGTTTCATGGCCGTGCGCCGTGATGAAAAGTACCACAATGTCCGCCACAAACGCGGCGATATTATCGGCCTTTGCGCATGGCGCAGCGAGCTGGCTTTGGCCTGTAAAACCGGTGTGATTGAGCGGCTTGGTCAAAGCTGGGATCGCAGTTGGAACCAAGGCCGCGACCGCTTTGATCTGCGCGATTGGCATCTGGACAAGCTGACCAACCAAGATCGCCGCAGTCGGTTGTTTTCGGCCGTGGAAAACACCCATCAACCCGGCTACCTGTCGGAAAAACTGTTTGATGCTTTCGCGCTTGGATCACGGCCGTTTTATTTCGCCTCACCCGGCCACCGCATCCATGATCTTGGCCTGCCCCCTGCGGCATGGATCAACCTTTACGATCTGCCGGTTGCCGAGGCCGCACAACGACTTGAGGCCACGCCCTTTGATACGGCGTTCTTCACCGCTTACGCTGAAGCCCAACACCGGCTTGAGCGCTTGTTCACCAACCCCGATATTTTCATAGCCGAGCGCACGCGCCTGCAAACGGCAGTGGTGCGCGCCCTGACAAAGCTCGTTTGACGATTTGACGGGTTAAAGCGGTGCCGTGACAAAAGCTGGCATAGATTTTTCCACGGCCAGATTTTCCAAAAACACCGCTGCCGTGTCCAAGGCTTCGCGGATTGTCACATCCATATCCAGATACCGATAAGTGCCAAGCCGCCCAACGAATGTCACGCCTTCGGTGGTCTCGGCCAAGTCGATGTAATCCGCCAGCAGTGATTTCTCTTTGACCATGCGGATCGGGTAATACGGGATGTCGTCGGGGCCCGCCGCACGGCTGAATTCACGGTAGCAAACCGTGCCCTCATGGACCTCCCACGGGGCAAAATGTTTGTGTTCGGTGATCCGCGTATAGGGCACGTCTTGGTCGCCATAGTTCATCACTGCGCAGCCCTGATAGTCGCCCTGCTCAGAGAAGCGTTCAAAGTCCAGCGTCCGGTATCCAAGCCGGCCAAGCCGGTAGTCGAAATAGCCATCCAACGGTCCCGACCAAAACAGATGATCATACCCTGTCGCATCGTCTGGCTTGAACACTGTGTTCAGCTTTACGGTGATGTTTTCGTGATCCAAAATCGCTGCAATCATCGGCGTGTAGCCGTCTTTTGGCATGCCCTGATGTTTATGGAAAAAATAGTTGTCGTCATAATTGAACCGCACCGGCAGCCGTTTCAGGATCGAGGCGGGCAAATCGCGTGGGCTACAGCCCCATTGCTTGATCGTGTAGCCCTCAAAAAACGCCTCATAAAGATCACGACCAACAAAACGCAGCGCCTGTTCCTCAAAACTTTGCGGGTCGGTGATTGTGCTGTCACCTTGGGCGCTCAAAAATGCGCGGGCCTCGTCCGGGCGCAACGTTTTGGCAAAAAACTGATTGATGGTGTGCAAGTTGATCGGCAAGGAATACACGGCCCCTTGCGCGGTGGTTTTGACCCGGTTTTTGTAGGGCATAAATTCGGCAAACCCGTTTACGTAATCCCAGACACCCTCATCATCAGTGTGAAAAATATGCGGCCCGTAGCGGTGCACCATAACGCCCGTGTCGTGGTCGCGCTCGGTGTGGCAATTGCCGCCGATATGGTCCCGCCCGTCGATCACCGTAATCCGGTGCCCCTGCTGTGCCAGTTCCCGGCCAATCACCGCACCAGACAGCCCGGCCCCCACAAGTAAAATATGCAAATCCATACCCTTTTATCACAACACGCCCATCTGCATCATTGCTTGCCATGGCGCCTGATAAAACACAACCACAGCCCACCTCAAAACCGCTGGCATTGGGACCGCCACAATATTACCCTATTGATCAGTAAATAAGGGATCACAAAATGCGCCGCGCCATATCACCACCCCTGATTTTGGCCTGCCTCTCTCTAGGGCTGGCCGTAAAAGGAAACACCATGAGCACCATCCCGCCCAAAAGACCAACACCCCCGGCCGTTGAAACCCCCGGCCCTGTGCAAAGCTTTAGCCGTATCCTGCTGGCCTGCCCAACCGATATACCCGACAGTGATGCCCTGTGTCAGGCGCTGCTCACCGCCCTGCAACAGCGCGCGCCGGGCCAGGCCATTCAGCGCAGCCGCAGCACCCCTGCGGCTGGCGAATTGGCCATCACCCTGAACATCAGCCGCAGTGACAAAGTCGCATTAGAAGGGTTTTTGAGTTGGCAAACCAGCACAGCGGCCCCGAAAAAAGGCCCCCCCGTTACTCTGGGGACCAATGATACAAACATCTCAGCCCGTATGTTTTCAGGCTTTGCCGCGGGGTTGGTAAAGTTAAGCAAATTGCCAATTTCTTAATATTTAACTACCCTTAGCCCATAAATCCAACGATTCCCATCATTCTGGAGGCCAAGCCATGCCCAGCATATCCGCAAATTTTACAGAAATAACTGACGCAGTCGCCAGCACCGCAACCATATATACTATGGGCGTAGGCGACACGTTTACCGGTACAATTGACTCCGCAGGCGCGGATCAGGATTGGGTTGCCATCACCTTGGTGGCTGGCACTAGATATATCATCACTGAGACGGGGGTCCCTACTGGCGGCGGAACACTGTCCGATCCTTATTTGCGACTCATGGACAGCACTGGCGCTTCAATCACATTTGATGACGATGGCGGGGTTGGTACTGATTCTTTGATCTCTTATACAGCCACCACAACCGGCACTTATTATATCAATGCCGGATCTTATAGCACCAACGTTGGCACCTATACTGTTGCTGTCACAGAGGTACCTCCACCACCCGTTGGCACAAATACCCAATTGGCCGCCTACCTGACCGATGGGTACTGGAATGAGACCAACCGCAGCCGCCATGCTTTTGGCAACACCATCACCGTTGATTTGACCGCTCTAACAGCTGACGGGCAGCAATTGGCCCGCTGGGCGCTCGAGGCTTGGGAAGCTGTCGCCAATATCACCTTCATCGAGGTCTCAAGCGGTGCGCAAATTACTTTTGACGACAACCAATCCGGGGCCTTCTCGGATTATATAGCCTCGGGTGGCACCACGATATCAGCCAATGTTATGGTATCTACCAATTGGCTGGCCACCTACGGCACCACAATAGACAGCTATAGTTTTCAGACCTATGTCCATGAAATCGGACATGCCTTGGGGCTGGGCCATCAGGGTAATTACAATGGCACTGCCACCTATGGCACCGATGAAACCTTTGCCAATGACAGCTGGCAGAATACGGTCATGTCCTATTTCGATCAAAACGACAACACCACCATCACAGCCAGCCTTGCCAACACGGCCACCGCAATGATGGTCGATATTATCGCCATTCAGGATCTCTATGGCGCGCCGGGAGCCGCCAGCGTCACTGCGGGCAACACCACTTTTGGCGCAAACACCAACCTGACAGGGTATCTGGGCACGCTGTTTTCTGCCCTGAACGGCGGCCAACCCGCCAGTGTTTATGGGGGTGGCGCTGTCGCCCTGACCATTTATGACCAAGGCGGCACAGACACAATCGACATGCGCAACAGCACCACAAATGACACCGTAAATCTAGGCGGTGGTACCTTTTCTGACGTGAACGGGTTGATTGGCAATCTGGCAATTGCAGAAGGCACCGTTATTGAAAATTACACCTCTGGCTCTGGCAGTGATACGATCCACGGCAATGGCGTTTCCAATACCATTCGTGGCGGCAGCGGCACTGACCTGATTTACGGGTACGGCAGTGCTGACCTGCTCATTGGCGGTGCCGGAAATGACAGCCTGCGGGGCGGTGACGGCAATGATCTGATGTACGGTGAGGATGACAATGACGTGCTCTATGGCGACGCGGGCAATGATAACCTGCGCGGCGGCAACGGTAGTGACTGGCTGCTCGGTGGCACAGAAAGTGACGTGCTCTATGGGGAAGCGGGCAATGACAACCTGCGGGGCGATACCGGAAATGACACGCTTTATGGCGGGGCTGGCACGGACAACCTGCGCGGTGGCCTCGGCAATGATCTGATGTACGGTGAGGATGACAATGACGCGCTCTATGGCGACGCGGGAAATGATGCCCTGCGCGGTGACGCCGGAAATGACACACTCTTTGGCGGGACGGGCACGGACAACCTGCGCGGTGGTCTCGGCAGCGATCTGCTGTACGGTGAAGATGGCAGTGACACGATCTATGGCGATGCGGGCAACGATGCCCTGCGCGGGGGCAACGACAATGATATTCTCTTTGGCGGGACGGGCACGGACAACTTGCAAGGGGGGGCCGGCAGTGACCTGCTGTACGGTGAGGACGGCAGTGACACGATCTATGGCGACGCGGGTAACGATGCCCTGCGCGGGGGCAACGACAATGACATTCTCTTTGGCGGTTCTGGCACAGACAACCTGCAAGGGAATGACGGGGACGACTGGCTGTTTGGCGGCTCAGAAAATGATGTTCTCTATGGCGGGGCGGGCACGGACAACCTGCGCGGCGAGGCTGGAAATGACACGCTCTACGGTGAACTGGGAAATGACAATTTGCGCGGCAGTTTCGGCAATGATCTGATGTACGGACAAGATGGCAATGACGCCCTCTATGGCGACACGGGCAATGATGCCCTGCGCGGGGGCAACGGTAATGACACACTCTACGGCGGTGCAGGTGTTGACGACCTGCAAGGGGGTGTCGGGGACGATTGGCTGTTTGGCGGCACAGAAAATGACACGCTCCATGGGGATGCGGGCAACGACAACCTGCGGGGCGACGCCGGAAATGATACGCTCTTTGGCGATGCGGGCACGGACAACCTGCGCGGTGGAGACGGGGACGACTGGCTGCTTGGCGGCACGGAAAATGACACGCTCTATGGCGACGCGGGCACGGACAATCTGCGCGGTGACGCCGGAAATGACACGCTTTTTGGCGGGACGGGCACGGACAACCTGCGCGGTGGTCTCGGCAGCGATCTGCTGTACGGGCAGGATGACAATGACACGCTCTATGGCGACGACGGCAATGATGCCCTGCGCGGCGACGCGGGGAATGACACGCTCTTTGGCGGGACTGGTGCTGACAATTTGAGCGGTGGCCTAGGCAATGACCTGATGTACGGACAGGACGGCAGCGACATTATGTATGGCGATGCGGGAAATGATGCCCTGCGCGGTGGAACCGGCAATGATGTGCTCTACGGAGGGGATGGCACTGATGATTTGCAAGGCAATGGCGGGATCGACCGCCTGGTCGGCGGGGCAGGCAATGATCAGTACACTGGCGGCGCTGACAGCGACACATTTGTATTCAGCGAGGCCGGGACGAACGTTATCCACGATTTCGAGAACGGCATTGATACGATTGAAATGTCGGTGATTGGGGTAAGCGCAATTGCCGATCTGACAATCAGCTATTCCGGCGGCAACGCGACGATCGATTACGGCATCGGCACGATCCTTCTGGAAGGCGTCACCAGCGGACAACTGGATGCCAGCGACTTCGTGTTTATTTAAGTCCAAAACCTGCCGGACCCGTAAATCTGCGGGTCTGGCGCTTTGAGGCAACGCTCCTGCCCCGCCGACTAGGCTCTACTAGGCCTTAAACCGCTGTATTCCCAATTTTTGCTCTTACATTTTGGAGACTGTCCAGCAAGATATCTGGGCTGGCCCCGGTAATCTCCCCGCGCCCAAGCGGCACAGCACCAGGAAAGACGCGTGGCAGTTTTGGGGCAACCCCAAGGATGAAACCGTCATAACTTGTGGTCTGGTGTTCAAAATCAGCGGCCACTTCGATCCGGTAGCCAAACCCTGTCAGCCGTTGCATAGTCTCGGCATGGATTTCCTGTGAGTGGGTCGAGATAAACAGATAATCGGCCCGCTGCTCGGACAAAGTCTTTTGCGCGCCGTCCAGCATTTCGACCTCAAAGCCTTGAATGTCGCTGTGCAAAATATCCAGCCGTTCCAGACCCTGTTCTGCCAAATAGGCATCGACCTCGAATTGCCCCTGCCCGACAAAGGCCTGGGTGAACCGGCCCGTATATCCGTTTTTGGCAAAATTGGCCTGCCCCACGGCCAGACATTTTTCCTCGGGTTCTACCAGATGGTTCTGCGCCTTTGGACAGGCCTGTTGCAACCACATGGAATAATGCGCCCAATAGGCCCCAAGTTCCAACATGTTCGGCGCTTGGGGCAACTGTGCCAACACCTGTTGAAACGCATATTCCTCAAGCGGCTCATGCACACCGCGATTGATGATCAGAATATCGCTGAAATCATCGTAATACGCCAGTTCACCACGCAGCGGCACCCGATGGCCATTGTGCAAGACCACCTCGTCCCCAACAACCATCCCCGCTTGTGGGTTGCGCGCGATCAAAAGGTTCAAAGGGTCACTAACGATCTCCCGAAAACGCCCTCGAAAATCTGCCGCTTTCGCTTTTTCCAGCATTCCATCCGCCTGTGCTTTCAGCCCCGTTGCGGCGCATACAATACGACCGATAGTGGATTGTAAAGCTGTGGCATATCACTGCTCAGAACACTGACAGCATGGTCTCAAGCCCTGCCAAACTGCTGATATTCTCAAGCGTCACAGTGTTGCCATGACCAAAGTCAAACACCACATTGCCATCCAGAATTTCGGCAAATTGCATGATCTCGGCGCTGCTGCGCGTGGTGTTCCCCCATAGCGCATCGTCAAAATGCAATTGATCAATGCCCACCTGATAATCGCCGATGGTGTCCGCACCGCCATTGCTGACAAACACAAATGTATCCGCCCCGCTGCCCCCATTCAATCGGTCGGCCCCCGTGCCGCCCGTCAGCCGGTCATTGCCAGACCCGCCCTGCAGATCGTCGTCTCCGGCCTCACCGTAAAGAAGGTCATTACCGGCCCCGCCGCGCAGATAGTCATTCTCCGTGCCACCATAAAGCCGGTCATTGCCGTTATCGCCGACCAACCAGTCACTTCCTTGACCGCCATACATAACATCCAGACCATCCCCGCCATAAAGCACATCAGCGCCTGCCCCACCGAGCAAATTATCGTCGCCAGCTTCGCCATAAAGCCGATCACTGCCCGCATCACCGCGCAGAAAATCATTGTCGTTGCCACCGTAAAGATAGTCGTTGCCAGTGCCCCCAAAGGCCCAATCCACGCCATTTCCGCCAATGATATTGTCATGGCCACTGCCACCATACAGCACATCATTACCCCCTTCACCGCGCAGAAAATCATTGTCGTTGCCGCCATAGATAACATCGTAACCCTCTCCGCCAAACAGCCAGTCAACACCGTTGGCACCATTCAGATTGTCGTTGCCGTTGCCACCATAAAGCAGATCGTCACCCTCTTCGCCGCGCAGAAAATCATTGCCATCGTCTCCATACAGAGCGTCGTTTCCCTCGCCACCAAACAGCCAGTCAACGCCACTGCCACCGCGCAAATCATCCGTGCCGTCGCCTCCATAAAGCAGGTCATCGTCCGCACCACCGCGTAAATGGTCGTTGCCAATACCGCCATAAAGCCGATCGTTGCCGTCACCACCATAGAGCCAATCATAGCCCTGCTCGCCGTACAAAACATCCTGACCGCCGTCCCCATACATCACATCCCCATGCCAACCGCCGCGCAAGTCATCATCTCCAGCACCGCCATAAAGATAGTCAGCACCGCTGCCGCCGCGTAGATAGTCTCGGTCGGCATCACCATAAAGGTAGTCTGTTCCGCCATCACCAAATATCCAATCCACACCGCTGCCGCCGCGTAGATTGTCGTCGCCATCAGCGCCATAAAGCAGATCATTTCCAGCCTCGCCACGCAGGTAATCATCGCCCCCATCCCCATAAAGGTTATCGCTGTTATCGCCGCCAAACAGCCAGTCATTGCCGTTGCCGCCGCGCAAATCATCAAGACCATCACCGCCAAAGAGCGTGTCGGCCCCTTCTTCGCCGCGCAGGGCATCGTTGCCCGCATCGCCATAGAGCGTGTCGCTGCCATCTCCCCCTAGCAACCAGTCATTGCCGTCACCACCATGCAATTCATCCGTGCCATGCTCGCCATAAAGCTCATCATTACCGCCACCACCGTCTAGGTAATCATCGCTCGATCCACCATAAAGCCAGTCGCCCTGATCATCTCCAAACATACGGTCCGAGCCACTCCCGCCCCATAACACGTCAGCGCCATCATGACCGTAAAGCCAGTCACCACCGCCATTGCCACGCAGCACATCGCTCCCCGCCATTCCGCGGATGATCTCGCCGGAAGCAGAGCCAATCAGAACATCAGCACTCGAAGTTCCAAGGGTTTCTTCCATCACAATCCGCGGTGGGCGGTCAGGTCCGGTAAACTCGTCGCCAAAAACCTCACTGCGCGTCAACGCCCCCCCGTTTTGGTTATAAATCTCTATCACCTCATCGCGGAAAACCACCTCTGCCCCGTATGAGGTGCTGGTAAATGTCAGCTGATCCAGCGAGTACAGCATTCGAAACGAGGACAAATCCACCCGATCCTGTCCCGCGTTAAAATCCATGATCCGGTCAAGGGCACCATCAGCCGTTAGCACAAAGATATCCCGCCCCGTGCCACCATAAAGTTGGTCTGAACCGGTGCCATCCAGCAAAATGTCATCGCCCGCATAGCCGTAGAGCACATCATTTCCGCCATTGCCATCGACGATATCATTGCCGCTTGTCCCCGACAGGGTCTCGGACTGGGCCGCCCCTAAAACCTGCTCTCCTTGCTGGCTCACATCAAAGGAAAATTGCGTTAGACCGGCCTCGGATTGCGAGGTCACAAAAACCTGCACCTCTTGCCCGATTTGATGCGCCGCGATTTCCGCCACGTTGTTCAGGCCCATCCCAATGGTATCTTCCAGGGTTTCAAGATGCAGCAGCTTGCCATCCGGCAACAAAGTGAACAGGCTGATGCCATCATCACCCCCGCCCGCCAACACGTAGACTTGCCCGTTCACCTCAAAGGTTTCAAGCGCCGCCACACTGCCAAACCGCGTGTTGCGCGTATCAATCACATGATCTGCGGTCACCAAACCGCCGGTGTCTGTGATTTCAAGCACACTCAATGAATGACTGCCCGCTGACGCCACAATGGCAAAGCTGTGCCCATAGGCCGTGACCACTTCCATATCGGTCGGATTGCTGAGCCCCAACCCGTTTTGCGCGCCCATAACCCCCCGCACCTCCAACGCGCCCGTGATCGGGTCGACCAGATAGCTGGTCACGCCGTTTTCGCTGGCCGATGCCGCCACCAAAAAGCTGTTGCCCGCCACCTCGGCTTGGCGCAAGGCCACAACATTCTGTGCATAGCTAAAACCAGTGTCCGCCACCGAGGCCGCCGCATCATATTGCGCCTGCCCGTTTAACCGGTACGCCTTGATGCCGCTGCCATCCAGCTCGGCCAAATAAAGCATGTCATGGGCCGCAAGGGTTAACGCCGTCATCACCGTGGTTCCGCCCTGCGCGGTGCCGATCCCAATCAATGCTGCGGTTGATCCGATATTGCCGTTGGCATCAATTTCAAACCCGTCCATTTGGCTTAAACTGCTACCCCCGGTCAAAGCATAGGTTGCAGAACCCACATCCAGCAGGGAAATACCGCCGCTGGCCGTGGAGGACATCCCGGCCGAGAAAACCTGCGTATCCGTAAGCTGCGCTGAGGACGAACCTGTAACCCGATAACTGCTGAGACCACCGTTCACCCCAGAACTCGCCAGAAGCGTCAGCCCCTGTGCGGTCTGATAAAACTCCAAACCGGTAATATTATAGTCTAGGGGGTCCTGCCCCGCCGTCGCGATTGATTGAAAAATTAAATAGCCCAAATCCATCCACCTCGTATACCCACGAGACCAAGATCAGATTCAATATTTGCAATTGGATAGCCCAAATCGGGCCAAAGGGTGGCCTTTAGAGCGAATGGTTTTGGTTATGTTTAAAGCTCGTAAACCATAAACGCTGTGTTAACCAAACGGCGCGCTCACCCCAGCGTATAGGCCACTACTCCATCAACATAGTGTGGTACTCAATGGCTTCCTCAAGATCGTCAAAATAGGAAACTTTTCCGTTCTCAAGCACGCAGCCTACATCACAAAACTGCCGCACCTGGTTCATATCATGGCTGACCAGAAACGAGCCGCTTTCGCGCATCCGCTCGTTAAACACCGTTTGGCTTTTGCGTTTGAACTGTGCGTCCCCGACTGCCGTCACCTCATCCACCAAATAGGTATCAAAGTGAATTCCCATTGAGGTGCCAAAAGCCAACCTCGAACTCATCCCAGAAGAATAGCTGCGCACCGGCATATGAAAATGCCCACCCAGTTCGGCGAAATCTTCGACAAAATCTATCAGCTCTTTGGTATCCACCCCATAAATGCGGGCAATGAATTTCACATTTTGCGCGCCGGTCAACTCGCGGTGAAAACTGCCGCCAAAACCCACGGGCCACGAAATTGTCCCATCACTAATCACCTGCCCGCTATCAGGGCGTAGGGTGCCAGCAATCATTTGCAGCAGTGTTGATTTTCCGGCCCCGTTGCGCCCCAAAAGCGCCACCGAAGTGCCGGTTGGAAAGGTCAGGGAAAGATTATCGGCCACCATTTTCTTCTGGGCATTTGCCCAGAAGAATTTGGTCAGATTTTCCAATCGAACCATTGGGCCTCCTAGCGGCGATCACGCAAGCTATAATAAACCAGCACCATGATCGACCAGCTCAGCAGCATAAACAAGCCAAGCAGGACGACCAGCGTGATCCGCTGCGGAAACTCAGCCGTCTGGGCAAAGGTCGGGTTGATATAGGCCGTAAGGTAACGGCTTTGCCGCACAGCACTAGAGCGTGCCAATTCAAACGCCGTGAGCGACAAGGCATAGCGCTTTTCGGCGAATTCCTTCTCCACCATCAGGTTTTCGAAATCGGCGATCATAGATGGGTAGTCACCACCGCCTGCCACTTCGCCAGATTGCACAAACGTCTGGCGTTCACTTTCGATACGTGCACGAATCACCTCGATCAAACGCTCCGCCTGTAACAAGCGCGGATCATTGTCTTGCGAGCCAGTCGCCGCAACAAGGTCATGTTCAATCAACGCCTGCGCCAACTGTTGTTGCAGACTGTTCACAACGCCCATTCGCCCCTCAATATCGGCTTCTGGGTCGACAATCTGCGTCACGGTTCTAAACCGCACAAGGGCTTGGCGCGCCACTTTCAGCCGCTCCAATGAATCCTCGAGATCGTTGATCGCGTAGCCCATAGTGTCTTCGCGGACCACCGCATTAAGCCCGTTGATCATCTTCTGGCTTTCGGCAACAATTTCGCGCGCAACCATCTGCGCATCTTCCGGCGAAAAGGCCAGCACGCGCAATTCAATCAAGCCTGCGGTCTTGTCATAAGAGATCCGGACCATACGCTGCCAATAGTCCAGCTTTTCCTCGATTGTTGCATCGGGCCAAAGCGAAAAGACCGGATCATTTTTCCCTTCTTGGGTATAAATGCTATTAATATCAATACGTTCGTCAATTATTTTGACGATTTCCTGGCTGCGGATGAATTCATAAAGCACATCTGTGTCCGCCGCACCGCCACTGCCGCCAGTAAAGGCCGCCAGCCCGCTCAAAAGACCGTTGCTGCCGCCGCCCTCTTCTTGGCGCACGGTGAAACCGGTTGTGGAGGCGTATTGATCCTCTGCGAAACCCCAGAGATAAACTGAAGCCAAAACCAACGGCACCAAAACCAGCAAAACAAAGCTGCTCATCAAGCCGCGGTGGCGTTTTTTTAGCTTAGCGGGTTTTGCCACCGGTCGTATTTGCACAACCGGCGCGGCGGGGGCTGCTGGCTGTACCGGAGCTACCGGAGCAGGGGTTTTATCCGTGTTGCTCAATTGAATTTTCCACTCGAACTCATTTGAAATCTGTTGCTTATTCCTACATAACCGTCACAAGAAACACCAGCTTAAAGGAGCCGACAGGCTGTCATCCGCCCCTCCCCCTCCTGGCCTTAGTGCCAACGCAAAACCGGTTCTGAACCGGCCTTATGCCACGCTGCGCACGGTGATGGCGTTGATGTTGCGCGAGATGTCCTCAACTTATGGGGACTCGCCTGGCGGCTATTTATGGGCCGTATTAGAGCCACTTGGGGTAATTACGCTCCTGTCGCTTGCCTTTTCCCTGCTCATAGCCACACCTGCCCTTGGCACCAATTTCGTCCTGTTTTATGCCACCGGCTATCTGCCTTTTACACTCTATCAATCGGTATCCGTCACTGTGGCGCGCTCTATCAGGTTTTCTAAACCACTGTTGTTTTACCCCAGCGTCACTTGGCTTGATTCCGTGATTGCCCGCTTCACCCTCAACACACTGACACAAATCATGGCCGGGTTTATCTTGTTGGCGACCATTATCGGCGTTGCCGATACCCACACTGTACTTGATATCCAGCCGATTTTGCTGGCGATCTTTCTCGCGGCGATTTTAGGGCTTGGGGTCGGGGCAATGAATTGTCTGTTAATGGGACTGTTCCCGGTCTGGGAAATGATCTGGAGCATCCTCACAAGACCGCTGTTTCTCGCCTCGGGTATTTTGTTTCTTTACGAGGATATGCCACCGCTTATTCAAAATATTCTCTGGTATAATCCGCTGATTCACATCATCGGGTTGTTTCGTGAAGGGATGTATTCACTCTATAATCCGATCTACATCTCGCCGGTGTTTGTTTTGGGCCTATCCCTGATCCATGTGGCTCTGGCACTGTTGCTGCTGCGCCGCTACCACAAGGACATCCTTGCCTCTCTCTAGCTGACGGTTGATCGGTTCTGGCCAACCTCCCCCTCGTCATAACCAGAGCCTTGCGTTGTTACTCCCGTCAACGGCCCGCTGCGATGGGACGAACAGCCCCCAAAGCGGCGTAAACGCCTGCTTTTGATCCTTGGCAAACACCTTAAACGGGCAGGGAGGCTAAAGGGGAGATGCTAAACGTTTCGCGCGCGAAACGTTTTTATCGGTCTCAGAGTCACATACGCCAATATTAGAGTCTATATTTGGGCTTTCAGCCACTCCAGCAATCGCGCCTGTAGCTCGGCATTCATCCGCACACCGGACAAGGTGAAACTCCCGTCCCTGCGGGTGGAATACCGCAACCCGACAGCAACATCCCCTGATGAAATAGTCTCTAACCCGCTAGTTAGAGACTTCTTTTTGGGATTTTTAGCCGCCATTGCTTTACTGATGAGCGCGCCTTCTTCGACGGGGGTGCTGGGGGGGGTTTCCCTCAAGCTGGTATAAATCCGCTGCAAGGTCTCGGGGTCCTCGATGGCTTTGGAAAACTGCAGCCCCAACCGCTCTCCTATACTGGCCGGAAACGACAAAACCCCGTCAAACCGTGCGACGATCGGTAGAAAAGCCCGGATCTTTGAACGCTTGGCCCGTGAGGCGCTGCGGAAAAGTTCGAGCAATGCGGCTTTTTCAGTCGGGTAAACACCCTGTTTTATGGCCCGGGCTGCAATCCGTGCGCGCTCATAATAAGACAACCCAACCCGAATCTCGTTCTCTTCAACCATAGCCAGATAGGCATCGGCAGAATTTTCCGGCTGCCGTAACAGCGCCAGAATTGTCGCAAATCTTTCATCGCCAGTCTCTTCAAATAAGGTCTGTATCGCCGTGAACCGGCGCCACCCGGAAATCAGCCCGTAGCGCCCGCCGCCAATATCCACCACTTCAATTGGCACCTGTTGGCCGCGCTGCATTAGACTGTCTTTGAGTACTTGCATGTCTTCATCAAGGCTGACAATCCGGTCTCGCACCAAGTATGCCACATCTATCGTATCAAGCCCGAGCGGTTCAATCATCCGCCCCTCAGCCCGCGCCCTGTGCAAAGCCTCGCTGACCTCCTGCAAGGCCGCCGTTGCCGCGGCAGCGCCGACCATATCGGTAATAGGGGCCGCGGGACGGGATGCAGGATCAGTTGGAAACATTGATTTATGCTCAAGTTGCGAGCCTACCTCATCGGAGTTTTGCAAAAACTCTGGGTTGGCAGGGGTTAATCGTTTACGTTTTGCCATGCTGAATCTCCTGTTCGACGATAGGACTCACGGCATAGGAAGCCCAAAACCTAGCCCAATTGGCGTTAACAATTCCCAAGCCCTGCGTCCGGTGCGCATCTGGTAAAATGTTTCGCGCGCGAAACAATGGCCGCAAAGGGGGGGTGGCAAGGCTCATGCCAAGTTCTCCGCTGCCGCCAGCTCATCACGCCGCCAACTGCCCAACAGCAGCGTTTTAAACGCCGCATAGGTGGCATCAAAGGTTTCGCGGCCCCGCACATAGGTTTCACGGTTGAAATCACGATAATCGGCCTCATAGATGCCGCGCACCTGTTCACCAGCCTGGCCGATCAAGGCTGTGTAATCCTGACGGTGCGGTGAGAGTGTCGGACCAAGATAAGATCCCATCAAGGCCGCCAGTTCTGCCTGCTGGGTGCCATCATAGCGGGTGATCACCGCCCGCACCGCATCCCACTCAAAAGAAAGTTCACTTAACCCCAGAGCCCGGGCGGCAAGGTTTTCGGCTTCTTCGATCGACTTGAATGTGGTGTGCAGCATATCAAAAAACCGGCCCGTGGAGTCAAATTCCAGAAAAGACGCCCCAAGCGGCACCAGCAGGATATCGGCCGCCGCAAGCCCATTGATGGTGAGATACCCAAGTGCAGGCGGGGTATCAAAGAAAATGACGTCATATTCATCAAGCAACCCGTCAGCCTCGAGAATATCGGTTAGGGCATCCCACAGCTTCCAGCCGCGGCCCTGCATACGCCACACGGGGATCTGGAATTCTGCCCAATAGAGATTAAGCTGCGCGCCAATCAGGTCAATATTGGGCCAGTGCGTTTTTTGAACGAGATCCTGAGATTTTACAGAGAGCGCATCATTCAACGTATCATCAAGCGCAATCGGGGCCTCGCCACGATCAAGCCGCCGCTGGTTTTCTTCGCGCAGGTGGGTGGCGTAGTGGCGCGCCAGCAGAGGGAAAACGGTTTGCCATTCATCTTTGACCTTGCCACCAAAAACCGAGGTCATCGAACCTTGGCTGTCGAGATCAAGAACCAATACCTTGTAGCCATCAAGGGCTGCCGACATGGCCAGATGCGCGGCTGTGCTGGTTTTGCCAACCCCGCCTTTGAAATTAGCGACGGCAACAATTTTGGCAGGCAGGTTTTTGGGACGATACGGCAGGTATTCTTTGGCCTTTGATCCCTCACTGCTAAAATGTGCCCGCAGTTGCAAAACCTCTTCAAGGGAAAACCATTTGGCACCGCCCTGAGTTTCACTGTGACCTTGGGGCAGGTTTGGATTCATTTTCAAGACGCGTCTAAAATGGCCCTGGGCAACCGGAATTAAATAACGGGTAATTTCCCAAGTTGAAAATGGCCGCAGACGGCGGTGCCCGTCGGTTTCATGGCCGCGACTTTCCAGATCAACACGGCCTTGTTCACAAGCTTTGGCAATCTCTGAAAAATCGCTGGTGCTGGTGGGGTCACCGAGGGCTGCAAGTGCGTCATCAGCATCAATATTGAAATAGGGGGGGAGGGGTGTAGCTTTCATCAATCCGCCTGCATGTGTGCTGTTTTCAGTAATCTAGCACAAAACCGCGAACATGGAAGAAAAGATGATAGGTGAGAGTGATTTTATCTAAAAAATAGCATGCTTTTTTTAAAAGGACAGATGAATTGCCGCCTTTTTTTGTTATATTTTGTTATTTATTAGTTACAGGGCTTCTTGTGATCTGCAAAGCAATTGATTCCAAAGGTAAAATAGGGACCTTTTATAACATGTCCGACTCTGAAACCCCGTTCTTGCGACTCTGAACCCCCGAAGCAATGACTCTGAACCTCCGTTCGGGCGAGAGGTGGTGCTGGACGCGGCCTGTGGATAACTCTAAGGTTAGTGTCACTGAAACCCCGAATGTCGAAGCCTCTTAAATGGGCCACTAAACGGGGCAATATGAGCATGGCAAAACTAAAGGCAGGCAAGATGGTTTTCAGCATAGAGCAGCTGTTATGAGCGGGGTAGGGGGGCTGTTGCCTGATCGGTACCCGACGGGTGATTTTTTCATTTGTGATGTGTTTGATGCGGTGCCAAAGGCCGATATGGGGACGATGGAGCATCCGATGTTTTCGCTCTCGACCCGGCCTGACCGGCGTATTCTGAGGTATGAGCATAATGGCATAACGGTCGAAGTGGCACCTTCGGTGCGGGGCCGTGCCACCATCCATGACAAAGACATTCTGATTTATTGTATCAGCCAGCTGATGGCGGCAATCAACGCTGGCCGCGAGGTCAGCCGCAAGGTGCAATTGCGCGCCCATGACTTTTTGGTTGCCACGAACCGCGATACGGGCGGCGACAGTTATGTGCGACTGCGTGAGGCACTTGAGCGACTGGCGGGCACCCGCATCACCACCAATATGAACACCGGGGGCATTGAAAGCACCAAGGGGTTTGGCTTGATCGAGGGCTGGGAGATCAAGCGTAAAACCAGTGGTGGGCGAATGGTCAGCGTGGTCATCACCCTGTCGGAGTGGTTGCTTCGTGCGGTTTTAAACAAATCGGTTCTGACCCTAAGCCGCGACTATTTTCGTCTGCGCAAACCTCTGGAACGCCGCGTTTACGAGTTGGCCCGCAAGCACTGCGGGCGCCAACCGGAGTGGCGGGTCTCGGTGAAAGTGTTACATAAAAAATCTGGCTCGGCGGCACCATTGCGGGTCTTTCGGGCGGCCGTACGCAAGATGATCGAGGCGGATCATTTGCCAGACTATGAGCTGGAAGAAGAACCGGGCGATCTGCTGCGGGTCACGCCGCGCGGTGTGATTGAAAAAGACGACGCACCCTTGTTTGACGCCGATGTGGTGGCGCAGGCTAAACTTTTGGCACCGGGTTGGGATGTATATGGGCTTGAGGCCGAGTGGCGGGCGTATTGGCGTCAATCAGGGCGGCCAAGATTGATCGCACCGGAACGGGCCTACTTGGCGTGGTTGAAAAAACGAGTGCTGCGCGGAATGTGAATCTGGCCATGTTAGAGCCTATTTGGCAGCTTTGGGCGTCGCCCTGCCTCGCCTCCTAGAACAGACATCAAGACTCCGTTGCAAAGCCTTTGATGCCTGTATGGGTTTCAGACCGGGTTAAGGGCCCGTGATGTTTTGGGCTTCTTCATAAATGCGCTTGGCATCCTCAAGGTCCTTTGCACCAGCAATTGCCATGCCGTTTACAAAATACAGCGGTGTATCGGTTGCCGGTGTTTTCGGGGCATCTTTCATTATAGACCTCCAAGGAATGTGTAAGAATAAATCCGCGAAACGCCAAAACGGTTTTCGATCAGGATTTGGCCCGTGGTGACGCCAATATTGGTAAAACCATCGGTCCCGGTGGTGCCGGTTAGAGTGGTGGCGCCGTGGTTTTGCATATTGGAGGCCAAAGCCATTGAGGTCAGCGCCAGAGAGTTCCCGGTATCATAAACCAGAATGCCACTATGGGTGGGTTGCGGATAGGCCGCATCGACGATGGTAATCAGCACAAAACCACCGGCACTTGGGGTGGTGATGGCGCCAACACTGTCATCAGCAATCGTGATGAGCCCGCTGTGGAGGCATTTGACATCCGTGACACCGGAACTGGAATTCACGGTGAGCGCCTCCTGAAAGGTGCTGCCATCACTGCTGACTTTGAGATGAAGGTTGTCGTCCCCCGACAGGCCGACTTCGGCACGGCTGGACCAGCCGGTTTGAAACAACACAGAGGCGGTGTCAGCGGCGGCGGCTTTGTTGATCTTGAGTTGATGATCATTGCCGTCATGGGTCAGCAATGTGGCATCCGCGGCCACCGCAAGCCGGTTGGTGGCATCGGAACTTGTGTTAATACCAACCCCGTCGATGTTTTGCATATCCTGCGAGATCGAGGTCCAGATACCACCGGAATAGGCTCGCATTTGGGCACCGGTTTTGTCCCAGGCGCGCCAGCCTTCTTGGGGGGGGCTGAACCGCCATGCTGTGTCGTGATAGGCGGCGATATTGCCATCATAGCCAGCCCAGCTGCCAATGGCCCCGGTGCCAAGCGCATGGGTCTCGCCCTCCAGCGGCAGGCTGGGCGGGGTGATGGCATCAAAGCTATCAACAGCAAGCTGCACCACTGTGTCGAGCGTCAACAGCGCCTCGTTATGGGTGACGTGTTTTTGCGCTTGTGAGGGCTGAATGAACGGCAGCGCAAGGCGAGGAGACTGATCAGGCATGAAAAACCTTTCCGGAAAATGAGAATGTTGCAAAGCATCCGGCGTTGGGGATGATATTTGGTTACAGCCGCGTGCGGGGGGGGCGGGGTTTTGGCAACACAGGCCTGTTGTCGTGCTTTGGCTTGCCAATATTGCCGGCCTTCCGCCATATGGGTGTTCCTGTTTATCGAGAATCATATGCCGCTTACACGTTTCAAAGACATCCACCGCAATGAGCGCTGTGTTTTGGTGTGTAATGGTCCATCTTTGAATAAAATGGACCTTGGATTTTTGCGCCGTGAAACTGTTTTCGGGTTGAATAAAATCCACCTTGGGTTGGAAAAATTTGGCTTTTACCCGCGCTATCTGGTGGCGGTGAATGACAAAGTTATCCAACAATCCTTGGCGGCGTTTCAACAGATGACAGCGGTGAAATTCATCTCTGATCGCTCGGCGCATTTATTGCCGCAAGGCCCTTGGACCTATCCGCTCGCCACCTCGAATCCACGCCAGCGGTTCTACACAGATATCAGCCTTGGGCTGCACGAAGGCTATACGGTCACCCACGCAGCGCTGCAAATTGCCTATTACATGGGGTTTCAAGAGGTGGTGATTATCGGCATGGATCATCGGTTTGCCCCGTCTGGCCGGCCCAACAGCCCGCAGCATCTGGTTGGCGAAGATACCAGCCATTTCAGCCCTGATTATTTTCGCGACCAGAATTGGGATGCGCCGGATTTACGGGAATCGGAAATATCCTACAAAGCTGCCCTTGCAGCCTATCAGGCGGACAGTCGCCGGATCATTGATGCGACGGTTGACGGGGCCTGCAAAATCTTCCCAAAAGCAGATTACCAAAAGTTGTTTTAAATTTGACCCCCCCATAGGGCTCTGGCATATGTCTCCAGTGGTGCGCGATTACTTGCATCAGTTTAAATAGTTAGAACAAACTGGCTTGGTTTAAGGTCTGGAAGGGGAACAGCGCGTGTTGGCGAGTATTGTCATACGGACATTGAACGAAGCACATTATCTGGACGATCTTTTGACAATGATTGGGCATCAGAACACGCGGGGGTTGACCCATGAAGTGGTGCTGATCGATTCAGGGTCTGATGACGGCACCGTTGAAATCGCTACCCGCCATGGCTGTCGGATCACGACAATCAGCAAACAGGAATTCTCATTTGGCCGCTCGCTTAATCGCGGTTGTGATTTTGCCAAGGGCGGTATTCTGGTGTTCATCTCGGGGCACTGTATTCCCGAAAACCAAGACTGGCTGCAAACCCTGTGCCAGCCACTAATTGATGGGCAGGCCAGCTATTCCTATGGTCGGCAAGTCGGTGATGATGACAGCAATTATTCCGAGCGCCGGATTTTCGCAAAATACTACCCGATCCAAAGCCAAATCCCGCAAGTCGGGTTCTTTTGCAACAATGCCAATGCGGCCGTGCTGCGCAGCGCTTGGGCCGAACAGCGCTTTGATGAAGAGCTGACGGGACTTGAGGATATGGCGCTCGCCAAGCCACTGGTCGAGGCCGGTCACAAGGTTGCTTATGTGGCCGAGGCGGCAGTATTTCACCACCATGATGAAACATGGGCCAGTGTGCAGCGCCGGTTCGAGCGCGAGGCTATTGCGTTGCAGCAAATCATGCCCGAGGTCCATCTGAGCCGATATGATGTGCTGCGTTATATTGTGTCCAGTGTCAGGATGGACTGGCAAAGCGCCTACCGACATGGCAAATTCCGCAGCAGCTATTGGGGCATTCTTCGCTATCGCATGGCGCAATATATTGGCGGCTATAAAGGCAACAATGATCATAGACGCCTGTCTCAGGCCCGCAAAGAGGGGTTCTTTTACCCGTCTGTAAATGAAAGTGATACTGAAAATGAGTGGTTCAAATCGCACCGTCGTGCTTCTCCCGATGAAAGCAAACAGTCAAAGGGTGAAAGGTAAGAATTTCCGCCCGCTGCATGGCAAACCGCTGTTTCGCTGGATCTTGGACAGCTTGCTGGCCATCGACAGTATTGATCAGGTGGTGATCAACACGGATGCGCGCGAGATTCTGGCGGAAAATGGTCTGACCGACAGCGATCGGGTGCTGATCCGTGATCGCAAGCCCGAACTCTGCGGAGATCTGGTGTCGATGAACCTGATCCTTGCCGATGATATTGCCGCTGTGGCCGCCGACACCTATTTGATGACCCACACCACCAACCCGTTGCTGTCCAGCGCTACCATCAATCGCGCAATGTCCGCCTACGACACCAAACTTGCGGCAGACGAGGCCGACAGCCTGTTCACCGTCAACAAAATACAGACGCGGTTCTATCGCGCCGATTGCAGCCCGGTGAACCATGACCCCGACAATCTGATCCAGACGCAGGATCTGGAGCCATGGTACGAGGAAAATTCAAACCTGTTTATTTTCTCCCGTGAAAGCTTTGCCAAAACCGGCGCGCGCATTGGGGCGCAACCGATGATGTTTGAAACCCCGGGGCTGGAAAGCGTCGATATTGATACACCAGATGATTGGGATATGGCCGAAGCCGTCGCCCAAGTTTTGACTCGCCGTATGGAGGCCACCGAATGAAAGACGTACTTGTAACCTGCCCCCCAATGCTGGGCCAGATTGACCTGTTCACGGACTACGCTGCCGTGCGTGGTTTGCGCCTGCATCCGGCAAAGGTCACTCAGGTACTCTCAGAGGCCGAGCTTAAGGATCTGCTGCCAGCTTATGACGGCTGGATCATTGGCGATGATCCGGCAACCCGCACGGTATTTGAAGCAGGGCAGGGTGGCCGACTAACGGCGGCGGTCAAGTGGGGCATTGGGGTCGATAACGTAGATTTCGCCGCCTGCAAGGATCTGGGCATTCCGATCATCAACACACCAATGATGTTTGGGGCCGAGGTGGCAGATGTGGCGATTGGTTATGTGATCGGTTTGGCCCGCGAAACATTTTTTATTGATCGCTCTGTACGGGCCGGTGGTTGGCCAAAACCAGCGGGCATCAGCCTTGCTGGAAAAACTGTGGGCGTCGTCGGCCTGGGTGACATCGGCCACAATACCTGCCGCCGCTTGCAAGCGTTTGGCATGAACGTTATCGCCTATGATCCTGGCGTTGATGGCGATGCCGGAATAAATGGATTGGAACGCGCGGTTTGGCCCGCCCGCGTGGAAGACCTGGATTTCCTGGTCTTCACTTGCGCGCTCAATCAGCACAATCACCACATGCTGAATGCCGGGGTGCTGGCCAAAGCAAAAGACGGCATTCGCATCGTCAATGTGGCGCGCGGCCCGTTGATCGATGAGCTGGCTTTGATTGCGGCGCTGCAAAGCGGCAAGATTTATTCTGCGGCGCTGGATGTCTTCGAGATCGAGCCCCTGCCGATGGACAGCCCCTTGCGAGAAATGGAGCGCTGTATTTTCGGCACTCATAATGGCTCGAATACGGTTGATGCGGTCATCCGTGCCAGCCATGCAGCGATTGATCATCTGGCCGGATTTTTGGCATCCTAAAGAGCAACAGTGATAAATTAAAGCGGATTGAGAAACAGTATGAAGTTTGTAATTCGTTGACTATGAAGGGCGTGATGAAGACCTAACCCTCTTATGCATCCCAGTTTGCTACGGTGCAGCATGTAGCGCATAAACCTATGGCCTAAGTTATGGCCATGTAAATTTAGAGTAAGAAGACCATACAATGAAGATATCCGTTATATCCCCGTCCTTTAATCAGGTGCAGTTTCTACCTGATAACCTGCGTTCCGTTGCATCGCAAAAGGGCGTGGAGGTCGAGCATATTTTGATCGACCCGGGCTCGACCGACGGCTCTTTGGAAATGGCGCGCGCGGCGTCT
>Ga0209345_10000790_pt1 | contig 40521 bp, 53 predicted proteins | sample Cruoilmetagenom7_FD_187294 | JGI IMG/M metagenome (GOLD analysis project Ga0209345, IMG submission 187294) | Oil polluted marine microbial communities from Coal Oil Point, Santa Barbara, California, USA - Sample 7 (SPAdes) (version 2) | ecosystem: Environmental > Aquatic > Marine > Oil seeps ...
AAAAACCCTGCCGCTAATGCATTTGCAGTTGCGTCTTGAAATAACGCAACTGATGGAATACACGTCCCTCCTCCCTCTACAGAAGCCGTGATACAGTTAAAAGTTAGAAATAATCTATTTGTTGCTTTAGTTGGGGTTATAGTCAGAGTAAGCAACTCTGTTCCATCTGTCTGCTGAGGAATCGCGTCTCCTGTAGGATTTATAACAGTAGTTATAGTAGCAAAAGCACCAGTTGACGTTTGAAGCCATTGTGCTGTGTTTCCAGGACTAATTCCACCAGCCGATAAAGAACCTTGTTGTGACATTATACACCTCCTTCAGCGAACATTACCTCAATCCATAATGAACCAGTAGTCGGCGCTCCAGAAACTCTTCTTGCGTAAAAGATTGTGCCTTTTTTTAACAACAATCCTTTGCTAATTTCATTTGTCGTTAAATCAAGTAATTTAAAACTAGTTGCAGCTACTCTTAGGTGATCAGTTAATCCATCAAATGAAATATATACCTCATCATCTGTATTATTTGTTATTCCTATAAGTCGTGCCATATCAGAAGTTGCAGTACCAACTGCTGCATAAGCAGCTCCAATGTCGCCAAAGTCAGCTTCCCTTATTTCCTCAAAGGCTACTCTTTTGCCATAAGCCATATCATATTCCTTTTATTCAGTTGCCCCGTAATATACAGTTACGTAAACAGAACCACTTGCAGGAATACCATCCTGTTTTACGTATATTCTAGTTCCTTCTGCAAGGTAAAAACCCTGATCCCTAGATTTATTAGCCGTAATATCCAATAAAAGATATGCATTTGAGGCTAGTGGAAAGTGATCATCGACTCCGTCGTATGAAAACATCAAAACTACATCTGTTAAATTTTGTATGTGAAGAATTCTAGCTGGATTACTTATAGCTGTACCCACCCCTGTATATCCAGCTGCGACAGATCCAAAAGCTAGCGATCGAGCTGCTTCAGGAACCAATCTTATCGCTTGAGATATTGCCATCATCCCTCCTTATTTTTTACTCATTGCGCAGCGTGCATGGAGAACAACACTGCGCAATGAGTCCAAAGTGATTATTTAGCTTCTTTACTATCGGCTTCTTTTTCAGCTTTCTTTAGCGCTTCTTCTTTTTGCTTTTCAACTGCCTCTGAAAAAAGACGTGCTATTTCATTGGCTGCATTAACAGCTGCATCATAACACTCCTTAAGAGGGGTATTAAAAGGCATTGAAAATGTAAATTTTCTACCTTCTGTTCCATCAACGGTTATTACCATATTATTTGAAACAACAGTCTTCATTTCTGGAAATTTCTCTTTCTGATTTGCTTCTTCTTGCTTCTTCGTATCTTCGCTCATCGTTCTCCTTAAAGGTTAAGAAATACTATCTTTTTTATTGTAGCACTTTACTTGTCATCGATGCCAGGGCTTGCAACATGCTTCCATGTTCTCTCCTTCTTAATATCATCAATAGTTACCCAGTGAACGTTAAAATCCCTAGACAATCGCGCGCAAGTGACACCATCATTTAGCTTTTCCTTAATTATTCTAACTTGAGCAACAGTTAGCTTTATACCTGGATGTCTTTTTTTAAGAACCATATCTATCATATTGTCGCTATAGGTACCAAGGAACAGGTGTTTCGGATTTACGCAGTGCCTGACGTCGCAGGAATGCAATACATTAAGCTTTGGAACTTCTACCTGCTTATTGTGTATCATCCACGAAGCCACATGCCCTCCTATACTTTTACCACGAGCGCCATATGTAATCCTTGTATATCCATCTGGACGTATAAAGCCGTTCCAACCCCAACATCCTTCTGTTTTTTCTACTTTTGACATAAGCCTTCGCTTTAAGTTTTCCAAAACATCTTCTTTAGATGATGACTCATGAAAATGTACTCTATTTCCATAATTACACTCATGACAAACCCGGCGTCTTTTTTGTCTTTTTGAACTACTGCAAAAAGGAAAGCTCTCTATCGACCTAACCTTTTTGCACACTTTACATACTCGCTCTGTTTCTAGACTCATGCGTAACTCCTAATAAATAAACTTGAACTTACGCATGAGTCTATCACCTTTTAAAAATTAAGGGTAGTTTACTCAGGCTGCTAGGATCCAGAAGGTAATCAAAACATCCCCGTTTAGCGCTGCAGCGCCATTATTGGTTAATGTGACTGTAAACGATCCGGCGCCAGGAGTTACTCTTGTGACGGACATCTGAGCATCGTTAGCACCGAGGTTACTTGCACTAACTAATATCCCACTACCGACTGTGCATACTGAGTTGGTAATTGTGAACACCTGTGTTGCTGCAGAGGCAGTTGTTAAACCAGTGAAAGTACTTACGCCGACGTTAGCGTTTACAGTTGAAGTAGCTGCAGCTTGAGAGTCAGTAGCAGGAACAACATCAACGATGCCTGCAGCTTCTAGAGAGATACCGCCTGTACCAGACTGAACTATTGTTGCAGATGTTGTGTTTGTTGAGCCAACGGTTACTGGACGAGCTGCCGCACCGGTACCAATGTTAACAGCTTGAGCATCTGCATCAGTACCTATGTTGATTGCGCCACCATCAGAGTTAATACCTATGGCACCAGCTGCATCTATATCAATAACACCAAGACCATCAATTGTGACGGCGCCTGTTCCGGCCTGTAAAGTTGTAGCTGATGCACCTGTAAGAGAACCAACCGTTGTAGCATGAGCTATAGCGTTTGACCCAATCTCTACAGCACCAGTACCAGCGTCAAGTACCACAGAGGTTGCACCTGTTGCATTACCCATTGTAATCGTACGAGCTGCAGCACCTGTACCAATATTGATGTTTTGAGCTACAGCATCAACACCAATACCTATTGTTCCAGCTGAAGATTCTATAGTTACAGCATCAGTTGCATCCATTGCATATGTGCCACCACTGGTAACCTGTATTCCACCAGTTCCTGATTGAACTATTACATTTGAAGTTGTGTTTGTTGAACCTACGGTAACTGTGTGTGCAGTTGCGTTAGTACCTACGGTGACATCACCAGTACCACAGTTAATGTCAACTGCAGTAGCGGCTGTTCCATTACCAATTGTTATTGTTCTAGCTGCAGCGCCTGTACCAATGTTGATATTTTGAGCATCTGCATCGCTACCAATTCCTATAACTCCAGCTGAAGAGTTAAGCTCTAGCACTCCAGTTGCATCAACTAGTACAGCATCAGATGACGTTACAGTTACATCTCCTGTACCTGACTGTACAACTGTAGCTGCACCTCCTGTTGTAGAACCAATTGTTACAGTATGAGCAGCAGCGTCTGCACCAACACTAATAGCAGCGGTTCCAGATTCGACGCTTATTGCTCCATTTGCAGTTACAACGCTTATACCACCAGTTCCTGCATCAATATCAATACCTCCGGCAGCATCTGATGCATCAATTATAACTGCATTGGCTGCTGCAAGACCACCATCAATGGTTATACCGCCATCATCTGATTCAAGATGAACAGAGTCTGTACCTGTTCCTTGGTCAGCATAAAGGTGAATTGTTTCAGAAGTACCACCATTTGCATGAAGATAGATATCATCGGCCGCATCGTTTGTAGAGGTAATTGTGCATATTCCAGCCGTCATGGTGAAATCAATTGCAGCAGTTAGAGAACCAGCAACAGACGGGCTGTTATCAAGGTTAACTGTCATATTGCCACCGGCACCAACCGTATTCATATTTACTCCACCAACTACAGTAATAACGCCAGCAATAGGAGTAGCCGTTCCAGCATCACCATCAAGGGATGTAAGAGCTGCGACACCGGCTGCTTCAAGGTTGATTGTGCTTGCACCGTTTGTAATTGTTACTGAGCCGCCAGTAGACGTTAAATTGGCCCAAGCTGGATCAGCTCCTGTTGAACCTATCCATAGCTGACCGTTTGTTCCAGCTGTTGGAATATCAGAAAGAACCTGCCATGTAGCGACATTAGCTGTGATATTTACCAATATATATGCCTGGTTGGCGCTAGTATCTATCCAAATTGCACCCATATCGGACGTATCCGCAGTTGTAGGACCCCTTGTATCTGAAATAATAGGCGATTGATAGATGCCTTCGAGTTGATCAGGATTGAAGACATTGTATCTAAGATTCCTTTTCTTATTAACTGCCATCACTTCCTCCTTGTTATTAGTAAAAATTTTATTATCTATTTCACACTAACAGACGATCTAGAGCTTATACTAAAGCTTTAAATCTTTAGTTGACAAGAGCAATATACAATGGTATGATTATATCAATAGAAATGGTAACGATAGGCGTTATTATTGATATGTTTTTTAAGTTATTATTGGGAAATAGGGGTAAGAGAAGGGAAAAATGATGAATAAACTAATGAAAATGATTGCTTTTTGTTGCTGCATGGGGGTTGTAACAGGTAATTTGGTAGCTCGAAGAGGTACTTCTGTACCTACTGTTTGTGCTAATGATAGTGGTCAAACCAGACCAATTACGCGAAGAGAAGCTGAAAGAGAACGTAGACGAATAGAGAACTATAGAAAATTCTCTAGTCATACACCGCCGGTAAGGCATCATCCTTTGCTCAAAAGGGCTTCTTGGACGCTTTTCAAGCTACTTATAGGTGCTGGGCTAGGAATAGGTGCACTCGTTGTATTGCAAAATCCTATAGCGGCCAAAGCTGTCTTAGTAGGCGGATATGCCAGTGCAGGGCTTTTCCTTAAACAGCTATTTGGATAAGGATTAATAGTGAATATTACAAAGGAGCGTAGAGACAAAATACTCGCAAAACTCAATAATTTTAGGATTATCTCAACTGATAACCCAGTTGCGGACTGTTACGGGTGGAGTGGCTCTGTGAAGAATAAGACTACTTCACCTCGTATTCTAATTGAAGGTATAGTCGTTGGCGCTCATCGCGCTGCATGGATGGCTGAATATGGCAAAATACCCACAAATCAGTACATACATAAAAGCTGCGAAAACAAACTATGTACTAATCCGAAACACTTGTTTATATCGCCCAGTAGAATAAATGAGCATAAAACAGGCAAAAAGCCATATGTAAGGCCCGGTAGAGAACGATTATCCGTAGACCTACCAGCATCTCTAGTGCAAGAAATTCGTAGAATAGCGTCAAGATACCATCAAACTATCACGAAATACCTACTTAAACGCCTTTCTGAGGTCATGGAATATGAAAAAAGACTAGATAACAGAAATAAAAGCTAAAAACAACCCTTTTATGGTGCTTTTTGAAAATGAGACGTATTAATTAACTGTGCAAATCAAAAACACCACTCAAAAAGCACCATAAATAGGGCAAAAACGACACCTTGATAATATTTTAAATAAATGTTGACAAGAATCATAGGCAATGCTATACTATATATAGTAAGAGGTTATATTTTAATCGCGCCCTTGGGGGGTGCCAATGGAAAGGGTCATCATGGAAAACTTAAAGAAAACATTATTATTCGTAGCGTTGTTGACAGTTATATTCGGACAAGCAAAGTCTGCTCCTTGCGAGAAGGGTTCAGGCGGTTCATGGGCATCAAACATTGTTAATGCCATTGGATTTGGAGCAAAGGTCGTTGAAGCAAAAGAACCTGAATCATGGTATTCAAGTATTGCTTCAACAGGAGCAAGCATGCTTCCTTCACTTGCAGGTGTTGGAGCAATAGCCGCATCATCTTTACTTCCTTTTGGAGTAGGACCTGTTGCTGCCGTAGTTGCACCACATTTGATTGCTGCCGGAACAAGGTATGTAACAAAAAAGATCTCAGGTGTTGATCTAGCTAAAGTTCAATACGAAAATGAGCTTAAAGATGAAGTAGATGCATTAACCAAAAAAATGAAACGACGAGAAAAAAAGCATAAAAAGCTCATGAAGAGAATGGAACGTCAACGTCAACGTAGAAGAAAAAAGAGAAATCGACGCAGCTATGACGATGACTATGAGTACGACGATGATTATGAACAAACTAATGACTATATAACAGAAGCATATGCTGATGATCGTGAACAAACTAACGACAACACAACAGAAGCATATACTAAGGAAAATAAGTAACTTTAATAACTAATTAATTCGGGGGGATTAAAATGGAAACACTTAAAAAAACTATATTGTTGACTTTGATGCTTGGAATAAGTACAGCAGGATTCGCTCAAAAATACAGTGCAACGTCAGACTATGAAAATGGAGAGTTCAAAACAAGGATTGCAGTAACATCCGATAGTTACATTAAAACTGGCTTAACGGTCGCAGCAAACAGAGCCTTGAATACAATTCTTTCAAGTAAGTTATTTACACTTGGAGCTACAACTATAGGCGCACTTGGACTATATAGCGCTTATACATTTGCTCTTGCTAATCCAGGAATTGCTATTCCAGCCGGAATATGCCTTTCAGGGGTAGCTGCTGTAAAAACATTCAGATGGTTATTTGGTAAGAAAACAACTCCTAGACCAGCTACAAGGCGTATGGAAATGCGCAGAGTGGACGACGACGATGCAGGAGAACCACCGCTAGAAATAGAAGTCCAAAATACTCAAGTAGCACCAGACGGTGGCATTCGCGGTAGACATAGGGTTAGAGCTGATAGACGCATACAACTTTAATTTAAATTAAATACCTAACCTAATCGGACCCGATAATGGCTGTGTAGATACTTGCACAGCCATTATTTTTTTTAATACCTAGACCCGAATTCGTAAGATTTAATAGATTAGATTTGATTATATCTTTTGTTCTAAAGGGAAAGGGCAACTATGAAATACATATTTTTGCTGGTTTTAACGCTATATTCTGGTAATATTCTGGCTAGAGATAGAAAAGAACCAAGAACTTACGTCTCTATTATTGAAATAAACAAGATGAGAAAGAAATTCCCCACACTGAGTATCTATGAAGTTTACGATAAAATCGTACAGAGAAAAGTTCGCTCATTTTTCAAAGATGTAAAAAAACGAATAAAAGCTGTTCAGAAAATGCTTAAAATAACCAACAAGAAAGACAGGAAAAAATGAAAACAATTATAAAATTCATTACCGTTTTGATCGTAGTATCATCAAGTGCATATTTTATGGATAAAAGAAATCCTGATCTTAGTGCAGAAGACCTAGAATACATTAGGCAGGCCGAAGTTCATCGTTCTTATGAATATAAGATTAGAAGAGTTGGTGGTTGTCTCGATCTCAGGAGATTGTTTGAAGACGCAATAGCTGAAAAAGAGAAAGAAACCGAAACAGAAGAATAATTCTGCGTCGGCCTCTTTCATGAACAAAACACGAGGTTTTTAACGGCTTGGATTTAGGTATTTTCTAGCTGATTCTACTCCACCAAATATTGTTCCAAATACTCCAGAAGACTTTTTTTTCTTTTTCTTTTTTCCAGTAAATGCATCTGCTAATTGATCTAATTTAGGACCAACCTTTTTTTCAACAAGCATTCCTAGTCCGGGAGGTCTCTCTCCTCCGTTCATTTCTATAATATCCATCATAGCCTTCTTACGAACGGTAGCCGCCTGATTCATTATCTTCCAGTTTTTAATAACTGATTTTTTACCAGCATCTGATTGGGATAGGTTTGGAATGCTTTTCATATAAAGCTCAACTTCTTTTGTTGACAGTCGAGATCCGAAAACATCCTTTGCTCCTTTTGCAAAGTCAGCTGTTAACTTTTCAAAGTTTTGAGCTTTCTTGCTCAACAAAGTTCCCTTTAAGTTGATACCAAAGCCGAATATTCCTTTATTAACTGTTTCAAGAAGTGAATATAAAGCTGCCGGAGGCATTCTTCCAGACTCAATATGTTTTGACATTTTATTAAGTCTCATGTCATTGTCTCTTGCCGCCTTTCCAGCGCTCATCGTTTCTTCATAAAACTTCTTAGTCTTAATATCGATATTTTTTTGTTCCGCAAGAGCATCTTTCCTTCTCCTCATATCAAGTGACTCTCTTCTCATGAGCAAGGCTTCAGCTTTATAATTGTCTGCTGCATTGGGACGCGGAGTTGATAACAACTCTCGAAATGACTTTCTTGCTGTTGGCTTAGCTTGAAGTCTGTATCCAGGCTTGGCTTCTTTGCTAGCACCCTCTGGAACCGCCTGAGCCTGCTTAATTTCCTGTTTAAGAGCTGCTTTATCTTCAGGTGAAAGTTGATTAACCCTATCTTGAATCTGCTTTGTAATCTCGGTGTAATCTGGTTCTTCTGCTGGTGCTTGTTGTGCTCCAATAGGAGCCTCTTCCCTAACAGGTTCGCGCTGAGGACCTAATAACTGTTCTAACTGGTCCGTTTGGCCAGGGACCTGCGCAGCGCCCTCCAGGGTCTGCATGCCTTCTTCAAGCTGACCTGTTTGACCGCCTTGTGCAGCACCAAATGCTTCTGAGCCAAAGAATTGCTTTAAGAACATATTCTGTTGGCTTTCTGGCATGAAAGCTATCTGCTCTGATACCTCTTCAGGTACACCCATAGCACTCAAGCCCTGAGCAACATCAAATGCTTTTTGTTGTTTAGCCTGTTCTTGCATCTGCATCTGCTGCTGCATTTGCTGCTGCTGTTGTTGCTGTAGCATTTTATTCTGAGTCAGCATCATAAGCGTCTTGCCGAGACCTTCTCCTATTGAAGCACCTATACCAGCCGATCCAGATCGATCAGGAGGTGCAAAATATACTGCCATTTTAACTCCTTAAAGTTGGATTCCCTCTAGTATTTTAAGTAATACCGGATTAACACCTTTTCTCATTCCACGAGGCTGACCAGGCATATATGCGCGTTGCATACCAGCACCAGCTCCGAAAGGAGATCTATATTGTGGGGCCATTCCCATACCCATCTGAGACTGTCTACCTCCACCACCAAGTCCAAGCATTCCACCAATCTTTCCACCCAGCATTCCAGAGACGCCGCCCATAAGGCCTCCAAGTATTCCTTGAGAACCAGGAGTCATAACATTGTCAAACTGAGGCTGCAATCCTAAACCAAGAGCCTGCATTCCGCCTTGATGCCTTAGACCGGCAAGCTGCTCAGACATATCCATGCCACCCCTTCTTAGCGATTCTTCAAATGCACTAGATCTCTGACCGCCGCCCATTGAGGTAAATCTTTCCGCCAAACCAGGAACTGTATCCCTTTCAAAAAGATGTCTATATCTTTTCTCTAGACCAGCCATATCTGTGTCGGCCATACCTCTAGACATAAGTTGGTTAAGCGCAGCTTCTTGTCCTGGAGTAAAGCGCTTAACCTGTTGCATCTTAGGCTTAGTTCCAGTAAACATTCTTCCCAGCGAACTAAAAAATCCCATCAAATCTCCTTTCTTACTGTTTCAAATATTCTAACACAACGTAAGTAGTATCATATGCAGCGTAATTGGCAGAAGTAGTTATAACAACGTTAGTAGCTGTCAAAGTTATGCGTATATCGCTATTCGCATTTGGTATAGGTGTATACAAGAGATTTGTTGTATCAGAAGCACACCCATAAATTCTAGTAAATGAAAATCCTGTCGTTATATCGATATTGTGAGCCACATTTTTTGTAGCGGTGTTTGGCAATGCACCAAAATCAATCATTTTTCTGAATACTTGACGTCTATTTACAGCCTGCGTTGTTGTCGATGGAGCAGATGAACTAGGAGGAAACACCTGCCCATTAACAAACTCATTAGTATCGTAATAAGCAGAGTCTTTTATATTCAGATTTAACTGCATCAAATTTAGATTTTGATAAAGACGAACCAGCAGATCTTTAAACTTCTCACTTTTAACATCCATATCTTGAAGCTCAGCGGCGTCCCATACAAACGTTGTTGGTACAAATGCGCCTGTATTTTCTCCCTGAGCCATTACTGTAGCCTTTCTGATGTTTTACGAGCTGATACAACTAATCCTTCAAGCTGAAAGTCTGCTGACGAGATTGAGTCGTCTTTCATCTGTTCATCATCAAGATAGAGTCTGATTTGAACACACTCACCCTCAGTTTGAAAATATACTGGATGCCATAATCTGTTCTGAGAATCTTCGAGTGGATACAACTCACTAAATGCATACGTCTGTAGATTATTATCTCCAAGTATCATTCCTGTAGCCTGTCCACTTTCTATCATCGATAACTGAGTAGCCGAAGGGTAGTAATCTACAGTAATTTCACCAGCGTCAGTCTTTTGAACAGCAAAATCTATCTTTGCTAGAAAGAAGTTCTTACCTTTATTTATATAAAAGTTCCATTGCTTCGAAAGAATATCTATCTGAGAAACTCTAGCAGCGCGACCACCACCTTCATACGTCCCAGTCATATCAGCGTCCATCAGTTTAACCGAATTAGAATCTATCACCTCAACACGATATATACCGGATCCAGTCAACGTAATACCCTGTGCATCTATTATCTTTATATAACTTGAATCATTTAACGTGTGATCGATAATCTCACACAAAATATCTCCACCTACAACAGCAACGTCTGAAATCTGCAAAACAGCTTCATTTGTTGAAATAGTAGAGTCACAAATGAACATAAACCCCTGCTGGTTTCCAGCCAGAATCTGACGATACTTTGTCTGCTTAGTCCCACTATCCCACATGAAGTTAGCCTCGGCCCATGTCAACTCTGACGATTCCCACGAAGTAGCAGACTGCTCTTCAAAGTAACCAAATGCCGTAATCGTATCATCGGCTAGACCCCAAGCATCACCTATGTAGTTATACATAAGCACCTTGTCAGGAAACACAGCTGAATCCTCATGCGCGTTTATTGACGGGAAAGCCCAATACACCATCTCAGTAAAATAATCTCTTATCCCGCAAACCCTTTGTAACCCCTCGTCACTGTTTCTTATCTCAAACACCTGATCAGATATCTCTTCGTTTATTTTTGAAACATTGGCCCCTGAGCAGCCATGAATAGCCGTTCGACCAACTGTAAAGACTGCCTTATCAAAAGGAACAGGGGACTTTAAAGATTTAGATCCTAACTCAGTATTAATCTTCTGCCACACAAATGGCTGCACCTGGTTGCCTGTATATGCAAGCTCCCACGTACTCCTCTCAAAATAAACAATTAAGCGATCTTTTATGAACTCTGCTGATTCTATCTCTTCTTCAGTTGGAGCGTCTATAAACCCAGCACCGTCTGACCTGCGCGTTGTTCCGCCTATTGTCCAAGTCAAACTTCCTTCAAGCCAAGCATTAGATACTGCTGAAGCTACATTGTCCGGTACATCGGCAGGAAATGGTGTACCGTTATGGCAAAACCTGCAACGATTAACATGCTCAGAATTAGTTCCAGCAGTGACATCTCTCTCAATTGTATTTAATAGAATCAATCGATCCTTAAATGGAAGAATAATCTTTGCAGTCTGAACGTATCCGTCTGAAAGGTTAGCGGCAACCTCAAAGACTGGTCTAAATTCTGCCCATGTACTATTTCTGTAGACATACATTGGATCATCGGTTGCAAGAGGAGTTCCAACGGTTGCATTAAAGTTAGTTATGAAGAGGGCTGTTTCGTCTAAAGTTCTACCTGTCCAGTTAGCCGACCAGAAGAAATCAGAATTGCTTCCCTGCAATGTAACAGCCCCATCTCTATCCCACGAGCTGCCATTAAATCTATAAATAAATTGCGGATCGAATGCATATGTAGGATTATTTGTAACTTTATTTTCCTCATAGTGCGATATTCCCATTACAGGTTGAGCTGGGTAGTAGTATACGCTCGTAAGAGCAGCTACACCTGTAAAAACATATGCTCCAGTTGTCGTGTTAAACGTCATAGTTGTAGCTGAGCCAGTTGTAAGCATAGTTATTGGAGTTCCATTGTCCGGAACTGTAAATATTTCATCACCTATAGAGAATAATTGTCCTGGTTCAAATACTATTCCTGGAGCCGTTCCTGAGGCTACTCCACCGCCATCTGATGTATCGATAAGGATTCTCAGACGAGAGTTAAGCTGATCTAGCATGGAAGATACGTTAGAACCGCCCATTAATTCTGAACCAAACCGCTTTCTTACTATTCCTTTGTGAACGTATGCATTATTAAGTCGAGCAAAGGCATCTTCTGGGATCTGCCACGCTTTAACATCAGTTACAAGCCCAGTCTTAATAGGAGCAATGAGAAAGCGATCGTACATTTTAAACCCCTATAACTAGATAGAAGAACTTCTTAGCAGCATCAGCTGTGTTAAATACAGTAAGGTTAGTTGTCGTATAACTTTGATAGTAGAGAACACCAGACTCTCCCGTAGAGCCTTCTCTTGTAACACTTACATTGTAGACAGTTGTAAATGCAGTTATACCAGCACCATTAGAAAACGTAGCCACTGCTGTTGTATTAGCTCCAACTGTTCCTGAGCCCCACTTCATGATAATCCCTGAAGGAAGTGTCATGTATCCTGTTTCGTTTCTAACAGCGGAAGTAAATTCGTATGTTGAGCCAGCACTCTCATGAGAGAACACAAGCTCAGGGTTACCTGAAAGAGTAGAGGTTTGACAATATAGACCAACCTCTCCGGCACCTGTTGTGGGGACTGGAGCTTGAGCTGGGAATTCAACGAATGCATGCTTACCTTGATCTGCAGCATCGAAGGTAACATGGTTTATATCTACCAGGGTCTTGATTCCAGCAAAGTTATTTAAAATATCATCTTGTGATTGAGATAATAGATCGGATGCTGTTGGGATATTATTTTTATAAGCGATGATGCACCTCCTTTCTGACTAGGCGCATTAAGTAAGTAGATTTCATCATCTCCCCTTTTTATAATCTTTATAAATTTTTTTACATAGAAACACCAGAACAAATGCGCAAAATCCATAGATGCAAACCTTTTCTGGATTAGCGAACATCTGTGTCAACATTTAACATTGCTCCTCTATCAGAATAAATCGTTGCTGTTCTTTCACTTGATTGTTGTACAACTAACTTTTGTAACACTAAAGATCTCTGCCTAAAAAACTCAGGCGAAATTGCCTGGACACTTTCAACATCCATCCTATCTTCAAATACCTTCTTTGCTGCACCGTACGCAATGTATTGCCACCACTGGGCTATATCTGGCTCATCTGTTCCACTTAAAAGCTCTGTTGGACGTTTGAACGCATCTACTTCAACACGATATGTTTTGTCTGGAACTGGCCTGAAAGTAAACTGATGATCTTCAAACATAACTGCTCTTGGACGTGCTGCTGCATATGTATATGTTTGAGCAACAACATCTTCAGCAAGTCCTGGGGCTATTGGAAAAGTTAAAGCGTAGACACCTGTTATATAATTTATAACACCCATACTAACCGTGTCGTCTGGTTCAACTAGGTCGCCAGTTGTTGTAATAATACCTGTTACGCCATCTTCCTGAGGCACGTCGGAAAGGACTATACCGTTACCATCATCATCTATTGAGCTAAATGTAACTTTTCTTGCCAGCACTGGTGTTGCTGATAGCGTTCCTGCAAATGAGGTAGTAATGCTATCACCAGTCCCAACATTTTCCGTAGTCTCATTTTGGTTGTATTGCCTAAAGAACTGATCCCTCGACTGGGAGAATTCTACTTCTTGGCCAGCTACGTATATTGGACTAGTTATGCTTAGATAAACATTTTTGAAATTGAATAGCGGATCAGTTTCATTTTCGGTATTTGTCTCATAAACGTCTACGTTTGGCATAAGGAAAAATACCAATTTGTTATCTACTGTAAATTCCGGGAAATCATAAAGAACAAATGTGTTCACATAGTCATCTATCTGATCGTTTGTTAACTGAGATGAAGATGGGCTACGCGTTAGCCTGCGTACTTTTGTCCTAATCGCCGTAAGCGTAGAAAGCGTTGAATCTATCGATGCCATGTCTACTCCTATTTTTAATTTTATTTAATACGCAGGCTATATAGTTATACTTGTTGCGCAGTTACAATAGTTGGATCGCTTACTGCAAAGTCTTCAGGATCTATGAACTCCAAACTCTGAAAACTGCATCTTCTCTTCCTTTCTCCAACCTTATAAATAGCTTTTCCTTCGGCATCCACGGCATGTGAATGAACTGGGTATGAGCAATTCTTGTTCAAGTGCTTTGCTACAGCTAAAGGCAATGAGTAAACCTCTCCATCATTAAGCGAGTATCGTTTAGGCTGTTCACCTTTGTACTTAGAAAAAACAAACTTCATTGTAGATCCAGGCACTTCATGAAAACGAAATATTCCCTTAACAAGCTTGCTATCTCTTTCTCTTTCAAATCTCAAGTTCTTCTTTTTCTTGATCACAACTGTCTGAGTTTCTTTTTGTTCTTCCATCATGCTCCTTGTGTTTGAGGGGGGGGAGGGAGAGCCCTCCCCTATCTAGTTACTAAGGTATATCAGTGGCAAATGATTTACCGGCAACCCATTTAATAACGTCTCCGTTTGTTCCACCAGCACTACCAAGTCTAACCGCAGCACTACTACCTGCACCAAGAATCATACCGATGAAAGCGGTATTGAGCATGGCGTCATCAAGCGTATTTGCATAAGTTACATTAGCAGTCTCACCTACAGGTAAAACCTGAGCAGGTGTATATGGGGAAATAGCAGGAAGAGGGAAATTAAATGCTGTGTAACCAGTCGTATCAACAGCAATTGAGAACGTTGATGCGTTTATGTTGGTTACAGTTACCAGTTGGCCATCCAACTCAACCATTCCATTTGTTGATGGAATGCTCATTCTAACAAGCTGTCCAGTTGTATAGGCGTGATCTACAAGTGTTGTAACAACAGCTGGAGATGCTTGTGTAATGTTGGCAATGACACGTTTTTTTGGATACCACATGTTGTAAACAGTTGTGTTTGGGGCAACTATTCTGTAGTAACCTGTTCCGGCTACAACACCAGGAGCAGTTGCTATTGTGTTAGCAAGTCTGAAACTGGTATCAGCGGTAACTGTATCTACAGTAAAGTCTAATCCATCAATTGTGTCATGAGCTGTCTGACTGACTCGAACCACAGCACCATCGGACATTGTTCCCGTGTCTGCTGTGCTATAAACAGGCTGCGTAGCATTTGTGCCAGCTGTAACTGCAACAGCGCCACCAGGAGTTCTATCAGAGGAGTCTATAAGGCGAACGCCGTTATATGTTGCACCATTGTAACCTATTGCGCATGTTGACAATGAAGTGACCTGAGAAGCTGCAGCATGGAAATTAGTTACTGCATCATTGGCGGCCATTTCACGTTGCCAGTGCCATGTGCAACCTGCCCACTGAGTGGAAGCTGCAATGTTGGTTAAGTTCCAAATGTCTACGTAATCTACATCAGATCTAAGAGGTATGATCTTATCTGTTCCATCAGATGTAAACTCGCCTTGTTGGGTTAGTGAATTATATGACATATTTACTCCTTACGTTGATATTGTTGTGCGTAAGTTGACGATCCACTCATCATTCAAGATGCGAGGAACTTCAGCAAACTTATATCCAACAGAAGCATTAAGTGCGAGCGGTCCACCTGCAATGTGAGGAGGAATGTAGATAAATTGAGCAGAATACTGATCCTGTTCAATACAAGCGTATGCTTCCATACCAACACAGAAGATGTTATAGACATCCTCGCCAAGATTAGAGGAGTTCTCAGTAACAGATCCAATGGAAGAAACCAAGAACCTAAGATTACCAATAGCACCCCACTCAGATCTTGTAGCATTCATAGGCGATGGATACTGATTCTTATTAATGAAACCAGCTACAGCGTCTAATTCACCAGTAAGATCTGTGTTACATAATGCAAAATATGCATCACGAACAGGAGCTGTACCGAACTTATCCGTTCCTTCAATGTTGTCCATAATTGTGTAAGCATCAGCACTCAGGAGAGTTCTAACTATTACATCAACATCTGGTCGTGTAATTTCGGTAGGGTTATCTCCATTTACACCGCCTGTGCAGTTAACAAATGAAGCTGTTGCTGCCAACATATCCCTTGTCAATTGATCTTCAGTTTGTCTCAACGAAACACCAAGTCTTTTTGCAGCTTCATTCAAGACGGGGTCTTGTGACTGTAATGTTACTTGTTCGTTAAGCTGGATGTATGTTCCATAAAAAGAGATTTCAGCATCAATATTAACAGCCGTAAGCTGTTGTGCTGGAGGTGTTACACCTGTGTTACCAAGTGGAACCATCGCTGTATCTAACGGATTGTATCTGCGCATCCTAAGTGTTGTTCCACCTTTAGCCGGCATAGTTTTCATAACTGCAGGAGTTTTGTGGATCATATTAGGAACTGGTACAGAAAGAAGTTTCATGGAGAAACTCTGTTGTACCGGGGCGGGCAGAACACTCGTTGTTGTTATAGCCATAGGTCATCCTATTTTTAATAACTAACATATGATTGCACCATAGATAGTGCAAAACAACTACAAGTGAGTTGACGAGTCTCTTACGTCAATGAGCTGACGAGGCCCTTACGTCGAGATTTGAGAGCGCGACTTCCCTTACGCATATTTAGTATAACTATCCATCCAAACTAAGTGCAATTATTTAGAAAATGAAATGCGCGGCCGGAGGAGATAGATCAAGCGGCCGCGCGCACTTCCCGTTAAAGAAGTGTAGGTAGTCTAAATATTAATGTTTCTTAGAAGCGTCCTGCATTTCTTTCCAAAGCTGTTGCTTTAACTCAGGGGTCAGACCATTGGAAAATGCATTAGCCATAGATAACGGACTATCGCCCTGCTGAGGAGAAACGCTATTCATCGGTCTAGGCTTAGCAACGTTAGTTTGCGCTGCTGCCCTATCTTTCTCATGATTATCTTCAACAAAGATACCAAGCTCTTTAATGCGCTTGTAAGCTGCTACTGAGCGCTGGTAATACGACGCAGTAGAATTAGCTATTGTCATAAAGGTCTCAGGATCTAACTCTTGAAGCTTGTCAGCATTAGCGCTAGTCATAACCTTAGTAAAGTCGGTGTATTTTCTTCTGAGCTCTGCTGCTTCTGCAGTTTCTCTTTGAGTTGCCTCAAATTGTTGCTGCTGAGCCTTAATAGCTTCAAGTTCTTTTCTTAAATGCTTACCCTCAACAAAGTCTTCATCGCCATATTCAGGCGCAGGTTTTTCAACTGGCTCAGCTTGCTGCTTTTTAAGCTCTTCTACTTGTGCTGCTAATACGGCACGTTCTTGTTCAGCTTTTTCTTTTGCCGCTCTTAAATTAGCCATATTAACACTTTGTGCATTATCTGCGTGCGGTTGCTGAGCAACTTCCTCTACTGGAGCAGTATTTTCTACAACATCCTGAGTATTTTCTTCCACTTCTCACCTTTCAAACTTCAATTTTCTATTATGTTAGAATCTGCTTTCTCACCGTTAAGCTTCTTGGATAACCTAAAAAGAGATCCGTCAACAAACTGCAACACAAATCCAAGAAGCCCATACTTATCTGTATCAACTGAGTTCGGGTTGTTCTTCATAAAGTTAACGACATCAGCGTTTGGTATAACCCATAGAAAGTCTAACCTATCATCTTCTCGAACGTATCTATATACAGACTGATCGTAATCAGGAGTAGGACAAGATTGCCTGGCAAAAAAATAGCCCCTCAATACATTTTGCATGAGACGCTCTTTTTTAGTTAGGCATACTATGTAGAAATCTCCATCATAAGATCCTAAATTGCTCTTGACGCACTCGTGAACATTGCTCTCGTAATCCTTGAGCTGCTCCTTCATCTGATCTATTGCACTGTGTGTGCCAGGATCTTTATCGGAAAGCTCCAGAGAATGCGCACCAATAGACTTTTTCTTTACTTCCTCTCCCATCTATCTCCTTCAACTATCTTTTGTTATCCATCCTTTTAGCTAATCGTCTATGCCTACAACTTACAACTCTTCTCTCAAAAAATCTAAGAAGTGCTCTGAAAACTCTAACAAACATAACAAGAATCCTTTCTTTCTTCCCCGGAATATCCAGTTCTACTCGTCTAGGAATCTCCTTTTTTTGATCTGCTTTATTTAAGTTATTTGTAGGATCGATATTATTTTCTTCCATATTACCAACGATAGCCTACTTCTTGGAAATTGTTGATTTTTTCACCCTCTAGTCTTTCCTGATAGAGCGTTTCGGCGTCCTTAGCATCCCGTTTCTGAACAAATCTTTTCTTGTTGCCCCAAGAATCTGTCAAACCACCTCGAGGTGGTCCCAAAATGTTGGTCGCTAACCTCTTAGCCATCCCGTCTTTTCTTATATTTATAGGCATAGTATCTCCTTTTCGGGTTGAGGGAGCACCGTTATCGCGCCCCCACAACTGAGAATAGTAATGAAGTCGAATTAATACTTTTCTGGTGCTAAGTCTTTTTTGGTGTCACTAACATCTGCAGACACCTGCCTGTCTATCCCGGTCAAGCCATCGTTAATGTTTTCAGGAAGATAACTTCCACCCTTAGGATAGTTTTTCATGATTACATTTTGAGGAAGCATAGCTGTTCCTACTGGTCCAGCTATCATTCCACCTTCTTGTGCTGACTTCATCTTGTCGTAGTATCGTTTCTTTGGCATAGTATGCCCTTTCTTGGAAACTGACGCTCACTTACCTTGATTAAAGGTCGGAACTAACGAAAATTAACCCCGATAAATGAACGCCAAGGTTTTATACCTCTAACCTTGTCTTAGTTGACTGACCTGTTGAAACTTGTGCTCGTTGCATTGCATTAGCAACGGACCCTAACGGGGTACCGCTAGCTTTCTGCTCGTCCTGAGCTGCAAGTAGCCTCGATAACGAAACTAACTTCTCTAGCTGCTCAATGTCAATGCTCTCGATTTCCTTCATGGCCTTAACAATATTAAGAACACCAGTGGCACGGTCTTTTTGAGCTTCAGCCCTGCGCTCTACGGCAAGAGCCTCATTCTCCTCGACCCTGCTAAACCGCTCAACACCAAGACCTTGATCAGCAACTGTACGTGCCTTAGCAAGCTCGATGTTAGCCCTTGTTTCCTCAAGCTGTACTTGCATCTGCATCTGTTGCATCTCTTGCTCTTGCTTGTTCTGTTGCTCAATTGTCTCTACCAACTCTTTCTTGTTCTGAACTGTCGTTGCTTCAAGCAATGTGCTATCAGGAATGTTTATACCAGCCTCTTTAAGATGCATAAGCTGAGCAAATTGCATCTGTCTTTGAGTAGTTGTATTGATTCCTTCTTCCACCGCTGCGTCATACTTGCCAAACGCTTTGTTATAGAACTGTGCCGTAGGCTCATCTTCTATAATCTTTGCAACCTTGCCTGGAGTAAAATTAGATTGAATGACATCCAACATGAGACCGCCAAGTAACTTCTGCGATCTATCTAATTGATCAAACAGTATCTGCAAGGTGGTTAAGCCAGCACCTTGACGCAGCATTGAAAGTATGCCTGCTTTATCATCAGTTGCCGAACCAAGCAGCTCTTCATTAACACCAGAAATCTCTTGTATTTCCTTGCCTAATATCTCAGACAGTTGGATCATTGAAGGTGGTATTTGTGGCGGCATAATTTGTTCTACATCAGTCATTTGCGCATCTTGCTTTAACGCAAGGCCTCGTCCCTGACCTGAAAGGAATACATCTTTAGGGTTAACAAGCGAATCTATCTTGTACTTGAACCCTGAGTTGATCTGACTCTCAAGAATATCCAACTCGATAACTTTTCTTCTATTGTAAAGATACTGGGAGTCTCTTAGGCCACGTACCACTCCCTGTATCCTCCATGAGTAATCTGACATTTGGGGATTGTAATACCCAAAAACAGGTACAAATGGATACTTGTCCGTTCCCATAGGGTTAGGTCCGTCATACATTACCTTACCCTGAACAACTACCGCAACCCTTACAGTAGGTATCTCACACTCAGTAACAGTTACCTGCGGATAAAACCTTAGATATTCCTTTAACTTTTCTTTATCCGGGCTAGTCCACTCCATCGTTTCACCAGTAACAGTGTCGATGAGCATCTTCTGCTTGCGATAATCTCTATAATAATACTCGTCGTACATTAAGAGGTTCTTAGTACCAGCATTGAAGCTTTCAGGCATGTAGTTGAACTTGCCGTCACGATCGTCCTTAGACGGAAGGGCCATGATTTCATCATGATGATCAGGAAGAAGTGACATAACCTCTCTACGCGTCAAATATGAACGCTTCCAGATAGCATTACAATCAGATAGATCTTTCTTCCTGAAAAATGGGTCTATAAGAAATGTGTTATGTGCGCAGTTGTCTACTCTTATTGAACCCGATACAGGATCTGAGCGGTAGTCCACCCAGACCTGCAAGAGGTTCATTCCTGTGACCAGAGAACCATGATAAGCTTCAGATATTGTATCCAGAACACCTTCTTTCTGGTTAATCCACATGAGTATCTTTGAGAACTGATCGGAGGTCTGCGAGTCACCATTTTCTACCGGTGTAACTACCGTTGATTTTCTATTCTGACGCTGCCAACCTGAAATCATGTTGATTACGCGCCTTATTCTATTGAAGTTAAATTGTTTTCTTCTGTTTTGAGGAACTAGACCGTACATATCTGTCCACAAAGTCTGATCGCCCGCTTCAAACCTTGTGTCGATATCAGCCTCTTCCCAAAAAGATTGATTGATCGTTATGCTGTCTTTGTAGAAGGTAGACATTCGAGCCAGAAGAGAATTGTCATTTTCCTCATAGAACTGAGGACCTAATTCGGGAAAAAGCATCTTTCTACCCTCGTAATTAAAATGTTTCAGTTACCATCACGCTTTTAGCGCTAACACCTTTACTTAATAATACACGAGACAGCAATCCTTACTATTTACCGTCATCCCACTTAGTTTTCACATTCAATGTCTTACCAGGCTCAAAAAGGCCGCTCTTGCCGATTGCAGCATTAACGGGGGCTTTACCATCGTCAAACGCATCATCGTCTTCCTGGGCAAGCTCATAAGGCGCTACGCCATTAAACTTGTCCCATAAAATACTAATGTTTGATTTAACTATTGATACTACTTGAGTAGTTGCCTTGTGTAGAATCGAACGCTCAGTTGGTGTACTTACCGCAAATACAAGTCCTAAAACAAAAAGACCAAGTATAAACATAATAGAGCTTGCATTCACTTATTTGCTTTCTGGAGCATCGCCATCCGGGACAACTCCGCTGGACTTACTAACGTGAGCATGAGGAATATGGTGGATGCCTGCGTGGCCCGGTTTTAAATATTTAAACATACTGGCAGCGCAGTGACCTACAAATTTAGCGGCAGCTACTACAGGTGCATTCGCAGTTTCTAGAGTTTTTTTTACACATGAACTCATAACAACTGAGCTAACGACGCAGAATAAAACGATCGCTATCTTTCGCTTTTGCATAATTCATCCTATCTTCTACGGGTTCTAAAAATAGCCGGAATGGATGACTCTTCTCCGTAAATTGCTTCATGCCTCATCCGTTCTAACTCTTCTGACGACAAACCATCTCGCGTCTTGGGCAAAGATATACATAAATATCTCATGCAATCAGCAGCGTGACTATGTTTGTCATGCAAGGGAATATCTTTGTACACCTGCCTCTTAGAGTCATATTCTTGCCGATAGTTTTCAAGTGATCTTATAAGTTTGGCACACCGCTCTTCATCAATCCATATTTTACTCAAAGCCGAACGTACTGACTCGATCCCATCCATGATCGAAATGTTAGAGGCTACAGTAAAATTAACACCAAGATGCTTGGCTTTTTCTATCCGAGTCATGCCAGAACCAAACTCTTTAACCTTGATATCATGAGGAGCTATATGCATTCCATAAACGTAATCCTTGGATAACACATAGTTAACGTAATGTTCAAGACCTTCTTTATTCTTCTCATAATAATCTATGATTCGCACGATTTGGCCGATGACCTGAAAAAAGATAATAGCCGTAGAGTCCCTAACTCCTATGTCCCAAGCAGTATGAACTTTGAATCCTGATTCCCATGGAACAACGCCAATTTGATTGTTCAATCGCATGCGATCCACGTACTTACAGTAATAAGATCCTTCAACACCCGCATTAAACGAAACATAATATTCCTGCTGTACCAAGTCAGGACTCATTAAACCCTCGGCTATCTCCCTGTCTATCTCCTTTGGATCAATATGACGTGTTTCATTGAGACCCAATTTACACGTCCACCACTCAGGCGAATTAAGTGCAAGATTATAAATATCCCAAAAATGGTTACGACCACGGGGAGTAGATTGAAAGATAGCCCAGCCTTTATTCGCTGCCAATATGGGCGACATGAGCGCATATATGCGAGGGTTTTGTAACGCATATTCAGAAAATACCACCCCTTGAGGGTTGGTACCAACTATGCGATCTGGATTATCAGAGCCAATGATCTGGATGATCGATCCATTAGTTAACGTTATCTTCATCTCCTGAGAGTTCATACCGTCAACCAATTGCTTAGGCACGTAATCCAAAAAGCGCATACCTTGTATCGTGACAGACGACCAGAGGATCTTCTTACCTTGCGCGTAGGTAGGATACACGACGTAATAGACCCCTGGCCGAGCGATTGCCTCTCTAATAACTATGTTCCACGTACAGAGATCCTTCCCCGCACGACGACACATCACTATCACCATGCGACGAAACCTATCATCAAAGAAAGCTTTAAAGATAGGGCGCTGATAATCACGAGGCCTAAACTTACTTAGATGTATCTTTACTTCAATCGGTTGGTTCATGTCTTATAAGGTGTCTTTTACTTAGAATCAATTTTAATCCGCAGAACCAAGAGTTCTTTCTCTATACGTAAGATCCCTTCGAGAAACATATCTACTAACGCATCAAGCTCACCTACTTTTTTGGTTGTCTTCTTGCAAAAAGACTTGAACTCATCCTGGGAGTCCTGGACGGCATGCTTTAGCTTTGACGACACACTCTCACAAGCCCTTAATCCCTTCAACAACTCCTTATTTGTAAATTCTTTCTTCTCTTCAGCCATTTGTCATTCCTTTCATTTCCTTGGTGCCTTTCTCATATCTCGCTTACGCGGCCTGCCAACTTTTCTCTTAGGCCCTGTTGCTACCTTCTTTACCGATATCTTACTTAACTTATCCATCACAGTGGAGGTACAGTCCCTTAATTCATTAAGAGATGTATTCATTGCATCAACCCTATATAACTTATTGTCCATAAGGTCGATGCGGTCTTGGATGTTAGACATTGCATTGCGCATTTTCTGCTGCTTCATCTCTGAGACCTGTATCAGTTCGTCTCTCTCTTCTATCTGAGCCTTAAGCTCCCTATGTAAACGTTCTTGCCTGCGATTAAAGCTAAGCTTTCCAAAAAGACGTGATAACATCCAAATAAAAAGAGACATCATCGATATAACCGCGAATGCAGCTATTGCGTAGAAACCTATCCACTGTAACTTAACGTATGAATCAAATGCGTCTGCTCCTCTGTGACCTGCCGCTAAAAGAACATTTAAACGGTCCACCTTCTATCTCCTACTTGTAGTTTAGTTGTCCGAATTGTAATGGTGCCTAACTACATACGTCAAGGAAAAATATATAAAAACAAAAAACACACCGAACTTAATTGCGTTATTTGCACACTCAAAATACATTTCCATCTTTTTAAACGCTATATACTTTTCTGCAACCTCAGCACTCATATTTCCTATGTCAAAAACCTTTGCCGCACCCACTGCCAGTTCTTTTCCCAGTTCTTCCATCTTCTATCTCCTATCTATTGAATCTCCTGCTGATCAAACTCATCCTGAGTACCCTTAAACGCTTCCTTAAATGACCATACTAGATCTCTTGTTACCTGCCAGACCCTTAAGTTCTCTTTAGTAATAAAGTCGTCATACGAGATGATCTCGTCTGCCAGCGCCAAGAACTTGTCTACATCCTTGTCAGTTGGCTCACCTTTCCAGATCTTGTTGTATAGTCTCCATGCTCTATCTAGCTTCTTCTTGAGTAGCTTTTCAACTTCTTCTCTTGCGATATGGACCCCTATGTCCTCAGCCATATCTGCAAGCTTTTCTTCTGGTTCCCTTAAAAGTTCACGCCTTCTGTTTAGATAATCTGACTGTTTAGACTTAAATTCTTTGTATTTGTCCTGTAGTTTACTCACCGATGCTCCTCTAGATCTTTTATTCTTTCCTCAAAGATATCAGCGACTGTGTCTGCTACATCCTGAGGCACTTCTTCATACAGCTTTACTTTATGCAACTTGAGCACGTCATTGGTGTACGCTTTCTGGCCCATCTTCATTAGCTTGATTGTCAGGTAGTCTAGACGCGTCATAGTATGCCTAAAGCTTTTCTTATCATTCATCAGCCTTCTCCTTTAAACCAAATCTCTGTTTCTAGTCTTCTTGCCTCCTCATCGATGATCTCCATACCTAGGGACTTACGCTCTGTCTCTACCATGCTGATGTTTATACGGTGCAGCGAGTCTCGTAATTCTTCAAACTCTTGTTTATGTAGGCCGATAATGGCCTTTTTAATTGAGTTATTCTTACGCTCTATCTTGTCTAGTCTTTTACTTAGTTTCCAGAATGCGTATATGCCTATTTTGAACTGAACTACCAGAAAAAGAAGTAATATTGAGTCTACGTCCACTATCTCCCTTCATGGTCGAATGGCGGCTCGTTCGCCAGTATCTCCTTTTGTCGCCCTTCTTCTCTCTTTTCCTTCATAAGCTCCAGGTAGAAGTTGTCCAAAACTCCAGAGATACTGGCTAGGCTACATGCTATACGATCTAACGATTCTTCTACGCTCTCAAGTTTATTTTCTGTCTTCTTCTTGCTCATCATCTCCCTTAAAGTCTAGGGCCGTCTCTATATACTCAAGTAAATAAGAAAACTTATTCATCTGGAAGTCTTTTTCGTAGTTCAAACCATGAAGACATTCAACATCCGTCCTTCTTCCGAAGACTACCCTTAAGCAAAGGCCTGAGTCGCACACATTCTTCAAGTATCTAGCTATCCCATCCCTACCAAAAGTCTCTAACAATATCTTAAAGGCTAAGGTTGCTGTCAGTTCGTCTTCTTCAAAGGTTGTTATTCTGCATTCTATGGCAGATCCTTGTGTTGCAAGACGTAATGTATTCGTTATAGGTTTTCTTTTACCTTGCGCCATAATTGCCTCTATCCTGGCAATCTTCTTCATCTCTTTAGCTTCTTCTCCGAATCCTTCAGTCATATCTGTCATCTCTACTCCGGAAGGTTATTAGTTGGCTTATCGTCCTTGCTAAAGTCTTCTACTACGATTGCGTACTTTACATCAGGATCATGTTTGGCTTGTGTTTTAGCTCGTAGTTCGGCACGCCATATTTCTAGCTTCTTCCATGAGTCGTCGTACTTAGGCATTTGGGACATAATGGGTGCAGCATTGTATTTGTTAAGTATGGCCCCAATTTCTCGTCGATTACCTATTAGCTCTTTAGCGCATTGCACAGCGGTCTTAAGTACGGGATGCTTATTAATCAAAAAATAGAATGTTGAGCTTGCAATACCTCTAGAAAGGTAGAACTGAGACAATTTGAGGCTTTTTTCGTTTTCGCTGGCCCATTTGACTAATTCTTTAGCAAGTTCTTCGGCTATACGTGGGGACATAATCTCTTTACGTAAAGTATAGAAATTGATGTAAAATTTTTCCTTCCAATTTCCTTCGGCGGCCAAATATGGCGTGTTATTGTTAAAAGATTGACTCATTGTATCTCCTTTGTTATTGGGAGCACTGCATAGCTTTAGTTATAACGTTATGTTTGCATCGCTTGAAGAGTTTTCTTGTAACTTCTTCTCCGAAGAGCTTACACATATCCTTAAAATGGTTGGATTGTTGGGTGGTTTCGTAACCAGACAATTCTTTTTCTAGGTTATAATTATCTGCTTTTTTGTTCCAAATTGTTGGGATACGCGGATTACATTTTGTGGAGCCTGACATGTTGTCCTTTGGTATTGATATTTTTCGTGAGTTTAGAGGTTCTTCGTTGTCTGTGAACTGGTAATGTCCATCGCATTTGTTAAAGAGATAATAGTTTACAGAAAGACCTCGGTCATTGGTTTCTTTGTGTGCAAGTTTGCATAGGTAGTTGAAAGGCTCCCTGATTCTATTTCCCCTTTTAAGGGTTTTAATTAGATTATCGTGAGCTCTGCGCAGAGCAGAGTCTGGATAGATGGAAAGAGATGCTTTACCAAACTTTGTCAGGTCTAGGGTATTAGAAACTTCTTCTACGGCTTTCACTATGCTACTTATTTCTTCTTTCGTCATCACGGTCCCTCCGTACTTACGGAATTCTGGTGGGACGTAACGTGAAGATTTGGCCCACTTTGTTAAAATTCCGTCTTTTTCTTGTGAGGCGTTCTTACGATTGTATGTCAATTGCGTTTTGTTACTTGATATGATCTTATTATTTAACTTACTACTAAAAACTTTACAAGTTTGTGTGACCATAAGCATAACACTCACCAGAAGGGCCGGTAGGAGTTTTCCGAGCTTTCGCTTCATTCTCTTCATTTTGAAAAGAGAGGCTAATCTATAAATACTAGTTTTTTTATGCCTGTAATTATTGAATACGAGTCCATCTTCCTCCAGACACTTCAATTGTCTGTTAGCCACTTCTCTAGAGCAGCCAGCCATTTTGCCAAGAGCCGTCTGGCCTATATAGACAAATTTGTGTTTACTAGAAAGCAAAATCAGGGAGTTTAAGATTTTACGACGAGATGGTGGCCACGACTTGACTTCATTAAGCAAATTATGCCTGCACTTAAATACAGGTCTAGGCCTATGCCACCAAAATTTCTTATATTTTCTTTCCCTTGAGTACAGATCACCTACCCCAAACCTCCCAGTTTCAGTTTTCCAATCGCAAATTGTATTTCTTGCTGATTCACAGGGACTTTTGGTGGTTTCTTCTTGACTTTGTCGGGAGATGAGGTTAGATTGAGTTCGTTGCTTTTTCATGGTACAGAAAGCACAACAAATTTCCCGGAGAGTGTCAACCATTCTTCGGGATTTCTGTTTGGGGGCGTCAGTTTTTTAAACCGATTGTGTTAATTTATTTATATAATTCATTGCACTAGGCGATTAAAAAAACACCTGCTGGCGTCCCTTTTTTTACACACTCGCACCACTATGCTACAATTCTACTTAGGCTAGAAAGGCATAAATGAATAATAAATCTGTGTCGGTTAGGATATCTTCTGATACGTATGAAGAACTTAAGATACTATGCATGTTAAACGATAAGAACATTAAAGAAATGCTTACTGAATGCGTAAAGCAGTACCAAGAATGTTGTGAAAACTCCATGGAAATGAAAAATCTAAAGCACCAAATCTACAGACTAAAGTATGATTCGCACGAGAAGGACAAATAATGGAAGAAGAAAAGACACCTTGTTTCACTGAAGAACGTCTAAAGGAAATAACGATCCTCCAAAAATACGCTAGAGTGATCGCTAAAAAAGAGTTCTTCTACAACTTAATGTCTCCTCAAGTCAATGATCTTGCTAAATCTATGACCGAATTCAAGAAAACCTTTAAAGATATGAAAACAGATAAGGCCGCTGGTGGCCGGTACAAATACCAAAGCTTGCCGGCCCTTCTTAATGCTATATCGCCAGCGTTGGCTAAGCAGAGCCTGTCGTGTATGCAGCCTGTACACACCATAGCCGACAAAACTTATGTAATAACACTGATACTGCATTCCAGCGGCCAGTATGTTCGATCAGTTACAGCCATCCCAGAAAAATACACCATGGCCGGTAAAGTAGTGAACACTAACGAGAACCTACAAGCCATGGGAGGCGCTCTAACTTACACCAAGAGACACGCTCTTAAGTCAATGCTAGGAATAGACGCAGATGAAGATACCGATGGTAACAGCCCTTATACAGCAAGGAACAATGGATATGGACAACACTAAAAACAAGTCAATAATGGAAGTTCTGTTAGTAGAGAAAGTGTTTAGTGAAATAAACAAAGAATATGCAAGCTGGAAAAAAAACAAGAAAAACACTGAGAAGCCAAAAATTGTAACTGCTTACGTTAAAACAATGGGTGACACGATAAGTAAAACAATAAGTGAAATAAACGAACTCACGTCAAAGAAAGCATCCGAAGAATTAGCAAAAGAAGTGCGTGACAAGATGATATTATGTAAATTTTCTTGCGAACAAGTTCTTAAATTCAGCTATATAGCAGAAACATGCGACGGCATAATGGGACTCGACGAAATAAGGACCACAAGAGATCAGCTGGACGAAGTACTTAAAGATGAAGATACCGAATTCTACACAGACCCTGCAAAATTCATGAGTAATAACCAAGAAACAATCTTAAAGTTGCAACTTGAAAAGGACTTCAAGGAAAGGATGTCTGAATATGATTCAAAAGAAGAATTTTATGAGGACAACCTTGAAGAAATGAGAGGCTTTTTAAATAGCATCCTAAAAGTAAGAAATGACCATGACCAGTGGGTGAAGGTTGGGAAAAAAGGAAAGCTACCGGCAAATGTATCAAGGTTTCTACTTGAAGGAATAAAACAGATAAGAAAAATCTTTAGCGACGGGGACCACTTTATAAATCTTCTAGAAATGAAAGATGCAGCCATGCGCTTAGATGAAATGTTTAGATTCAAAGAAGGACTGACGTATATGATGACATCAAAGGAAGCTCAACACAGTCTATCAATGATGGAACAGGCTTTGTCTGAGTGGAAAAAAATAATAAAAAAAGAAACTGGAGAAGAAGTTACAAATATAGTTGATAATGCAAAAAGAAGAATTGAAAAACTAGAAAAAAATAAGAAGAAACCTCAAGTCAATGCTAGGAATAGATGCCGATGAAGACACCGATGCCCTTATACAACAAGGAACAATGGTTATGGAAACTAAATGATGGAAATTAACATAATTTTAACAACAGTTTTGTCTGTTGTTAACTTACTCATCTTTAAGATGGCAATAAAAACACTTAGCATAGCAGGCGAAAATGATCAAAGAATTTGGCGTAAAAGCATACTAGACAACATGAGAGAACTTAAGGAGATAAAGGAACTTCTGTTTGTGATAGCAGGCGATAAAATAGAAAGTTCTCAGTGGGGCGCCTGGAACTATAAAGAAATTCCCAAAGGAGATTGGGGTTCAATTTCTCCTGGAGACCCATACTGGAGATATCAGGATTGCCACTCTGATACTAAGTCAAAATCATACTATCAGATTAATATTGACATGCTTAAAGAAGAAATTAAAAGGGAAAAGGATGAAGAAGAGTATGTAAAGTCACTACGAAAGAAGATAGATACCAATGGTAACAGCTCTTATGCGGCAAGGAACAATGGATATGGACAACACTGAAAACAATGATCTATATGGTTTGCCTATAGAGCTTCTTATAAAGAATAAGATCGTTTCTTTGTCTAAAGAAGCAAGCGAGAAACATGGAAACGATCAGTATAGAGGTAAGTGCCCTTGGTGCGCTAAAATGGAACTTATCCCGTGCAATCACAGACAGATATCCTGCGAGAACAATAATTGTGGGTTTTTTGCTCGTAACATTGAAGAATTTGAAAAGCAACGAAATAAAAAGAGAGAAAATATATACCAGTGGGCCAAAGAAAATGGAATAGAAACCTGTCCATCTTGTGGAAACGGCCGCGTAGGCTTTACGATTAAGAGCGAATACTACTCTTGCTCCAACTACAAGTCCGATGAATATGATGCCCAGAGCTATTGCGATGTTAAAGGCAAAACGCTAGATGAGTTTAAGAGAGACGTAGCGCGAGGATTCATATTGGAAGAAATAACTGAGTCAGAAATGGAAGACATTATTGACTTATTCGAGCGTCAGTTAAAGGGAGAGGACAAAAAGAACGTCCTAAGTAGCCTTAATGCTGCTATGAAAATACTAAAGAAATATAGAAGGGCTAAATGCCACCAAAAAGATTAGTCCTTAAAGTCTCAGACGAGGCCGTCAAGACCATCAATTTCATGAAAGTAATCACCAAGAAGACAACATCAGAAATAATCGAAATGGCGCTAGAATCTCTTTCTAAAAAAAAACTCACAAGAGAAGAATGGACAAATCTGAGAGAATGGTTCGATAAAAAGTACAAGGTATAAACATGGACTCAGAAAACGACATAGTCGCAAGGATTGCGAACAGAATTAGACAGAAACACCTCGACAACGCAGATGAAACATACAACATGAAAACTAATGCAATCATCAGAAGACTCATAGATATATTCGAAGAAGACAGCAAGGAATGGACAGATCTTATGGATGAATTTGGGCTCATCTCAAGCACACACCTTGCATCTACAATAAGATTAACGAGAGAGCTAGATATCAACCTGTTCGAACAGGCACTCGAAGTCGGTGACGAAGAGGCCGTAGCCTATGAAAATAGCTTAGAATAAAGGAATAAATATGATCTTTTACGTACTTTTCTTACTACTAACAATCACTCCAGTTAACGCCATGGAAAATAGAAAGCAATCAGTAGCAGACAAGGTACCACATCCAATAGACGATCTTCGATATGATCCAACAAAGGTATTAGACGACATCTTCGCTGACCTAGACAAAGGATTTGATGAAGTACGCAGCATTATTTACCAACCAAATAAAGGCTATACAGACGAGGATGACGAATAATGGAAGTACAAAAAGAAGAGAGCTTCAGCGACCAATTAGTACATTTTGAGGAGCTTGAAAAGTATCTAGAGAAAAGAATTACCAATAGGTTAAAACAATGTCGTCCTGAGCTTTACGAGTCAGAAAAGACCGACCAGATATGCACCGCACTTTCTAAGGCTCAGGGCGAATTCCCTGAAATAAATACCAATAGGGCTAATAACTTCTTATTCAACCAATACTCAGACCTTGATATAATAATGCGCTCCATCAGGCCAGCACTGTCCCTTAATGGCCTATCAATAACTCAACAAACTAAACTCGATAGTGAAAAGACAGTGCTGGTCACTAGATTAAGACACAAATCTTCTCAGTTCATCGAAACAAGATCCAGAATCATCCCCTCAAGAAACGATATTCAAACATATTCCTCTGCTGTCAAAGCCATGAAACGTCACGATATCATGGGCCTGCTTAATATAACCATAGTAGACGACATGGACGACGACGATGGCGAGAGAGACATGGAGCATGTCAGGAAAGAAACTAACGAGGGAACTGGACTTAACGTTCGATACAGGGCAAAACAGGAGTCATTCGAGACGATCTCGCAGGACCAAGAGAACGAACTTAGATATGTCATAGGTGATAACGCTGATATCGCTGAAAAGATACTCGAAACTCTCAAAATACAGACGTTTGCAGACATGCCTAGATCAAAATATGAAGGCGTTAGACGACAAGCTCAAAATGTAGTAAACAGTAGAGACGGTAAAAAGAAACTTTAAACAATAGTTAGGGACAAACTATGAACAAAGTACTGAGAAACTTTCTATTTGTACTATTCTTGACAGTTGTACCAGTTAATGCAAAAAAATGCTTGCTGTGTGACAATGGAAATGGATTAACAGAGAAGCATTTCGAACTGTATTCAGGTATAACAAATGAAACAAATAAAATACTTGAAACACCACACTTTTATGTTTCAATAGATAACTACCTGATAGGCGCATCACATCTGCTTATTGTGCCAAAAAAACACGCACTATCATTCTCATCACTCAACATATCAGTTGAACACGAACTAGATGCCATAATTAAAACATTATGCACCTACTCTAATACAAACAAATACACTCTCTGGGAGCATGGAAGTAATGGATTAGATGCTCAGCGCAATGCAGCTTCAATAACTCACGCACACCTACATTTCGTCCCAAATCTAGCAATAACACACGACGAAATCTTAAAGTTATATACTGATCAAGACGTTTCAGAAGAATTCTGTACCAAAAGAAATGACGAAAGCTTCTTAAGACATCTCAAATCACTTAAAACGAATAAGCCATATAGAGTATATTACTCCAGCAGCAGCAACTCATCATTGTGCATACCAGATGATACTGACTTCATACAAAGTGGGACACAAAAATACACGAATGTCTCATGTATAATACGAAAAGTATTTGGAAAAATACTCCAACAAACAAATAAACCATTTTGGAACAGAAAAGATCCTGACGCGATAATCAAAGGCACAAAACAAAGAAATAAAATGACTCTGGAAACACTTGAGATATTCAAATACAGAGCTGATATCGATAAAACATTTAAACTTTATAATAACATTCTCCTTTTAAAACGAGTCGCCCCGAGAAGCGCAAGACCCAGGGCGACACCTCAAAAGGAGAGGAGAAGAAGATTTATTATCTACTTATAACATTGGGTCCATATAAAAAATTAGTACCTGTAATAGACGTACTCTTTTTAAACAAATTTCCATTTTCTAAAGCTGGAAGCGAATCCCATAAAATTCCATTATAAGAAAAAAGCGTTTCAGTTGAGCCACCACCAACTATAAATATAGATTCTTCGGCATCCCAGGAACAGGAAGTAAATCCAGCTACTACCAATGTAATATCCTGTATTCGCTGAGTCCATGTTATACCGTCTGGAGATGTCGCTATTCTACCTTCTGTACCAACAGCACAAAACAATCCCAACGTAGGAGAATAAGCCACACCACCAATATCTATTGGTGTTCCCGATATTAAAGTATCAAATCCACTAGACGATGGCGCAACAGCAGTCCATGCTCCTGTAGGATCTGTCGCCTGATATCCTATATACCCACTATCACCAACAACAACCCATGTTGAATTACCATACGCACTATCATTTAAAGGCTGCGTAATACCTGTATTGTTAAATGTCCATGCAGTACTGGTTGGGTCGGTATCGTAATAAATACCATTATTCGCACCATCATAAGCAGTAATTACCCAATAAGTATTTCCAAAATTCACGGAGCTATAAGTAATTCCTGCGCCACCTGCGATTTTGTATGTTGTATATGCTCCAGTTGGAGTTGCTGAATGCATCATCGCATAGTTGAGAGGACCACCACCTATGACACCAGATATTGCAACTGTAGGACCTCCACTAGCACAATGTATATCTACTAAATCAGGAGTGCCTCCAAGCGCTGTTCCTCGTAATGTCCAACTAGAGGCTAATCCAGTAGTCGATGACCAGACAGTCTTTGTTGCACCGCCGGTGCAAACAACAAAGGTGCTAGATGTCGAAGATATATTTGATACTGTTCCGGTAGTACCGGTAAAAACCGTCCTATTATATAAATATGGACTCGCTAGTCCAGCAAGAGACTCAATATTTAAAGTATTAGCGCCTTCGGTTACCTGTATAGTACCGCTGGTAGATGTCAAATTAGCCCATACAGCAGGCGCTCCAGTTGCTGCTATAGGAACCTGACCATCTGTACCCTCAGAATTAGATATATTTCCAGCTCCGTCTGATTCCAAAAACCCAGCCGTAATATTAGTAACCTGCAAATCAGCCGACGTCATCTGACCAGTTATAGTAACTGCATTATCTAAGTTAACCGTTACTGTCATACCAGCACCGGCTGTATTTATATTAGAACCACCAAGTATGTTGATCTGACTGCCAACGGAATTAGCCGTACCTGCGTCTGTTATGAAGTCTGTAGTACCACCACCACCAGTTCTTGTTATGTCTAGAGTATTAGGGCCGCCAGTTATAGTAATGGTTCCATCAGAAGATGTTACTGTTCCCCACGCTGGATCTATGCCAGTACCAGCTATAATTAACTGACCGTCTATAGCCGCCGTCATGCCAATAGTAAGAACATCGGCAGCTCCAGAAGTAGCCAGAACGCCGCTACCTATAATGTCTATCTCGCCATCAGCTTCTACTGCAGTACCCGTATCAGCGTTTATAGTTAGTGCATCGTTGCTAAGCTTAGTCCAAGTAGCAGACCCTCCACTAAGATCTGTAAGCATCCATACTTCATCAGTTTCCGTTTTCAACCAAAGAGTACCGATAACGTCAGTCTGCTCACTAGTTGGTTCTAAAGTTCTACTCTCTATTAACTGAGGAGGCGTAGTAGCCTCAACACCCATGTACGACAACGGATGTATCCCTGTAACTCTTCTAGATCTTGCCATCACATCTCCTTTTAAGTTTGTTAGCTAAAGCTGGTCTTGCCCGTGCTACTGCTTCCTACAACAACTAAAAATCCATCACCATATTTTAGATCCCACATATCGGTGAAACCACCATCGTCAGAAATCCAATTAATTCCATCTTCTGAACTAATTATTTCTGATGCATTAGTAACCGCCACAAACACACCCTTTGTTGCATCCCACTGAACAGTAGTAATAATACTACCCGCAGCAACACGACTAGTTCTTTGTGTCCATGTTCCGGTAGGATCAGAAGCTGTAGCTATTTTCCCAGAACTTCCAACTGCACACCAAAGCGATAATGATGAAGAATATGTTACATATCTAATAAATGTTGTTCCAAAAGAAGATGTCCTAGCCGTCCACGTAGATGTTGGATCTGTAGCAGTTGCAAGAATTCCATTGTCACCAACAGCAACATAAAGAGATGAACCATCATAACAAGCCGAACGAATCTGATAAGAACTAAACACTGTCCCTGCACTGCTATTAACGGTCCACGTACCAGTTGGATCTGTAGTTGTTGTCATAACGCCACTGAATCCCATAGCTATCCACGTAGTACCATCACTATAAATGCCAGCTATGTTCGTTGAACCAAAACCAGATGTCCTAGATGTCCATGTTCCTGTTGGGTCCGTTGCGCTAAGCATGTATGCAGAGTCTCCAACTGCAACCCAGTATGAACCATCCCCATCAACGTCACGCATAACGTTCTTTCCACTCTCCTGGTTAGTCCATGTTTGAGCATCTGTAGATGTTGATATGTCTGAAGAACCAGCTCCGTCAGCACTAACTGCTACCCACGTTGTACCGTCATATCCAACTCCCCTCAGTGTAGTTCCACAGTTCATAGTTCTAGAGGTCCAATCATAGTGAAACTGTTTACTGTCTGGTTCAGGAGCACTTGCTAACTTTGCAGATGCTGCCGAACACATCCAATAGCCATCAGCACCATACGAAATACCAAGTGCATTCGTACTAGAAAAAGGATCTGTATTTTGTGTCCACGCTGTATCTGCAGCCAAAGATGTAGCTATTATTCCAGTGAGCCCAGTTGTCCCAACTCTTCCCATGCCATTCTGATTTACTCTTCTAAAGTCATCACTAGCACCGAATCCAGTCCCTGTAGTTAATGCCCACCCAGTGGTAGCATCGGCAGTCGTTGCTATTTCACCGTCATATGCAGTGGCAACCCACAAATCTGAGTCAGAATCATAAGTTACGTCTCTAACGTTAATACTAGAAAATGGAGATGTTCTCTGTGTCCATGTACTTGTAGGATCTGAAGCAGTGGCTATCTTTCCAGAATCACCTACCGCACACCATATACTGTCTCCGTAATAAACACCATAGATATTGTCTGCAGTAAAGGATGATGTCCTAGATGTCCATGTTCCTGTAGGATCAGTTGCTGTCGCCATCTCGGCTCCAGAACCAACTGCAGTCCAAGTTGTGCCATCATGATATACAGAGGCTATAAAGTCTCCCCCTCCTGAAGAGAAAGGGGTGGTCTCTTGGGTCCATGTACCAGTAGGATCAGTAGCCGTTCCTATCTTTCCAGAAAAACCTACAGCTACCCATAAGCCATCTGATCCATAGTGAACGTCAAGTATAAGAGTAGTGCCAAAGCCAGGAGTAGAAGCTGCAGTCCATGTTCCAGTTGGATTAATAGCCCAGTAGATCTTTCCATTACCACCAACTGTCACCCAGTATTTAGAACCATCGTACGCTACATTACTTATTTCATCAGCCGTAAACCCAGACGTACGTGACGTCCATGTTAATCCAACGACCAACGACCTTCTTCTTGAAGAAAGAATTCCTGGCTGAGATACTATCATGCCAAATCCCCTCCGACCAACCAAACATTTGTATCGATTTTTGTACACGAGACAATTGCATACTGCCCAGCCGTATCTAACAACGCTCCACGAGAACTCAAAGTCACTCCGCCCTCTGGGGCCAAAGTTACCGTACCAGCTCCATTTTGCGATATTAGAACATTTGTTCCTATATCCAATGTAACATCAGCATTAACTGGAATTGTAACTGTAATAGCTGCAGCATTTGTACACGTTACTATGCTTCCAGCGTCCCCGGGAACTAGTTCGTAAGTGGTCCCGGTCTGATTATTTACAGGGATCGTTCCTACTGCTGAAATATCTATTGCTCCAGCACCAACAGTAAACTCTATTGAATTGTCAGCAGAAGCCATAGTAGCAAACACAGGATCGGCACCAGTACTTCCAACAAGAAGCTGGCCATTAGTTCCAACGGCCAGTGGTGTCACTGCTGCGGTACCTGATCCAACTAAAACTCCATGATCTGTCAGAGTTGAAGCACCAGTTCCCCCATCTGTTACAGCAACATCTGTGCCAGTTGCATAATAAATAATGTTGCTGTTCATCGTTACAGTATCAATAAGATCACAAGTAGCAGGATCTCCAACTGTAAATCTTATAAAGTCAACATAATCAGCTAGACCAGTATCATACGCAGATAAATCGTATGTATCACCAAGATTACTATCAGAGGTTATTTCTCCAGTATCTGACATGACCAGAGCATCGGTTACATTTGCAGTAGTGGTTTGCATAGAACTAGTAACTATTCCTCCCGTTCCCTTAGGAGTAATATTAATATCGATGTTCGCATCAGTACCATCGGCTGCAAGAGTATTTCCGGTAAGCGTTACGGCTGCTGCAGCTACATTAGTATCAAATGTCGTTGCATTTATTATTGAACTACCCGTAAGAGAACCGTCTGCCTCAGAACTAATACTTGTATATGTTCCTGTAGCGCTTGCACCATCTGCTGCCGTAATATCATCAAATTTTGATGTTAACGTAGCACCTGCAGCAATAATAAATGAGTATGACGTTCCACCAACATCAAGTATGTCTATCTTGTTAGAAGTAGAATCTAACGTAGCTGTACCTGTTAACTCTATTGCACAACCAGTATTTGCTGCACCAATTGTAATTTGAAATTCATTATTCTTAATCGTACTTAATGTTGCTGCATCATAAAGTATTCCACACGTATCTGTTCCAGTTGTATCTGTTACAAATATAGTAGAATCAAAAATATCAACAGTTCCTGTAGAAGCAGACTCAATGAAATTAGATCCTAAAGATGCTGCCGATGATTCAACTATTCCAGTAACCCTATTTAATATAAGAGCACTACCTGTTCCAATTGTAATAGCAGATTTAAAGATAGGAGCAGCGGCAACGTTATTTGTATATGCAATTGCTGTATCAGTTAAAGTAATAGCACCAGCACCAGTAATTCTTACAGCAGCAGGAGAAAGAGCTGCTGCAACTGATGCATTTGTCATTTCAATAATACAGTCTTCTACACTAATGCTTCCGGTTGATCCAGAAATCGTGTCTGATGCACCTGTTGCCCCAGTTACACTTACAGTCATGCGTTCTAAGACACATCCAGTAAGTGTACTAAAGTCTACGTTGTCACCATTAGTAATTGTAACTACCTGACTTGACGTATTACCAACCCCTGTAACAGACTGATTATTTGCGGTATATGAAATGGTATCACCGGTATAGGTTCCAGGATAGACAAGAAACAAAGTGTTAGCAGTTACATTGTCATCTAAAGCAGCCTGAATAGTTGTATAATCTCCACCAGACGGCGAGATAGTATGAGTGTTTTGTGCCCCAGTTCCTCCAACAACTTCTAAATTTAACGTTCCAGCTCCCTCAGTAATGGCTATAGAGCCACCTGAAGATGTTATATTTGCAAACACTGGATCAGCACCTGTACTACCAACTACAACCTGCCCATTAGTACCAACTGCAAGTGCTGTAATGGCCGCAGTGGTACCAGAACCGACAAGAATGCCATGGTCAGTTTGAGTTCCTAGCTTTGCCTTCAAAGATGTAGGAACTATTGCTCTTACCGCATCGGTTCCATCTATAGCTTCAGCGTCAGTTGCTAGTTCGACTACGCCATCTTGACCTTCAGTAGCATCTGTTCCTTCTATCACTAAAGTTCCAGCACCTGGTGTAATTGTAAGCGATCCGTCCGTAGAAGTTATACTTCCTACCGCTGGGTCAGCGCCTGCAGAACCTATTATCAATTCTCCGTTACCAGCAACAGCAAGAGAGATGATTGGCGTACCAGTTCCTTGTCCAATCAATACTGCGTGATCCGTTGTCGTCTTACCCCACTCATCTATAGTTTCTAATGCAACCTGAACAGTTGTATCTGTTGCAGATAAAATCCCGTCAAAATTAGTTACATCGGTAATTATTAGTGCGGCATCATTGGAGCCAGCTCCAGCAGAAGTACTTTCCCTTACTGTAGATTTCTCAATAATTACATCGACTATAGTACTTATAGATTGCTGATAGATTATAAAGCCAAGTTGGGCGAACTCTAACTTTGCTAATTCTGCTGTCGCAACTTGAGTTGAATTACCGGCGACCACCAGCTGAGCTGAAGCCAAGTTGTTATACTCTGCATCATCTAATACAGCCCAGTACGTTGGAGTAGCAGCATTTAGATTGTCTTTTGAAACATAAAGTGTATAAATAACAAACTTATTTCCAGATGGAGCCGTTGGTGTGCCTGCGGAGTTCCAAAACCCATTAAATGTATCTGAAGATTGATAAGTAGCCCACTTACCCGCACCATTTGTATACATCTGCTTCCAGGTTTCAGCAACGCCACCACTATCAGGAATATCTGTGTACAATCCATGATCAGATAGTTCATCAGCTCCAACAATCTCTATTTTCTGGGTTCCATTAAGAGTTATGTTCGCACCCTGATTGTGATTCTCGATAACAGTGCCAATGGTTTCATGTAAATAATAAGAAATAGATGCCTGAAAATCATACGGATGATTCTCTTTAACTGTGTATTGTATATTTGTTCCAGTCGAATCACGAAGACATTCAAAAAGAACAATATAATCTTCAAATGTCGCCTGAGTGAAAGCAGTAGTCTTTCCTATTGTTCCAGTGTCATCAATGTATATTACATATGTATTTCCAGCTGTCAGGCCACTTACTGTCTGAGCTCCGGCCCAAGTAACAGGAACACTCTTTATGTAACCAGTACCACCCCTTAATACTTCAAAGTCACCAAGAACAGTATCATCGAAATAAGCTCCTGCTCCTGTCCATGTTGCAAAACCAGTAGGTGTAAGTAGCGATCCTGATGCATATACTTCGCCAGATGCATCACCTACTAACACTCCATCAGTTAATGATTGGAATGTTACTTTATCAACTGCCTCCAGATCATTTCCAGCAAAAACGTTGCCAACAGTTGCACTTAAATTTCCGTTTCCAGCTGTAATATCTCCTAGAGTAGATGTGATTCCAGTTCCAGCCGTTATTGTTGTTCCTGCATCAAGAAATCCAGCAAGAGTTACATCGTCATCAAGTATCACTGTTACTGTGTTTCCAGCACCAGTAGTATTGATATTGGTACCACCTAATATATTAGTATCACCGGCTACAGGTACCGCAGTTCCAGCATCAGTTGGAAAAGAATCAGAGAATGCGCCTGCATGCGAAACGGTTAGGGTACCTGGGGTGCCTGTTACAGTTATTCCAGCTCCACCAAGGATATCAATATTGCCAGCTACGGGCGATATCGCTCCTCCTACATCTCCAGTTAAAGTTGCGATAACTCCAGTTGGATAAAATTGCCCAGCTTGGCTCATATTTATCTCCTTTTAAGAACTTAATTCTAAAACTTCAGGGCAAGTCGGCATAACTATTTCTTCCGGAGTTTGCTTGTCTGTAACATCTCTTAATTTTTGACGATAAATAATAACTTGTTCCTTATCATCCTCACTAATTGGATAATCAGAAATCATATATTTATCTGTTCTGCAAAGTTCTAAATTTCTTATACCGCGTATGAATTTACTTTTGCTTTGTACTGTTACAATCCATTGTTCAGATAAAGAATCCCACACATATTCTTGAGCAGGTTTTTTTGGGATGAGGGTACATGTTTTCTCATTATAAATATTGTCTCCCTCATATCCCTCTACATATGTTCCATCATCAAGAAAATAATACAGATTTTTAATACTCATACTTCCACCTCTACAATCGTAAACGTTGTTGATGAAACTCCACCGTATTGACGCGTAGTAGCTCCATTAATATATAATGTTTCAGTTACTGCTAATACACCGCATCTAATTTTAAATGTAGTTGCTTCCGTAGTTCCGGCTATCATTGAATAAGTTAAAGTATTTGTCGATCTGGATGCCGCTGAAATCACAACTGATGCAATCAAAAAACCTGCCGCTAATGCATTTGCAGTTGCGTCTTGAAATAACGCAACTGATGGAATACACGTCCCTCCTCCCTCTACAGAAGCCGTGATACAGTTAAAAGTTAGAAATAATCTATTTGTTGCTTTAGTT
>Ga0209345_10000791_pt1 | contig 40510 bp, 39 predicted proteins | sample Cruoilmetagenom7_FD_187294 | JGI IMG/M metagenome (GOLD analysis project Ga0209345, IMG submission 187294) | Oil polluted marine microbial communities from Coal Oil Point, Santa Barbara, California, USA - Sample 7 (SPAdes) (version 2) | ecosystem: Environmental > Aquatic > Marine > Oil seeps ...
AGAAAAAAAACTAACCACAATGAAAATTTACCAGAAGCTAGTACAGTGTCTGCATTTCTTATTAATTGCATAGCTTTAATAAAGCGAGTAAAATAAGATATCCATATTATTTTTCTTCGTTTTACACGTTTTACTTCAAATTTTAAATCACCATCAAATTTTGCTTCAGGCACTCCATTCTCTGAGCGTAGGTTAGTTAGCACCGTAATATTCATTCCCTCTTTTTGCAGAGAATCTGCTAAATTAAGGGCATGATTTCCTATTCCTCCAGGTTGTGGGGGGAATTCAGAAGTAATTAAAAGTAATTTATTTGAGTTCACCGATTAAAGGGCCTTGGGTTAATTTTCTTGATGCTCTTCTCCAAGATATATTTACCTGAATAAGTATAAAAGGAGTTAATAATACTGATATTAATATACCCAAAAGTAACATATTTTTGTTCTTTTTATAACGATATGGCATTATTGATGGCGGTATCGTTTTTAAAAGAGATAATCGGGTTCTATGATTACCAAAATATTTTCTATATAGATAAATCACACTTGGTATAGGTCTCGGGTCAAAAAGTTTCTTTGGTCTAAAACCGTCCCAACTTCCCATTTGTCGTAAGCCTCCAGAACCTACTTTAAGATGTAGTCTTTTCGCATAAGGATTCGATATATTTAAAAATCCTTCTAAATGAGCTCTCAATCCGAACTCTCCATCTCCCATTCGTTGTTTTTCAAATTGACGATCAAACAATCCAATTTTTTGAAAGACCTCTTTTTTAATCAAAACATTTCCTGTATCGATTTGATCTGAAACTCTGAAAAAAGAATAATTATCAGGAACCTTTGCTCCTACGGTAGAAATTGAAATTCCTGAAGATATTTCAGCATTAAAAAAGTCTAAACATTTTATATGATTGCTAATCCAATCAGCATCTATTCTACTATCATCATCAAACAACAATAACAAATCGCCTTTTGATTTTTGAATAGCAGTGTTTCGAGCTAACCAGAGTGCTTTTTCTTCTTGATGAATCAATTGTATATTTAACTTATATTCATCGTAAAATTCTTTTTGAAAAGGTTCAGACTGATCTATAATAATAACTTCAAAATTTTTATAGTCTTGCTTTTCGAGATCTAATAGTACATCTTTTAAATAAGGATAGCGATTTAATGTTGGAATTACAACAGTCACTACTGGTTGTTCTTCTAATATTGAAGAGTTAAAACTATTCCATCCATGATAATCAATCGGTGATTTAAGGAAATTACTTCTTTTTGTTTTTCCATTTGCTTTCCAAGCAGCTAATTCTTTGAAAGGATTTTTAAAACTCAATATTCTAATTAATAGAATATAAGTAGCCCAAAGCGGATTAAAATATTTTTTTATAAATCTATATTCATCTTTTATAGGTAATTTTTTAAAGTCTGAAAATTTTTCTCCTGCACCAATATAACCTTTCTGAATCGCTTGCCAAGACATATCATATATTTGAGCTTCAAGACTTATATAATCTTTATCTAATGTAATTTGACTTCGAATTTCATTTGGTAATTTATCTGGAATTGGAAATACACTAAAATGATCCTTTTTGATTAAAGCAAAATAATTAGTTGGTTGTAGGTATTTTAAAAATTCAAAAATCATATTACCAATTATTATTGTTTTCATAACCCAGTTTTATTAACTCAGGGCCAGCAATTAGTCTGAATATTATTTTTTTTTGTAAACTCCATTTTTTCCATTTATTAGTGAAAATAAATTTAGACTTATCAAAATCTGGCTTCCAATTGGGTTTGACTATTCCATCAGCTTGAATTCCGAAGGAACTTCCCATGACAGGTGCTTCTAAACATTTGTTAACAATACTTTCTGTGACTTCTAGACCATAATAATTTAACAAATCAATTATATTATTTTCAGAATTGATTAAATCTTCATATTTAAATTTAGACACTCTTGAAGATTCTTCAATTTTTAAAATATTTTTTGCTGTTCTTTTCCATTCTTTAGTGTGATTAATGAAATAGCGACCTGAATAAAAATTTATTCTTTTTTTTAAAGACTTATTGATTTTATGCCAAGATCTTTTATCATTAGAAGCTTTAACAGATGATATTACATTATCTCTCCCATCTCTACAAATTATAGCAATCTTAGAATCTGGAAAAACAGTCTTCCATAATAAGAATCCATCCAAATATGGAGATTTTATAAATATCGTTTTATCTTGAGGAATATTATATTTCTTAATCAATAACTGAATCCAAGATTTACCATAGTTTTTTAAAAATATTGTTTTATCAACCGAAGTAAAGTTCAAACCAAAACTATCTTTTGAAATCTTATCATAACATAACTCAATAGAATTATCTTTAAACAAATTAAATTCTCCTAATGATGTACTTAGTGGCAATGTAACAATATCTGGGTGTTGCCCAAGTGTAGAACCAATAAAGTTTGTACCGCTTCTAACACGTTGCCCTAGTAAAATGATAATTTTATTCATAAAAGTAATTAAATTGTTTTTGTTGTTGCTCAATTGTAAAATGTTTAGACACTCTCTTCTTTGCGTTATTTGCAATTTCAAGCTTTCTGTTATCTGATAAAGATATTACTTCTTTAATTTTTTTTGCTAATTCTTCTGAATTGCATTTCGGAATAACCCAACCTGTTTCATTATCAACAACATTTTCTGGCAAACCTTCAGCTGTCGAAACAATACACAGTAGGCCTAATGCTTGCGCTTCTAATACAGAATTACAAAATCCTTCCTGAATACTGTACTGCAAATAAACATCAGCATTTTTTAATTTATTTTTAATCTCATTATGTTCGAGCTTTCCTGAAAAAGTTACTTGTTCTGAAATATTTAATTGATGCGCTGCAAACTTTAATCGTTCTAATTCTGCACCGCCTCCAATAATGGTATAATGAAAAGGAATTCCATCTTTTTTTAATAAAGCTAATGCTTCAAATGTGTAGACTAATCCTTTTTTCCAATTCAATCGAGCGATTGTAATAAAATTATTTTTCTTGGAATATTGGTGTACTTCTTCATTTTTAAAAAATGTAGTATCAATTGCTGGCGTAATTTTCACAATCTCTGCTTTGCCTTCAAATCCATGTTGATATACCAATTCTTTAATATCGTTTGAGATTACATGAATTTTATCTACTTTTTTCCAAAGTTTAAAATAACAATTTGGATTTTTTAAAGGAAAGACCCCAATATCGAATCCTCTAAAACTTACAGCCATTTTAGCATCAATTGCTTTTGCAACATTTTCTTTATTCAAAACCATTGTTCCAAACCCAAAATGCAACCAATCTACAGATTCAGATAAAATATGGCTATTGCTTATAATATTTTTTAGTTTTTGAGGAAAATTAACCCCATCCTTTCCATCTAAATCATATAAATTTTTACTCTTCTTGAAATGAAACATAAATGAATAAATCAATTTATAAATGCTTACTAGCATCACAACAATTCTATTGCCTTTTAGCTTAGGAGCAGTTTTTATTTTTGAAGAATTATAAGTGGTTTTTTTAGAATTATTTACAAAAATCACAACCGTAAAGCCATGCTCCTTTAATCCTTTTATTTTATTTAAAAAAAAGGTTTCAGAATAGGCTGGAACTGACGGTAAAACGATTCCTATTCTCATAAATTATCATTTAAAACAGAATCATATAAATTTTGCATATTATTTATCATTAATTCATGATGATGTTGCTTCTCAATTGTATTTCTTGCTTCTAAGGTCATTTTATGATAAGACTCTGAAGTTAAACCAGAAACCTTATACAAAGCTGAAGCCATTTTATTAGAATCTCGTATAGGAACTATAAATCCATTTTCATCATTATTTAAAACCTCAGTCATTCCACCACAATCGGTCGATACAACTAATGTTCCAATTGCCATAGATTCTAAAACAACGTTTGCTATTCCTTCTTCTATACTTGGCAATAAAAAAACATCTGCATTTTTTATTGATTTTAATACTTCTTTAAAGGGTAGGCTTCCGATAAAATCAACTTCTTTTTCCAAACCTAATTGCCGTCTTTGATATAGAAGTTCTTCATTATCACTAATCCCAACAATCGTATAATCAATTTTAACTCCCATTTTTTTTAATTCTCCAATACTATTTAAAGCATAGGAATACCCTTTTTTCCAATGGGCTCTACCTACAGAAATTATTTTTAAAGGAGAATTCGAATCATATGGTTTAACTTGATACTTAATCTGATTTAAATCCAGTCCGCTATATATAACTTTAATTCTTTTTTCTAAAGCATTATATTTTAATGATTCTTTTGCGATTGCTTTTGAGACAGCATGAAAGCCATCAACTTTTGGAAATAATTCCTTATAATAATTTGCTAATTCTTTATCTGCAATTGGAGAATAATTTATATGAGCACCTCTTAAACTAACAATTAATTTAATGTCAAATTCTTTAACCCAAGCCCAATCAATTATACTTTTCGCCCATTGCAAATGAAAAATGTCAGGACGATGATATAAAACAGGATAATACTTTACTTTTAATTGTCTTGTATTTTTTGCTTGATTCAAAATAATTTTATCTAGCTTTTTTTTATCCTTTATTTTAAACAAAGTCAACAATAAACTGTATTTAATTAAAAGAAATAATTTGCTAAATTTATTCGAATACGTTACATAAAACGTGTTTTTTATTGGAGTGATTTTTTTACTCTGAAACCCAAAAAGATAAATATTCACCCCTTTATTAGTAAGACCTTGTATCAATCTTTCTATAAAAGTTGTACTTGGTACTATACCTGTGTAAATTGCTATTTTAATAGTTTTATCCAAAAGCTAATTTCAGTTTTTTGACATCTTTTTCGTATACAAACCTGTGTGCGATTCTATAAATTTTTCTATTGAATATGTGTTTTCTACTCTATCTCTCATATCCTTTTCTAATTGAATATGATCTTCATGCTTCATATTCATGATATTTAAAATACACTCTTTTAAACCCTGAATATCATTGGGTTCAAACAAGCAATCTGGAAATGTTTTCAAAATATCTTTTACTCCACTCACATTTGACCCTATGACAATTTTACCTGATGCCATTGCTTCTAATGGAGCTACGGGCAACCCTTCTCCTAAGGCTAAGGTTGGAATTACAAACACATCTGCTATAGCATGATAAGGCCTTACATCTCCTTTTTTTCCTAAAAATTGGATTGATTCATTTCCTTTTGCTAATTCTTTCAGTTTTTCAGCATATTCACCTGTATCATTTCCAACAATAAGAAGTTTTATGTTTGGTCTATCTAATTCTATTACTGAACTTATTAATACTTCTATTCCTTTCACAGGAATTAAATTTACTACTGAAAGAATTACAAAATCATTATCACTAATGTTGATTTCTTCTGAAAGTATTTCTGAATTCTTTAACTGTGGAGAATAATAATTAACATCAACCCCTAAAGGAATCGCTTCAACTTTTTTTAAAGTATCACCAGAATAAAATGATTTCATATCTGAATTAATCGTAATAATTTTTGAACTTAAAGCACTTCTCCATTTCCAAGCTTTATTCCCCCAGCCCATTGATTTTTTTGTCATAATCCATTGAATTCCTGCAATTTTTGCAGCTAAAGGCTCAGAAAAATCTGAGCTCCAATGCCAAGAATGTATCAAATCAAACTTATGCTTTTTAAAAAACCGAATTATTTTTATTAATCTAAATGGAAAAGTAAATAAAGGATGATAATTAATTGTAAAAGGAAAAATATGAATCTTTACGTCTAGCTTTTCAATTTCTTTTATAAAAGCTCCCCTATCATGGAAACAGCAAATCTCTGGTTCAAAAATAGTTCGATCCAAATTTTTCACTAAATCATATACTACTTTACCACTTCCGGCTGTGTCAAAATTAGGAATGGTAAATAATATTTTAATTTTCTTTTGGGACATAACCATGGGTATAAATATAAGGTTATTTTAACTTAAGAAAAGCTTTAATTTAAACTTAGAACTGAAGTTTATTATGACATAGAATTTCAATTATATTTCTCTTGAAATAACGCCAATGTCAACAACATACTTACTGGATGCGAATATTTTACAGCATCTTTTTCTTTAAAATTATTATAATACTGCTGAATAATATCCTTCGAAACTATATCTTCTAATTTTGAATTAAACAACCATTTATTAAGGTTTATATCATTCTCTTTACCCACAAATTGCATTTCCCAATTTCTTGAAATATATGGGTTACCCATAAAATCATTAAGTTTTCTTTTAAGTTTACCCGCTATTCTATTTGGTAAATTATACGGCGATTTATTTAAATGAAAATTATTTAAGTTGAATGGCTTTTGTCCTTGCCATGTGATTTTTGCTAAATCTGGAGCACGATTTTGTATATAAGCAATTTGCAACTTTCGATTAGTTAAATATTTCTCTGGAATAGTACATATAAATTCACACATTCTATCGTCATAATAAGGCAATGTTACAGGATGAACTTTGTTAAAAACAGATAAATTATTTGATGACCATCTTGATACATAATATTGTGTTTTAAAGGCACGCAATCTGGCATTTGTATTTCCTTCAATATTAATTTTTTTTAATAACTCACTAATTCGGGAGGTATAATAATCTTTAAATGTACCTTCAAGATTCCAGGAAATCCATAATGAATTTGCTAATTCAAAACCACCTTTTTTCAGTAACATCTTAATGAGTACCTTAACTTCCTCATCAAAAGATAGGTTTGGCAAACCGAAAGAATCGAACATTAAATCACCCATATGGCCTAAAGAAAAGACATTGCCCATATTTTTAAAATCTTCTATAAATGCCATCTGACGAGGATGTGTAAATTCAGAATAACATTGATTGATTTCAGCTAGTTTTTCTATACAATTCCATAAATATCCCTTTGGAACTGAAAAAGATTGAAATGGAAAATAACAAGTTTCAGCAATCTTTTTAGCAATCTTTGTTTCTGGATAACCGCCTTTATAATCATAACTATATGATTTTACATTGGGGTGATTCCGTAAAGCGACTGCTTGTGTTCTGCTATCTAGACCACCAGATATTGGTAAAATAACCTTTTTATTTTCTGTTTGATCTTTGACTATTGTCTCAAACAAATTGGTGAATTCTTCAAGGGCTTCTTCAAAACTTCTTTCTTTCGGTGTATAATTCCACTGAAACCATTTCTTCTCACTCGTTATATAATTATTTTTATCTAATATATATTCTGAACCAGGTGAAAGTATCTTTTCATCTTTCCAATAAGAATCGGTATCAAAAAAAAATCCAAACGCTATAAATAAACAAATCGCTTCAAAATCTAATTCATGATTACCTTGAATTTTTGCAATCGTTTTACTAATTGGAATTATTGGCGTTTTTATTGAGTTCATATAAAAAATCTATTTATAAAAATATCTATTCAACCGAATAAATAAATCACTCGAAATTAAATTGAGTTTGTACAGTTTCAGAAATAATAAAGCTCTAATATAACTGAAATATGACATGTATTTTTTCTTATAAAACAATTTCAAGCTATTCTGTACATACTGAATATCATCCTTATTAGTGGAACGATGAAAATATCGAACACAGAGAAAATAATACCCTGTCACTAAATCTCTTTGACGCTTATCTAATTGATAGTTAGCATGCATATAACTAATTAAATAGTCCACTGCTCCACATATTAAATTGATGGGTCTTTTTTTAATATCGATTGGTGACACACAGTAGAAAAAATCTACTTTATTGTCAATTACTTTATAATTTTTACTAAGTAATAATGCTTTTATCGACAACTCTATATCTTGTAATCTTTTTAAATCTGGGTTAAATTTTCCAATACTATTTAAAAAAGATTTATTCCATAAAACTGCTGTAATTGGCCAAATAAATTTTGCCTGTAGAAAGTGATCTAAATAATTTGATGAGGCTGTTAGTGAAGGTTTATTATTACCCTTTTCATCAAGAATATTAGTGTTTTTAAAAACAACAAAATCTCCAACATCAACATTTCTGTTACTTACAAAGTCTTCAGAAATAATGTCATCTGAATCTAAAAAAACTAAATTATTAAACGTAGCATGATCCACGCCAATATTTCTACAAACAGAACCTGTTGTTTTTTTATCATTAAGAACTAACTTAATATTTGAGCTATTATGTTCTTTAAAATATTCATTTAAAGAATCCCTAACAATTAGGTCTGAAAAATCATCTACAATAATCCATTCCCAATGCTCTGAATCTTGTTTCAACAAACAATTATGTGTTTGTTTAACACCTTCAAAATCATTAAAATGTGGAGTTATCACACTAATACTCATGCTTGTATATTTCTAATTCCATTAAAAATTCGTCTATGCAATATAATAAAAACAAATGCTATTAATGGTTATAAGATTTAGTGATTTTAGGTTACTTCTGTTTTTGTAATAAAAATAAAGTAAGCTTCAAATAAATAATTTATAACTCTCAAATCTTTTAAGAAAAAAAGAAAAATTTATTAAATAAATCGTTATTCCTTTGAATATTAAATAGTCAAACATTAATAACAAATCTAGCATGGATAAAAATTTGATTTTTCTTCATTTACCAAAAAATGGAGGTTCTACATTTCATTCTATTTTAAACAGGTTATATCCAAAGGATAGTACATTTACGATTTATTCAGTTACTAATTCAAAAACCAATAGAGATGTATTTGTTAATATGTCTGATGCCGAAAGGAAGAATATAAATTTAGTAAAAGGGCATACAATTTTTGGACTTCATGAATATATGGATAAAAGCACCAAATATGTTACTTTTCTACGTAGACCAGAAGAACGTATTACATCTTTTTACTATTACGTTTTATGAAAACCAAATAATAGAACTACATTAGGTAATTTGGATGAAAAAACCATAGATGCTTAACCATTATAATAATGCTGATAACCAATTATATAAATTGATAAATGAAAAAATTTCTACTCAAATAGAATCTGAAAAATATATGAGTTTGGAACTTTTAAATCTATCATTAACTAATAAAGTCTATTCAAATGAGTTTGCAAGAAAAATTGCTGGCAATATAAAACGAGCTATTTCATAAAGTAATAATCTATTTTTCATCAATATATTTTCCAAAAAAAATAGTTGTTGAATAAAATCATTTAATCAATTGTATTATATATTTCCTGTAGTTTTTTAACAAGTATTTTATTATCATATATTTTCACAAATTGTTCTCCATTTTCGCCCATAGATAGTTTCAATTTAGGATTCATAATTAATTCTTGAATCGCAGCTACAAAAGCATCTATATCTTCATTTGCTATAACAAACCCACTTTTATTCGGTGACAAACCATATTTCATACCTCCAACATCAGAAACCACGACTGGAATTCCCATAGATTGAGCCTCTTGTATTACTAAACCTTGAGTTTCTGCTCGTCCTGTTTCAGGATCATTGCGCCCAGGTAGTAAAAAAACATCTGCTTGATGAAAATGATTTACAATTTCTTCTTGTGAAAGTGAATTATAAAAATACACCTTATCTAATAGATTATAAACCTTTGCTTGTTCTTCTAATTGTGATCGCAGTATACCATTACCAATTAAATGTAATCGTACATTTAAATAACTTAACTCATGAAGTTTTTTAAGAATATCAATAGCAATATCAGGTCCTTTTAAAGGTATTAATTTACCACAAAAAAACATATCAAAATATTTATTTTGCTTAGGCTTGGATTGCTTTTTAAAAAAATTGGTATCCAAACCTACAGGTAAAATATAACAAGGTTTTTGTTGATTATTAATTTGTTGTAATATTTTTTTTAAATAAAGAGTATTTACGGTAAAGGCGTTTGCTTCCTTAAATAAGTAACTATATTTATATTTATAATCATTTATTTTATTTGGTACTAAATCATAACCATGAAATGTAGTAACAAGTTTTACATTCTTCGATAAGATCCCGAATGCTTTTAAATTGGCAATACGGTTTCCGTTCATACCAAAATGGGCATGAATTAGCTCAAAATCATAGGGCACTAAAAACCATTGAGCTTCAAAAAAAAGTTTTAATGTATAGGCATCCTTCCCATATTTAAACACATTAAGGCTTTTAAAAAACAAATGCCATCTTATTTTAAAAAAGTTTTTATAAATCCACTTAAAAAAAACTAATAATCGGGATAATTTGGAAATAGGTGGTTTTACAAAATATTTTACTTTATTAAGTAGATCATATTTTTTTAAACTCTTATGAATAATTTGGCTGTCAATTTTATTATAAGCAAATAAATGAACCTGGTAACCATCATCCATTAAACCATTTATTTGGTTAACAATAAAAGTTTCTGAAACCGTAGGGAAGTATTTTACAATAAATGCTACATGCTTAACTGACATAAAAATATTTTTATTAGACTATATATTTACTTCAAATAGTTGATGCTTTTTTTTAATACCAGTTCTTAATATCAAATACGTTAATAATTAATAGTAATCATTTAAATATTTATTTTTAGAAATAAGATTTAAAAAATATTCATTTTCTTTTTCATTAAAAATTGTCTTCCAAGAATCTGTTTTAGCTTTATTAGGTAATAATCCAATAGGTTTTTTAATTAATTCAATTTCATTCTCATCTTTAATCCTTTTGTTTTCAAAAAAGTTTTTGTGAATTTCTAAATAAACTTTATACGGCTTATTTACTAAATCTTCATAACTAATAACTAATACGTTACTGTTTATTTCACTATACTCAATCCATGCTTTTACATGTAAATTCCAATGCTCTAAAATATTTAATTTATTATCAGTTTTATAACCAGGAGAGCCTTTCCAATCGATGGGTGTCTTTAAAAAATCATGAAAGCTAATTCCTTTTAAATTTTTATTTAAAAAATTAGGAGTCTTCCATATTGAATAGGCAACAGACCTTCCATCTCTATAAATATAAATAATTTTGGGCTTGTTATTATTTAATGAAGGCAATAAATGATCTCCAAATAGTTTCCCATATTCATTTCCTTCATAATTAATTTTTCTATTTGACCAATGCCCCCATTTTATTTCATCTATACTTAATTTTTTTTTAGCATAAAAATTTCTTGCTAAAAATGCTTCTAAAAAATGTGTGCCTGATCTAGGATGAGAATACACTTTGACCAATTGTTCATTTTTAATAAATAAAATCTTTTTTAAAATTCTTTTTATCATATTATTAAATCTTAAATACAAGCATTATAAAATTATTTAGGGAATTTATAAATTATAGTTTGAGTTCGTGCAAGCTCATATCTTAGAAACTTTGGTAAATATAATTCAGCTTTATAAGATTTTTTTCTGAATTTTCTATTCCATTTTGCCCCTGGAAATAATCTATTAAATCGCTCAATAGCGCCAACAGAAATAATTTCTACTTCTTTAAAGTATTTCAATCCAACCTTTTTATAATGCTTCCCGCTATTGCTTCTTTTTGGATGAGGATCATTTAATTTCCATTGTTTAAATTTATTTGTCTGTAAAGATGAAGGCCTTCCACTTACGGGCACCATCCATCTTAGCCAATCTAAGAAGCGATTATTAACGGCAGGTTCAACATAACGAACAATACCTTCAGGTTTTAAACAGGTTTGTATTTTTTCTAAAAATTGTAATTCTATTTCATGAGTTAAATGATGAACAAATGCTTTTCCAATTACATAATCAAAATTTAATTCACTAAAATCAGCTTTTAAAAAATCTCCATTAATATATTTTATAGGAAAGTCGAATGTAACCTCATTATTAAGTTTATTAATAATATCACCACTTTTACTAGAGATGTCATTTGCATAAACTTCTGCTCCAAGTGCGGCCATAACAGCAGCATTATTACAATTACCGCATCCTAATTCTAACACTTTTTTTCCCTTTAAATCTTTAGCAAAATCACCATAATACATACAAACCCATGACGTATCAACAGTTGTTACATCATTTAAATAAGCATGAACATCCTTTACAATTCTTAATATTCGTTTAATATTAACATTTGCGTATAACTTGTCGTAATGCAACTTATTTTTCTGGGTTACTTCATCTGATAAAGGTGTTGTCATTTTGTTTCTTTTATACAATCATTAATTTATCATTATCTATTTCAGCCTCTTTATTTATAATTATTTAAAGAGGAATAAACATGGCCATAATACCATTTTTGCCAAGCATAAATATGCCAAACACCCCAACTATTATTATGTTTCTCATTTAAAAAATTTGAAACATATTCTTTTACTGATGCAACATTTATATATTCTTCACCATAAAATGGCTTATTAAATATATATAGTTTAAGATCATCTTTTAACTCGTTTCTCAACCAGTTTTCTATTGGCACATCAAATCCTTTCTTTTTCTTTTCAATTAATTCTTTCGGTAAGAAAGTCGATAAACTTTCTTTTAAAACTTGCTTTAATTGTGAATGATTATCAAGATTAACTGGTGCATGGTTCCAAGCAAAATTAATGCTTTTTTTATCTAATAAAGGTACACGAACTTCCAAACTATTTCCCATACTTGCACGATCTACTTTAATTAAAACGCGTTGCATATGTCCATAGAATTCATTCCAACGCAACCAATACAACATTTTCTTTTTAGAAGTGACCTTAGGCAAATCAAATAAAGTATTCATTTCTGAAGAAAAAGTAACTTTTGGAAAAAACGTATTTAATACGTTCGGTGTAATTTGTAATTGTTTAGCAATGATCCAATCTTCAAGCGTTTTATATGAATAAGGAGCCCACGTATTAATAATATTTAATTTATTTAGAATTTTAATTAATGGTTTTCGTATTGCAAAAGGAATTTTAAACCAATGCTTTTTATTCAATACATCCAACATTCTAGGGTAGCCAAAAAACAGTTCATCTCCACCATCTCCAGAAAGCATTACTGAATGTGTTTTTCTTGCCAAATTTGTAATCATATACGTTGGTATACTCGAATAATCTCCAAAAGGCTCTGGATAATACTTAAAATGTTCTTCTATTTGATTTAGTAATTCTTCTTCTTTTACTTTCTTAATAGTATGAGCTACATTTAAATGTTTGGCATATTCTTTTGCTTTTTCACTTTCATCATATTTTGGATGATCAATTCCGAATGTAAAAGCTTCTATATCTTGCTTTTCATTTTTAGCAACCGCTGTAATTAATGGACTATCGATACCTCCACTTAAAAAAGTAGCAATTGGCACGTCACTTATTAATTGATCTGACACTACTTTTTCTAAAACTTGGTTATAAGATTTCTGAGCAACATCTTTTATTCCATTTATATATTCCTTAGGAAAAAGAATATTGGTTTTTTTAAGCACATCTCCTTTCTCTGAAAATACTAATATTTCTCCTGGCTGTACTTGAAAAATATCTTCATATACCGTATTTGGTGCTTGCATATAACCGAAACCAAAGTATTCTTTTATTACTTCTTGTCTAAGTTTTAAATTGGCATTAAACCAAGGGTGCTTAAATATTTGATCAAATTGAGATGCAAAAACAATCCCCTCTTTTGATTTCCCATAAAAGAAAGGTTTAATTCCAGCAAAATCTCTTGTTAGTGTAAGTGTGTTTTCTTGGCTATCTATCACTGCAATAGCAAACATACCATTCAAATTCTTAATGGTATTTTCAACTCCAAGTTTATCAAATAAATGAATTATGACTTCCGTATCTGAACTAGATTTTAAATCTTTTAATTCATACTTTTTCTGAAGTTCTTTAAAATTATAAACTTCTCCATTAAAAACGACAAAGTATCTACCAGAAGGAGAGATTTTTGGTTGGTTTCCGTTTTCAGAAACGTCTAATATTGCCAATCTATTAAAACCTAGTTGAAAATTTTCTTCTCTTAAAGTTTTTGTACTATCTGGACCTCTATGATTTGATAATTCTAATAAAGAAGAAAATAATTCTTTATTAATTATTTGATTTTTTTGAAACGAATATTCACCTAAAAATCCACACATTATTAATTTGTCATTAAGCTCTTATACAAATTCATTAATTTATCTACCTCAATCTCTGTAGAAAAATTATCATTACTATTTTTTATAGCTTCTTTTGAAAAAGAATAATATTTTTCTTTATTATTCCAAACTTCAATAATAGCATTAGCAAACAAAGTGTAATTACTATATTCATCAACTATCGCTGTTTTACCATTTAACACCGCTTCTGGAAGTCCATCTGAATTTGACACTACACAAGGTACACCTTTAGATTGAGCTTCTAATACTGAAGTAGGAAGCGCTTCAGAAATACTTAATTGTATAAAGAAATCATAGTCTGTTAATTTTTGCTTTAATTTAATATTATCAATTTTATGTTTAATATTAATTTCATCCATTAGATCATTTCTTTCTCTCAAATAATACAATTGTGCTAGATCATCTCCATCCCCATATAAGTCATAACTAAATGGTATTTTCTTTTCTTTTAATGTTTTTGCTAAACGAACACTTCCTTCAATATTCTTTTCCCAACACATTCTAAAGGCTGAAACTAATTTAAGAGTATTCTGACTTGGAAATTTTGGTTCCGATGTTGATTTATCTCCAAATGAAATAGGGATACAATGTATTTTATCTACACTAACACCCCATTTGGTTACATACTTTTTTTGATGATTGCTCATTACAATAAAAGCACTGATATATTGTGAATTTTCTTTGTAAAACTCTCTCCATTTTTCAGATACCCAAGGCTTCTTATAGGTATCTGCTCCTCTTAAAGTGATCACTATCTTTGGTTTCTTCTTAAGGTCTTTAAAGAAAGGCATTACTTTACGAAACAAATAACTATGTTGTATATGAATAATATCATATTCACTCATTATTTTAATATCTAAAGAAGAAAATTTAGAAAACTTTACTTTATAAGCCAATCTTTGTAATTTATCTTTTACTCCATAAGATTTTATATTAAAATCAGCTCTACTATCATTATCATAAGACAATACTTTAACGGAAGTCTTCTTCTTTAATTCCTTCAAAAGATGAATTAAATATTCCTGATAGGTTTCAGGCATTTTATCATAAATGTAAAGTAGCTTCATTTTCTATATTTGATTCTTATAATCTTTATTACGTTTTATATACAATTTTAGAAGGCGAAAAAGTCTTTGAAATCATTTCTTTTTTAAAAACACTTGCCTTATAATCCTTAACGGTTTTAACATAGCTCTTCCAAGTTTAAAATCTTTTGAAGTTACACGTCTTAACTCTTTCCTTTTATAATAATCACTCATATTAATAAAATAATTGAGTGTCCGTTCATAATTTTCAATATATAAATATTTATGTTTCATAAAAATATATTTCCTAATCTCTGAATCATGATTATGCGAAGCATTAATAGCCATTGAAATATTATGTATTCTATAGAAAAATAATACTTCAGGAATAACTTCAACATTCCATTTTTGAACTACTCGTATATAAAACTCCCAATCTTCATACCCTCTTTTCATAGTAGCATCATAGCCTCCAACCTCTTTCCAACATTGTTTTCTAAACAACGATGTTCCGATAGAATGATTTCCAAACAGAAAATCTATCTTATTACCTCCTGGTGTTTTATAAATTGGATATTGTGTATTTTTATTGTCAAATTTTTGTAACCAACTAGTAACAATCCCTATTTCTGGATTGTTTATCAATAACTTAATTCCTTTTTCTATAAAACTAGAATGATACCTATCATCTGCATCCAATAATAAAATAAAATCACCTTTTGAATTTTCAATTCCATAATTTCTAGCACTAGATAACCCTCCGTTTTCTTGAAATAAATATTTAATCCTTTGATCTAAAGCTATAATTTTATTTGCAATTTTCTCTGTATTATCAGGAGAGCCATCGTTCACAACAATACATTCCCAATTTTCATAAGTTTGTTGTTTTATAGAGTCTATTGCTTCAGAAAGAAAATGAGCCTGATTATAACAAGGAATTATTATGGAAACCAATGGTTGTGACATACTAAATATTAAATTTTAAAAATTTTTCTCCCTTTTTAAAAAGAACAAAAGTTATTAATGATAAACTAATTTTAAAAATAAAACGTGTTTTTTTAATTAAGCTGAAATCGAGTCGGTTTAAATTTAATATTACAGATCTATAACAAAAATATGCGAGCCTATATTTTCCTTCTCTTATCAGTGTTTTATAATAATCTAATAATTCAGAAAAAACCTTCAATATTGTTTTTTTACTTAACTTATAACAATAGAGTTTTAATATTTTATATCTAATTAAAATATTTGAATAAATTTTACCTGAAGAATCATTAATTGATAATGACATGTTATCATCATGAGAATTAAAAAGAACTAAAGGCTCCTCAAAGGCAAAATAATTTTCTGAAATCTCAAGTATTTTTAAATGATAATCATAATCTTGTGCTTGTTGTAATCTTTCGTCAAAAGAAAAATTATTTTTCAATAAAAAAGATTTTTTCCATAGTGGAGCTCCTGTTAACCAAAAAATGTTAAATAATAAATAATCTTCAAAAATATTTTCAGATACTAAACTTTTTGCTCTTAGTCCTTTTTCTTGATTATTTTTAACATCAAATACCATTGTTTGACAAATTACAAAATCAAAAGTAGAATCTTGTAACTGTTTAACCTGTACAAATAATTTATCCTTAAGCATTAAGTCATCACTATCAAACCAATTGATTAAATCTCCTGTACATAATGAAAAGCCATAATTTCTGCAAGCATTTGCTCCTTTTGGTCTGTCGTTAGGCCTATGATGGTATTTAAATCGACTATCTTTTTTACAATATGCAGCTAAAATTTCATCTGTATTATCAGTTGAACCATCATCCACAATAATACACTCCCAATTGGTATAAGTCTGTTCTTTGATACTATTTAATGTTGCTACAATTAAATGCGATCTATTATAGGTAGGAATGATAATGGAGACTAATGTTGATTTTAGCATCTAGGGTTTAAATTATAAAACGAATATAATAAAATTGAAGTTGCTTATTTTCAAAAAAAACAAATAACAATATATTATTCTTTAAATCCTTTTAACAACTCTTTTCTGAAAAAATGTCCCTTATTAAACAACTTTTTTGTCCATAACATAGGTAAATAAAGAAAACCTCTTACTCCAAGTTTCTTTATTAAAGTTAAAATAAAAACGATATGTTTTTCTATGTTTACCTCTGGGTTATTATAAATTATATTAATACAATTTTTTAATAAATATTGAATTGTAGGTTTATCAGCTTTTTTTTCTATGTCTAAATAAGTAAACCATTTTGCAGTAAAACTACTTGTAAACACTTCCTTTTTCGACTTTAATTTTGCTCGAATTGACTGCTCATGTTTTCTACGTTTCGTTACTACAACATTTAAAAATATACCACGAGTAGATTGGTATGTCAATTTACTAAAATAATTATACTCTTGTCCAGATTGAAGCAACTCGTTAAACTCAATTGATTGTGCTATTTCTCTTTTCAAACAAATATCGTAGGTCAACCAATTTAACTTTTGAGAGATATAATTATAGGGGGTAATGTCGTATGCATCGAAAGTATAATAAGAGTCTAAATAATTATCATCAGAATTAAAAAACTCAGTTCTTGTAATTACATAATCACAATTATTTTCTAAGATTCCTTTTACTTTTACTTCTAAGTGATTTTTTGTCATTAAATCATCACTATCAAAAAAAACAATATAATCTCCTGTAGCTTTCTTTAAACCAATGTTTCTACAAGCATTTGCACCTTTTGGTTTTTCTTTCGGTCTATTTAAAAACAAAAAACGATTGTCCTTTTGTTTATAATACTGATAAACTTCTTCTGAATTATCTGTACTTCCATCATTAACAATTAGACATTCCCAGTTTGAATAAGTTTGAGCAAGTATACTGTCTAAAGTTTCTCCAATTAAATGGGCACGATTGAATGATGGTATAACTATAGATATTTTCATTAAGGTCTTGCTGCTAATTCTATAATTCTTGTTAGATTCTCTATATGATGAGACATTGAAAAAGTTTCTTCTATTCTTAATTTTCCTTTACGTCCCATTTGTTTTGCATCATCTTTATGTTCAAGAATCCACAACATATTATTAGCCATAGCCTTAATATCCTTTTCTTTAGAAATTAAACCTGTTTCGTTATGTTTTATCACATCAGGTATTCCTGCATGAATAGTACTAATAATAGGTAACCCAGCTGCACTTGCTTCTAAAATTGAAACTGGAGTACCTTCCATATCTCCATCTTGTGCTTCAATTGAGTGTTGCACATATGCCAAAGATTCTTTTAAATAGTTTTGATAATCATTAGGAGTTATACGCCCAACAAAATTAATATTATCTTCTATACCTAAAGCTTCAGCTAGATCCTTACAACTATCCAACAAAATTCCATCACCAGCAAAAACCATGTTTAAGTCAGGGTGTATTTTAATTACCTTTTGAAGCGCTAATAAGGTTAAGTGTGGTGCTTTCTTTTCAACAAAACGTCCAATACTTAAAAATTGCTTTTTAGAATAATTTGGTTTCAAATTTAAAAAATCATCATTTGGCCCATAAGTATTATATATTATTTTTTCCTTTGGGCAACCAATATCTATTAATCTTTTTGTCATTTCATGACTTACTGAAATAACAGTTAATTTTGAGTATGAAAATAATTCTTTATAATTATTAAAAGTTTCTAAAACAGATTTTCTTACAGCATCATGACCATGAAAATGAACAAGCAAAGGCAAATTTAATTTAATACAAATAGGTAATACTTTTGCGCCTACCATACCATATTGTGCTAGTACTAAATCTAATTTATCATTAGAAATTTTATCACAAAATTGATCAATAATTTGAGGTGTTTTTAACAAACCTGCCTTATTCAATATTCTTATAAACAAATTACTTTTTTTGTTTATTACCTCAAAATTAAAGGGGAGTTTTTGCCCCCAATATTGTATTATATCAAATGGCAACTTATCAATTTGAAGCTTAATAAAAGTTTCGCATTGATTATATGGTTTGTTAGTAAATATTGCAATTTTCATTTTAAGTCTAAATATTATATTTTAAAAACATATTCATTTATAATTAATATTGTAAATAGATTTTAATTCTTTCAAAAATATTCTTTTCTAATTTATATAATTCACTTTTATGATATTTGGCAACTTGATTCATTGTATCATTCTCTTCTGAAAATGTACTTCTTAAATATTTTTGCAACTTTATCCTCATTTTATGGTAATCAATTTTTGTAATAAAATTTGTTACCCCATTATCATTCATTCTATAAACACTCATATCTTCATCAATTCTATATAATAGTCCTTTAGATGCTATCAATGAAAACAAGGCCATATCACCACTTTTCACTTTTACAAACCAAGAAGGAATATTTAATAAATTGCTTCTAAAAACAAAAGAACTCGTATGAAATAAAGCTCTAACTGAAATTGTATCTTTAAAATTAAAAATATCTTTTGTAAAAATTCTCCAAGGTTCAAATTTAATTGGAAATTCATTATCGTTTGTAAATAATGTATTATGAAAACACCCTGCGTACTCTTTATTTCTCTCTAAAAAATCTACTTGTTTTTGTAATTTTAGAGGGTCTGTCCAATAATCATCCCCCTCACATAAAGCGGTATATTCTCCTTTACATTCTTTTAATGTAAAGATGAAATTTGGCATCATTCCAATATTCTTAGAATGATTAATATACTTTATTTTTATACTTTCATTATTAATATCATTAAGATTTGATATAATCCCGTTGGTTTGATCTGTAGAGGCATCGTTAGCTATTATAAATTCAACATCAAAATTTGTTTGTTGCATCATCACACCTTGGATTGCTTCTTCAATATACTTAGCATGATTATAAACAATCATACAAACCGAAACTTTAGGCTTACTCATGATGATTAATAATTTTGGCAGGATTCCCAACCACTGTAACATTAGATGGGACATCATTAATTACAACAGCACCCGCACCAATTATCACATTATTTCCAATAGTAACATCTGGTAAAATAGTTGCATTTGCTCCAATTTGCGTGAAATTTCCAATTGTAGTTCTTCCCAAAATTGTTGCATTTGGAGATACCTCAACAAAATCACCTAAAACACAATCATGTGTAATTATAGCATTATAATAAACAATACACCCCTTACCTATACTTGTAGAATTTGAAATTTGAGCGCTTGATAGAATTACTGAACCATTACCAATTGTAACTCCATACGAGCCTATTGAAGCTTTGTTGCTTATTACTGAAGTTAATTCCCCTCCGATAGAACTAAATTTATTATATAATTTCTCTCTTAAAGTCGGATTACCTATACCAATTGTAAATTTATTTTCTATTGAACTAAAATATTTTTTTGCATCACTCAAAGATTTTAAAATAAGAAATTCATCAAACAATTTAGTAGGAATATTATTATTAACATCATCATAAAAAACCAAATCTTTAGTTTCGTTTTTTAATAGTAGTTCTTCTAAAACTTCTTTAGCAAATCCTTTAGCTCCAATAACTATCATAGGCTATTGTTAATTATTCCTGTTATTTTTTCAAGAGATGATTTAGATAAATCATCATATAAAGGTAAGCATAAAATTCGCTTTGAAATAGATTCAGAAATAGGCATCAATTGTTTTTCTACATAAGGCAAATTATTTAAAGAAGGGTAAAAATACCTGCGAGGGTATATTTGTTCCTTGCCTAAATTTTCTTGAATTCTTAGAAGTTCTTTTTCTGAAGAAAAAATAATAGGAAAGTATGCATTATTCCATTCTGTTTCATTTCTAATTTTCATGTATTGCAAACCGATTAAACTTTGTTTGTAGAGTTCAATCAATACTCTTCTCTTTTCTATTATTGAATTTAAATAAGGTAAAACAGCCAATCCCATTGCGGCTTGCAATTCACTCATTTTTGCATTAACACCTATTCCTTGAAAATCTTCTTTTCCTTGATGTCCAAAATTATGATGGTAAAATAATTTTTTAAGTAATTCTTCATCTTTACAAAATATAGCACCTCCCTCGCCTGTATGAAATAATTTAGTAGCATGAAAACTACAAGTACTCACATCTCCATAATTAAAAATAGACTGACCTTTATAAGTGACCCCAAAACAGTGTGCTGCATCATAAATTACTTTTAGGTGATACTTTTTAGCAATGGCTTCTATTTCATCAACAGCACAAGGGTTACCAAAAACATGTGTCGCTAAAATAGCTGTTGTATTTGGAGTAATTGCTGCTTCAATTTCAGTCTCATCAATTGTTAAATATTCTGGATGGATATCAACAAAAACAGGTTGACAACCTTCCCAAACAATACTAGAGGTAGTAGCCACATATGAAAAAGGAGTTGTGATTATTTCACCCGTTAGGTCCAATGCTTTAATGGCTATTTGCAAAGGTAAAGTACCATTAGTAGTTGCAATCATATTTGGAACACCTAAATAAGCTTTTAGTTTTTCTTCCAATTCTTGTACCAAAACTCCTCGGTTGGTTATCCAACCTTTATCCCAAGCTTTTTTTAATATAGCTCCATATTCTGATTGAGGTGGCAAAAATGTTCTGGTTACTTTAATCATATACAGTTTTATGCTAAAATATTCATATTAGATTCTTTAAACAATTTAATTATTAATTATAGAAGCTTCAAACTCTATAATTTTATTAGAATTTATTTCTAAACCATCTTCCATAATCAATTGACAAACAGGAATATTTATTTTTAGAATATAATCAATAAATTTTTTATAATTCTTTATTGAGTCTTTACATATATTATTTAATTCTATATCATTAAGACCAATGTGGTGATATACTGTATGCCCTCCTTCTTTAGTTCTTTTTTTTATTTGATTTACAACATTCATTGATTCCTTAGGTAAAATGCAGACAATATATCTATTTCTCATTATTAAGGTTAGATCTTCCTCATTCAAATTAGTCAATTCTTTTGAATAGTTATGACAAATTCCTTCTTCTAATAAAAATCCATTTTCATAATTAATAAGCATTAGATTAATATTTTCTTGTAAAACGTCATTAAAATAATTTATTAATTTTAACTTCTGAATCTCTTTCGTTTTTAATAAGCTTACATTTTTGAATATATTTTTAAATAGCTTCCAATGTATACTGTTTATTTTTTCATCTTCTTTATAATGTACTTTTTTAATTAGCTTATTAGAATCCCATACTGCAGAAAGCTTACCTTTTGTTAAGTTATATAACGTAGATTTCCCTACTCCTGATGGGCCAATAAACTCAATAATTTTACCTTGAGAAATTTTATCTTGAGAATAATTATTCTTCTTTTTTTTCTTATCTATTAATAATAATTTTATTTTATTTAAAATATTTTTAATACTCATCCTTTGATTTTCTTCAATATTTTCTTCAATGCTTTCTTTACTTTAATCTTGTTCGAGATAGGCACATTAACTTTAGGTTTAACTTTAGGTTTAACTTTAGGTTTAACTTTAGGAGGCTTAATATTTCTCATAATCTGTTCTAAGTTTAAATACGAAGGATTCTCTGTATCCCAATAAAACAAACTACCAAATGAAGTTGAAAAATACACATTAGGATGAACACCGTCTAAAATAGATACAAAATCATTATATTTTATACCTTTAGAATTAGGTATAATAGGGTTATCATATTTTTCCGGAATAATTAAAATAATCTTTTTTGAAATTCTAAATGCTTGCTTAACCGCTTCAGTTTGCGTAGGAACTAAATGTTGAAACACCCTTAAAGCAACAAACACATCATATTGCTTATCCTCTATAGGCCAAGGAGATTTTCTTGCATCATGAACATAAGTAGGGTTTTTACCTTCAAAATCCCATTTTTCAGTAAAATCTATAGTATCGCTATTTTTAACACAAGAAACTCCCATCGTTCCCATTTCTAAAACTTTTTTAGAATTAGTAATCTTAGTTGCCTTTATTAATTCAATAACTCTATTATGATAATCCCATCTATTACGAATAGTATCCTTGGTCCAATGTCCATCGTCTAAATCTTTTACATGTTCGATAAATTCTTCCCTAGATAAAAATTCTATATTTTTCATTTATATTTTTTTATATTCTACATCAATTAACTTTGAATCCAATAAAAATGATGTCCATATTTGTTTATCGTGTTCAACTTTTAAGCTAATAGCTTTATGAATCTTATAGTTTACATTTGTAGAGTCAGTTTCAGAAGCTGTAAATGTAATATTATAAATACCTTTAGAAAGGTATAAATTTTTTAATTCGAATGTAAAGATAATATCTTCCCCAATAACAACTGGGTAGGCTATTTGCCCTTCAGTTAAAACCTCTGCAACTCCCCTTTGCTCTTTGTCATATATAGCCAATGAAATATATGGTACATTCTTTAACAACAAATTCTTGACTATAAATTTCAACACTATAGTACTGCCCCACGGAACAATATATAAATTGTCAACCATTTCGAACTCTTCAATATAGGCCTCTTTTAATTCAATAGACTTATCTGTATAAACGACATCGGAATCGCCATTCACCAAAAACTTATTGTAATATAAGTCTATACCTTTAGATACATTTATCCCTTGATAATTAGAACATCCTTTTTCTAATAATATAATTTGAGAACAAATACGCGACACCATTGGCATAGAATGTGACACAAAGACAATGGCTGTTTTAGGCAAAATTTGGTCGATAGTTTTAAAACATTTTAATATAAAACCTAAATCACCCACTGCCAATACCTCATCTATAATTAATACATCAGGTTCCATTTGAGCAGCCACAGCAAAACCCAAACGTACTTTCATTCCAGAACTGTAATTTTGCACAGGCATATTGATAAATTCTCTTATTTCTGAAAAATCAATAATTTCTTCAACTTTAGCATCTATCTCTGCTTTGGAAAAGCCCAATATCGCACCATTATTATAAATGTTTTCTCTTCCACTTAATATGGGGTTGAAACCTGCTCCTAGCTCTATTAAGGCACCAACTTTCCCGCGAATGGTTACTTTCCCTTCATCTGGATTGATCAACCCATTTAATATTTTTAATAGTGTGGATTTTCCTGCGCCATTATGTCCAATTAAGCCCAAACATTCTCCTCTACGTAGCGTAAAACTAATATCCTTTACTGCCCAGAATTCTTTTTCTCGTAATTGATTGGATTGTTCCTTTCTTAATACATTAGCTGTAAGATCTTTTACTCCATACCAAAGACTGGTCTTTAAATCTTTGCAGAATTTTTTTGAAAGCCCTTCTACTTCTACTAAAATGTCGTTTTCTTTATTCATTATGCACTCATACGTTCAACAATAATAGGAATGGATATTCTATAAAATAGTAATCCTATAAAAAATAATGGAATACTTATTAATAATAAAACTATAAAATAAGTTAAATATATAGGTTCTGTTCCAACAACAAAATCTCTAGCAGTTAATATAATAGGGGTAAATGGATTCCATTCCATAATTGTCTTCATTATCCCATCTTTAGGGATGGCATAAACTACAGGGGTTATATACATTAATAAACTTAAGACCATTGTTACAATTTTAGCAATGTCTTTATAAAGCATCCCAATCGGAGTTATAAATAAACCAATAGTGCTTCCAAATAAAATGGCTCCTAAAATAGCTAATGGAAAAAATAGTAAAGAAGTATGAAATCCTATGCCAAAAACAAATACAAATATGATAAGTAATATAATTTTCACACTACTGTTAAATAATAATTTATATATACCCGAAAGTATCAGTGCTTCTTTAGGAAAATTAATTTTAGACATGATTCCCTTAGCAGCATTGGTACTTGCAGTAGGAGAATTTATTGCTTCTTTTATAATTGACCATATCAATGTTCCTGAAAATGCATATACTGGATAAGGTACTCCTGTATCTGTTAGTTGTATCGTACCTGTGGCATTTAAAAACACCCAAACAAATGCGGTAGTTAATGGGGTAACAAATGCCCATATAATTCCTAAATACGATTGTCTATATTGTGCTTTTATGTCTCTTACAGCCAACTGTTTTGCAAGAAAACGAGAACTAATAATGTCACTAATACTTTCTTTAAATAGCTTGCCTATTTTAGTATTATCTTGCTTTTGGTATATCTTGGTTTCTAAATTCACGATTTGGGTTCATGCATTATAAGGCTAAAGTAAAAGAAAAATTGTGAAGTTGAATTAAACTCTTGATAATTTTTAATGATGATATTAATTGAAAACTATAATTATTTAAAAGACTCCCAAGTTACTTTCATCCCATCCTTTACTGAAAATAATGGATCATATCCTAATAGTCTTTGAGCTTTAGATATATCAGCTAACGAATCTCTTACATCTCCTTTTCTAGTATCACCGTAGTGTGCATCCAATTCAATTTTTGACACCTCTTTTAAATCAGCCCAAAGTTCATTCAAACTAATACGGTTGCCATAAGCAATATTATATACTTCATTTACAGCTTTTTCAGAAGCAAACATAGCCCTTATATTAGCCTGAACTGCATTCTCTACATAGGTGAAATCGCGTGTTTGTCCTCCATCTCCATGAATTATAGGTGAATTATTATCCTTTAAAGATTGCATGAATAATGGAATCACTGCTGCATATGCTCCGTTTGGACTTTGCTTAGGTCCAAATACATTAAAATATCGAAGACCTATGATTTCTATTCCATAGGTTTTATGAAATACATCCGCATATAACTCATTCACTAATTTAGTAACTGCATAAGGAGAAATTGGTTTTCCTATAACATCTTCTACTTTAGGAAGCGATTTACTATCACCATAAGTTGAACTTGAAGCAGCATACACTAATCGTTTTACAGACTTAGAATCTTTTTGAGCTACCAACATATTTAAAAACCCTGATACATTTACATCGTTTGAAAGTATAGGATTATTAATAGATCTTGGAACTGAACCTAAGGCAGCTTGATGTGACACATAATCGATACCTTCAAGCGCTTCAATACAAGTATCCAAATCTCTAATATCACCTTCAATAAATTCGAAAGAAGGATTATTTAAAAACTCTGTTATATTTTCTTTATAACCATTAGAAAAATTATCTAAGACACGTACTTTCTTAGCTCCATATTTTAATAAATAGGCAACTAAATTAGAACCAATAAAACCCGCACCTCCAGTTATTAAAAAACTTAGGTTTGATAAATCAACAGTATGATATTTATTTTCGAACATTATAATCTGCCGTCTATTTTATCTTCAGGCAGAAAAGATTTCACATCGAATACTACTGAATTTTTTGTTACAAATTTATCTACATTGAAATCATTAAATTCTTTATGAGCAACTGTTAATACAATAGCTTCATACGATGATTTTAATTGATTTTCTTCTGAAAGTAATGAAATATTAAACTCATTTTTCACCTCATCAGCATTTGCCCAAGGATCATAAACATCAACGTTTAATTTGTATTTTTTTAATTCAGAAATAACATCTATTACTTTGCTATTTCTAATATCAGGACAATTCTCTTTGAAAGTAATTCCTAATACCAACACATTACCTTCTTTGACCTTAGCTTCTTTGTTAATCATTAGCTTTACAACTTCCTGAGCTACATAACTCCCCATACCATCATTCATCCTTCTTCCTGCAAGAATTATTTCAGGGTTATATCCCTCTTCTAGTGCTTTTTGCGCTAAGTAATAAGGATCTACTCCAATACAATGTCCACCAACGAGACCAGGAGTGAATTTCAAGAAATTCCACTTGGTTGCTGCAGCCTCTAACACTGCCTGCGTATCTATATCTAACAATCTAAATATTTTAGATAATTCATTTACAAATGCGATGTTAATATCTCGTTGAGAATTTTCTATTACTTTAGCTGCTTCCGCTACTTTTATTGAAGGAGCTAAATGAGTTCCTGCAGTAATAATTGATGCGTATAAATTATCTATATACTTTGCAGATTCTGGAGTTGATCCAGAAGTAACTTTTAAAATTTTTGTAACAGTATGCTTTTTATCACCTGGATTTATTCTTTCTGGTGAATACCCTGCATAAAAATCTTTGTTGAATTTTAAATTTGAATGAGACTCTAATATTGGCACACAAACATCTTCAGTTACACCAGGATACACTGTAGATTCATAAATTACAACATCATCCTTTTGTAATACACTCCCAATAGCTTCACTTGCTTTTATTAAAGGTGTTAAAACTGGCTGGTTGTATTTATTTGTAGGTGTAGGTACCGTAACTACATAAATTGAAGCTTGAGCAATTTCTGAAGGACTATCAGTGATTATTAACTTAGCATTTTCTGACGAACTGTTAAGTACTTCTTCAAGTTCTTCAGTTGAAACTTCTAATGTAAAATCGTTTCCTTCGTTAAGCTCTTTAACACGTCTAGAGTTAATATCAAATCCTATTACTTTATATTTTTCAGCAAATGCAACTGCAAGGGGCAATCCTACATATCCTAATCCAATAATTGCTATTGTAGGGTTTTCTTTCACAAGTATTATTATTTTTTGTTTTTAAACAATTTCTTTATTCGTTCTAAAACAGACTTATCGTCATCATTTTCATGGTAACTATTCCCATAAGAACCGTAACCATAACCGTAGCCATAACCGTAGCCATATTTACCTTTATCCTTAAAAAAGTTTAGTACAAAACTAATGTTTGATATTTCTCCTTTTTTATATTTTTCATTGATTATGTTAAACATACCTTTCTTCGTATAGTTTTGTCGAATCATATAAATTGTAGCATCAACAAATTTTGTTAATTCTAAAGCATCAGCTACTAATCCTAGTGGTGGTGAGTCTAATATAATATAATCATATTCTTTTTTCAATTCTGAAACAAGCTCTTCCATAGCATCACTCATCAATAACTCGGAAGGATTTGGAGGAATAGGTCCTGAGGTAATTACGTCAAGGTATTCAAATTCAGTTTTTTGAATTATTTCATTTAAAGATGCATCATGAATCAAATAATTTACAACACCTATTTTATTATCAATATTAAAATCATCAAATATTTTTGGTTTACGTAAATCTAAACCTACAATTACAGTTTTCTTTTTACTTAATGAAAATACCGAAGCTATATTTATTGAGCAAAATGTTTTACCCTCACCACTGACAGATGAAGTAATTAAAACTGTTTTTGCTCCTTCTACTCCTTGCTTTTTATAAACAAATTGCAAACTAGAACGAACTCCTCTAAAAGCTTCTGCTATTGAGGATTTTGATTTAGTTAAAACAGCTAAATTATTTTCTAATCTACTCTTACCGATTACACCTAAAACAGGAATCTTAGACAAACTTTCAACATCCTTTACACTGGTTATTCTTGTATCAAAAAACACCTTAATAAACACAAGAATAAAAGGCAATAACAAACCAAATAAAAGAGCTATAATATAATTAAGTTGTGTATTAGGCCCAACCTTTCCTCCTCCGGTATCTTTTGCCGAATCAATCACTAATACATCACTAACATTTGCAGCTTTAACTAGACCAGCCTCACTTCTTTTTGATAAAAATAAATTATAAGATCTTTCACTTAAATTATACCTTCTTTCTATCTTTAGAAGTTCTTGTTGTTCTTTAGGCAGTTGCCTGATTTCACTCTCTAAACGATTAATATCTTGTTTAATCGTTTTTAATTCTTGGCTTTTTAAACTTTTTGAAGAACTGATATTTTCAATTAAAATATCTTTTACAGCATTAATTTTACGGTCAATATCTTTAAAAATTGGTGCTCCATCTTTATAAGAATATTTTAATCTATTTCTTTCTTCTGCTAAAGTTATAATTCTCCCAACACCAGATATTATACTGTTTTCTTGAATACCCGCTACCGATGGAGCAGGTACATCTCGATAATCGTTTTTACTTACTAAATAATTTTCTAATACATTAAAATAATTTAGTTCTTTATTTACGCTTTCTTCATTAAGATCTAATTTATTTAATTTTTGTGTAATATCCTTACCTTCAACATCAAGATTATAAATATTATTTTTTCTTTTAAATTTATTTAATTCATCTTCTACATCTATTAACTCCTTTGATTTGTATGAAAGACTACTATCAATAAACCTAATTGTTTTAGTAGCAAATAAATTTTTACGTTCTAGCATGTCTTCACTTAACACATTTACTGAACCGTTAAGATAATCAACTAATCTTTTTTTATTTTTTCCATTTAAACTTAAACGTAATACAGAAGACCCTTTAGAAACAGGTGCTACTCCTAAACCTAAAAAACTTTTTACAGCAGAATCAAAATTTGATAAACTAAAATAAAAGGGTTTATTAGGCACTACACCATTTACAGTGTTAGGCATAACTTTACCTTGAAAAAATGGTAACTCTATTTGCTCACCTAGTTTATAATTTGCTTTAAACTCTTCTTGTTTTCTATAAATGGATTTCCTCTCTTTTGTATGAAAATTTTGAAGTGGCACATTCCCACCACTGAATAATGCACTTAATGTAAAATTTACTGAATCTTTAAATACAATATTAAGCTGCTTGTTAATTAATTGATGTTTTGAAGTATCAATTTGCACAAAGAAAGGAGTGTTTTTATAGGCATCTATTTGTTGATATTTACCATCTTGAGAATAATTTATATAATACTGTAATCTTTCGACAACCTTTTCATTATGCGATCGCGATTTTAATGTAATAATAGCAGTATTAACTTTATCTGTAGTACCACCCCAATTAAAAGTTAAGCTTGTATTAGTAGTGAAAAAGGGGTTTTGATCATCTTTAATAGAAATTAGATTATCCATCTTATACACTGGCAACTTTCTTACATTCACATAATATGCTACACTGTAACTAATCGCCAAAGTAATTAAAAATAAAGGCCAATAATTTAAAAGCTTAAAAAGAAAGCTCTTAAAGTCGAAAACGGAATGATTATCATTTATTTCAAAATCTTCATTCATCATTTTATAATTTAATAAAAAACAATACTGTTGTTGTGAAAGCTGTTATTATAGATAATATTGTAGTAAAAGATTGCAAACCTGTAGTTCCAAATCCAAGTGCTTTTTGTGGCAAAGGGTTAATTATAATTAAATCGTTTGGTTTTACATAATAATAAGGCGAATTCATAGCACTTATAGTAGTTAAATCTATGTGATGTACTTTTTGACCTAAGGGATATTGTCTAATAATAACTACATTAGTTTTATCTCCAGTTGTTGGTATATCGCCACTATTTGCGATAGCTTCCATAATACTCACTTGATCTCTATAGATTATTCGAGAACCAGGTCCCGAAATCTCTCCATTAATCGTGTATCGAATACCCGCTAATTTAACAGTAACAAATATATTAGCTTCTTCTTTAAAATAATCTTTTAACAATCTCTCTTCCAGATCTTTTCTGATCTCCTCAACAGTATACCCCAACACTTTCACTTCACCTAAACTAGGAATTCGGATATTCCCATGTGAATCAACTACAAATCCGTCGTAATACAACTTTTCTTCTCCAGTTGCATTTAAATTTGTATCATTAACTGGGTTAAAAATCCCAACTGTTTCCTGATCTAATGCCTTTACTCGTATGCTTAAAAGATCATTAACTTGTAACCTATAAGGTTCTTGCATTTTTTTAATAGATACTAAACTATCTTCATTAATTAGATCTTCTTGCAAATATGTAAGTTGTTTTGTAGAAACACAGGAAGAAAAACATACTGCAATAAAAATAAAAACAAACAGGTATGTAAATTTCATATAGATTGGGGTTGTTATTAAGCAAATATAACTTAACCTGAGTAATAATAAAATTAATTTCATTCTAAGTGATGAAAAAGGAGTTATTTTGCAGAAAAAAGGAACGTGAACTATTTATCTGTTGAAAATATTGCAAAATCGTATGGCGAAAGAGTGTTATTTAAAAATATTTCTTTTGGAATAAACGAGGGTCAAAAAATTGGTTTCGTTGCTAAAAACGGAACTGGAAAAACTTCTATTCTAAACATAATTGGAGGCTTTGACACTCCAGATGAAGGCAATATTGTAGTTCGAAAAAATATTACTGTTTCATTTCTACCACAAGAACCAATACTGAATCCGAATTTAACAATTGAAGAAATTATAAATACTTCGGAAAACAAAATAATTAAGGTAATTGCTGCCTATGAAAAATCTTTGCTAAACCCAGAAGATTCTGAAACATTACAAATTGCTTTTGACGATATGGAGTCACATCATGCATGGGATTTTGAAACAAAATACAAGCAAATATTATTCAAACTAAAATTAGAGAATTTAGAGCAAAAAGTAAATACATTAAGTGGTGGACAAAAAAAACGATTAGCGCTTGCTAATGCCTTATTAGCACAACCCGACCTTCTTATAATGGATGAACCTACCAATCATCTAGATCTAGAAATGATTGAATGGTTAGAGAACTTTTTTGCTAAAGAAAGTATCACATTATTTATGGTGACCCATGATCGATTTTTTCTTGAAAGAGTTTGCAATGAAATTGTTGAATTAGACGAAGGAAATTTATACGGTTACAAAGGAAATTACAGTTATTATCTAGAAAAAAGAGATGCTCGAATCGAGAATTTTGTAAGTGAAACTGCAAAAGCAAAACAACTTTATAATAAAGAATTAACTTGGATGCGAAGGCAACCTAAAGCTCGTACTACGAAAAGTAAATCGAGAATTGATGATTTTGCAGAAATAAAAAGTAGAGCTCATCAACGTAGAAATGATCATGAAGTTCAATTAGAACTTAACATGGAGCGATTAGGTACAAAAATTGTTGAATTACATAATATCTCTAAAAGTTTTGATGACATTCATTTGTTTAAAAACTTTGAATATAATTTTCAACGTGGAGACAGAATCGGTATCATTGGAAAAAATGGTACAGGAAAATCTACTTTTCTAAATATTATTACAGGCAGTTTAATTCCAGATGCAGGAAAAGTAATCATTGGTGACACCGTAAAATTCGGATATTATACTCAAAAAGGTATTACGATAAAAGAGGGACAAAAAGTAATCGATGTTGTTAGAGAATTTGGAGATTATATCCCTTTAAAAAAAGGACGTCAAATTTCTGCTCAACAATTGTTGGAACGTTTTTTATTCGATAGAAAAAAACAATATGACTTTGTTGAAAAATTAAGTGGAGGGGAAAGAAAAAGACTTTATTTGTGTACCGTTTTAATTCAAAATCCTAATTTCTTAATTCTTGATGAGCCTACCAATGATCTAGATATTGTAACCTTAAATGTATTAGAAAATTTCTTATTAGACTTCCCAGGTTGTTTAATTGTGGTTTCACATGACCGGTACTTTATGGATAAAATTGTTGACCATTTATTTGTTTTTAAAGGAAATGGTGAGTTTGAAGATTTTCCTGGAAATTATTCAGATTATAGAACTTATGAAGACAGTAAAGTTGCTGAAAAATATGAAGAAAATAGTAGTTCAAGTAAATCAAAAACCAATTGGAAAACTGTAAATAATAAATCTAAATTAAGTTATAACGAACAGAAGGAATACAATAAAATTGAAAAAGTTATTGCAACCTTAGAAGCTAAAAAAGAAGACTTAGAAAGTAAGTTTGCAACTGAAAATTGGGATTCAGAAGAAATAAATAATCAGTCCGCTATTCTACAACAATTAATTAAAGATATTGAAGTTAAAACTGAACGCTGGTTTGAGCTCTCAGCAAAATCTGAAGGAGAATAATAGTAAAATAATGCTTCAACTAACTCTAAATGAATTAACTTGCAACCTCTTTCAATCTTACCAATAAAATGAATAAGAAAACAGCATTAGTAACTGGTGCAGCCTCTGGTCTTGGCTATGAATTTGCAGTTTTATTAGCGAAAGATTCTTATCAACTTATACTTATTGATATTGATTCAGAAAATCTAGAGAATACTAAAAAAGAATTAGAAGAACTTTATCAAACAACAGTGAAAATTATAGTTAAAGATTTAAGCAAAGCTGAAATCGCAAATGAAATTTTCAATGAAATTCAAGATGCCTCCATCGATGTATTAATTAACAATGCTGGATTTGGATTGTTTGGCACATTTTCAAAAACTGATTGGCAACGTGAATCAGCAATGCTTCATTTACACATCATGACCACTACTCATTTAACCAAACTTTTATTAAACGGAATGGTAAAAAGAGGTTCTGGTAAAATATTAAATATTTCTTCATTAGCCGCATTTCAACCTGGTCCATTAATGGCTATATATTATGCTTCAAAAGCGTATATATTATCTTTTTCTGAAGCTATTGCAAATGAGCTAAAAGGTACTGGAGTAACTGTTACAGTATTATGTCCAGGGCAAACAAGAACCTCTTTTCAACAAGTTGTATCTGAAGAAAATTGCGATAATAAAATTAACTTTAATATGGCTTGTCCAGTTCAAGTTGCGAAGTATGGTTACGATGCTATGATGCAAGGAAAAACAGTTGTTGTCCCTGGATTTTTCAATAAGTTTTTATCGAGATTACCAAGGTTAATGCCTCGTAAAACTTCAGCTTCAATTGTTCGAAAAATTCAAGAAAAAAATAGAGAAGAATTATTAAATTAGTTTTTTTTCTAAAACTGAATCAATAGTATTTAAATATCCCTCAAATTCTATTAAATCATTATGACCTCCACTTGGAATCCTAATAAATGATTTATTTTTCATCTTTATTGAATCAAAAAGTTTCTTTCCAAAATCAAATTTTATCACCTTATCATTTGTTCCATGAAAAATAGTCACAGGCGACTTTACATCATTAATAAATTCATTAGTTGGAAATGTATAATGCAATAAAGAACTCACGGGCAGAAATGGGAATCGAGATTTTCCAACTTCTGTAATATTAAAAAATGGTGATTCTAAAACTAAGTTTTTAGATTGATTTCTTGAAGCTACATAAGTTGCGAAAGTAGCCCCGAGGCTTCGTCCATATAAAATTATATCCTCGTCAGAATAATGATTTTTCATAAAATCATACCATAACTCACTATCCGCATATAGATTCTCCATTGATTTTTTACCTATACTTTTTCCATAACCTCGATAATCCATCACTACTACATCATAGCCTTTTTCAACAAAAAAACTTGTAATTATTCCCCAACGCTGAAGGTCTCCTGCATTTCCATGATAGTATAAAATAGCGCCTTTTGAGTTTTCAGATTTAAAATGAAGCCCGTTTAGTTTAGCGCCATCATCAGTATCTATAAAAATTTCTTCATAGGGATAATCCATCGCATAGACATGTTCCTGCGGAAGTATCGTTGGTAAAAAAATAAGATTTTCTTGAAAAAAATATAGCACACCACAAAGTAAACCATATAAATTAAACAATACAAATGCTAAAATGTAAACTCTTTTCTTTTTAATTTTCATCTTATACCTATTTTGAAGTATGTACTACACGAAAACTACTTCCTTCTAAATCCTGCTTTACATCTTTAGACATTAATATTTCATGAAGCATTTTATGATAGCTTTCAAAGTTATTCAAATTTTTATGACCTCCTCCTATCACTGAATATAATCTTGTTCTTTTGGGTTTAATTTTAGCCAACTTTACACTTGTTTTAAAAGGAATCAACTTATCATTTGTACCATGAATAATATGAATTGGACAATTCACATATTTCAACCATTTGTAAGTTGGTAATGGATATTTCATAATAATTGAGAAGGGCATAAAAGGCATATATCGTGCAGTTACTTTTTTCAAACTATAATAAGGTGCATCTAATATTAATTTTGATGGATTATTCATTGAAGCCAGTTTTGTGGCAAATCCAGAACCTAAACTTCTTCCATAAATGATGATGTGTTTTTCATCAATACGTTCACGCATCTTATTGTAAACAAATTGTAAATCATTTTTAATTGCCTTCTGACTTCTTCTTCCAGTACTCTTACCAAAACCTCTATAGTCAATCATGAAAACGTCATAATTATGTCTTGTAAAATCAACCGCAAACTTCCCCCAACCCTTAATACTCTTACTATTTCCTTTTAAATACAACACAACACCTTGTGGGTTTTCAACCTTAAAATGAAGTCCATTAATCATAGCTCCATCTCTCGTTTCTAGATGATATTCTTCTATTTCTTGATGTTCGTAATAAAACTGAAAATCTTTAGGTAATTTCTCTGGCTTAAACAATAGATAATCCTGCAAATAGTATAGTAACACACTAATCACAACATAAACTATTAATATAAAAACAAGTACCGATATCCAATAAGCCATTGGTCTAATGTACTAAAATTATAATGTTTGTGATAATTCTAGTTTTTCTTATTCTTTTCTTCAATCCACTTACTCATGTATTGCGTACTTTTCATTGAATGATGTTGTAGCATTTGCCCTATAAAATTTGAGCTTCTATTGGCTTCGAGATTTTCTTTAGTTTCTGAAATTTTTGATAAAAATGATTGCTGAAAAATTGATTTCTGAAAACGTTGATTTACAATTTGAAAACCATTTCTTTGAGCTTCATTCCATTTTTCTTCAGATGTATATAATTGAACCGCTGCGTTTGCAAAAGATTCAGCATCATCTGAAACAATACCTGAAAAGTTCATTTTTCCATGCATTCCTTCAGCTCCGATCGAAGTTGTAACAGAAGGCGTTCCATATTTCATTGCGTCTAATAACTTTCCTTTTAAACCTGCACCAAATCGTAAAGGAGCTAAACATATTTTAGCAGAAGACATTACATCTTCAACATTTTCAGCCCAACCTTTAATTAAAAACCCCTCTTTTTCATTATGAAGTTCTTGAATTTGTTGTGTCGCATAATTACCATGCACCGTTAAAATCGCATTTGGCATTTGTTTTCTAATCAAAGTCCATATTTCCTTTTTTAAATATTTCACCGAATCAATATTAGGTGCATGTAACAAATTACCAATCGTCATAAACCCTGATCGTTCTTCAAAAGTTGATGATGTTTTCATTTTTTCTTCTGAAATAGGTTCTTCTAAAAAGGGTAAGTAGAACAGTAACTTTTCATTTATCTTGAAATAATCCTGAAGCAATTCCATTTCAAATTCTGAAATAATTAAAGATACATCACAACGATAAATACTTGCTATCTCACGCTTTGCAGTTTCTGAAACTAAATTAATTTCATCATCTGACTTATAAGCTTTCTCTCTAGCTTTCCGAAGAAAGTGAAGATCTTCTGTATCTAATATTTTTAAAGCATTTGAGCAATGTTCAGAAACTCTCCATCCAAATTGTTCTTCAGTTATATAACGATCAAACAACACAACGGAAGGATTCAATTTCAGAATAAAATCATCAAAACTCGAATCATTTAATTGAATAGAAACTGTTTGAATGAAATGATATTCTAAGTCTTCAGATTTTTCAGAAACAGCTGCAGTAGAAGCAAATGTGATATGGTATTCGTCTTCCAGAAATAATTTTAGCATTTGCATCATACGTGAACCCGCTGCAGTAGTAGATGGTTCTGGAAACGTATGGCCTATAACAAGAAGTTTTTTCAAAATAATGATTTTACATCCAGTCTCTAGAAGTTCGATATACCAATCCTTTAAATAAAGCAATTAGTTCATCTCCTCTTTTTATTTCAACAACATTAAAGCCAATTTTTGTATTCACTTTTTCAATAACAGATTCTGCCACTAGATAATCCCCTACATTTATGGCCTCAATATGGTTGATAGAAGTTTCAATAGAAACCGCATATTTTCCATGGGTATTTGCAGTAAACCCAAAAGCTGTATCCGCCAAAGCATAGGTAATTCCACCATGTGCTTTTCCCATACTATTCAACATTTCCTTTCTTACTGTTAAAGCAACTTTACATCGTCCAACTTCACATTCTAATATCTCGATGCCCAGCCATTGACTAAAAGCATCTTGACTCAACATTTTGTGTGGAATTAATTCACCTTTCATTTCTTTTTATTTTTTTATTCTTCTTCTATAACTATTGAGTTTGCAGCAAAATCATGTATTGCTTTTCTTTTTACATTTCCAGTTACAGTAAGCAATGATATCCACCCAAGAGCTACTTTTAATAAAAATCGTAGTAATGCATAAGGAAAACTAATATTCTTCTCAGGATTATTTTCGTTTCTTACCGTAATTCCAGCTTTTGAATGTCCAATAGTTCCTCCATAAATTGAAGTAAAAATAGGATCATATAATAGAAAAATAAACACAAATAAAAATATACGCTCAAAGTTTGGCACAGCTTCAATTAATGAAAGAATTTCAGATATCAAAAACATAAACCCAATAATGATAATACTATCTATAAAGGCTGCTTTAATTCTGCTTAATAAAATTGCATATTTAATTTCCATTAAAAAAACTTGTTATTTTCTCTTTTCATTGTACGTAGCAAAGGAGAGCAACGATATCGATCTTCGTGGTATTCATTATATAATGTATCTAAAGTTGACACACACCAATCAATTCCTTTTTCGTCTGCCCAAGCTAATAAACCTTTTGGATAATTAACTCCTTTTGTCATGGCATTATCTATATCTTCAGCTGAAGCAATATTTAAAAACAAGGCATCAGCAGCCTCATTGATTAACATAACCAATACTCTATCAAAAATCTGATTTGCTAAATCGGTATCCTGTGACCTCTCGACTGCGCTCGAGGAGACAATTTTCCCATTTTCGTCATAAACATAATATCCTCTTCCGCTTTTTCTTCCTAAATAACCTGCTTCACTAAATCGTTTTTGTGTAAATGCTGGCTTATATCTTGGGTCAAAATAAAATGACGTAAATACTGTTTCAGTAACTGTATAATTAACATCATTTCCAATAAAATCCATTAACTCGAAAGGCCCCATTCTAAATCCACCTTTGCTTTTTAATGCCCAATCAATTGTTGCAAAATCGGCTAATCCTTCCTCATAAATCCTCAAGGCTTCGCCATAAAATGGACGTGCAACTCTGTTTACAATAAAACCAGGAGTATCTTTAGCTACCGCTACAACTTTTTTCCAATCTTTTATGGTTTGAACTGAACGATTTAAAACTTCTTCTGAAGTCTGAATCGCAGGAATAACCTCAACTAATTTCATAAGTGGCGCAGGATTAAAAAAGTGAATCCCTATACAACGTTCTGGATTTTTTAAAGAAGATGCTATCGATGCAATTGAAAGACTTGAAGTATTTGAAGCGATGATACAATCATCAGAAACATAAGTTTCCAGTTCTGAAAAAACAGCTTGTTTTATATCTAAATTTTCAATGATTGCCTCAATAGTTAAATTTGAATCCCCGAGATCTTTTAAAGAGTTTACATATTGAATATTTCCTTGAATTCTTGATTTTTCAGAAGCATCAATTCTACCCTTTTCGACTAAACGATTCATTATTTTTTCTAGAGTAGCTTTTGCTTTATCAAGGGCTTCTACTTTTGTATCAAACAATTTTACTTGACATCCGGCAGTTGCAGCAACTTGTGCAATTCCGCTTCCCATAGTTCCTCCACCTATAATACCTACTTTCATATTTTTTTTATTATAATGAGATCCTGAATCAAGTTCAGGATGACAAAAAATTGTAATTTAATTCAATGTTTCATTTTTATTTCGTCTAAATTCTAAAAGCGAAGCGTTCTATATTCTAGCTTCTATTTAACTTCCTTTAAAATTAGGTTTTCTTTTCTCAACAAAAGCATTTACTCCTTCGTTATAATCGTTTGATTGAGCCGCTTCAATTTGAAATTTAGATTCCATTGCTAATTGTTCATTTAAAGAATTAGACATCGATTCATTCAATAATTGCTTAGTCATTCCTAATGCCTTGGTTGGCATTTTTGCCATTTTCTCTGCAAGTACAGTTACTTCTGCAGTAAAGTCTTCAGCATTAAAAACCTTATAAATCATTCCTAAATTTTCAGCTTCTTCAGCAGAAACCTTATCACCTAACATCATTAAAGCAGATGCTTTTTGAAACCCAATTAATCTTGGTAAAAAGAAAGTTCCACCACTATCGGGCACTAATCCTATTTTACTAAAAGCCTGAATAAAACTAGCTTTTTCAGAAGCAACAACTATATCACAAACCAAAGCTATATTAGCACCAGCACCAGCGGCTACACCATTTACGGCAGCAATGACTGGTTTTGATATACTTCTAATTTTTTGAATGATCGGATTGTAATGTTCATCCAAAATAGCTTTAAATCCTGGATTTAATTCTGGTGTAGTTACTTCTTTTAAATCTTGACCTGCACAAAATGCTTTCCCATTTCCTGAAATTACAATAGCTCTTACTTCACTATTTTCAGTACAATGATCTAAATCACTTTGCAAACGCAAAGCCATTTCTCTATTGAAACTATTAAAAACTTCGGGTCTATTTAAAGTTAGATAGGCAACGCCATTTACGACATTGTTCGTTATAGAATGATTACTCATATATTAAAAAAGTGTGTTAGTTATGTCTATTTTAGACATTTAAAATAATCGAAAGGCTCTTTACAATCTTCACATTTAAACAATGCTTTACATGCTGTAGAGCCAAACTGACTGACTAAAATAGTATTTGTTGAGCTACATTGTGGGCATTTTACAATTTTTTTATTCCCGAGAAGTGCTTCTTTGTCTGCATGCTCATTTAAAGGAGAAGCAATCCCATACTCTTCTAAGGCTTTTCTTCCTTCAGGAGTAATCCAATCGGTAGTCCAAGCTGGAGCTAAAATCAATTCAACTTTAGCCTTCATTCCTTCATTTTCAAATGCAGTAATTATATCATCTCCAATTACATCCATAGCTGGGCATCCAGAATAAGTTGGCGTGATTTTAACTTGAACTATTCCATTCTCAATAAAAGCTTCACGAACTACACCCATATCTAAAATTGTAAGCACAGGAATTTCTGGATCTGAAACTGTGTTTAGAATGGAAACTAAGTTTGAATCTATATGTAGCGTTTCGTTATTCATAAAAAAACTTCATTCAGTTAAGAGATTCCTGCTTTCGCAGGAACTTATTTTACCATTTCATATTAGGATAGGTACGTTGCATGTACTGTAAGTCAGCTAAAATAAAGCCCATATGCTCACTATGAACACCAATTTTTCCTCCTTTTTTGAAATATTTATTATCTGGAACTTCTAAAGTTGCTTCTTTTAATGCTTCTGAAACTTTTGAGTAATATTCTGCTTTTAGTGCAGATACATCTACTCCAACACCAATAATATTTATAGGCGCATCATCTTCAGTTACTTCAAATAATTCACCTGTATAGGCCCAAAGATCGTTTATAGCAGTCTGAATTTTCTCATGACTTTCAGCAGTACCATCTCCTAATCTTTTTATCCAATCTGAAGAAAAACGCTGATGATAA
>Ga0209345_10000792_pt1 | contig 40510 bp, 35 predicted proteins | sample Cruoilmetagenom7_FD_187294 | JGI IMG/M metagenome (GOLD analysis project Ga0209345, IMG submission 187294) | Oil polluted marine microbial communities from Coal Oil Point, Santa Barbara, California, USA - Sample 7 (SPAdes) (version 2) | ecosystem: Environmental > Aquatic > Marine > Oil seeps ...
CCTCCCCCGCGCCAAAGATGTGGAGGCCATCGCCGTATTGGCTTTCCTTGATGTCGCAGACGAAGGCGTCAATTCGGGTCAGCGCCTCGGCCGAGGAACTGGCAGCATCGAGGCCAAGGTCATCTTCGACCCCCGCCGCCTGCGCCTCGGCGCGGATCGTGTCGACCAGCCGGTCGCGGCGCGCGGGGTCGAGCCCATCGGCGGTGGAATATTCATCCAGCAGCCGTTCCAGACGCAACAGCCCCTCGGGCGTTTCGCTGTCTTTCAACGGGGGTGGCAAATGGCCCAAGGTCACGGCACCGATGCGCCGCTTGGCCTGTGCCGCTTCGCCGGGATCGTTGACGATAAACGGATAGATCACCGGCAGATCGCCGGTCAGCGCCTCGGGCCAGCAGTCGTCTGACAGGGCCACGGCCTTGCCCGGCAGCCATTCCAGCGTGCCATGCGCGCCGATGTGCACCAGCGCGTGATGCCCCTGTGCGCGCAGCCATAGGTAAAACGCCACATAGGAATGGCGCGGGGTGCGGGCGAGGTCGTGGTAGCTGTCTTCGCGGTCCGTCAGATCGCCGCGTTCGGGTTGCAGCGCGACCAGCGCGTTGCCGCAGGTTTGCGCGGCGAAGTGGAACGCGCCGTCCTGAGCCAGCGGGTCATCCTCGGCCTGCCCCCATGCCTGCGTAAGGTCATCGCGCAGCGCCTGCGGTAGGCTGGCCAAAGCGGCATGGTAATCCGCCAGCGGCCAAGAGATGCGCTGCTGGGTGAGGCTGCGGCCAAAGCCGATCTGCGGCGTGACGCTATAGCCCTCGCCCGCCAAACGCATCAGCATGTCTTCGACACTGGCCAGCGCGTCGAGCCCGACCGCGTGGGCCAGTTGATCGTCCCGCCCCGGATAGGTCGAAAGCACCAGCGCCAGTTTGCGCGCCTCGGCAGAGGTTTGCGCAAGTCGTTGCCAGCCAAGTACGCGCTCTACGACCGCTGCGATGCGGGCATCCTCGGCCCGGTGGGCGAAGCGGGAATATTGCAGATCAGGGTCGCGTTTTTCGGGGCTTTTGAAACTGACGACGCCGGTGAAAATGCGGCCATCCACTTCGGGCAGCACAACATGCATGGCCAGATCGGCGGGCGAGAGGCCGCGCTCGCTCTCGTCCCAATCACGCCGTCGCGCGGTGGATAGCGCCACTTGAAACACTGGGCAGCCCGGCGCGTCGAGCGGGGAGGTGCCGTCATCGCCGCGCCCCGAGAAGGCGGTGGCGTTGATGATGGCCACGGGGTTCATCGCCGCCAATGCGTCATCCAGAAAGCCCCGCGCTGGATCGGATTTCAGCGACGGCACAAACAGCCCAATGGCGTTCAGCCCCGCCGCACGCAACGCGCGGATCAGTGCATCGACGGGCGCGGTATCGGCGGCCAGAAGGTAGCTGCGGTAAAAGGTGACAGCGACGGTATCGCCTGTCGCATCGGCGAAAGGCACAACGCCTTGATCGGGGTCGTAATAACCACAATCGGGCACCGTTTTCGTGCCCATCACCGGCCCGGCATAGAACCCCGCCGCCAGCGCCATCTGCGCAAGTGCGGCCTGCGCAGCCACCGGCCCGCCTGCGTCACACAGATGCGCAAGACGGCGCAGGGTAGAGACAGGCAGCGTTGAATGCGCGTCCAGCCCCGGATCTTCACGCCCATCGGCGGGCAGCACGGCCAGCGCGATGTCATTCCGGCGGGCGAAATCTTGGACCTGCATGATGCCGTAGGGCCAGTAATTCTCGCCCCCGATAAGGCGGATCAGGATGCCCTTGGCCCCGGTCAGCGTCTGTTCAATGTAGTTGTCGACCGACGCAGGATGCCGCAGCGCCACAAGGTTGCACAGCCGCAGGGAGGGCAGCTTCCCCTCCTTGCCGCCACCGCGATGCCAGCCCGCCGCGAAAGCGCCGAGATCACTGTCGGAAAACGACAGCACCACCAGATCAGCGGGCGTTTGGCCCGGATCATAGGGGGTGTCGGTATCCTCCAACCCGTGGCTTTCGCGAAAGACGACATGCATGCGCGGTTAGGCTCCCAATACGTCGCGGATTGCGGCGAGGTTGATGTCGTCATGTTCAGCGATGACCACCAAATGCCCCGCGCGCGGATCGCTGCCCCAAGGGCGGTCGAACTGCTGACGCACCCGCGCGCCTACGGCCTGCACCAACAGGCGCATTGGTTTGCCCTCGACAGCGACATAGCCCTTCACGCGCAGGATGTTCTGTTCGCGCGCAAGCCTCTCGATTGCGGCGACCAGCGCCTCGACATCCGACACTTCCGGCATCGGGATCACCACGGTTTCGAAATCGTCATGCTCGTGATCGTCGTGGCCGTCATGGTGCGAGGGGCGCGCAGCAAGGTCGTCTTCGGCAGCGGCATTGAGGCCCAGCACGACCTTGGGGTCGATCACGCCTTCGGTCATCTCAAGGATCGGGATCTCGCGCGGGCTTTCCGCCTCGATCACCTTGCGGGCTTTGGCGAGCCCTTCTGGACCGGCCAGATCGGCCTTGGACATCAGGATGATATCGGCGCAGGAGATTTGATCTTCGAACACTTCGGACAGCGGGGTTTCGTGGTCGAGGCTGTCATCGGCCAGACGCTGCGCATCAACGGCGGCGACATCGGCGGCAAAAGTGCCCGCCGCCACGGCCTCGGCATCGGCCAGCGCGATCACGCCATCGACGGTGATCTTCGAGCGGATCGCGGGCCAGTCAAAGGCTTTCAGCAGCGGTTTCGGCAGGGCCAGCCCGGAGGTTTCGATCAGAATGTGATCTGGGCGCGTCGGCAGTGCCATCAGCGCTTCAATGGTTGGGATAAAGTCATCTGCCACGGTGCAGCAGATGCAGCCATTGGCCAGCTCGACGATATTCTCAGCCGGGCAATCCTCAATGGCGCAGGATTTTAGGATGTCGCCATCAACACCCACGGTGCCGAACTCATTAACCAAAACGGCAAGGCGACGCCCGCCTGCATTGGTCATCAGGTGGCGGATCAGTGTGGTTTTACCGGATCCGAGAAAGCCGGTGATGACGGTAACGGGAATTTTGGCGAGATCGCTCATGCGGTAGGCTCCTGCGGCAGGGTCAAAGGGGGGATACGCGCAAGGCTTTGCTTGCGAAAGATAACCGGGCGTTCGCGCCATGGCACAAGCCCGTCTTCGGTAGCGGCATAGGCGGCGGCACCGGCAAGAATGTCGGCGGCGTCTTCCTTGGTCAGGCGGCCATAGACATAGGACCATTTGCCCGGCGCAGTGAGCGCCACGGCGGCGCCCTGCGAACAGGCGGAAAGACATTGCACCGGCACGATGGTCACGCCTTCGGGCGCGCCTGTGGCGTCAAGGACGGCATGAAGCTGCGCGCCGGGGCGCGGGGCGTCTTCCTCCAGCACCTCGCCTGCGCGGCAGGTCATGCAGACATGTAGGGTCGTACTCATTGATCTGATCCCATCGGGTTATGCGTGCCGGGTATGCGCTCCGGCCAGTTATGAAAAGGGGAAGCGGGGCGATTATTCAACTGTCAGCACCTCGCGCGCGGTAATCGGCGCACCGTTTACCGCCAAGGGGCGGTGGTCATTGGCGTTGAGAGTGACCTCAACTGTGACCTCACCCTTAGGCAGATCAGGCAGATGCAACCACGGGCCATAAAGCCGCCCGATCTTGGTGCCGTTGACATAGACATGGGCATGGCCCTCGCCGGGTTGGTGGTCGCCGCTGGCGTTTTGCGGCGCAAAGGCGAAGCCTTCGGTTTCCACGAAAAGGTTATGGCCTGACATTGGGTCAGGCATCACGCGGATCGCAAGGCTTGGGGCGTCTTCGGCGACTAGCGTGATGGGCTGGCCGTGCATCTGTGCGTGATCCGTGCCGCCGTGGTCCATCCCGCCATGAGCGGCAGGGGCGCCGTGGTCATGGCCGTCGAAAGTCACGCCGTTGCTCGCGGCGATGGCAAAACCAATGCCACCGCCAAAGACCAATCCGATGGCGAATAGCGCCAGTGATCTGTCCATCTTGACCTCCCTCAGGCGCTGCGCGCGCCTTCACGTTGCCAAAAGAAGCCAGCGAAACTGCCCAGCAGCACCCAAGCGGCAAGGCCGATGCCAAGTGCGCGTGCGGCGAATAGCGCGCCGATCTCAGTCGGCACCGGGCCGCTAAAGCTCTCAGGCTCGGGGGCGCCGACGATATGCGGGGCCATCAGCAACACCGCCGCGCCGATCCACGCGCCCCAGCCAGTGCCGAAGGCCAGCAGCCAAAGCGCAACCAACGCTGCCGCCGCGGTGGCGAACCACCAGATTTGCCGCGCGGTGATGTCCGCCGCGGCCACACCGGGCACCTCGGGCGCAAGGCTAAAGCCCGGCGCGAGGTGGAAAGCGACGAAACCGGCCACACCCCAAAGGATGCCCCAGCGGCCATCAATCACCGCGCCACGCTCTTCGCCAAAGCTCATCGCGCCAAGCAGGATCAGCGCATAGGCGGTATAGGTCAGCATGGTGAAGATCAGGCTCAGCCCATCGCGGACGGCATCAAAACCGGGCAGATCGGGGTGCGCGCTGACCGCGTCGGCACCGAAATGCACAAGTGCGCCGGTCTCATAAAGTTCGGCATGCAACAGAACGGGCTGCACGAAATAGAGCTGCAACAGGCCGGTCAGCAGCCCGGCAGACGCCCCTGCAAAGAGGGCGGAGGTTAGAAAACGAGAGAACATCGAAATGGTCCTTGGATACGAAATGAAAGACGGCACCGCGCATGAAGCGGGCCGAGACCGTCACCAGACCTCTAGACGTGGTAGAACCCTTCCTAACGCGGATATGCGATGGGAAGTGAGCACAGCGGATTAACAAGAGGCTGGCAAAAGCAGACGGACGGCAGAATCACAGATAGCCGGACTGCGTGTTGGCAGCCCGGACCCCTGTGACAGTGACGTGGCGCTTAGTGGCAGGGAAAGCCTGTCGCGTGGCGCACGTCGTGGGCGGCATCATGCAATGCAGCGGCCTGCACATGGCCGGTCAGCGCCATCAGTGCCACACCCAATACGGCGGCGAACAGCGCCGGTACGAGTTTGCTGCGCGTGGCGCCGGCGGTCTTGATCCCAGCGGTCTTAATCATCGTCGTCATCTTCATTCTCCTTACCGTCACACCCGACGGCATCTAGCGTTTCACTTGCCTGGCAGGTCTCCTGGCTCGCGGGTCGTGACCTTTGCCCGCCTTCCCCGTCCGAATGGACAAGTGGCACGAGGGGCATTGGCTCACCGCTTACAGTCGCGGGGGCGGCTTCGGCTTCGGGGTCATGCGACCCCTTACTGAATTCCCTTTTCGGTCCCACACCATAGGGCGCTTTTCGGGACACCAAGCGGGTTCAATTACGCATTTTCGCCCCTCGATGACAAGTCGCATTTAAGCGGACGCCGCAACCGATACGAGAAACGTACCGTCAGGGGCTGTATATAGTGGATTAACATGGGACGAATCCTACATGCGGGTTGACCCGGATGGCGCGGGCGGGGCACATTGCGGGCTACTTTCGTACTAAGGGCGGCGAATTGATGAATGATGACGTGGTGGCTGCCAATCGGTCGGCCCTGAACGAGGACATTCTGGGCAAAGTCGTTCGTCATGCACGCCTGCCGCTTTGCATCACCGACCCCACGCTTCCGGACAATCCCATCGTCTATGTGAACGAGGCTTTTACCGATCTAACCGGCTATACGCTGGATGAAATCGTGGGCCAGAACTGCCGCTTTTTGCAAGGGCCAGACACGACGCGCGAGAGCGTCGATACGGTGCGCGAAATTTTGGTGGACCGCCGTGTCGATACGGTTGAGATCGTGAACTACCGCAAGGATGGCAGCCGGTTTTTGAACGCCTTGCAGCTTGGTCCGATCAATGACGAGGCCGGGAACCTCGCCTATTTCTTCGGCTCGCAGCTGGATGTTTCCGAACGCCGCCGGGCCGAGCGGGAGCGCCGCGAACTGGCCGATGATGAGTTGCTGCACCGGCTACGCAATATCGTGAACGTCATGACCGCTATGGTGCGGATGACCTCGCGGGAGGAACCCTCTCCGGCGGCCTTTGCCGAAAAGGTCATCGACCGGCTGTCGGCTCTGGGTGCCGCACATTTCGAAACGATTGGCCGCAGCGATCAGAAAGAGGTCGACTTTAGAACGCTGATGGGGCCGATCATGCGGGCCTATACCTCGGCCACCGAAGAGCAGATCACCCTAACTGGGGTGAACCCTGAAATCTCGCATCGGCTGGTCTCTCCGTTGACGCTGGCGCTGCACGAACTGGCCACCAACGCGGTGAAACATGGGGCGCTAAGCTCGGAAAACGGGCGTGTGTCGCTTGATGTCTCTATGCTGAAAGCGCCCGCGCGGATGCGGTTCATCTGGCAGGAAACTGGCGGGCCGGAAGTGACGAAATCTGACCGCAGCAGCGGGTCGCGGATCATCCAATCGCTTACCCGCGCCGCGGGCGGCACATTGCAGTATGAGTGGCGGCGCGAGGGACTGTTGGCGACAGCAGAATTTCCGATGTTTGCCCTGCTAGAAGGCTGACCGTTAAACGATCACCTTCTGCGCGGCCTGTTCGCCAACGCCAAAGACCCGCTTGTACCGCGCAATCTCATCCGCCGGGCCCATCGCTTTGTTGGGGTTGTCCGACAGTTTGACCGTCGGCCGCCCATTGGCGCTGACCGCTTTGCAGACAAGGCTGAAGGGGGCCAGCGCATCGTTCGGGACCAGCCCGCGGAAGTCATTGGTAAGCAGTGTGCCCCAGCCGAAGGAAATCTTGGCCTTGCCCGCAAACTGGGCGTGAAGCTCTTTGATCTTATCCACGTCGAGCCCATCACTAAAGATGACCCGCTTGGTCGTCGGTTCCTCCCCCCGTGCGCGCCACCAGTCGATGGCCGTCTGCGCCGCCGTGGCCGGATCGCCGCTGTCGACGCGGATGCCGGTCCAACCCGCCAACCAATCAGGCGCGTGATCAAGGAAACCCTTGGTGCCATATGTATCCGGCAGGATGATCCGCAGGTTGCCGTCGTGTTCGTCATGCCAATCCGACAGCACGTCATAGGGCGCACGGGCGAGTTCTTCGTCATCATCGGCCAGCGCGGCATAGACCATCGGCAGCTCGTGCGCGTTGGTGCCAATCGCCTCTAGTTCGCGCATCATGGCGATGCGGCAATTAGAGGTGCCGGTAAAGGCATTTCCCAGCCCCTCATGCATCGCCTGCACGCACCAATCCTGCCAGAGATAGGAATGCCGCCGACGGGTGCCAAAATCGGCGATGGAGAGATTGTCCACCTCGCGCAGCGCTTCGATCTTTTCCCAAACGCGGGTCATCGCGCGGGCATAGAGCACCTGAAGCTCGAATTTGCCCATCGGGCCAAGTGCTGCCCGGCTGCGCAGTTCCATCAACACGGCAAGCGCGGGGATCTCCCACAACATGACCTCGTGCCATTTGCCCTCAAAGGTCAGTTCAAATTGGTCGCCCTTCCGCTCCAGATGATAGGGTGGCAGGCGCATGCCTTCGAACCATTCCATGAAATCGGGGCGGAACATTTGGCGCTTGCCGTAGAAGGTATTGCCGCGCAGCCATGTGCTCTCCCCCCGGCTGAGGCTGAGCGAGCGGATGTGGTCGAGCTGTTCGCGCAGCTCACCCTCGTCGATCAGATTGGCCAGCGGGATATGCGTGGACCGGTTGATCAGGCTAAAGGTGACCTGCGTGTCCGGCTTGTTGCGAAACACCGACTGGCACATCAGCAGCTTATAGAAATCCGTGTCGATCAGCGACCGCACAATGGGGTCGATCTTCCACTTGTGGTTATAGACGCGGGTGGCGATGTCGACCATGGGAGGTTCCTTGTTGCTTGCTTTCTTGTGCCAAGGGCGCGGCCCAATAGGCAAGGGTAAAGCGGTGGATCAGGCCAGCGTCACCCCCGCCGCGCGCATCCCCTCGCGGGATTTGGCCAGCGATCCGTCCAGATCAATGGCGCGGCACAGCTCTTCGCGGACATCGACATTGAAACCCAGTTTCGTCGCATCCACAGCCGAGAAGTTCACGCAGAAATCCAGCGCCAGCCCGACCATGGTCAGCCGTTCGATCCCGCGCTTGCGCAGGTAACCTTCAAGCCCCGTGGGGGTGCTGTGATCATTCTCAAAAAACGCCGAATAGCTGTCGATGTCGGGGTTATAGCCCTTACGAATGATCAGATCGGCCCGGTCTGTTTGCAGATCAGGATGGAACTGCGCGCCGATGCTGCCTTGGATACAGTGGTCAGGCCAGAGCACTTGCGGGCCATAGGGCATGGTGACAATCTCATACGGCGCATTGCCGTCATGCGAGGACGCAAAGGATGAATGCCCCGCCGGGTGCCAATCTTGCGTCAGAACCACCGCGTCAAACTCGGGCATCAGCGCATTGATCCCGCGCAGAATCTCATCGCCTTGGGGCACTTCCAGCGCACCACCGGGGCAGAAATCATTTTGGACGTCGATCACGATCAGGGCATGGGTCATCGTCATTCTCCTTAACGAAAGGGGTAGGGCTGCGGGTGGGGTAGGTCAATGGCACGCCCCGGATTGAGCTTTGCGCCCGAAGCGCTTATTTGACGCTTATGTATACCATTGCCGCCCTATATCACTTCACCCGTTTCGAGGATCCCGCAGCGCTTAAGCCTGCGCTGCTGGCGCTTTGCGGGGCGCAATCGGTCATGGGCACGCTGCTTTTGGCCCCTGAAGGGGTGAACGGCACAATCGCCGGGCCCCGCGCCGGGATCGACGCGGTGATCGCCCATCTGCGCGCCCTGCCCGGCTGCGCAGATCTGGAGTGGAAAGAGGCAACGAGCGATAAGCCGCCTTTTGGCAAGATGAAGGTCCGCATCAAGCGTGAGATCGTGACGATGGGCCAGCCCGATGTCGATCCGCGCGCCAAGGTGGGCCATTATGTTGATCCGAAAGAGTGGAACGAGTTGATCCGTTCCCCCGATGTGGCGGTGATCGACACGCGCAATAATTACGAAGTCGCCATCGGCACCTTTGAAGGCGCGGTTGACCCACAGACCGAAAGCTTTGGCGAATTCCCCGAGTGGTGGGAGGCGAACAAAGACCGTTTCCACAACAAAAAGATTGCGATGTTCTGCACTGGCGGTATCCGTTGTGAGAAGTCGACCAATTATCTGATCGGCCAAGGGGTGAATGATGTCTTTCACCTCAAAGGCGGCATTCTAAAATACCTCGAAGAGGTGCCCGAACAGGAAAGCACTTGGGAAGGCGATTGCTTTGTCTTCGACAACCGCGTCAGCGTCGGCCACGGGCTGCGCGAGGGGCCGCATATGCTCTGCCACGGATGCCGCCGTCCGATCCTGCCTGAGGATACGAAACATGCCGGGTATGAGATCGGGGTTTCGTGCCATCAATGTGTGGACGTGACTTCGGATGCCGATAAAGAGCGCTTTCGCGAGCGGCAGCGGCAGATCATGCTGGCGAAAGAACGTGCAGCGCCAGATCAGAGCTAAGCGCCTTTAACGGTCCGACAGCGCAAATCCGGCATATGCAAAGGGCATGACCGCCCGGCGATAGCGCCCCAACTCGAACCGCGCCAGCGGGCCGCGCATGGGGGCGGGATAGGGCCGCTCGGGCATTTTGCCCCGCACCAGATCGGCCAAAAGTGCGCCAGAATAGCTGCCCATCGCCACACCATTGCCGTGGTAGCACAGACCCGCGAACATGCCCGGCTGATCTGGTACTTCACCCACAAACGGCATCCGGTTGCGCGCGATACAGACCATGCCCGACCAGCCATGCGGCGTTTCAACATTGCGCCACGCGGGGAACATCGCCTCGAAATCCGCCCGTGCGCGGCGCAGGGCACGCGCCTCGGACGCTGGGTTAGACAGCAGCCCGCCGCGCACGCCGAACAACATGCGATTGTCGGGCATTAGCCGGAAATAATGCAGCAGATGGCGGCTGTCATAGCTAGCTTGCTGGCTGGTCCAGCCTTGGGCGGCCAGCTCAGCTTCGGTCAAGGGCCGCGTCACGATCACACTGGATTGCGTCGGCATGTAACGCGCGGCAAGCCATGGCGGCAGGTCGTCAGAGGAATAGCCGTTGGTGGCGATGATCACCCGCTCAGCACGGATGCGGCCCGTGGGGGTGGTGACATCGAATGCACCATCACGCCGGGCCACATTCAGGGCCGGGCTGTTGTGATAGATCATGGCCCCTGCCTCTTCGGCGGCCTGCGCCAAGGCGGTCACATATTTGCGGGGGTTGAGGCCAAAGCCAAGCGGCACAGTGATCGCGCCTTCGAAACCCGCGTTCAGCCCATCGGCAGCAAGGTCGGTCTTTTCAGTCAGCCGCGCCGTGAAACCGTAGTTCTCTGCGTAGTAATCCAGCTTGCCGCGCATCTCATCGAAATCGCGGGGGCGGTGGGCAAGCTGGGTTTCGCCATCGGAATGCCGGTCGACATCGACACCGCGGGTGGTGATGAAATCCTCTACCTGCCGGATCGCGGCCAATTCGGCCTGCCGCCAACCGAGCCGCTCCTCCCGCCCAAATTTGCGATCCAGCGTGACGTCGTCGAGCATCCCGCCGCCCAGACAGCAAAAGCCCCCGTTCCGCCCAGATGCGCCAAAGCCGACACGCTCGGCCTCCAGCACCGTGGCTCCCACCCCGGCCTGCGCCAGATGCAGCGCGGCGTTGAGCCCGGTGAAGCCGCCGCCGATGATTACCACATCGGCTTGCGCGTCGCCCTGCTGCGCCACACGGTCTGGCGCGGCGCAGGTTTCATCCCACCAACAGCCCGCACGCGGCGCTTCGGAATAGGCGAAAGCCGGGTAGATACGCTTCACGTTGCGGGCCGTTCCGCCGCGCGGGCCTCCTCCTGCGCGCGCAGGCTTGAGCGTTTGCTGACCAGCGATGCCGTGATGACGCCGACAGTGACGATGGCGATCATGATCGTCGAGAGCGCGTTGATTTCTGGCGATACGCCAAGCCGCACGGCCGAGAAGATCTTGATCGGCAGTGTGGTGGCCGACGGCCCAGCGGTGAAGGAGGCGATCACCAGATCATCAAGGCTGAGCGTGAAGGCCAGAAGCCAGCCCGAGATGACCGCAGGCGCAATGATCGGCAGGGTCACCAGACGGAATGCCTCCCAAGGAGATGATCCAAGATCAAGCGCGGCCTCTTCCAGAGACCGGTCAAAGGACACCAGCCGCGAGGAGACGACGACCGAGACATAGCACATCGAAAAGGTCGTATGCGCTAGCACAATGGTCAGCACGCCGCGGTCCAGCCCGATGCCGATGAAGAGCAGGAGCAGCGACAGACCGGTGATCACCTCAGGCATGACCAGCGGCGCATAGATCATCCCGGAAAACAGCGTTCGCCCCATGAACCGCCCGCCGCGCACCAGCACATAGGCGGCCATCGTGCCCAATACCGTGGCGATCGACGACGAAATCACCGCGACCTTGATCGTGACCCAAGCGGCGTTCAGGAAGGCCTCATTTTGCAGCAACTCGCTATACCAGCGGGTCGAAAAGCCAGCCCAGACCGTCACCAGTTTCGAGGCGTTGAAGCTGTAGATCACCAGAATGATCATCGGCAGGTAGAGAAAGGCAAACCCCAGCGTCAGGGAGGTCACGTTGAACCATGTCATCCGCTTCATTGTTCGGCCTCCGCCTGCTTCTGCTGGTTGCGTTGGAACAGGATGATCGGAATGATCAGGATCAGCAGTAAGATCACGGCAACGGCACTCGCCACCGGCCAATCGCGGTTGTTAAAGAACTCTTCCCACAGCACTTTGCCGATCATTAGCGTGCCCGAACCGCCCAGCAGCGAGGGGATCACGAATTCGCCCAAGGCCGGGATGAAGACCAGAAAACTGCCCGCCACGATGCCGTTGCGCGACAGCGGGATCGTCACCAGCCAGAAGGCTTGCAGACGCGAACAACCCAAATCTTCGGCGGCCTCGTTCAATGATTCATCCAAACGGTCCAGCGCGGCGTAAATCGGCAGGATCATGAAGGGCAGATAGGTATAAACGATGCCGATATAGACTGCCGTGTTGGTATTAAGGATCTGTAAAGGCTCTGCGGTTAAACCCACCCACATCAGCAGTTGGTTCAGCAGCCCTTCGTTGCTCAAAATGCCCATCCATGCGTAGACGCGGATCAGGAAGGAGGTCCAGAACGGCAGGATCACCAACATCATCAACGTGGCACGCCACTCTTCGGGGGCGCGGGCCATGCCGTAGGCGATAGGATAGCCGACCAGCAGCGTGAAGGCGGTTGAGATCAACGCGATGCGCAGCGAACTCAAGTAAGCTTTCCAATAAAGGTCATCAGAGGCCAGAAAGGCGAAATTCTCGAAATCCAATTGGGCGAAAAGCGCGCTGAGGCCGTCCTTGATGGTCGGCGTATAGGGCGGAATCGCCAGCGCCGTGTCAGACAAGGAGATTTTGAAAACGATCAGGAAAGGCACCAAGAACAGCGCCAGCAGCCAGAAATATGGGACCGCGATCAGGGCGAAACGACGCATATTCATTGCGCCAACAAAACGCCTGCGGTGGCGCTCCATGAAATCCAGACCGGGTCTTCCCAAGTGATGTCACGACGGGCGATGCGGCGGGTGTTGGCGGTTTGTGCCTTTATCACCTGCCCGCCGGGCAGTTCGACATGATAGGTGGAGAGGTTACCTAAATACGCGATGTCCAGCACTTTGCCCTGTAGCGCATTGGGCGCATCCTCGGGCTGCTCGGTCGTGATGCGGATCTTCTCTGGTCGGATCGCCAGATGGGCCTGCTGGCCTTCGCTGAACGGCGTCGCAGAGGTCGCCGTCAAGGGCGGCTGCCCGTCGATCCAATTCAGATGGTACTGGTCTTGGCCAATGGCCTTGGTGTTGGCTTCGATGATGTTCACGTCACCAATGAAGTCGGCCACGTAAACGGAATTCGGCGCCTCATAGATCTCAGCCGGGGTGGCCACCTGAATCACGCGACCCTCGTCCATCACCGCCACGCGGGAGGCAACGGTCATCGCCTCTTCTTGGTCGTGGGTCACGATGACGAAGGTAGTGCCGGTGGATTCTTGAATGTCCATCAGTTCAAACTGGGTGTCTTGGCGCAGTTTCTTGTCGAGCGCGCCTAAGGGTTCATCGAGCAACAAAAGCTTCGGCGCTTTGGCAAGGGATCGCGCCAATGCCACGCGCTGCCGTTGGCCGCCAGAGATCTGATGCGGCTTGCGGCGGGCGAATTTCTCAAGACGGGTGAGTTTCAGCATTTCGGCCACACGCGCCTCGATCGCGTCTTTGCCCATCTTATCGCGACGCAGACCAAAAGCGATGTTGTCCCAGACGCTGAGGTGCGGGAACAGCGCGTAGGACTGGAACATCATGTTCACCGCCCTCTTGTTCGGCGGGACCGGCGCGATGTCTTGCCCGGCCAATTCGATCCGCCCGGCGGTTGGGTTTTCAAACCCCGCCAGCATCCGCATCATCGTCGTCTTGCCGCAGCCCGAGGGGCCAAGCAGCGCGAAGAATTCTTGCGCGTAGATGTCCAGCGATAGATCGTCGATGGCGACGAATTCACCAAATTTCTTGGTGACATTCTTAAAGCGAATAAGCGGATTTTCGTCGGGATCATTCCACGGGGCGAAGACGGTTGGGCTCACGGTTGAGACATCCTTTGATCAGGTCGCGAGGGCAAGAAAAAGGGGCGCGACCTGACTGGCCGCACCCCCTGTCTCAGATCAGGTACCGGACTTGATCTTGGTCCAGAGCCGGGTCACCACGCGCTGTACTTTTGGCGGGTAAGGTGTGGTGGTGAACAGGTTGTCCAGCGCCGCCTCAGAAGGGTAGATCGCCGGGTCGCCGATCACATCTTCGACCAGATGCTCTTGGGAGGCTTTATTGCCGTTCGCGTAGTACACATAGTTCGACGCGGCCGCCATATTTTCGGCGTCCATGATGAAGTTCAGAAACTTATGCGCGCCCTCGGGGTTTGGCGCGTCGACTGGGATGGCCATTTGGTCAAACCACATCTGCGCCCCTTCGGAAGGAGCATTATAGGCAACTTCAACGCCGTTTTCAGCTTCGGCCGCGCGGTCACGGGCCTGCAGAATATCGCCGGACCAGCCGACTGCGACGCACACATCACCGTTCGCCAAAGCATTGATATATTCCGAGGAGTGGAACTTCTGGATATAGGGGCGGATCGGCATGAAGACGTCTTCGGCCTTTGCGATGACATCGGGGTCATGGCTGTTGGGGTCTTCGCCGATGTAGTTCAGCGCCGCGGGGATCATCTCGGCAGGGGCGTCAAGGAAATGCACGCCACAGTCGGCCAGCTTTTCCATATTGGCAGGATCAAAAACCAAGTCCCAGGAGTCGACCGGGGCGTCTTCGCCCAGTGCTTCTTTGACCTTGCCGAGGTTTACGCCGATGCCTGTGGTGCCCCACATGTAGTTGATCGAATGCGCGTTGTCGGGATCATATTGTTCGGTCCGCGAGGAAACCACGTCCCACATATTCTCAAGGTTGGATAGCTTGGAGGTGTCCAGCGGCTGGAATGCCCCGGCAGTGATCTGGCGCTGCAGGAAGGTGCCCGTGGGGACAACCACGTCATAGCCCGACCCACCGGACAGCATTTTGGTTTCCAGCATTTCGTTGCTGTCGAACACATCGTAGACCAGTTCGATGCCGGTCTCTTCTTCAAATTTTTCCAGCAGGGATTCGTCGATATAGTCGGACCAGTTATAGACCCGGACCGTTTCCGCAGAGGCCGCACCTGCCATCAAGGTGGCAACGGCGACGCTGCTTAGTAGCACATGTTTCATTTCATACTCCCGTTAGACAGGTCGGGTTGATCCCCACCTTTCGTCAATTTGATCAAGTTTTGCCTCTTCGGGCAAGATGGTTTATGCTTTCATGCAGAATGAAATGCTGCAAGCTACGGCGAAACAAGACGGAAAGACCGCTCCCATGGGTTCAGAAAAAACCGATTCGAGACTGCTTCCCGCCGCCGACGCGGCGGTCAAAACACCGATCCATCAGCATGTTTATGAACGCCTGCGTAAGATGATTCTTTTCGGCGATCTGGCCCCCGGACAAGGGGTCACGATCCAAGGTTTGACCACCGCCCTTGATGCGGGGATGACCCCCGTACGCGAGGCCATTCGCCGCCTGACATCCGAGGGCGCGTTGACCCATCTGGGCAACCGTCGCGTCACTGTACCCGAACTGACCCACACGGGCCTTGAAGAGCTTGGGTTCATGCGTGAAACCCTTGAGCCTGAGCTGACAAGGCGGGCCGCAGAACGCATGACAGAAGGGCGTTTAACAGCGTTGAATGACTGCGACACGGCGCTGAACCACGCGATCGACCGCGGCGATGTGGGCGGCTATTTAATGCAGAACTACAACTTTCACGCGATGATCTATGACCTTGCCGAAGCACCGATCATGGCCGCCACAGTAGACCGACTTTGGTTGCGGTTTGGCCCGTCGCTTCGGGTGGTTTGCGGGCGCTATGGCACCAGCAATCTGCCCGATAAACATGCAGAACTTATGGCTGCCTTTTCTGCGGGCAATGTCACCCTCGCCGGGGAGGTCATGGCAGGCGATGTTGCCCAAGGAATGACCCAAATCCGCGCCGCGCTCGATGGGCAACCCATTCCGCGTTGATTCGATTGACATGCTATAATTTGATCATATCCTGCGGCGAAGCTTAATTTCCACGCAGATAGAAGGTGCACACCCATGCCGCCCATCACGAATCACCTCCCCACCGCGGACCTACAGGCCCTCGATGCGGCGCATCATATGCATCCTTTCACTACCAACGACGACTTGGGCAAAAAGGGCGCGCGCGTCATCACGCGGGCAAAAGGCATCTATTTGACCGACAGCGAGGGCAACGAAATCCTCGATGCGATGGCGGGGCTTTGGTGCGTGAACCTTGGCTATGGTCGCGAAGAGATGGGCCAAGTCGCCGCGCGGCAGATGAACGAACTGCCCTATTACAACACCTTCTTTCAGACGACCCATGTGCCTGCCATTGCGCTGGCCAAAGAACTGGCCGACCTCGCCCCGGGTGATCTGAACCACGTCTTTTTCGCTGGCTCCGGGTCAGAGGCGAATGACACCAATTTGCGCATGGTTCGCACCTATTGGGCGCAAAAGGGCAAACCCGAGAAGAGCCATATCATCAGCCGCAAAAATGCTTATCACGGGTCTTCGGTCGGTTCGGCCAGCCTTGGGGGCATGACGCCGATGCACGAACAAGGCGGTCTGCCGATCCCCGGTATTCACCATATCGGCCAGCCTGATTGGTACGCCGAAGGGGGGGACCAAACACCCGAAGAGTTCGGTCTGGCCCGTGCGCGTGAGTTGGAGGAGAAGATTCTCGAACTGGGCGCTGATAAAGTCGCTGCATTCATCGGCGAGCCTGTACAAGGCGCCGGTGGCGTCGTCATCCCGCCCAGCACCTATTGGCCTGAGATCCAGCGTATCTGCGAAAAGCACGACATCCTGATCATCGCCGATGAGGTGATCTGCGGCTTCGGCCGGACGGGCAACTGGTTCGGCTCGCAAACCATCGGCATCAAGCCGCATATCATGACCATCGCCAAAGGGCTCAGCTCGGGCTACGCGCCGATTGGCGGGTCGATCGTTTGTGACGAAGTGGCTGAGGTGATCAACGCTTGCGAATTTAACCACGGCTACACCTACTCCGGCCACCCCGTCTGCGCCGCCGTGGCGTTGGAAAACCTGCGCATCATGCAAGAAGAGAACATCATCGACCATGTGCGAGACGTCGCCGCGCCCGCGTTGAAAGAAGCGCTGGATAAGCTGGGGGAGCATCCGCTCGTGGGCGGGGTCAACGTCTCTGGCCTCATGGCCTCCCTGCCCCTGACACCGCACAAGGAAAGCCGTGCCAAATTTGCCGCCGAAGGTGGCGTCGCGGGGTATACTTGCCGGGAGCATTGCTTTGCCAACAATCTGGTGATGCGCCATGTGGGCGACCGGATGATCATCTCTCCGCCGCTGATCATCACGCCCGAAGAGATCAAGATTTTCGCTAAGCGGGCCACCAAGGCGCTGGATGCGACCTATGCGGACCTGAAAGACAAAGACCTGTTAAAAGCGGCGTCCTAAGCAGCCGGGCTGCCCCACGCGGGGCGGCCCTCACTCTTTGCGCAAACGTTCCAACAGCCTGGGCGAGGCATAGCCATCGGGCGCGATGCCCTCGGCCTGTTGGAAGCTGCGCACCGCATTGACGGTCAGCGGTCCGATCTTGGCATCAATCTTTTGCGTGTCAAATCCGGCCTTGGTCAGCAGGGTCTGCAATTCGATCCGCTCATCAAAGCTCAGCGCGCGATCTTCGCGCGGCCATTCTTGCTTAATCTCCTCCGCGCCGCCGATCCGGTCGGCCAAATGGCCCACCCCGATCACATAGGCATCTGCGGTGTTATAGCGCTCAATCACTTCGAAATTCGGGAAAATCATGAAGGCGGCCCCCTGCGCCCCAGCGGGCAGCAACACCGACCCCGGCCCATGATCCGCCACCACAGTGCCATCCAATGCGGTTACGCCAAGCTCGGCCCATTCCGCAGGCGTCTTGGTGACCTCACGGTCGGCCAGCAGATAGTCGAACCCCTCGGGCAGGGCCACTTCGACACCCCAAGGCTGCCCTTCGGTCCAGCCAAAATGCTTGAGGTACGCCGCGGTAGAGGCCAGCGCATCACCGGGGTTATCGCCCCAAATGTCGCGCCGCCCGTCACCATCCCAGTCAACCGCATGGGCATGGAAGGACGAAGGCATAAACTGCGTGTGCCCCATCGCGCCCGCCCAAGAGCCGCGCAATTGTTCGGCATCCGTATCGCCCGCCTGAAGGATCCGCAAAGCGTCGAGCAATTCACCCTCGAAAAACTCGGCCCGACGCGCGTCGTAGGCAAGTGTGGTTAATGACGACAACACACTATCGCCGCCCCGAAAGCTGCCATAGGCGCTCTCTAACCCCCAGATCGCGGTGACGATCTCTTTCTCCACGCCGTATTTTGCTTCGATGTCTTCGAGCGTGCGCTGCCACTGCGCCAGCGCCTTTTCCCCGTTCTGCACCCGCAGTTCTGAAGTCGCAGTGTCGAGGTAATCCCAGATTGTCTTGGTAAACTCTGACTGGTTGCGGTCCCGGCGGATCACTTCCGGGTCATAGCTTACCGTATCAAGCGCCCGGTCAAAGATATCCGGGTCAATGCCTTGCTGAAGAGCGCGGGGGCGGAATTCTTTCACCCAAACGCGCAGCCCGGCGTCGTCGCCGGTGGCTTCGGACGGGGCCGCTTGCTCAGCCGGGGTCGAGGCAACCAGCACGGCCACAGGCGCACGCGGTGCGGGCCGCGTGGATTCAACCGGACCCGCCCCAAAGGCCGGAGCCCCCATACCCGCGGTCGCCAAAATGCTCGAAATCATCGCGTAATGCCGGATCATAATCGCCTCACCTCATAGAGTTGCGATAAATCCTATGCGCCCCCCGCCCCGGTGGGAAGGGAGGGGCCCCCCCATCCGCGAAGCTCCGCTTGTTTGCCGCCTCAGCGGCGGGTGCGGGTCACTTTGCGCTTGATCTTGTCCTTCTTGCGCTTGGCTTTGACGGCCTTGCCGCGCGGGTTGCGGCCAGCCGGACTGCGACGACCGCCGCCCTGCTTCACCTTCTGGTCTTCGATCTCAAGCAATTCCAACGAGATGCCCCCGGTCACCGGCACCGCTTCGGCCAGCCGCACGGTGACCCGCTGGCCAATGCCGATGATCATGCCGGTGTCCGACCCCATCAGGGTTTGTGTCTCAGGATCGTGATGGAAATACTCGCGCCCCAAAGACCGCATCGGCAACAGACCATCCGCGCCGGTCTCGTCCAGTTTCACGAAAGCGCCAAAACGGGCGATACCGCTGATGCGACCAGTGAACTCATTGCCCACGCGCTCCGACAGGAAGGCCGCAAGGTAGCGGTCGGTCGTGTCGCGCTCTGCCACCATCGAGCGCCGCTCAGTGTCAGAAATATGCGCGCCGGTCTGTTCCAGGCCTTCGATTTCCTCCGGGGTCAGACCGTCTTTGCCCCAGCCATGCGCGGTGATCAGCGCGCGGTGCACGATCAGGTCCGCATAGCGGCGGATCGGCGAGGTGAAATGCGCGTAGGACCGCAGCGCGAGACCAAAGTGCCCGATGTGCGCAGGGCCGTAATAGGCCTGTGTCAACGAACGTAGGGTGCTGATGTTGATCAGTTCGGCGTCGTTGGTGCCCGCCGCCTGATCCAGCAGCCGGTTCAAATGCGATGTCATCAACACCTGCCCCTTGGCCAGCGTCAGCCCGGCGGCCTGCGCCGTTTCGCGCAAGCTCTCCAGCTTCTCAGGCGAGGGTTCTTCGTGGATACGGAACAGCAGCGGGGTTTTCTTTTTCAGCAAAGTCTCAGCGGCAGCGACATTGGCCAGAACCATGAACTCTTCGATCAGCTTATGCGCGTCGAGCCGTTCGCGGAAGTTCACCGACTTTACCTTGCCGTCATCGCCCAGTTCGATGCGGCGTTCGGGCAAGTCCAGCTCCAGCGGCTGACGCTCCGCCCGCGCCAGTTTCAGCGCGCCATAGGCGGCGTAGAGCGGTTTTAACACAGGCTCCAACAGCGGCCCGGTGCGGTCATTGGGATTGCCGTCGATGGCGTCCTGCACCTCTTCGTAATGCAAGGACGCGGGCGAGCGCATCAGACCCCGGTGGAACGTATGGCTAAGTTTATTGCCTTTGGCGTCCAGCACCATCCGCACGGCGATACAGGCGCGCGGGACCCCTTCGTGTAGAGAGCACAGATCACCTGACAGGCGGTCCGGCAGCATCGGCACAACGCGATCCGGGAAATAGGTCGAGTTGCCGCGCTTTCGCGCCTCGATGTCCAGCGCCGTGCCCGGCGTGACATAGGCAGCGACATCCGCGATGGCGACCCAAACGACATGGCCGCCCTCGTTTTTAGGATCCTCGTCGGCATGGGCATAGCAGGCGTCATCATGGTCACGCGCGTCGGACGGGTCGATGGTGACCAGCGGCAGATCGCGCAGGTCTTCGCGGCCCTTAAGGCCCTGCGGCTTGGCAGCGTCAGCTTGGGCCACCACATCATCGGGGAAATCATCGGGAATGCCGTGCTGGTGAATCGCGATAAGCGACACCGCGCGCGGCTCTGACGGGTCTCCCAACCGTTCAACGATGCGCGCACGGGGGGAACCAATGCGCCCCTTTGGCCCGGCCTGCTCAGCCTCGACCAATTCACCGTCTTTGGCCCCGTGGGTGTGATCGGCCCCGACGCGCCATTCACGGTCTGCGCCCTTGTCGATCGGGACAATGCGCCCGCCCTCGGCAGCCTTGCGGAAGATGCCCAGCACCTTTTTCGGATTGCTGCCGATGCGGCGGATCAGCCGCGCCTCATAGTGGTGCTCTTCGCCTTTCACCAGCGTCAACCGCGCCAGAATCCGGTCGCCCTCCCCAAGGGCCGGGTCGCTGTCGCGCGGGATCAGCAAAACGACAGGCTCTGCCCCCTCGCCGTGCCATTCCATCGGCTTGGCAAAAAGATCGCCATCCTTATCCGGCCCGGTGACCAGCAGAACTGACACCGGCGGAAGGCGGTCTGGGTCCTGATAGCTGCGCTGGCGCTTTTCCAGATGGCCCTCGGCCTCCAGCTCTTTCAGCACGCGCTTTAGGTCGATCCGCGCCGCACCTTTGATGCCAAAGGCTTTGGCGATGTCGCGTTTCGCGGTCAGCGTGGGGTTTTGTTCGATCCAGTCGAGGATCTCGGATTTGCTAGGTATCTTGCTCATATTTCAGCAGGTAGCACGCAGCCCCCCTGTCGTCATGGCAAATCGTGAATTTCATCCACGTCGCGCAGGGTCGAAACTTGCGCAATCCGGTAGCCCGGCAGGGTCGCGCGGCTGTCGGCCAGCGCGTGCGGGCCGGACCAGCGCACACCGTCAAACAGGCTGGGAGGTGCGCGACGGGGGTGTTTCAGGCCAACGAGCCAGTAGCCACCATCCGGCGCGGGGCCAAATACCGCGTCATGGTCGCCGAGTGCCGTAAAGGCCCGCGCCAGTTCCTTGCGGTTGATACCGGGAATATCCGCCCCAATCACACAGGCCGCCCCCGGTGCGGCGCGCAGCATCCGCGCCATACGGTCGCCAAGGTTGCCCCTGCCCTGCGGCCAACGCGGCAGATGCGCGGGCCAAACACGGCTTTGCAGCCCTTCGGCATCGGGAGCCACCGCCAGTACCACCTGCCAGCGCGGGTCTTCGATCCGGCGCAGCAGCGCCCGCGTCTGGTGGCGAAACCACCACGCCGCGCCCACCATACCGATGTCGCGGCCCAGCCGGGTTTTCACCCGACCGGGGCGCGGCTCTTTCACCATGACGATGAGCAAAGGTTTCACGTGAAATAATCGCGCAGGACTCGGGAGTAGATGGATTTCAACTGCTCGATATGTTCGACCCGCACATGTTCATCGACTTGGTGCATGGACTGGCCGACCAGCCCGAACTCCACCACCGGGCAATGCGCCTTGACGAAACGCGCGTCCGAGGTGCCGCCCGTGGTGGAGAGTTCCGGCTTTACGCCGGTCTCAGCCTCTACCGCGCCCGCGACGAGATCTGACAAAGCGCCGGGCGGCGTGATGAAGCTTTCGCCCGAGATGGTGATGTCGACATCCACTCGCAGGCTGAATTCTTTTGCGATCTTCTCCGCCTCACCGCGCAACCAGTCGCTGAGCGCCGCGCCCGAGTGGTGATCGTTGAACCGGATGTTTACCGCACCGCGACACTGCGCGGGGATCACATTGGTCGCCTTGTTGCCGGTGTCGACGGTAACCACCGCCAATGTCGACGCGTCAAAATGGTCGCTGCCCTGATCCAGCTCATGGCTGGCCAAACGATCCATCAAGCGCATCATCGCCGGCAGCGGGTTGTTGGCCCGATGCGGATAAGCCGCGTGGCCCTGTTTGCCGGTCACCTTGAAATGCGCATTCATCGACCCGCGCCGCCCGATCTTAATCATATCGCCCATGCGCTCTGGGCAGGTCGGCTCGCCCACCAGACAGACATCCATGCGCTCGCTGTTCTCGGCCATGTAATCCAGCAGCGCGGTTGTCCCGTCGAGCGCATCGCCCTCTTCATCGCCGGTGATCGCCAGCACGATGGAGCCATCTGGCGGCGTGTCCTTCACGAAATCCACTGCCGCTGCGACAAATGCCGCCACGCCGGATTTCATATCGGTGGTGCCGCGGCCATACATGATGCCGTCTTTGATCTCAGCCCCGAAGGGCGGCATGGACCAGTCAGCCTCATCCCCAATCGGGACCACATCGGTATGACCGTTAAAGCCGAACGACTTGCCGTTGCCCTTGCTGCCCCAGCGGGCGAAAAGGTTGCACACACCGCCCCGGTCCACGCGGGTACAGTCGAACCCCGCCGCGCCCAGCACCTCTTCCAGCACTTCCAGCGCACCGTCGTTGACGGGGGTCACAGAGGCGCAGCGCACCAGTTTTGCGGTAAGATCAACAGGGTCGAGACCGGACATATCGGCTCCTTTTCAGGGGTTTTCGCTTGTCCGGTAACTTGTGTGGGCAAATCGCGCCAATGCCAAGGGGGCGCTATGCAATTCCTCGTGTGAAGCGGTCGTCAGTCGAAAAATGGGGTCATCTGTGCGACGATAACCGAGTTTTCCTCTAGTGCGCGCTGCATCAACTCACGTTCTTCGCCGTCGATCTCTTGACCCTCGGCCTCGCGCTCTTCGAGCGTGCCATAGCCTGTCACGTCGAGCGGATTGGTGTCAGCCTGTTTGAGGATCGCAACCGTCTCGCGCACGGCCTCGGCCTCATCAATGCCGGAGGCGAAACACATCAGCGCGGCACCTGTCGCCTTGTCGGGCAGGCCATCGCCATCCTTGCGGCCGATCTGAACCAAAAGGGTAAAGACCTGCTGGCGCGATGGTTTCTTGGTTTTCTTGGATTCAGACATCTTGGGTTCAGACATGACTAGGGCCGCCGATTGCTTTCGGCAGCCCTAACCTTTTCGCTCAGATTTGGAAAGGGGCAGCACCCCTCGCCGTTAGGTCCGGCCGCGGACCAAACGTGTGACCCAGATCAACAGGCAGGCACCGATGATACCCACTACAAGTTGACCGAACCAACCGCCCAGCGTGCTGCCGACGATCAGAACCAAAAGCCAGTTCGCGACCAAGGCACCGATGATGCCGAGGATGATGTTCATGATCAGACCCATGTCCGATTTCATGATCTTTTCTGCGATCCAGCCTGCAAGGCCGCCTACGATGATTGCTGCAAACCAACCGATACCCGTCATGTCATTAATCTCCTTTAAATTCAGGGATCAACGCCATGACTGGGCATTTGGTTCCATCAATCGCGCAGCAATTCATTGATCGAGGTTTTGGAGCGGGTCTTGGCGTCCACCCGTTTGACGATCACGGCGCAATAAAGGTTCACGTTGTTCTTCGACGGCATGCTGCCTGCCACGACGACCGACCCTGCAGGCACTTCGCCATACATAATCTCGCCGGTTGCGCGGTCGACGATCTTGGTCGACTGGCCGATAAAGACACCCATGCCCAGCACCGAGCCTTCGCGCACGATACAGCCTTCGACGACCTCCGAGCGCGCGCCGATAAAGCAGTTGTCTTCGATAATCGTCGGCCCGGCCTGCATCGGCTCAAGCACGCCACCGATGCCGACACCGCCCGAGAGGTGCACGTTTTTGCCGATCTGGGCGCAGGAGCCGACGGTCGCCCATGTGTCAACCATCGTGCCACTGTCGACATAGGCGCCGATGTTCACGAAAGATGGCATCAACACCACACCCGGCGCGATAAAGGCAGAGCGGCGCACGACGCAGTTCGGCACAGCGCGGAAGCCGGCCTCTTTCCACTCGGCGTCACCCCAGCCTTTGAACTTGCTGTCGACTTTGTCCCACCAGCCAGCGCCCTGCGGGCCGCCTTCTTGATGCTCCATATCCTTGATGCGGAAACCCAGCAGCACGGCTTTCTTGGCCCACTGGTTGACCTTCCAATTGCCGTCTTCTTGCTTTTCCGCCACGCGCAGCTTGCCACTGTCGAGCGCGTTTAGGGTTTCTTCGATGGCGTCGCGGGTCTCTCCGGTGGTGGCGGATGTGATCTGGTCGCGGGTATCCCAAGCGGCTTCGATGGCGGTTTCAAGTTGGGCGTTGGACATGGGGCAAGTCTCCGAATGTGAAAAGGCCTTTTGAGGGCTATAGCCTTGCACCGCCAAGGGTGCAATTGCCGGGCGATGAGGGGCGTGGTCATTCGCTGAACAACAAGGCATGTTGACCTGAACGCCCATTGCGCCACCTGAGCCAATCCCTAGACCAAAGAAAGACCCGAGGATGACCGAGGAACACCGCCACCCGCTGCGCCGCGCCACCGCCGACCGTGCCAAGGCCGAAGACGCGCCTGACACCCCACAAACCCGCGCCCCGGCGTACCGTTTGGCCTTTACCGACAATGATTTTATGTGCCGCGAAGAGCTGCGTCCGGTACGCCTGCAACTGGAATTGCTCAAGCCGGAGCTGCTGCTGGATGCCCACGGCATCCAATCCACCATCGTGCTGTTCGGCGGCGCGCGCATTCCCGAACCGGCGCAAAAACACACCGCCCGCACCAAGACGCTGGCCGATCTGTCGCGTTTTTATGATGAGACCCGCACCTTCGCACGGTTGATGACCGAAAAGTCGATGGAAACCGGCGGCGTGGAGAACGTCATCGTCACCGGCGGCGGACCGGGCGTGATGGAGGCGGGCAACCGTGGCGCGCTGGATGCGGGGGGCCATTCCATCGGCCTTAACATCGTGCTGCCGTTTGAGCAGGCACCCAACGAATATGTCACGCCCGAGCTTTGCTTTAACTTCCACTATTTCGCGATCCGCAAGATGCATTTCCTGATGCGCGCCCGCGCGATCTGCGTCTTCCCTGGTGGTTTCGGCACGATGGACGAACTGTTTGAGGCGCTGACCCTGATCCAGACAGGCCGTATGAACCGCGTGCCTTTCTTGCTGTTTGGCCGTGAGTTCTGGGAAAAGATCATCAACTGGGACGCGCTGGCCGATGCAGGCACCATCTCTGCCGAAGACCTTGACCTTTTCCGTTTTGTCGAAAGCGCTGATGAGGCGATGGAGGTCATCGACAATTGGGAAACAGCCCCCGCCCGCGAGCATGTGCCGGGCCGGGAGGAAGTGGAAGACCACGGTTAAGAAGCTGCTTCTTGGCCCATTCAGCCGGTCGATGTCATTGGCATCGACCGGCTATCAGGCAAAGCTCTGCGCCAGCACAGCTTCGGCCCCTTCGACGATATCACGCAGGATATCAGCGGCGGGCTTCACGTCGCGGATCAACCCTGCAACCTCTCCAACAAAAGCGTTGGCAGTGCGTGCATCACCTTCGGCCACCGCCGCCTGCCACCGGGGCAGTTCTTGATCCAGCGCGGCGCGCAGGCCGTCGGGGTCGTCATGCCAGCGGTCGGTAAATTCATTTCGCAGCACCCGCCCGGTGTAGCGTTTGGGCCAGTCATAACCGCGCATGATATCGGTGACGGTGCTGCGCAGCGTGTCATCGCCGCTGGCCTCAATCGCCGCCCCAAGCATCGCGGGATGCACCAGCGCCTCTTCCGACGCCCAGAACCGCGAGCCGACGACCACCCCATCAGCCCCCAGCATTAGCGCTGCAGCCAGCCCGCGCCCATCGCCCACACCGCCTGCGGCACAAAGCAGCGTGTCAGGCGCATGACGGGCGATGTGATCGGCAATCTCTGGGACCAGCGTAAAGGTCGCGCGCTTCTCACCATGCCCACCAGCTTCGGAGCCTTGCGCGACGATGATCTCGGCCCCCAAGTCGATCGCATGGGCCGCATCGCGCAGAGTTTGCACCTGACAGATCAGCGGCACCTTGGCCGCTTGGATCGCGGGAACGAACTCTGCCGGATCGCCGAAAGACAGAAAAACCGCCGCCGGATCGCGGGCAAGGACTTGCTCCAACGCCTGCGGATGCTCGCGCAGTTTCCAGGTGATAAAGCCGCAGCCAACCGATTGATTGCCTGCTAGATCCTGTTGCTCGGCGATCCATTCGCCGGAATCGTAAGCGCCGCCGATCATGCCCAAGCCCCCGGCACCTGAGACCGCCGCCGCCAGCCGCCCGCCCGCCGCAAAGGCCATCGGCGCTTGAATGATGGGATGGCTGATCCCCAAGCGGTTGGTCAATCGTGTGCTCAGCATCCCATCACCGCCCCGCCAAAATCGCGTCAGCGGCTTTTTCGGCAATCATCACCGTGGGCGATGCCGTGTTGCCCGAGACGATCTTGGGCATGATCGACGCATCGACCACCCGCAGCCCGCTGAGCCCATGAACGCGCAGGTCGGTATCGACCACGGCCATCGGGTCGCTGCCCATTTTGCAGGTGCCGACAGGGTGAAAGATCGTCGTGGCAATATCGCGCGCTTTGGACAGCAAGTCTGCGTCGCTCTGCACGGCGGGGCCGGGCAGGATTTCCTCGGGCGCGTAGGGATGCAGTGCTTTCGCCGTCATGATGTGCCGCGCCTGTTTCATCGCCGTGACCGCCACGCGCTTGTCGCTCTCAGTAGAGAGGTAGTTGAGGCGGATGTCGGGCTGCACGGCGCTGTCACGGCTGGTCAGGTGGCAGCTGCCGATACTCTCGGGCCGCAGGTTACAGACCGAAACGGTAATCGCCGGGAAAGGGTGCAGCGGGTCGCCCAACTTATCCGTCGACAGGGGCTGCACGTGGTATTCCAGATCGGGCGTCTCAAGCGCCGGGTCGGACTTGGTGAACATGCCAAATTGGCTGGGCGCCATCGCCAACGGGCCGCTGCGCCGCATGAGGTATTCCAACCCCATCCGCCCCTTGCCCCAAAGTGAATGGGTCATCGTGTTGAGGGTCTTGGCGTTCTGCACCTTATAGACGGTGCGGATTTGCAGATGGTCTTGCAGGTTCTCACCTACGCCGGGCAGGTCGTGCAGGGTGGTGATCCCCATACCGCCCAGAAAGTCGCTTTGCCCGATGCCAGAAAGTTCTAGGATTTTGGGAGAGTTGATCGCCCCTGCCGCCAGTATCACCTCACCCTCGGCCATAGCCTGAAGAGCACGGCCTTTGTGGGTGAAACGCACGCCTGTCACGCGCTTGCCTTCAAGGATCAGCCCCTCGGTATGGGCGTGGGTCATCACCCGCAGATTGGGGCGCTTCATCGCCGGGCGGAGAAAACCCCGCGCGGTGTTCCAGCGCACGCCACCGTGTTGGTTCACCTCGAAAAAGCCCGACCCTTCGTTGTCGCCGTCGTTGAAATCGGCGCGTGGCTCGATCCCGAATTCCCGCGCGCCGTTCTGTACGGCCTCCAGAATGTCCCACCGCAGGCGCTGTTTGCTGACCTTCCACTCGCCACCCGACCGGTGCATGTCGGTGCCACCGGCGTGGTGATCTTCGGACTTCAGGAAATAGGGCAGCACGTCGTCCCAGCTCCACCCGGTGTTCCCAAGCTGCCGCCAATGGTCATAATCCGCCGCCTGCCCGCGCATGTAGATCATGCCATTCACCGAAGAGCAGCCGCCCAACACTTTGCCGCGCGGATAGGCCAAGCTGCGCCCGTTCAACCCCGGTTCGGGGGCGGTCTTCATCATCCAATCAGTGCGCGGATTTCCGATGCAATAGAGGTATCCCACAGGCACTTTGACCCAGTGGTAATTGTCGTTCCCTCCGGCTTCGAGAAGCAGAACGTTATTGGCAGGATCAGCGCTGAGACGGTTGGCCAATACACAACCCGCAGTGCCTGCGCCGACGATGATATAGTCATAGCGGCCCTCTAGCTGTGTTTCATCATTCATGGTGGCCCCCTCGCAATTTCCCTGCCCCGCCTCTTGGCCCGATAGTGGTAGAGCGCCCGGCGGCGGGTCACAATCCCTGCCGTAAATGAAGCGGACCGGACCCATTCTGCAGGCATTTTGCGCCAAAGCCACATTTGCCATGCATTGCGTTAGCAGCGGATCCGTTTGTTGCATTTTTGGGGACACCGGTGAATATGGCCGGATTGGATATATTACCCCAAGGCGCTAGATTTTTTTCCTTAAGGAGAAAGCTCCATCGCCTTTTGGTAGCTAAACACGAAGGTTAAGATTTTTGCGGCGACCCGAATTTATAATATTTCTCGGATGTATCGCCATCACTTTTGGGGTGTTTCTTTACAGCAGTCGCAGCAACGATGCTGCCGCCGAACGCGCTTTTGACCGCATCGCCGAAGAGAGCCTACAAAGCCTCGATACGAGAATGCACACCTATCTGCAAAGTCTCAACGGTATCGCCGCCTTCATGAAGTCCTCTGACGAGGTGACCGCCCGCGACTTTGGTCATTACGTTGACGCGCTTCAAATCGACAGTTTTTTGCCCGGGATCAACGGCATCGGCTTTGTCGCTTCGGTGGCCAGGGGAACCGAGGACGCTTTCGTCGAACAGGTCACCGCCCTTGGCATTGATGATTTCAGCATTCACCCCAACACCGGCAACGCCGAAAAGATGGTGATCCAATATATCTACCCTCAAGGGCCAAATGCAGAGGCCGTTGGCCTCGACATCAGCTTTAACGAAGACCGCCGCCGCGCGGCCCAACGTGCCCGCGAAACCGGAGAGCCGCAGTTAACCTCCCGTATCCTCTTGGTGCAGGATAAAACCCGGCAGCCGGGTTTCTTGCTGCTTCGTCCGGTTTTTGCCGCCCCCGACAGCGCGGCACCGGACCCGGCGGATTTTATCGGCTGGGTCTATGCCCCTTTTGTCGGCGCGAACCTGTTGAACGGGCTGACCCCGGCGCAGGGCGCATCTTATGACATCAAAGTCTTTGATGGGCTAACCACTGCGCCGGAAAACCTGATTTTCGACAGCACCGGGCAACGCGCCGAGGTTGGGCGCCACAGTATTACCCAAACGATCGAACGCTTTGGCCGGCCTTGGACCTTGGTTCATGTCAGCACCGTAGGTTTCGACAGCGCCATGCACAGCGCCGTGCCGGAACTCCTGCTCATTTCCGGTTTGCTGCTGGCAATCCTATTCTTTGTGGCCTTCCGCAGCATGCGCCAGCGCAGCGCCGCACTCAGCGAGCTTGCCGCCCTACGCGAACGGCAAATCGACGCCCATGAAGAAGAAAATCGTTCGCTCATTGAAAACGCCGTAACGCCGGTTTTCCTGCTCGACAGCAGTGACCGCGTATTGTTCGCCAATCAGGCCGCGCTGGTCTGCTTTGGCTATGGCCGCGAGGCGCTCAAGGACATGGGTTTTGCTGATCTCGTCACCGATGTGATCGAAGATCACGACCATGAGCAGGTCAATGCGACAGGAAAGACATGCTTTGGCCAAGAACTGAAGCTTGATCTGCAACGCAACGATTGGACCACATACACCGGAGAGCGGCGTGTGACTGCGATTGTGCGGGATCTCACCTCAGAGCTTGCGGTGCAAGATGAACTGGCACGCAACAAAGCGCTCTACGATCTCGCACTTGAAGGCGCGCAGATTGGCGTTTTCGACATTGATTTGCGCAGCGGGAAATCTGAGGTGTCTTCGACATGGCGCCGCATCTTGGGGATGGCCGATTACGAGCGGCTTTCCGACCCGCAGGGGGAATTCCTCAAACGCGTTCATCCCGATGACCTGTCCTTGCTCACTCAGACCGATCAGGCCTGTATTTCAGGACAGCAGGAACGGTCGGTGACCGAATACCGGATGAAGATCGGCACCGGAGAGTGGCGCTGGATGCGCTCTGACGCGGTGGTGACTGAGCGCGACGAAGATGGCATTGCCCTGCGAATGGTCGGCACCCAGACCGATGTGACCGATATCGTTCACGCGCGGAATGCGCTTGAAACCAGCGAGCGGCGTTTTCGTCAGGTGCTTGCTGCAGCGCCGGTTGGCATGGCTATTCTGGGCGAGGGCGGCGTTTTCAACAGCGTCAATAGCGCGCTGTGTAGCCTCTGTGGCTACAGCGAAGACGAGTTGCTATCGAACACCAACCTTGGCGACATGATGCCCGAAGACGACCTGACCAAGCTCTACGCAGAGGTCCGGGGGCTGGTCAAATCGCGCAGTTCGCAGAACTATCAAGCCGAATACCGCATCACGCATAAGCAAGGTTTTGAACGCTGGGGCTTGTTCAATGTCTCGTGGACCTTCGACAAAAACACCCGCGGCTATGTCTTTATCGTGCAGATCAACGACATCACGGATCAAAAGAAGCTTGAGCAGATCAAAAGTGAGTTTGTCTCTACTGTCAGCCATGAGTTGCGCACGCCATTGACCTCGATCAAAGGGGCTTTGGGTCTGATCGACACCACGGACAATACCCGCCTGCTGCCCGCCCATATTCGTCTGATCGACATCGCGCGCAGCAATGCCGACCGGCTGTCGCATATCGTGAATGATATCCTTGATCTTGAGAAAATCTCTTCCGGTGAAGTGATGTTTGATTTCCATGATGCTGATCTGAACAGCGTCATCAGAGATTCCGTGAACGAGATGTCGCCCTTTGCGACTACCCACAACAACACCTTAGGCGTGCAACTGCCTGACGCCCCGCTGATGGTCCGTGTCGATGAAAGCCGCACCCGGCAGGTTCTGGCCAACTTGATTTCGAATGCCTGCAAATATTCCGACGCAAAGTCCGAGGTGCAGATCCGTGCTGAGCAGTTGGGCGATCGCGCGATCGTCTTTATCCAAAACACCGGCCCCGGCGTGCCCGAAAACTTCCGCCCGCGGATCTTTCAAGCTTTCTCTCAGGCGGATGGGTCAGATACCCGCGCCAAGGGCGGCACCGGGCTGGGCCTGAACATTACCCGGCAGATCATCAAACGTCAGGGCGGCACCATCGGCTTTGAAAGCATCCCGAATGGCGTCACCGTTTTCTGGTTCACCTGCCCAATCGCCGAGCCCGAGACCACACAGGCCCCGGCCCTACCAAATGCAGAAATTGGCGAGCGGCATGCAAAGCTGCGAGTCCTACACATCGAAGACGATCTGGACTTTGCCGAGGTGATCCGCACCGGGCTGGACAGTGTTGCAGATGTGACCAATGTCACAAACCTTGCGCAGGCGCGGCAATTGATCGGCCAAGACGAGCTTGATGTTGTGATCCTAGACTGGTCCTTGCCCGACGGAGATGCGCGAACCTTGCTGGGGGACATCACCCGCCTACATCCCACCGCCAAGATTATCAGTCTCTCTGCCGACAACAATCGCGAGCCTGACCCGCGTGTGGGGATAAACCTTATCAAATCACGGAGTGGGATCAGCTCGGTGGTAAATTCGATTACGGGAGCCACCGCACGCGCGTCTTAGAACAACAAGTACCTCAGAGAAGTGACGCTAAAGTGCGACATGCCATATTATTGCCAACTTGGCTTGGCATTCTGATTGAACTAAAATTTACAAGTTATGCTACGAGCTACAGCAAGGCCGTTTCTGGGCGAGGATTTACGAGTGTCGTCAAAGTTAATTAACAAACGTACCGCCGCCACTTTTTTTCTGGGCACTGCCATTTCCGGCAGCTGGTACACCGCAACTTCTGCACTTCTGACCGGGGAAATTGTTCCTGTGGTTGGCGCGATCGTTCTGGCGGGGCTAGCCCCTTTTGGGGTGAACGCACTGCGACCGGGGGGCAATGGCTCGCTGGACAGTCACGATATGGCACAAAGGCTTAGAGCCTTTGACAGCCATGCTATCGTGAACATTCTCGATACATGTGGAGTTCTAAAACAAGTCAACGACCGCTTTATCGAACTGACGGGCTACACCCGCGACCAACTGATAGGTCAGCCTGTTTCGATGCTCTACAATGAACGATCTCGCGAACTTGCTGCAGAAATGCGGGCCGCTTTGAAGCAGGGCAAGACATGGCAGGGTGAAACCCCACTGCGCTGTGCCGACGGCCGCGTTATTCAAACGCAATGTACTGTTATGCCGCTTTTTAACAAAAACGGAGATTGGACCGGGTCAATCTCAGCCCGCACAGATGTGACCCACGCCAATGAGCTGTTGGCCGAACGAGACACAGCTGAGACGCTATATGAGTTGCGCGATGACATTTGGATCGTCGACGCCGAGACACACCGCTTTAGCTATATGAACCGTGTCGCGATGAGCCGTACAGGCTGGCGCACCGAACCATATTCAGAACGCACGCTTGACGACCTTGCCGAAAAAAGCGGCAGCCACGCCATTTTGGAGGCATGTCAGTCACTGGCCGCCTCGGGCAAAGTAATGGCCCAGTTCGACACGGAAATGTTTGGCAGTCACTTTCAGGTAACGGTCAAACTGCTGCCCATCGGCGGCAAGGCGGGGCGCTTTCTGATCATGCTTAACGACATTTCCGACATCATCGATGAAGAGCGGATGAAGTCCGAGTTCATCTCGATGGTGAGCCACGAGCTGCGCTCGCCGCTCACTTCAATCAAAGGATCGATGGGGCTGCTTTTGTCGCGCGCAGCGGGCGAACTGCCCAGCAAAGCACGCGCTCTGCTGGAGATTTCGCACCGCAATGCCGACCGTTTGGTGCTAATCATCAATGACATTCTTGACCTCGAGAAAATCTCGACGGGGCAACTAGAATTTAACCTAGAAGAAACCGATATCGCTGAACTTCTTCGGGAAACAAGTGCTGCCAATTCCTCGCTTGAACAGCGCCATGGTGTGCGCATTCAGGTTGAAAACACGGACACCCCGATGCAAGTCACCACAGATCCAAACCGGGTTATTCAAGTGCTTACAAACTTCCTGTCCAACGCGGCCAAATTCTCGAAACCTGGGGAGCGGATCACCATTCGCGCCGAAGAGAATGACCACGAGCTGCGCATCTCCGTATCTGACCGCGGCCAGGGCATTCCGGCGTCTGAAGAACATAAAGTGTTCCAGCGTTTCGCCGATCTGTCCAACTCCAAACGTGCTGAAAAAGGCGGCACCGGCCTAGGCCTTAGCGTCTGCAAGGCCATTGTCGAGAACCTTGGCGGTAAAATAGGTTTTGACAGCCGCGAGGGATTTGGTACGACATTTTACTTTACCCTGCCGAAGAAAAATTCTCAGGTAGCGGCAGAGGAAACGGCTTCGTTGCTACGTGAAGCCTCCTAGAGAGAGTATGGAATGATCAAACTGCTGCACGTCGAGGATGACGCGGATATTCGGGAAATCGCGCTGATGGCGCTTGAGCTAAGCGGCGATTTCGATGTCGTCCAATGTGAGACCGGAGAAGCGGCGCTAAAACAGGTTCAGTCCTACACGCCCGATGTTATCCTGCTCGACATGATGATGCCGGGCATGACAGGTCGCCAGACCCTGGAAAAGATGCGTGAAATGGACAGCCTGCGCGACGTGCCGGCGATCTTTATGACCGCACGCGCCCAACATAACGAGATTGAAGAGCTGCGCGATCTGGGGGCGGCTGATGTGATCAGCAAACCGTTTGACCCCATCGCCTTGGCCGATCAGGTCAAAGCAGCAATGCAGGCCGCATAGGCCAGCGTCCCGTCAGTTTGCCCATCGGGCGACATCGGTATGAACTTGACTGAGTGGGGGGCGTGCCAAGCAAGGCACGGCTGCCACGCCATTAAGCGTGCGCGTCGATTTCCTGACGGCACTTTGCGACGAACCCGTCCAGTTCCGAGATGATTTCGATGGGGCATTCCGCCCGATTGGCAGTTGGTCCGGCCAAATGTTCGACAATCTGCGTTTCACAGTTACGCGCCATACGGCCCAGCTCTTCGAACCCCAGTGATCCAGCGCTGCCCGCGATCTGGTGCAAGATGGCCTGCGCGCTCGCCAGATTGCCTTTGATTTCTTCCACGGTCGTTGCGTCCCACGCGGCCAGACCATGGCTTGCGATTTGTGTCTGACGCTCGGCCAGCATATCGACAAAGCGCTTGCGAATGCGCTCAATGCCGGGAAGTTCAGCTAACATTTTAGTCATGCCTGTTGATCATTCTGCCAAAAGTCATTGAGCGATCTCGTATGCGCCACACTGGCGGACTCTGCACTTGCATGAGCCTGCGCCAGCGCGTCCATGACGGAGTTGCCGCTTTTCCAAATCAGCCGAACAGCTTCGCCCGCACTGACGCGTGGATAAACACGCTCGCCATAATTGTCGAACAATTCGGTCTGAGACAACTCAAAGTTCACCGCATCCATCAACCCACCCATATTCGGACGCCATCCGCTTTCCGTGACGCAGACAAATGTACCGTTGCCCGCGTAGGACATCAGCACCTGATGGTCCACAAGCGTATCCGACAAAATCTCAGCAACATCTGACACAAGGCTGTAGAACTCGAACGACGTCATCGTCGCGTGGAAAGCGTCAACTTCGCGAATGGCAAAGGCAAAGGCGGTAGAGCCGAACAGCGCGCTGCGCGACAGCTGCGCGACGTAGTTCTCCATCGCGGTATAGTCGATGACATTGTCCACGTCATAGATCGGGACCGGCTCAAACAACTCCATATGCGTGGCTTGATCGGCAACGGTCTTGGCCGCAAAGATTTTCTTGGTCCGCTGCTGGCGCTCCTTCACCATGCCTTCGACCAGACCGATGCGGGATTTAAGCTCCGCAATCTCAAACGGCTTGGTCACATAGTCGGTGGCCCCGGCAGCAAAGGCCCCGTCGATATAGCGTTTATCGGACATCGCGGTCAGCATCAGGATCGGCGTATCCGCATGGCGCGAGGAGTTGCGGATGTGTTGGGCCAGTTCGATCCCATCCATGCCCGGCATCTGAATATCAAGCATAAAGCAGTCAACTGGGCCAAGGTTCGGGTCCCCCAGCATATCAACCGCATGCAGAGCCGACGGGGCGGTCGTCAGTTCATGCGCGCCGATGATCTCTACAAATTGCCCAAGCAATTCGAGGATAATCGGATCGTCATCCACCGCCAAAATTCTCATCACATCTCTCCACAGATAAATTCTTTCGCCCTCAAACTGGACGGGCCGCCGCTTGCTGCTAATTTCCCTGTTAAGTGTGGCCTAATTTGGGCGAATTTTTAGTAAATAGGCGACAAACCGGGGCACTGTTTCCGTTTTTGGGCCGATTCACCCCGCAGAACGACCGTCTTAACCGATTATTCATTCTTCGTCGGTCTTACGGGTCGCTTGTCTCTCATATACGATTCCCTAAACGAAAGCGGCCCGACGTTTCCGCCGGGCCGTTCTCGTCTCTGCGTCTTGAGGATTTAGCCCAAGCTTGCCTTGATCGCGTCAGCAGTGACCCCCACAACCTTATCCGCTTCTTCGCGGGTCAGGCAGAAGGGTGGCGCAAAGCCGATGATGTCGCCTTGGGGCATGGCGCGGGCAATGACGCCAGCCTTGAGCATATCGCCCACGATGGTCGGCACCACTTTGCGCGATGGATCAAACTGCGTGCGACCTTCACGGTCCTCGACCAGTTCAACAGCACAAAGCATGCCTTCGCCGCGAATGTCGCCCACCTTGGGGTGATCGCCCAATGCGGCCTTCATCTGCGCATTAAGGTAGCCGCCCACGTCCGAGGCATTCTCGATCAGCTTCAGATCGTCGATCAGTTTGAGGTTCGCGATCCCCGCAGCCGCGCCGATGGGGTGCGCCGAATAGGTCCAGCCGTGGCCGATGGGGCCATTCTCATCGGTGCCCTGCTCCAGAACCTTCCACATCTTATCGCCCACGATGGAGCCCGAGAGCGGCGCATAGGCCGAGGTCAGCCCCTTGGCGATGGTGATCAGATCAGGCTTCATGCCGTAGTGGTCAGAGCCGAACATCGACCCCAAGCGGCCAAAGCCGGTAACGACCTCATCTGCGACCAGCAGAATGTCGTGTTTGTTCAGCACCTCTTGTACGGCGGCCCAATAGCCTTCGGGTGGCGGCACGATGCCCCCGGTGCCCAGAACCGGCTCACCGATGAAGGCGGCGATGGTGTCGGCGCCCTCACGCTCGATCAGCGCTTCCAATTCGCCCACGAGATGCGCGGTGAACGCTGCTTCGCTCATATCGGCGTCGGGGCGGCGGTAGTAATAGGGCGCGTCGGTGTGCACGACCTGTGCCAGCGGCAAGTCGAACTTCTTGTGGAACAGCTCCAGCCCCGTCAGCGAGCCCGTCACCAGACCAGACCCATGATAGCCACGCCAGCGCGAGATGATCTTTTTCTTCTCAGGACGGCCAAGGATGTTGTTGTAGTACCAAATCAACTTGACGTTGGTCTCATTCGCGTCCGACCCGCCAAGGCCGAAATAGACTTTGCTCATGCCTTCGGGCGCGCGGTCGAGGATCATCTTCGAAAGCGTGATGCTCGCCTCGGTGCCGTGGCCGACATAGGAGTGGTAATAGGCCAGTTCATGCGCCTGCTCGGCAATCGCCTCGGCGATCTCAGTCCGGCCATAGCCGACATTGACGCAGTAGAGCCCGGCAAAGGCATCCAGAAACTGATTGCCGTCGCGGTCGGTGATATGGCTGCCCTTGGCGGTCTTGATCACACGGGTCGGGCTTTCGCCGCGCGCGTGCTGCGCCAGATGGGTGGAGGGGTGAAAGAAATTTTCACGGTCCCATTGTTCGAGCATATCGTTCTTCAGCATTGGTCTTCCCTTTCTATCGACGCGCCTTTGCGCCGTATTCTTAAATCTTAAGCCCAGTCACGGCAGACGTATTTGATTTCCGTGAAGGCTTCGAGCCCCAGCCGCGATCCTTCACGGCCGATGCCCGATTGTTTTGTCCCGCCAAAGGGGATCGGCGCGCCGGTCACCTTGGTGCGGTTGACCGCCACCATGCCGAAACACAGCGCACGGCTGGCGCGGTAAATGCGGCGTGGGTCTTGGCTGTGGACATAGGCCACCAGCCCGTACTCCGTGTCATTGGCCCGCGTGATCGCCTCATCCTCGCTGTCAAAAGCCGCGATGGCGGCCACGGGGCCAAAGGTCTCTTCGCGCATGATCAGCGCATCGGCGGGCACATCTGCCAGCACCGTCGGCTCAAAGAACAGCGGCCCCATCGCGTGACGATTGCCACCACAAAGCAGCCGTGCCCCACGGTCAAGCGCGTCTTTGACGTGTTCCTCTTGTTTGGCGACGGCTTTCTCGTTCATCAGCGGGCCGATGTCCGGATCGTCTGAGCCGATCCCCACGGTCAGTGCCTGCGTGGCGGCGGTGAAGCGCTTGCAGAAGGTGGCATAGCTGTCGCGGGCGATGAAGAACCGGTTCGCGCCGAGGCAATCCTGACCGGAGGTCGCGAATTTGGCCTTGATCGCTTCTTCCACTGCGCGGTCCATATCTGCATCGTCGAACATGATGAAAGGCGCATGGCCGCCGAGTTCGAGCACCAAGCGTTTCACACTATCCGACGCCTGACGGTAAAGCAGTTTGCCAATCTCTGTGGATCCGGTGAAGGAAATGGCGCGGACGCGGTTGTCCTCCATCCATGGCTTCACGATCTCAGGTGCTTCGCCAGTGACAACGTTGAACACCCCCTTGGGCAGCCCCGCCTGTTCGCCCAACTCGGCCAGTGCCAGCGCCGAGAACGGCGTCTCTGCCGAAGGGTGCGCGACAACAGTGCAACCTGCCGCCAGCGCCGCACCCGCCTTGCGGGTCAGCATGGCCGAAGGGAAGTTCCACGGCGTGATCAGGGCAGCCACCCCCACTGGCTCGCGCCAGATTTCAACCTCGGCATCCGGCAGGTGCGAGGTGACGCCTTCGATGTTCGGGCGGCGCGCCTCTTCGGCGTAGAACTCAAAGAAGGACGCGGCATAGTCGATCTCACCGCGTGATTCCGAGATCGGCTTGCCCTGCTCCGCCGTCATGATCCGCGCCAGATCTTCACGGTTTTCCAGCATCAGGTCACGCCAGCGCCGCAGGATCGCGCCGCGCTCTTGCGGCAGCAGACCTGCCCAATGGGGGAAGGCGGCATGTGCGGCATCCACCGCGGCGCGGCTGTCGTCGCCGTTCAGCTTGGCCACTGACCCCAGCACCGCCCCGCTTGCCGGATCGGTGACATCAAACGCGTCGCTCTGCGCCCCGGCGACCCAAGCGCCACCGACATAGGCGAAATGGCGGGCCAGCTCGCCACGCTCCAGCGCGGGCAGCCCGTTTACGGGGGTTGGAGTCATCTTGGTCACGGCGCACCTCCTTTGGGATGAATTGCCCCGAAGGTAAGGCGCGGATCGGCGCGGGTTTGACTGAAATTAGCAGACCACGCCGGAGGTTCTGCGGTGCGAGCCTCCCGCGACCGGAAAAACTACGGTTGCTCAGTCTTCGCCATCTGGCAGCAGCATTGAAAGCGGCAGCGGCGCGGATTTAACGGATTTGGTCACGATATAGGTGAAATAGCGCGTCAGCCCGGCCTGCTGATCCAACAGCGCATCCATCAAGCGTTGGTAGCTGTCGATGTCGCGGGTGACGACCTGCATCAGATAGTCAAAACCGCCGCCCAAAGCCCAGCACTGCACGATTTCATCATGTTGCGCGATGACCGCTTCAAACCGCTGAAACGCCTCGGCGCGGTGATTGCCCAGTTCGGCCTGCACAAAAACAGTGACATGCGGTGCAATGCGGCGCAGGGCGACATGGGCCTGATAGCCGGTAATGATGCCCGCAGTTTCCAACCGTGCCAGCCGTTCGCCGCAGGCGGTGGCACTGAGATTAACCTTGTCGGCAAGCGCAGATTTGGCGATGCGCCCCTCGCGAGAGAGGATCGACAGCACCGCGACATCGCGTTTATCCAATTTGACAAAGCTCATGCCAGTTTCATGAGAGCGCAGGTCAGACTTGTCAATTGTCATGATTGTAGTGATCATCCCGATCATGACAAAATGGCGCCCAGACCCCGGATCCCTGACCCGACCTGCCTATCGATCACTCGTTCAGGCGATTGAAACAGCGATTCAGCATGGGGCGCTCAAACCCGGAGACCGGATGCCGACGCAGCGCCAAATGGCCTTTGACCTGTCGCTCAGCGTCCAGACCGTGAGCCGCGCCTATGACAAACTGGTTGAGGCGGGCAAGATCGTCGGCGAGGTCGGGCGCGGCACCTTTGTGCGGGCGGCGAGCGATGATATCTCGATGCCCTTCGTCAGCCGCAAGGCCGCCGGGCGCTTGCTGGATATGTCGATCCTGAAACCCGTGTTGGACCACGCCCATGAAGAGGCGATGCAAAAGACGCTCCGCGCGTTGGCGCGCTCTTTGCCCCGCGCCGTGATGGGGGACTTTCGCCAAGACCTGCGCACCGGTGACGGCAGCAGTTCGGTGCGGCGCTGGCTGTCGCTATGCGGTCTTGATCTGGACGGTATGGCGGTGATCCCCACCAACGGCAGCACCAGCGCCATGACCATAGCGATCATGACAGCCGCCCAGCCCGGCGATCTGATTGTCAGTGAAGACATCGGCCATCACACCCTGCGCCCACTGGCGCGGTTCCTTGGTATCCGACTGCAAGGGGTCACCGTCGACGCGGGCGGCATCTGCCCCGAGGCGCTGGAGCGGGTCTGCGCGAAAGAGCCCGTCAAGGCCGTCTACCTTATCCCCAACGGCGCCAACCCACTTGCCTTTACCATGACCGAAAGCCGCCGTGCCGCCGTGATTGAGGTCGCGCGACGCCATGATGTGTTGATCATCGAAAATCAGTCGTGGGGCCCGCTGCAAGACGCCCCGCCCCCTCCAATGGCGATGATGGCACCCGAACGGGTGCTCTATTTCACCAGCCTTACCAAATGTCTGATGCCGGGGCTGCGGGTTGGTTATCTGGTGGTGCCTGATCATCTAAGCGCCTCTGCCGGGAACCGGCATATGGCGACCAACTGGATGGCAACCAACCTGATGACAGAGATCGCATCCCATTGGATCGAAGACGGTACCGCCAATACTCTCTTGAACCGCCAACAGCTTGCCCTGCGCGACCGGGCCGATTTTGCCGCCAATGTCTTTCGCGGCCTCGACATGCGGACCAGCCCCAATGGCCTGCACCTTTGGTTGCCCTGTAGCGATATCTATGAGGAAGCCGCACTGGTCAAATCGCTGCACGAAAACGGGATTGCTGTGGCCAGTGGTGCCAGTTTCGCCATCGGTCCCCCGGACCGACATCCGGGGCTGCGCCTGGCCATTGGGGGGCAATCCTTTCCTGAATTTGCCCGCGGGATTCGCATGATCGATGCAAATCTACGCAACAGGGCCAGACCTGCGGGACTGTAAGAGCGGCGCAAATTGTCATGGATCAATATTCACATTGACATGATTGGGATCGGTTTAAATGATCTAACAGTCAGGACATTAGTTTCGCTGCGGCCTTTGGGCTGCGCGGACAATAAATGAAAGGGAGTAATATGGCTATTTTCAAAACTGTTATCACCGGGGGTATCCTCGCAGCCGTGACGAGTGTCGCAGGCGCGGCCTCGGCAGACACATGGCGCTATGCTTTCGAAGAAGC
>Ga0209345_10000794_pt1 | contig 40503 bp, 45 predicted proteins | sample Cruoilmetagenom7_FD_187294 | JGI IMG/M metagenome (GOLD analysis project Ga0209345, IMG submission 187294) | Oil polluted marine microbial communities from Coal Oil Point, Santa Barbara, California, USA - Sample 7 (SPAdes) (version 2) | ecosystem: Environmental > Aquatic > Marine > Oil seeps ...
GTGCTGCTTCGAGTCTGAATTCAGGGCTGAAATTTCGGTTTGGTCTTCTGGTCATATTGTCACCTAATTATCTCTTGGTGCATGATAGCACCTCTAATTAGATGGCCAAATTAACTATGCCACTACACTCCGCCCCAAAGCCGGGCGTTAATGGTGAACCAGTTGCGTAGAAGAGCAGAGCTTGTCGAAGCGCTAATTGAGCATAGAGAGAGCGTTGGCTCTCTGTTGGGCGAGCTCCGCACCTATGGCTGGGACTCTGAAGATGAGTTGATTACTTTGAGACCAAGGCATATTCTCTATGTTCTTCATGCATTTCAGTCCGGCCGCCTGAACGCGAGCCACCTAAGAGAGTGGGCGAACGCTATCGAACAGAGGGAAGATATCGGCATGCTTTTTGGTCACCAAGAAGTTCTGGATGAGATGATTTTTTGGTTAGCAAATCCTGAAATAAACTACTCTATCGATTCAGAACTTGTGGCCCGTGTAATCTCCAACTTGGAGCGGAACCATGTCGAATAACCATTTAACAAATAGTTCCAGTTCGTTCCGGGCCTGAAGGCCCTCCACCGGATGCCCTTTTCACTGCGCTACTGAACAACGGCGTTTAAAGGGCGCATCACTAGAGGATGATCTATGGAGATTGATGAAGAGAAAATTGACGAGGCTGTACTGGCTTTGCTGTATCTGACTTTGCATGATAGTGGTCGGGCGTGGAAATCCTTTGATTGGGATGCCATGAATAGGCTTCACGAAAAGGAGCTTATTGAGAATCCAGTTGGTAAAGCCAAGTCTATCCTGTTCACTGAGGAAGGCCTCAAAGAGTCAGAGCGGCTGTTCCAGAAGCTTTTCTCCAAGGACTCGTGAACATGGGTGCCGACCTTTTAACCAAGCGCTCAACCGGACGCCAAAAGCGGGGGCTTTTGGTTTCCTCCTCTGGCGCTCCGGCGCCGGTTACCATCAGCGTTCAGGCTGTAGAAAAACCTCTTTATCTATGGTCTGATTAGATATTCAGGAGACGGAGGCTCTGGGATGGTTCGATTCAAACATTACGACTACAACCAGATGTCGATGGTGGTCATCAACTACTTGGAACAGATCCAACCGGGTACCTTTGAATTTGCGTTGCACTACCTGATCTCTGAAAAACTCGACCTGTCTGCTTTTCATCAGCCCTATAAAAATGATGCTGAAGGCCGCCCAGCCTATGATCCGGCTATACTGCTCAAGATTATTTTATTTGCTTACTCAAAGGGCATTACCTCCAGCCGTGAAATCCAGTGGTGCTGCGAAACCAATATCATCTTCAAAGCGTTATCCTGCGATACCGTGTCGCACTTCACCACGATAGCTCACTTTGTCAGTAGCCGTGGCCTGGCGAGTGAAGCCTTATTTGAACAATCACCTCAGTGAGCATCAGGAAAAGGATACCTATGAAAGCGAAGAAGCGCTGGAGCGTGATATTCGCAAGGCCAAGACCATCCAGTTACATAGTTGAAGCAACAAAGGTGGAAGCCCAGCTGAAAGCCTTATCAATCAGGCCACTGTCGACTGATGTGGCAGTAAAACAAATGCCATTCCCGATAATGTCGAAACAGGCATTGAAGGGAGTGGCAATATAAATGAACAAAACGAGCACCGAGGAAAGGTTGATGCGCTATAAATTGATTTTTCTACAGGCTCGTTATGTGTGCGTCATCTGCAGGCTATAGAGGGGAATCCTATGACTAAGCATGTTGGTTCTTGCCTGTGTGGCACAGTGAGATTTGAGGTCCATGGGGGCTTCGACAGCTTTTACCTGTGCCATTGTGAGTATTGCCAAAAAGATACGGGATCTGCTCATGCGGCAAATTTATTTTCGCAGTCAGCTAAACTGACCTGGCTGGCGGGTGAAGATGCTGTGACTTCCTTTACGCTTCCAAGTACTCGCCACAACAAAAGCTTTTGTAGATCGTGTGGTTCAGCATTACCAAGCACCCAATTTACAGATCTGCTCGTCGTTCCCGCAGGGTGTTTGGATACTGAAGTCTCGGCGTTGCCAACTGCGCACATCTTCACATCAAGCAAAGCGGTTTGGGACAGGGCGATTGGTGACGTGCCAGAGTTCGAAGGCATGCCAGAGTAAGCTAAGATCTCATAACCAGCGGCTGTTGGCGGATGCACCTTCGCTGGCGCTCCGGCACGTCGCAAAGCCAAGGCGTTAAATTTATCAACATGGCACAAGCATGAAGCTAAAAAATTACTTCAACATGATTTTGTCATCGAATCCAGATCACACTTGGTGACAGAATTTGAAGATAAGTTGTTTGTTGGTGCACTAAGGAACTTTTGCTCATATCTGAACCCACTGAGGTTCAACAACTTTGCATTTGCAATGCGAGAATTGCTGAGGCATGAGTTTTTGGGGTCACTTCTTGCGTTTTGCAAGGTAAGGAAACAGGGCTTAGCTCTTATGCAAAATTCAAGACCTGATAATCATCTAGCCGACTCCTCCCTGAAGATCAAAGTAGCATTTCCCGCTAAAGCGCGATGAACCATAGAAAAGTCGGGGTTGCACTTCATTCCTCTAGCGGGGCCACCCCTCCGGGACCATCGACATTGACAAGGGTTTCTCCTTCGCCGAGACGCACAAAGACGTAGTGAACATCATCGCCCCCTTCGACTATCTGGGCCCGATGGATCACCCGCCGCGGGAAATAGGCATAGTCGCCTTTGCCGATCTCGAAGGAGTGCTCGCCGTTTTCACCATAGTCGACACGAATTCGGCCCGAGAGCATATACATCACGCTGTCGAACTCCTTATGATGATGCCACTGGCTTGGCGCATCGAGTGCCGTGACGTGGCACTCGCCAACCCAAAGCGGGCCTGCCTCCAGAGCCTTCTTGCGATTCTGCCCTGGAGTCTGCGGACCTTGAGTAAGCTGCTCCGCCTTGATGACGCCGATCTGTTCAAATATTCCTCTGCTCATGTCTATTCCTCTCATTAGTAGGGTTGCTCGCTGCTTTGATAGCCTCGAATTTCAGAGTATTATGGTTTTATGAAGATAACTGGACATTTTTTGTCGCCAAACAGACAAACTGAAATTCTTCCTTTCGAGACCGCTTCGCGTCCGATCGTCGGATTCGCCCGTGACTACCCGACGGGCCTGTCTTCAGGCATGCACAGTCACCCAAGAGCGCAGTTGCTCTACGCGACCTCAGGCGTCATGCGAGTGGATACACAGGACTCCAGCTTTCTTGTGCCACCGACAACCGCACTGTTTCTCCCCGCCTCTGTGGAGCACACCGTCAAAATGGACGGTCCGGTTGCGATGCGTGCGCTGTTCATGTTGGAGGAGGTTGCTCAGCGCGTGGCAAAGGTGACCAAGGTCATTGCGATATCGGGTCTGCTGCGTGAACTCATCCTTGCGGTCTGTGCCGAGGGGGTGGAGTGGGCGCGCGAAGGCAGGGGAGATCATCTGGCAGCGTTGGTGTTGGATGAGATCGGCAAGGCGGAGCCGCTTCCTCTCGGTCTGCGGCGGTCAACTGACTCACGCCTCCGACAAGTATTGGAGGAACTGTCAAAGTGTCCGTACGACAGACGCAATCTTGAAGAGTGGGCGGATGTTGCCAATACGTCGAGCCGTACGCTTGCCCGATTGTTCCGGACGGAAACGGGAATGAGCTTTCGACAATGGCGTCAGCAGGCGCGTCTGGCGGCGGCACTCAGTGCCCTGTCCACCGGCGCTACTCCAACTCGGGCCGCTGCTATCGCGGGCTTTGATTCTGTCCCTGCTTTTGGTGCTGCGTTCCGTGGGCTGTTCGGAATCACACCGGGTCAGGCGCGGGGCCACTATTTCGGTGCTCACGACAAATAAACAGGTATTGTCCGATTGGCGATAGAAATTGTCAGGTTTCTATCCGTCCCGTCAATTAGAGTGTCTTTAGGCAGAAGACTACGGTGACCCCCATCCGTTAATCTCAGCCAGAACTATTGCAGAGGAGACTCCTATGGATTTATCGAATTGGCGTGGTGCCCCCCGACCTGAGCGGGTGACCCTACAAGGAAAATATGTACGGCTGGAACCGCTCAGCGAAGCAACGCACGGGGCGGACCTGTTTTCTGCTGCGGTCGAGCCCGGCGCGGATGACCGGTTTCGTTATCTGCCTAACACGACCCCTCCAGACTATCCGACCTTCGCCGACTGGCTGCAAAAATCGGAAGCATCGATCGACCCGATGTTTTTTGCGGTTATCGACATGCGGACCGGCCGGGCCGAAGGGCGCCAGGCACTGATGCGCATTGATGCGGACAACGGGGTTGCCGAGGTTGGTCATATTCTCTGGTGTCCTGGAATCGCACGTTCAAGGGTGCCGACCGAGGCGATTTTTCTGATGGCGCAGTATATCTTCGACGAACTCGGTTACCGCCGCTTCGAATGGAAATGTGACAACCAAAACCTACCGTCGAAACGCGCTGCAGAGCGGTTCGGCTTCGTCTTCGAGGGGATTTTCCGCAATCACCTGGTGGTGAAGGGCAAAAATCGTGACACAGCCTGGTTTGCAATGACGGAAGAGGATTGGAAATTGGTAAAGCCTGCCTACCTGGCCTGGCTAGATCCGGAGAATTTCGATTCAAACGGACAGCAGCGTTCCAAACTGGGAACCGCCGCCACTCGGTCATAACATAGTCAGGTTGCCAACCCCTCGGTGTTGTCATTGGTCGGCAGACGTAATGGACAGTCCCGGTTGGTCTCGGAGCCATTTGACCTGCAAAACTCATTCGGCCAGCGGCAGGCGGGCAATAGGTGGTCGGCATCTGCCGGCGCTTCTAAAAGCTCGACAATAGGTACTACTACCGCATGGGAGTCACGCCTACTGCAGGGGAACTGGGGTCGGGACTGCGCAAAAGTGTGCAGCCCCTTACTTTTACGTTCAGGCTGTAGAAAAACCTTTTCATCTATGGTCTGATGAGATTTTCAAATGATGCTGAAGTCCGCCCAACCTATGATCCGGCTATACTGCTCAAGATTATTTTATTTGCTTACTCAAAGGGCATTACCTCCAGCCGTGAAATTCAGTGGTGCTGCGAAACCAATATCATCTTCAAAGTGTTATCCTGCGATACCGTGCCGCACTTCACCACGATAGCTCACTTTGTCAGTAGCCAAGGCCTGGCGATTGAAACCTTATTTGAACAATCACCTCAGTGAGCATCAGGAAAAGGATACCCATGAAAGCGAAGAAGCGCTGGAGCGTGATATTCGCAAGGCCAAGACCATCCAGACACTGGATGCGGCGGCCAACAAGATCGGTGATTTTTTAAAGCGCAGCCAGCCAAGGATGGGCAAGGGCAAACGCAGCAAGGAAGTGAAGAGTAATATCACTGATCCTGAATCAGCAAAAATGACCACCAGTAAAGGCACCATTCAAGGTTACAACGGTGTGGCCGCCGTCGATAAAAAGCATCAGATTGTCATTGATGCTCAAGCCTTCGGTGAAGGACAAGAGCACCACACCCTGCAACCAGTATTGGAAAGTATCAAGGCTCGTTATCAACGACTGGGCATTAATGACAACGTATATGCAAGTGGCATCATAGCGACGGCCGATACGGGTTTTGCGAATGAAGCCAATATGGAATATCTTCACCAGAACCAGATCAACGGTTACATTCCTGACAATCAGTTTAGAAGCCGTGATCCCAAATTCGCACACCAGAAAGACAAATACGGCAAGCGCCACCAGACACCCGGTAACCCTAAAGCTAAACACCTTATTCCAGCCAGTGAGTTCCAGTTTGATCCCGTGACGATGACGTGCAGATGTCCAGCGGGTGAGCAAATAAGTCATCGAGGTATCAGAACTAATGAACACGGCCAACTTACAGCCTACTTTGAAGGTCGGTTGCTCCAGTGCCGTCATTGTTCTAAAAAAGCGAGTTGCATGAAAAATCCGACATCAGCTGACCATCGCAAAGGAGCCGGAAGGCAAGTGAGCTTTGCGCTTAATGATCAAAGAGCACCCACCTACACCGACTGGATGAAACACCGAGTGGATAGTCCGAAGGGTAAGCAGATTTATAGTCACCGAATGTCTGTGGTGGAACCGGTATTCGGCAACATTGGGACCAACAAAAGGCTAAACCGCTTTAGCTTGCGCGGCAAAAGCAAGGTTCAGGGCCAGTGGCAGTTGTACTGCTTGGTGCATAATGTTGAAAAACTGGCGATAAGTAGTTGAAGCAACGAATTACTACTGGACACCTCTCAGCGAAGGATGCGATTGTAATATGACTGTAACAGGGACAAAAAATAGTTTGCCCCTGTTACCTAAAATTACGCGTCAGCGCCGCCTAGTACATTGTCTAGTTGCATTTCTTTCAAAACACGGTCTTGGATGGGTTGTTTGGCAGCGTTAATTTCATCAACCCCCCAAACCAAACCGACCGCCGTGCGTGTAGGGCGTTTACCAGCAGGCATATCTGCAAGCGCCAAATAAGTATCCACGACCATCTGTGGATCAGGTGCTTGATCACTCTGCATAAATTTACCGAATTCCTCGAATATGGCGGCAGGAATATTTGCCAATTCACCATAGCTGTCCAGTATGTCTGTGCGTTTAGGTTGTTGCCCTGCTGCACTAAGACCTGTCGGGAACGGGCCTGGCTGCACTATGGCAATATCAATACCGAAGGGTGCCACTTCGTAGCGTAAGCCTTGAAGGTAGCCTTCCAAAGCATGTTTGGTAGCGGCGTAGGTAGAAAAGTACGGTGCTGAAATCTGTCCAACCATGGATGAGGTGTTAAGGATCAGACCGGACTTGGCCTCACGCATAGCGGGTAAAACAGCCTGTATAGTGCGAATAGCACCATAGTAATTGGTTTCCATCTGCTCTCTGGCTTGGGCAATGCTAAAAGCCTCCGTAATGCCAAGATACATCACGCCTGCATTGTTAAGCAAAATATCAATTTTGCCCGCTTTAGCCAGTACACTTGCAATGGCAGTTTTGACAGATTCGTCATTGGTGACATCCATATCAACAACATGGATGGAATCGCTATACGCTTCCAGCTCGGCCTTCACTGCGGCATTCTTACCTTCCGGGCCACGCATGGTGGCGAACACTTGATAGCCTTTATCTGCAAAGTCCTTTACTGATTTTTGGCCAAATCCACTGCTGCTTCCGGTGATAACTATGTTTGTTTTTGCGTCACTCATTTTTCTTTCCTGCCAGGTTGTCAATTAAATACCGACTGGTACAATAATGTCCGATGCATCGCATGTCAAATTAAAGTACCGGGTGGTATAAAAATGAGTTCAAATCCAACAAAACCTTCAAGGGGGCGACCCAAGACCCTAAATCGAGACCGTGTTTTGGATGTGGCAATGGAAGCCTATTGGAAAGAGGACATCGGCAATTTATCCCTGAATGAAATCTGCAGGAGATCTGGTGTATCGAAGCCAGGGCTTTATCGTGAATTTTCGAATGAAGATGGCTTGATGAAAGCAGTACTTATTAGGTATCAGGAACAAGTACTAAATCCTGTACAGCAGATGTTGAACAGTAAAACTTCGTTTCGAGAGACGCTTGATAGCCTCGTATCATTTGCCACCTCAGCTAGTTGTCATCATGAGACTCCAATGGGATGTCTTTTTATTAAAATGCGTGAATCACGTGCGCACTTGGGTGAAGCAACACGAGCGCAAGTTGATTTCCTTGAGGAGCAAGGATTAGCTGCTTTCAGGAAATGGGTGGAGCGTTCAAAGGCCAAAGGTGAGTTTTCTGCAGACATGTCACCAGAGTTTGCAGCCACCTATATCGACGCACAGATAAGCTATGCTTCGTCACAGCTCACTCGTGGTGAGGATCCGGAAATTGTGAAGAAGATACTGTCAGTCGCTTTTTCTATGCTGGGATGAGCATGCCTGTCAGTTCGGTATTTCTGCAAGAAGCAGGCATTTGCTCATTTGGGGTGAAAGAGAGCTTATTTAAATCTGTTTGGTGGGCACAGAGCAATGCATAACAATCCACTGCACACGGAATTTTACTCGTTTCGCTCGTGTGTAATGGCGAAAGGTTAACACCTTTCTTGCTGTATTAAAGATGAGGGTAGGCCCCTCGATTCCGGTAGCCAGATGCAGGAATCAAACCGCCCTATGCGGTATGCATTAAGAGTGCATGTCGTGAGCAATAGGGAAGGCAGTATGATTAACTGTCAGGTAAGTTCGGAAGAGATGAACGAAAGTGAACCGTCGATGAAGTGTCGACATGTAAAAATGTTGTCGAAACTGGGAAATGAGCGTCTTCCCAGGACGAGTACGGACGTGAGCTGGAAACGGGCTGTGTGGCAACCGGCATAGAGGCGGCATGAATTCTGAACAGGCTTTAGTATGGAACATGAGAACCTGTTGCTCTGATGATAAGGAAGACGCACAAGTGGTAACTGGAAGGAATACAAGAGATTAATCAGCAGCGCGGAATTGAAGTCCCTGAATTCAGATAATAACCGCAGCACGTTGCCGTAACCGGGCAGAGGAAGGAAGGCCGGTACCCTCATCACGCCTCTGCCCGATCCCGCCGAATCAGCAGTATCAATGCCAGCGCCGCCAGAGAGCCCATAACAGCGGCGAAACTGATTCCGGTTGTCGTCAGGCTGGTCACGCTTGCCATCAAACCCAGGCCGATCACTGGCACCGAGATAGCGACATAGGCTACCACAAAAAAGGAGGACGTCACGGCGGCCTTCTCTGCAGTCGGGCTGGCTGAGGTGATCGCGCCCATGCCAGCCCGGAAGACAATACCCTGGCCCATACCGGCAATAACGGCACCGACTACGAATAGGGCTAGAGACTGGGTATAGATGCCCAGCGCTATCGGAATCACCCCGAGCATCAGAGACATGCAGCCCAGAGGAAGGCGCAGTCTGATTGGCAGGGTGCCCTGCAGAAGCTGGCCCAGGGTTGAGGCGATAAAGATGCTGCCAGCCACGACGCCGACCAGCAACCGATTGTCATAGCCCAGGACCCTGCCCATCATCGCCGGGGCGATGGATGTGAAGAAGCCGCACATGGCGAAGCCGGCAAACCCGGCAATGGCCGCGGGAATGAATACGCCACGGACTTCCGGTGGCACACTCAAACGCTGGATAGACAGTTTCGGGTGAGCAGGCTTTGAGACAGTCTCCGGAGCTACCCAGATGCAACACACTGCCAGCACGGCCAGGGAGATGTGCACCAGAAAGGTCAGATGTAATGGCCAGGGCAGATACTGGGAGAGGGCGCCGGCAAGCATGGGCCCAAGGCCCAGCCCGCCCATATTCGCCGCCGTGGCAAAGAATGTGGCTTTATCCCGCCAGTGGGGCGGGGCCAGTTCAAGGACGGCCACAGTGGCCGTGCCGGTAAAGATCCCGGCGGACAGCCCTGACAACACCCGGCCGGTCAGGATCATCGCCAGGCCGTTGGCCTGCAAAAACACCAGGTCACTGATGATGGAGCAAGCCAGCCCCGCGAACAGTAATGGCCGGCGACCCACTTGGTCAGACCAGCGTCCCGTAAGCACCAGTGCGGTAATCACGCCACCGGCATAGGCTGCAAAGATGATGGTGATCATCAGATCAGAAAACCCGAATCGGTCCTGATAGATGGGGTAGAGAGGGGTCGGCATGGTGGTGCCGATCATCGTGACACTGAAGGTAAGTGCCGCGCCCAGGAAAATGAGTAACGGATACCACGGGTGTTGCTTGGAGGAGGCCATGCGTGAGTTCCGATAAGCGGTTATTAAAAGATAGTTTACGTTATCAGATGCGTTGGGCGGAATCGAAATATTCTGATAACAAACGGGGGCATGTGTCTATTCGCAGGCCTTTCAGGCGTCTGGTCAGAGCCAAATGCACAGTGATTGCAGGATCAGTGGCGGCTTCTTCATTGCGGCTTTAGGCGCGGATGCTAGAATACCCACCAGCATTGGCTATCACTGGAGAAAAGCGATATGAACACGGCTCCCGCACCTTATCCAATCAGTACGCCCCGGCGTTCCCCGTGTCATCCCCGAGCAATGCAATATCGCGCAGGCTGTAGCGCTGTGTGCAGGGATCGACTACGCGCTGACGCACCAGTAGAGTAGGGAAGAGCAATGCATCTGCCTCGTTTGTACTCCTTCCGGCGTTGTCCATACGCTATGCGTGCTCGGCTCGGTATTTTGTTTGCCGAGCAGCAAGTGCAGCTGCGTGAGATAGTGCTAAAAAACAAGCCAGCGCAGATGCTGGCTATCAGTCCTAAAGGCACGGTTCCCGTTCTGGAGCTGGCCGAGGGTGATAGCGCTAAGAGGCGTGTTATCGAGGAAAGCAGGGAAATACTGAACTGGGCGCTGCAACAAAAAGATCCTCAAGGTTTGCTCAACGTCGACCGGGTAAGCGCTCAGGCCCTGCTCGATCGAAATGATAACGAATTTAAACACTGGCTAGATCGCTATAAGTACGCCGATCGCCATCCTGAACTAAGCCAGCTGGAGTATCGGCAACAGGGCGAGGTGTTTTTGCAGGAGTTGGAGAATTTACTCGGCAAGAATCGGTATCTACTGGGGAACAACATCAGCATGGCGGATATCGGTATCATGCCTTTTGTACGTCAGTTCGCCCACGTAGATCGGGAGGTATTTTACAGCTTGCCCTATCCGAACCTTCAGCAATGGCTCAGGGATTGGCTGGAACACCCTGTGTTCCAGCAGGTTATGCTCAAGTTTCAACCTTGGCAGGAAGGCGATGAAATAGTGATATTTCCAGGCGATGCTTATAGCGCATCTGATTCAGGCGGTAATTGATGAGCAAGCTCGGAGGCGTCTTGGTTAGATGCTTCATTTTGTTCCATTGAGTGCGTTAATACAATATTATCAGTAACCTAGTTACTCGCTCTCTTAAAGGTTGATTTTCAGTGTTTTCAAATTTTTTTCGACCGAAAAATCTCTCCCAAAAAATGATACGTGTTATTTTTGTCATCTACTTTTGTGTAGCGTGCTTAATTACAGGTATACAGTTTCTGACAGAATATTTAAAAACTCAGGATTCGATATTAACTGAACTAAAACAACTGGAAGAGACTGTTAGAGGCCCTGTTTCAACAAGTTTATGGCAGTACGACGACAAGCAATTGGATGTGCTAATTGATGGCTTAGTCACTATGCCCATTATTGAAGGTGTCGACATTAAGGATACCCAAGGCAACACCATCGTTTATAAACGTCTTTATAGACTAGATTCTGAACCCTTCTCGATGTTTGATACCACAGCAGACTTAAGCTGGACACTTAATGGTAAAAATATTGCGCTTGGGACAATGACCCTATATTCATCATCAAAAGTTGTTTTAGATCGCGTATGGTTTGGCTTTGTATTGATCGCGATCACCGCAATTATAAAGTTATCGGTTTTATTTGGGCTATTTATCTGGGCTTTTAATCGCTATCTCGCTCTGCCACTTAAGGAGCTTATGTCGCAAGTAGATGAAGTGCAACTCAGTCACACGCTAAATAAACGAATCACACTATCTAATTTTGAGAATAATGAACTTAATCAACTTCAAGAGCACATGAATACCATGCTCACCCGCATGGAAAAAGATAGGCAACGTCTATTAAATGATGAAAAAACCAAACGCGAATGGTTAGAGAAAGCGGTAACAGAACGTACGGCTGAATTACAAATGTTGAATGAAAAACTCAAAGATATTGCAGCAAAAGATTCGTTGACTGGGGTTCTAAATCGCGGTAATTTTTTTGAAACTGCACAGCACCTTTTTTTGCTTTCCCAACGACAGCAGTCTCCTGCTTCATTCATTTTGATGGATTTAGATCACTTTAAACGCATCAATGATACGTATGGTCATTTCATTGGCGATCACGTTTTGATTCACTTCATGCAGACTATTCAAGGTTTATTGCGAAAATCTGACCTGATCGGACGTGTCGGTGGGGAAGAATTTGCACTATTTCTACCGAATGCCGGTATAGATGAAGCCTATGAGATTGCCAACAAAATAAGACAGGCCATTAAAGCATCCACGGTGGAAATTGATGGCAAGAAAGTGACTTACACGGTCAGCCAAGGTATTGAGGCCATTGGGCCTGAGGATCACAGCATTGTTCAATTATACAAACGTGCTGATGTTAAACTATATCAAGCAAAAGATAAGGGCCGCGATTGTGTTGAAATATAAAAATATTGCCCTACTTGTATTGCTGATACTGCCCTTGATAAAAGCAAATATGAGTCAGGCTGAGACATTAAAAGTATGTTATGACCAATGGGCGCCAATGACCATTTTCCCAACTGAAGCCTCGCCTAATCGAGGTGTTGTCATCGATATGCTGGAAAATATTTTTACTGAAAAAGGATATGACATTGAATACTATGAAGTTCCTTTAGCGAGAGGCCTTGATATGGTCGCAGAGGGCCTGTGCGATATGTTACCGGAATACTTACTTTCTCCCAGTTCTGAAAATGATTTTGTTTATGCTTCTGAGCCAACTTTTTCCTATTCAACGGCTTTTGTTATCAGGCGTGATGACCCCTGGCGATATAATGGGATTCATTCTATTGAAGGCAAGCGTATCGCAACAGGAGCAGGCTGGGATTACAGTTCGGTCAGCGTCGATTACCAACACTACATCGATGCACAAGAGCACTCAGGCTTGGTTGAAGTCATTGCCGGTACGGATGATGTTGTTGAACGAATCTTTCAAATGATTAAAGCCAACAGAGTCGACTTGTACGCCGATAATGATCTGGTGCTTCAACATACCTTAAATAGACTTAATCTACAGAATGACCTTCAAATTATTCGTCCCGGTTTAGACAAGAAACTGGTTGAAATGCCGATATTCTCTACAACAATACCGGAGGCAAAACGACTGGAACTGATTCGAATCTGGAATGAAGGTCGCGTAGCAATGAGAGGTGAAAAGGAGACGTTATTACTAAAAAAATATAATGTCACTATTCAATGATATCTACTTGTGTGTTTCTTCCGTCTGTTCAGGGTCTGAAGGCCCTCCACCGGAAAGGCAGAGGGTAGGTAGCTTATACCTTGTTACACCTTGGACCTCAGGCGCAACCCAACGTACTGGCTGGGTAAAAACGCCTGTAATTGTCAGACCTTGAACTTACCGGTTTGATCCTCAAGTTTTCGGGCATATCCTTCCAATGAGTTGCTGATACCATCAATGGCTCTGGAGTGCTCCGCACTCTCTCCGGCTAGATCATTAATTCGGGTTATGTTCTGGTTGATCTCCTCAACCACTTGGGTTTGTTCCTCTGTTGCAGATGCCACACTGACGTTCATGTCGGCAATATTCGCCATTGCTTCGAGAATGCCCTGGATCTCGGTTTCAGCGCTTAATGCCAACTCCTCGGTTTGCGAGGCCTGATCGCTTCCAGTTTCCATCACAGACACAATGTTCGAGACACCGGTTTGTAGTGCGCAAATCATCTTCTGGATGTCCTCAGTTGATGTCTGCGTGCGCTGGGCAAGAGTCCGTACCTCATCGGCAACGACGGCAAAGCCCCGACCCTGCTCGCCGGCGCGGGCCGCTTCGATCGCCGCGTTCAGTGCAAGAAGGTTAGTCTGATCAGCAATGCCTCGAATGACGTCGAGAACGGACGTGATATTGTTGGAGTCCTCGGACAGCTGGCGGATTACCTCTACCGCTTTCGCGATTTGCGCCGACAGCTGCTGCACCTGCGTGGAGGTCTGGCGAATGATCCGCCCGCCGTTTTGTCCTTTTTCCTCGGCTTCGCGGGTAATTTCGGATGCCCGTGAGGCATTGCCAGCGACTTCCTCGATGGCACTTTGCATTTCGTTAATGGCAGTTGCCACCATTGAAATGGAATCGGTCTGGCGGGTTACTCCATCCATATTCTCGGCGGCCGTACGTGATAGACCGGTTGCCTCACCTCCAAGCTCGGTCGTCAGCTGCTGTATGGATGCGATCATAGACTGCAGATTATCAAGTACCAGGTTAAAGCTGTGCGCCAGCTTACCGATATCATCGTCTTGCTCAACTACAATGCGTTGTGTGAGATCTCCTTCGCCTTGAGCAATGTTATCCAGTTGGCCGCGAATGTCGGATATTGAATGGGTGATCAGCTTGAGGAAAAACATAAACAATGCGGAGCTCATCAATAGTGCAATCACTGTTACCACAATAATCGTGATTGAGCTTGATTGACCTTCTGCGGAAGCTTCCGTAGCTCGGATTTGGGCTTGCTCGTCAGCGTAAGCGCCCACGTCATCGAAATAGTTTCGTAGACGCTCGAAGAGCTCTCTGGTTTGTGACTTTGCGATTTCCTGCGCTTCTGAAATATTGCCGTTGCGAGCCAGGTTGAGCACCCGATCCGCAGAAGCCTTCCAGCTATCGAAGGCTGGCTTAAAGCCTTCGACAATTTCAGCCACATTGGTATCCTGAAGGCGATCCACGGCCTGATTGAACCGGTTGTAGGCCTGCTGAGCGTTTTCTTCATAGCTAGCTAAATACTCGTCGGCCTCATCACCTTGGCCAAGAACTTCGACGAAGTTGTTCTGGGCCACCAGCGCCTGGTAAAGGTCACGATCACCGTTAAGAACCTCACTGATCGACGGCAGATAAACTTCAGCTACCCGGTCAGTGTCAGACACAAGATTCCGAACGGTATTGACGGCGAAAAAAACAATAACAATCATTGCCAACGCTGCAATAACGAATGGCAGCGCGACTTTGACTCGAAAACCAAGCTGATTCTTCATATTCATCTAATATTCCCCGTAACCACGTAATATTTATATTTATATTAATAGTAGCATTTTATGAATTTTCTTAAACAGAATATTTTTTAGTATTGAAGTGATGAAAAGGCGAGGTAATTCAATCTTCTATTGGAAGTTACTGGTGAAATTCGTAAGCTGGCCAGAACTGTTGAGTGCTGCCATTGGTACAGCATGTAAGTATTCATAACCATGCCAGTCACGGCGAGGGTCTTTTCGTTGCGGCTAAAAGCCGCGCGTGTTGTCTGCGTTAGCCAGATGCCAATAGGCACACGCTCTGCTAGACTTCACTCATGAAACAAGTTAACTGGAATGCTGAAAAGAACCAGCAGTTGATGAGCGAGCGCGGAGTTTCATTCGAATTAGATCCAGAAGAGCAAGAGTTACTTGAGGCATACGAGTCATAACGCGCTCCGCCGCCTTCCGCGTTATGATTTATAGAGAGCATACCCTGCCTAAAGCAGCTGGTAGCATCCACCTTAGGCAGGGTATTGATAAAATAGCTATAGTCTTACACCTCCAATCGTATAACCACCATCAATTATTATTTCTTGACCGGTGACAAAAGCAGCATCATCAGACAATAACCATGCAATTGTTCCAGAAACATCACTTGGTGTGCCATTACGCTTCAGTGCTGTGTGATCAGCCAATTTTCGCGATAACTCAGGGGCAAGTACTTCACTAGCCATTGGCGTTAAAATGATACCGGGGCTAACTGCATTGACTCGTATATTTTGTTGCCCTTTTTCTACAGCAAGTGTCTTCATCAAACTTAATAGAGCGCCCTTAGTTGCAGCATAAGCGCCGGCTCCCGGCATTACTGCAGAGGCTGTCCATGAAGCGTTTATGACAATTGCTCCAGTGTCCATTAGTGGTAACGATTGTTGTATGGTTGCTAACGTACCTTTCAAGTTAGTATCAATTAGGCTATCAAGCTGGCTGAGTGCCGTATCTGAAACTGGGCAAAACTCCCCTAGAGTACCTGCGTTCGCAAATACGCCATCAAGTCTACCAAATGATTTAAGAATGAGTTGTATCGCATTGGAAAGCGCTGCCGTATCAGTAATGTCACAAGGCAGGGAAATGGCATGTGTGCCCAGTGATTCCACTTCTGATACGACTTGTTGCAGCGGCTCTTCGCTGCGGCCTATTAGCGCTAGTTGGGCACCTTCTGTTGCCAACCTTAGGGCGGCCGCCTTGCCCATACCTGTACCAGCGCCAGTGATAAGGATGTTTTTATTGTTGAACCGTGAATTAATCATAATGACCTCGATAAGGAAAGTTATAGAGTCTCCATGATAATTGATCCATAAATACTTATAATTATCGATTTTCTATGATCACTTTAAAGAGTTACTATCTAATGGATCTTTTTCAATCTATGAAAGCGTTCGTAGCAACGGTGAATGCAGGGTCTATGAGCTCTGCCGCGGCAGAGCTGAAGTTAACACCAGCAATGGTCGGCCAGCACATTGCTGCGTTAGAGCTCAGGCTTGGAACCCGGTTATTGAATAGAACAACACGTCGCCAGAGTTTAACTGACTTCGGTAAGGCTTATCTGGAGCAATGCAAGGATATTCTTGAGCGAGTCGCCATTGCTGAAATGGAAGCTGAAGCTCAGTCGAGTGAAGCGCAAGGTGTGTTGCGAATTACTGCGCCGGTTACATTCGGCGCAACATTACTGGTACCCGCATTAAAGCAGTATCGACAACTATCACCCTTAGTTAGGCTGGATTTGATGTTAACAGATAAGAGCTTAGACATAGTTGAAGAAGGTGTTGATATCGCATTTCGCATTGGGTACATTCCTGATAGCCGCATGATCCAGCGAGTTTTAATGCCCTATAAAATGATCGTTTGCGCTTCGCCGGAGTATTTAGCCAGGCATGGCACGCCTGCTCACCCAACAGAGCTTGCAGCACACGAACTTGTCATTTTTACGAGAACTTTCGATATACCATTAAAATTTTATAACGATGACCAGACTATAGAAGTCAAACCTCAAAGTATGATCACTGTTAACAGTGGCCATGCTTTGCTCAATGCGGCTAAATCCGGTTTAGGTATTATTGTTCAGCCAGAAATACTACTGGTAAATGACCTTAAAGCTGGAAAACTCGCTCGGATTTTACCTGAATGGCATTTAGGTGAGCGCCAGATATCTATGCTGTATTATCGGCATAGAAATATGACGCCAAAGGTAAGAAGCTTTATAGATTTTGCGATAAATGAATTTTGTGAACAGAGAAGATAATTAGGTGAAACACAAAAATCATAACAAATTGCTACACGTAGAAAACCACATGCTTCGCTCCCGATTTTCCGGTGAGCAAGGCGTTAGGCCGAAGAATTGTCAAGGGTAGAGCGTGCAAAAATCAGACCGGCTTTTTCAGTTAACCAATATTCTGCGTAGACACCAACCGCTTACTGCAAAGCAGTTGGCTGAAAAGTTGATGGTGTCTGAAAGAACCATCTATCGTTATGTTGATGATTTGTCTATATCTGGAATCCCTGTTTATGGAGAGCCTGGCGTTGGATATCGTTTGACGAGTGGTTAGGGTGCCGGCAAGTCACCGTGAATCCAAGGTGTATCTGCTGTGGGGAAGGATTCATTCAGCTATAGAGGCTAGGCGTTGGCTGAATATAGATTATAACTCGCTTTCAGAGGTTGTGACGATCAGAACCGTATTTCCTTTGGGGCTATTCTATTGGGGAGGAAAATGGACACTAGGCTGTTGGTGCGAGCTTCGCGGCGACTACAGAGACCTTAGAGTAGACTGCATAACCAAATTGGAGCTTAGTGAGCATGCTGGCTCTTTGCCTGTGCACGTTTCTCTGCCAGCATACATTGAACTCAAGAACACGAAAGTCTACTGACACAACGGTGTCAGTAGCAAAGCCTTACAGTTGGCATTCAACCAATAACTGAGGCACTAACATGATAAAGAATGGCAAGATTGATAGCATTGGCGGCATGGAGTTCGCGATCTTCAGACTTAAAGAAGGCGTGACAGAAGCCAGATTAATAGAGTTATCTAATAACGTAGAGACAGAGTTTCTTAGAGAGCAAGGGGAGCTAATTCTCCATTTTCTAGTTCGTGGCGCAGATGGTACCTATGCTGATGTGGCTATTGCCAGTTCGCAGGAAAAAGCTGAAGAATATTGCCAGCAATGGTTAGATAATACCGTTGCACTGGAGTATCTCGAGCTTCTTGAAAAAGAGTCTGTGAACATGACGTTCTGGACGAGAATCAACTAATAGCCTAATGCCAGGCTCACAGTAAGCCAAAAGCTTCGCTTTTGCTTACTGTGCAGCCGTGTATTATGTGCTCTAGAGTTTGGGTTAGAAAAGGAGAGTCAGAATGTTTCAGGAAGTCATAGACTTTTGGTTTAATGAACTTGAGCCAAAGCAGTGGTGGCAAAAGGATGACAGGCTTGATTCCATGATCCAAAAGCGTTTTGGATATCTTCATAGTCAAGCTAAGGCCGGAGAGCTTTTTACATGGCGTAAAACAGCGCTTGGCAGCCTTGCCGAGGTTATCGTTCTTGATCAGTTCTCACGCAATATCTACCGTGATACACCAGATTCATTTGCTTGTGATCCTATGGCTCTTGCTTTAGCGCAATTTGCAATCTCAAAAAATTTAGAAAAACAGCTATCTGATATTCAGTGTTCTTTTTTGTATATGCCATTTATGCACAGTGAGTCAAAATTAATCCACGTGGAAGCAGTAAAATTGTATGAAGCGTTAGGCATTCAAAATAGCTTGGATTTTGAGTACAAGCACAAAGCAATCATCGATAGATTTGGCCGTTACCCCCATAGAAATAAAATTCTGGGGCGTAACTCGACAGAGGAAGAAAAGGCGTTCCTTAAACAGCCAAACTCAGGGTTCTAAGAGTGCAACATAACAAGTAATTGTAATCGGGCTGGAACCTCCGCTGCTACGCAGCTCCTGCCCCTAATAGGCGTTCAGGCTGTAGAAAATCCTGCGATACCGTGCCGCACTTCACCACGATTGCTCACTTTGTCAGTAGCCGTGGCCTGGCGATTGAAGCCTTATTTGAACAGGTGCTGCTGATCTGTGATCAACAAGGGTTGCTGTGGGTCATGAACTCTTTGCCATCGATGGCTGTAAGATGCGCTCTAATGCGTCTAAGGAATGGTCTGGTACGTTTAAGGAACTGGAACAAAAACGTCAGAAGCTCAGACGTCTGATTCAGCATCACCTCAGTGAGCATCAGGAAAAGGCACCATTCAAGGTTACAACGGTGTGGCAGCCGTCGATAAAAAGCATCAGATTGTCATTGATGCTCAAGCCTTCGGTGAAGAACAGGAGCAACCACACCCGGTAGCCAGCGGGTGAGCAGATAAGTCATCGAGGTATCAGAACTAATGAACACGACTAACTTACAGCCTACTTTGAAGGTCGGTTGCTCCAGTGTCGTCATTGCTCAAAAAAATGAGTTGCATGAAAAATCCGACGTCAGCTGACCATCGCAAAGAAGACAAATGCCGGTCCGGAGAACGCCGAAACGGGCAGAGAAGGAAGTGGTAATATTAATGGAACAGATCGAGCACCGAGGAAAGATTGATGCGCTATAAAATGGTTTTTCTACAGGCTCGTTAGCTAATTAGGGCTATATATGATGAAAGATTCAGATTCTATGTGTATCCTTCAACGCACACTGGAGCTTCCTTGCGGTGCGATTTTTAAGAATAGACTTGCAAAGTCGCCAATGTCCGATTCACTTGCAGACGGTGAAGGTAATCCCACAAAGGCACAGAATCGACTTTATGAAAGGTGGGCGGAAGGTGGAGCCGCTGTCTCTTTCGTCGGAGAAGTACAAGGGGATCCGCGCTTTCCCGAGAAGCCAGGAAATTTGGTGCTCGGAGCAAACTCCAAAAAAAACTTGCTAGAGTCATTAACCAGCCGGGCAGTGATTGATGGCGCTCATTTATGGGCACAAGTTGGTCATGCCGGAGCCCTTTCACACTTACCGATCAGTCAGCCAAAGGGACCATCAGCTATTGACGTTGAGGGACTTCAATGTGCAGAAATGTCTATTAATGATATTCACGAACTACCCGACATGTATGCAAAAACCGCATTACATGCTAAGACTGCGGGCTTTAGTGGTGTTCATATTCACGCAGGACACGGATTTTTACTCAGCCAGTTCCTGTCCCCGTTGTTTAACCATCGCAACGATGGTTACGGTGGTTCAATCGAAGCACGATATCGCATAGTACTGGAAGTAATAAGTGAAGTAAGGCGTGCTGTTGGTCCATCGTTTCCTGTCGGAATTAGGATCAATGCGACGGACCAATTAGAAGGTGGATTGACTGAGGTCGATGCATTGGAGGTAGTACGCCTTCTTGATCAAACCTCAATCGATCTGATTGATATTAGTGGTGGAACGTATTTCCCCGGAGCAAAGGGGAGTTCCGAAGGTTCAAGTCGAGGGCCATACTTTATTGACTTTTCCCGGCTTGCAAGAAAAGTAACCAATGTGCCCTTGATGTTAACAGGGGGGATCAAGAGACGTGATCAAGCAATTGATGCGGTAGCTAGTGGTGCTGCCGATATGGTGGGTTTGGCACGTGCCATGACTCTTAACCCCCAACTTGCGAATGCCTGGTTAAGCAAGGGAGGGGGAGATCCTGAATTTCCGAGATTTGAATCTGCACCTCTGGGTGGGATAACTGCTTGGTACACCATGCTGTTAACAGCTTTAGGGGAGGATCGGGAAAATGAGTTCAAGCTGGACCTTCCAACTGCTATTCGAAAATATGAAGAGCGTGATGCGCAACGTTGTATCAAATGGCAAAACATCTTTTCTCATCTATACACATAGTACTGAATATCGATTTACATAATGCGGAAACAAAGCGTTGCAACGGCTCATCCGGTGCAACGCAGCGGTCGGATAAGTCCGCTCAGCCCTTGGCTGGTGGCACAGTGGATCAGATACAACTTGGCATCTTTGAATATAGTCTGAACCATGTAGTGGATAATGATCTCAGCGTGTTTGAATCCCACTATCGCAATGATGTCAACGCTGCGCCGGGCTAATCAACAAGATAGATGGCAAGTTGGGCAGGGTAGAATCGCTGTTCGGCAACCTGGAAAGCAACAAAGGATTAAATTGGTTTACACTGCAGGGCAAGTCCAAGATCAATGCCAAGTGGTTGATGTGCTGCACCTTGAGAAAATTGCGACACAGGGACAACAAAGGCATTGAGCAGATAACAATTAACAGAATGAGGTGGTGGGCTGTCGATGCTGGGGGGGATTTCAAAATGTCTAATCCGACAGGCTCGTTCAGCATAAAAATATCATGAAACGAAAACTTATATATTTAGTGGCACTTTTATGCGGGGCATTGGCTATATATGAAGTATATGCAGTAGTAATTGCATATCAAAAGCTTCCCCATCAATTCGCACCCTATGCTTCAGTATCACCAAAGGATATTGGTTTAAGTAAAAAGCGTCAGGACATATTGGTTACAATTCAAGATCCTACTTTTTTTGAGCATTCTGGAATTGAATGGCCGAGCCCGATAACCACCACAACAATCACCCAGAGTCTGGTAAAGAAGCTTTTCTTCAAAAAATTTACGAAAGGCTTTAAGAAAATAGAGCAAACATTAATTGCCCGGTTTGTTGTAAATCCAAACATATCAAAAGAAATCCAACTTACAGCCTTTATGTCTACTGTATATTTAGGCGAGAAAGATGGAATACAACTGTTTGGTTTTGAACAAGGGGCGCGTTCCTGGTTTAATAAATCGCTATCGGAATTAGATGATGACGAATACTTATCATTACTTGCTATGCTGCCGGGGCCGAATATGTTCAAGCCAAATACAGTGGCGTCGAGAGAAAGGGTACGTCGTATCAAGCAGGTATTAAATGGTGAGTGTATCTACGAGCATGTGTCTCAAATATTCTTAGAGCAATGTTCTGAGAGGTGACTAGGCAATCTACAACACAAGGACAAAATTACTTGCTAGCACTGGCAATTTTTCCTGTGAGCGTGGCATTAGGCAGCGCGGCTCAGCTCAAGGTGCTTGCGTAATAGTTGATCTCGCAATTATTTGGGTATATAGTTGCGAGATCAACTATTGCGCAAAGAGGTGCTTGTGTCGAAAAATTTAGAAGCTGAATTGGTGATAAGCATCATCAATATGCAAAGCAAAATTCAGAAAAGTGTTGGCGCAGCCCTTACTGCGCATGGTATTGGCCTATCAGAGTATCTTGTTCTAAATCAGTTATATATCGCTACAAATCAGAAAATGCGGCGCAGCGACCTTGCAGAAAAAGTGGGATTGAGCCCGTCCGGCGTCACCCGTCTTCTCAATCCAATGGAGAAAATAGGGCTTATTGAAAAGGAAGGTAACCCTCGTGATGCGAGAGTCAGTTTGGTTATTCTTTCAGAGGCTGGAAAGAAAATTACTGAAGAGGCAAAAGTTTCGTTTGCGTACGCTTCAAGTACGTTGTTTGAGTCACTCGACAAAAAACGATTGAGTTTGCTTTCAGATATGCTAAAGGTTGTAACGAAATGACTACCACAAATTACCGCCAAGCTCTGATAGATAAAATTGAAACGTCTGTTACTCAAAGCCATATTAAGGCGGGTTCGATTGAAACAGCCTACTTGTCGTCAGGCGCTGGTCAACCGCTGATTTTGCTACATGGAGCCGGGGCAGGGGCGGTAACTTGGTATCCGTCCATTGGCGCTATATCAAAGCACTTTCACGTAATTGCCCCCGACATAGTTGGCTATGGGGAATCCGATAAGCCTGAAGCTTCCTATGATAGGGCTTACTTTTCGAAGTGGCTAAAGGACTTCCTGTCGGCATTAAATATCCCCAAAGTGCATATCGTGGGCTTGTCTCAGGGAGGAGCAGTTGCTCTCCAGTTCGTTCTGGACAACCCAGAAATGGTCGATAAACTCGTCTTGGTTGATTCTGGAGGGCTTGGTGCTCAGCCTACGCTTGCTGCTTTTTTGGGTATGATTTGGCTGAACAGTTTCCCGTCTTCTCTGGCCAATCGATTTTTTTCTCGCTATCTACTGTTTGACCCTGAAAACAGGGATCCAAATCACGGATGGTATTCTATTGATGTTTTAAAGCGTAAAGGTGGTAAAAATGCCTTTAAGCAAGGTCGAGGTTCGGCAGTTTCGGAAATTCCGAAAGCCTCGCTCCGCAAGATACAAAATAAAACATTAGTAATTTGGGGGGAGAGTGATCGGTTATTTCCAGTTGAATATGGCGTTAGTTCGACTTCGGAGATAGCTAACGCCAAGTTTTTAAAAATAAAAGATGCGGGACATCTTCCGCTAATGGATCAGACGGATACGTTTAATGAAGCTGTTGTAGATTTTTTGAATTAGCTGGAGGTTATATGCTAAGGCTTGAAAATAAAAATGTATTGATAACTGGAGCTTCCAGAGGTATAGGTAAAGCGATTGCTGAACTATTTTCTGAGGAAGGTGCGAATGTTATTGTTACTGATATAGATGATGAATCGGGTAATAATGTAGCCGCTGGAATTGGCGAATCTTCCTGTTATCTTCACCTTGATGTGGGGAAGGAAGATGATTGGATTGCAGCGAGTGAGTTTGTAAAGAATAAATATGGTGGCTTGGACATTATGGTTAATAATGCAGGAATAGCTGGCATTCTTGAAACTCAAGGACCCCATGACCCAGAAAATCTGAACATTAAAAGCTGGCACAAAGTTCATGAAACGAATCTTGATGGTGTTGCGCTTGGATGCAAATATGGTATTCGGCTCATGAAGAACTCTACATCAGGAAGTATCGTAAATATCTCTTCGAGATCAGGTATTATTGGTATTCCTTTTGCTGCTGCATATGCATCCAGTAAAGCAGCTGTTCGCAACCATACGAAATCTGTAGCTCTTTACTGTGCTGAAAAGAAATACCGCATTAGATGTAACTCTATTCACCCCGGTGCCATATATACGCCCTTATGGGATGTGATGCTTGGAGATGGAGAGCAAAGAGATAGCATGGTAAAAGCAATTTCTTCTGAGATTCCTCTTGGGGTTATGGGAGAACCTAAGGACGTTGCATATGCCGCGCTATACCTGGCTTCTGACGAATCCAAATATGTCACGGGAATTGAGCTCAATGTTGATGGTGGAATCCTGGCGGGTAGCACCGCCTCACCACCAGGCAAATGATGTCTAACGATCAGCTGCGTCTCAATTATTGTGTGAAACTATTTTGTGCAATACGATGATTAGTAATTAGCTTGGAGTTTAGTTCTATGACAGATACTGTTCGTGACGTTGATCAGCATTTTTGGAGTAGTAAGTTTATTCCATATCTGACGATCCGTACGACCCAAAATAGTACACAAAGCTATAAAGCTCACTGTCATCCTGAATTATCAGTCGGACTTATTGAGTCGGGAATAACACAGTTATCGATGTCAGATGGAACGGTTATCCTCAAAAAAGAAGACATTATTCTCATTGAACCTAATATTGTACATGCCTGTAATCCAGTAGAAGGTATGCCTCGCAGTTATCACATGCTATATATCGACAATGAATGGTGTTGTAATGTGCTATCTAAGCTCTATGGATATGAGGTCAAAAAATACAGTTGTGACTTAAATTTACTTCCTGTATCGGAAAATGATATAAAATTATCAGATTTAATTTTTTCACTTCTACATCATGGATTTCATAATGATGTCATAGAGGTAGAGCGTTATTTATTAAATTTAGTAAGCCGCTACTGCTCTCCTCAAAGTGAGCATGAAGAGGAAAGTGAATTGGTTTGTAAATTAAAGAATCGATTTTTACAAGACTTAGCTTATGCACCATCTCTTGAAACTGTTTCAAAAGAGTTCGGAAGACCAAAAGAGACCTTAATTCGTGTTTTTAAAAAACACTATGGTATTACGCCAAAGTCATTTTTAAATAATAGCCGCATTGAGAAGGCTAAGATTCTTTTGAAGCACGGAATGAGTATCGTTGATGTGGCGGCTGAATTGGGTTTCTCTGATCAAAGTCAATTTCATCGTACATTTGTTAACTATACAGCTTCAACACCACGGCAATACCAGCAGGTAACGTCAATTTTTGACAATAAATCCTAAGTTGTAACACTTATAATTAGAACACAATTTTGGCTATAGGTAACTGTTGATGTCACGTTCTAAATCAGATTAACCTCTGGTTTGGCTAATCTAAGGTGTTGAAATTTAAGCTTAAGAGCTACTTAAGTGTGACAGTCAAATCGTGGTATTTCCAGTCCCAAGGCCCCGATATAGTTACAGCTATTTTGTTTATATTTAGTATTAATGCGTCGCCAGTCCTTTAGCTCGACTTTAAATTTTTGTCGAAATAACTTATTTTATATACAAAGAGGGGGAATCATGGAGCTTAATTTAATAAGCATCTTTATTACCGTAGCAGTTGCTCATTTTCTAGCACTTCTTAGTCCAGGTCCTGACTTTGTATTGGTAGTAAAAAGCGCATTTAAAGGAAACCGTAAAAATGCTGTTGGGGTCGCGCTTGGTATTGCCACTGCAAATGCAGTCTACATTGGTTTATGTCTTATTGGTGTAGGGGCAATTCTTTCAACCTCAGTGTCGTTGATGATTGCACTTAAATTTATTGGTGGGTTGTTTCTTATGTACATTGCGTTTAACGCATTAAAAACCCCCCAAAAATTCTTACCAGAATATGACCGCAATATCAGCTAATTCGACTGAGTTTTCATTACTCTCTTTTTCAAAAGAATTCGTCACTGGTTTTTTATCTGGTATTTTAAATCCTAAAAACCTGTTGTTTTATCTCAGTCTTTTTACCGTCGCACTTACACCAGATATAAGTCTACAGTTTAAAATGATACTCGGCACTTGGATGACTGCCATCGTGTTTTTATGGGATGTAACCATTATCTATTTTTTGTCTAAAAATAGCGTACGCAAGAAATTCACTAAAATGGCTTTTTATATAGACAAGATTACTGGCTTTATTTTAGGTGCTATTGGGTTTAGCATTGTTAATTCTGTTTGGGCTAAGCAGTAAAAATATAATGATCTGCTTTAGTCGGGTGCAAGTTCACTGATATAATAACGCATGGGCAGATCCGCTTCGCTCCTGATTTTAGCCCACGTGTATTGCCCCTAAGCGGGCGCTAGGTGAGAGGGGATTTTATGGAATATTACATCGGATATGCTGTGGCGGGCTTACTTGCACTATCAGCGGCATTACTTGGAGCCTTGATTCCAGGCGGACCGATTGAAAATAGGAATTTTTCACATATATCCCCCTTAAAACTGGGGATGTTCAATGTATTCCTAACTGTTTTGGGAATTGGTAGTTTTACGTTAGTCTATTTTTCAATTGTAGGAGCCAAGCCTGCATTTCTCGCAGCAGCGCTTTGTGGAATATCGTATTTCCTAGTGTATGCCCTAGATTTAGGAAAGATATTCCCTGTGTCTCCAGATAGGATGCCACGTGCATTGTTCTGGATTGAGGTTGTTGGGCTTATCCTATCGATACCACTAACATTCCTATCCCTTGCCAATGTATTTATGTCAAAAGGTAGTGTCAATACCTCTGGAGTTACATCAAGTGCTATGATCCTAGTGTTGGCTGTTATGATTGTTCTGGGTGTTGGAATAGTAATATTTGCTACAAAATCAGCAATGCGGCAATCGCCTAAAAAAGCTAATTCAGCGGACACAAAAAACCGCACGGCTGATTAGCGGAGTGTTATGCGGCCTAAAAAATCGAGATATGACTAAAAAAATGTTTACAGCGGACCTATATATTAAGGTCAGAAAAAATAGATTCGAAGCCAAGAACCTATCGTTTTATGCACTGCACTGCACTGGATCTCGCTTTGCTCAGTCTGTGCGGATGGTGTTAGGTGCCATATTATGAAAAGAATTATCACATTTTTGATACTTGCTTCATGGTTGACCTCAAATGTCGTTTTGGCTGTTTGTGATGAGAACATTGCCGAAAGTACACCTTTGTCACGCTTTGTTCTTAACGACAGTGAGGCATATGACCAACAAACGAACTTGACGTGGAACCGTTGCAGTGTAGGTACCACTTGGACGAGTGACGCCGGTTGCGTTGGGGAAGTAAAGCTATTGGGACTAGATAAAGCAAAACAATTCGCACAGAATCTCGGTGACGGTTGGCGTATTCCAACGATTGAAGAGCTTTATAGTATTGTCGAACAGAAATGCTTCAATCCAACGATTAACTCCAGGGTGTTCCCAACAGTGACAAATTTTGGAGAAGGTGCGCCTTATTGGAGTGACAGCAACGTTGAGGAAATACCATCACTAATTTATTTCATTGATTTTCTCGACGGAGCTGTAGATGGTCACACCAAAGGGTTTCCACTGGCAGTGCGTTTGGTGCGTAGTGGATGTTTGTCGGATACGTCGAGACGATGTGGCGGTGAACCTGGCCGCCATCAGGCATATCACGATGAACTTCTTGAAGAGTGAAAAAATGTTTAAGGCAGGTATACAGCGTAAACGAAAGAAGGCCACGACGAACTGAGAGTATCTATCGTAAATCATTGCGATATGTAAGGGTTTATGATATTCCGTACCCACAAGCGGGCCGGGGCCTCTGCTGCCGTAGCTTCGGCCCCAAAATTAGGGATTAATTTTCTATAGGGAGTAAGAACTTGAAGTTTGGATACATAGGGATTGCATTAGGTTCAATTGCATTACTGCTTGCACTTGTAAGTTTTTGGGCTGGGCCGATCTCCCCGCAACCTACTCTTGAAACTCTCGTTGCTGAAAAAGCTGCCTCTATTAGATCAGCCGCATTGGATGCATTGTCTGGTAAGGAAGTAGTTTCAGAAACGTATAAAACTCAGTGGACGATCGACAAGGTTATCGATGTGATCATTCCATTGCTGGGTGGTTTGGCAGTAATACTTGCTGTTGTTTCTTTTACACAGAAAGAGCCTTCTCGAATTACAGGCGGTGCCGCTGCACTAGGGCTTAGCGCAATAGCATTCCAGTTTATCGCAATGTACGTAATGGCGATTCTGTTTGTGTTTTTAGTAATTTCAGTAATAGGCACCCTTGGTAGTGGTTAAAATTAACAAGGCGTTGAAGGCTTTTTCACTACAGGCAGCATTTTCGTAGCCCTTGGCTGGCGGCATATTTATACGCTATATATTGGTTTTTCTACAGCTCATTAGGAGTCAACAACGATGTCATTGCATTCCCTCTACACCGTTGCGTACCTCGAAGTTTCTGAGATGCAGATGAACTGGATGCAGGAATTGCGGCGTAAGCATGATCCGCACTACACGGTAGTGGATCCGCATTTTACCCTGGCATTCGCCGTTCGCGGAGTTGAGCAAGGCGTCTATCTTGACCACATCGCAACCATTGCGAGTGAAACGAGGCCAATTTCGTTTCACTGCAAGTACGCGATGCTCGGGGCCGACAACATTGACGACACAGCGTATGTATTCCTGGTGCCCGATGAAGGATACTCCGATCTCTCCTTGCTCCACGACAGGCTGTATCGGGGTGTACTTGAGCCGTTCCACAGACTTGAATTTCCGTACATCCCTCACATCAGTATCGCTGGCATGAAGGATTTCAAGCGGGCCAAGCGACTGTGTGATGAGTTGAACAGCCGAGGAGTTCACGTCCATGGCCAGCTTGCTTCCATCACGACAGGTTTCTTAAAGGACGGCAAGTTCTGTCATGTGCAAACATTTGAACTTGCCGCCTAACCCCTCCATCGAGCGGTCAGCTAACAGCCGGTTTTTCTGTTTGTGTTGCACTTATCCTTGCATGGCTGCTATCTGGAATATATGATTCATATATTAACTGTATATGAATCGTATGCTAAAGGCGGGGTTATGGGGATTGTAAAAATAGATGAGGAACTGCATTGCGAGATTCGCAAAGCAAGCGCAGTTATGGTTCGTTCTATAAATGCACAGGCTGAGTATTGGATAAAAATTGGCATGCTTGCTGAGGCTAATCCAAACATGTCGTTTTCTGAAATTATGGTCGAACAAATGAAGCGAGCCAATGTTGACATAAGGAAGGCTGTCGGTGGCTAACGTAAAATACAAAAGTGTCGAAGAATTAAATGTGATGCGGGAATCTGGACGTCTACTTGCAACCGTTTTCGACTATCTTGACGATTTCGTCAAGGCCGGTGTATCCACGATGGATATAAACAATTTGGCAGAGAGATACATCACCGACCAATTGAATGCCCGCCCTGCCAGTAAGGGGCAATATGGTTATCAATACGTTCTGAACAGCTCTGTAAATCATGTTGTATGCCACGGAATTCCTTCACCCACCCAGAAATTGAAATCTGGTGATATAGTCAATATTGATATTACGTTGGAGCAGGGGGGATTTATCGCAGATTCCAGCAAGATGTATATGGTCGGTGAGGTAACTCCAATTGCTAGACAGTTGGTCGATAAAACGTATGAGGCGATGTGGGAAGGGATACGCAGCGTAAGGCCTGGCGCGACACTTGGTGATATTGGTTACGCTATTCAGAGGCATGCCGAAAAGCATGGCTATTCCGTTGTTCGCGAGTATTGTGGTCATGGGATTGGCCGGGAAATGCACGAAGAACCGCAGGTTCTGCATTATGGTGAGCGAGGGAGAGGTCTGGTCCTGCAAGAAGGGATGGTGTTTACAATAGAACCGATGATTAATCAGGGTAAGGCCAAGGTTAAGTTGAAGAAAGACGGGTGGACCGTTGTCACTAGTGACAAGAAATTATCCGCGCAGTGGGAGCATACTATTGCGGTCACATCGACTGGTTATGAGGTGCTTACACTCAGAACTTCAGAGCTTACTTAACAATCGCAGGCATAGCAGCGGGGTTCTCGTTGCCGCTTAGTCTCCACTATAAAGCCTCGGATGCTGTTGGCGTTATAAGGCATATGAGCACTGGCGGTACTTTTTAGTAAGGGAAAAATAATGCATAAAATTCAATGTAAATGCGGATCTTTACGCGGTCATATTCGAGGTGTTGGAACTTGCAGCCGAATTGTGTGTTACTGCTCCGATTGCAAGGCCTTTACAAAATTCTTGGGTTGTTCCAATGACGTGTTGGACGCACAGGGTGGAACCGAGATCGTACAGTTGGCTCAACCACGCGTAGTCTTTTCGCATGGTAAGGATCACCTTGCTGCGGTGCGGCTTAGCGAGAACGGGCTGGTTCGGTGGTATGCTGCTTGTTGCAAAACCCCGATTGGAAATACTTTAGCTAATCCCAAAGTTTCTTTTATAGGTCTAATTCACTCATCGCTTGACCATTCTATGATGGAGGAAAACTTCGGAACAAACATTGCAATAGTTAATGTTGGTTCTGCTACTGAAGAGTCAAGGCCAAAACAGAGAGGCCTTCTAGGCACTATTTTACGATTCTTCTGGATTGTTTTATCAATGCGTATTGGTGGTAAGTATAGAGGATCTCAACTATTTAATGAGACTGGCGATCTAATCGTGACCCCATTGATACTTACTGCAGAGGAACTCAAAGATTTGAAAAGTGCCTAACAACATAGCGGGTAGATTCCATTGGCTCCAGTGCCTATATCGAGCAGCTTGATGCTGTGCTGCTCAAGCCCAAGCAAGTCTGTTCTTTCGGGTAAATCACGGAAGTGGGCACATGATAGTGGGCAGGATATACAAGCTATGCCTTATCCACATCGGTTTTGAACAGCCCATAGCGCCAGCCGCGGATGGCAATGATCACGGTCGTTCCGTGGCGCGTATCAAAATCCAGCGATACATCCTCCCGGTTAAACTCTTCAAACTCCCGCGCCAGGCGTTGCATGCGCCGCTGGAACGCCTGATTGGATGATTTCGACAGCATACCGTTCAGCACGATCAGGTTCTCATCCTCGGCCTGAAAACGGGAGTTGAAGTATTCGCTGGCGATACGCTGCTGGAAGAACTGCTGGATAGGGCCATTTTCAATCCAGTTGAAGTTGGCAGCTACCTTCAGCTTGACCCGGTTTCGGGGCAGCAGATCGATAAGCTGAAGTTTGTCCAGGCGTGCCAGTTTCCGGGTGCAGGTGTGCGGGTCGAGCTGATGGACCTGCAGGATATCGTCCAGAGTCCAGCGGTTGAGTACGCACACGGTGATCAGCAGCAGAGTCAGATCGCCTGCGATTTCGCGCTCCTGCTCGACGGTAAGGCGCTCGATACGGCCTGTTTCCTCTTCCATCTGTTTGACCAGATCGGTGATCTCCAGGCCGATCAACTGGCCAATGGCTTCCAGCCGCTCCAATGATAACTGGTTTGTGGATAGCAGCCGTTTTACACTAGCTTCGGATAAGTCCAGCGCTGTGGCTACATCGGCATAGGTCCTGCCGTGGGCTTTCAGCGCTCGTTTCAGCGTGGTGATCAGTGCTTTAGTCTGTCTCGCCATGGGGTTCCTGCTATTTCGTTTGAGCCAATCGGGAATAAAGTATCACTAGATGATACTTTATGGTGGCTTTTACGCAACTATTAACAGGGAAGTTGTACCTCGCCTTAATTCTGATCAGGATGGTGAGGAATAAATGCATCGCAATAGGACGCCGATTATGAACCAACTTTTCAAAGTTAAAGGATTTCTCGCCTATATTCTCGTGGTGTTTCTTAACGCCTTTGTGGATCTTGGCCACAAGATTGTTATTCAGAACACCATCTTCAAGACCTGGGATGGCGACCTGCAGGTGATTCTCACAGCACTGATCAACGGTCTGATTCTGCTGCCGTTCATCCTGCTATTTTCTCCTGCCGGGTTTATCTCCGACCGTTTCCCCAAGCCGACCGTGATTCGCTACGGTGCGCTGGCCGCTGTTGCCGGCACAGGGCTGATTGCCCTCAGTTATCTGGCTGGCTGGTTCTGGGTATCCTTCGGGTTGACGTTACTGCTGTCGATTCAGAGTGCGATCTACTCACCGGCCAAGTATGGCTTTATCCGCGAATTGCTCGGCGATGAGCGTCTCGCCCAGGGTAACGCGCTGGTGCAGGCGACCACTATTGTGTCGATTTTGGCGGGTACGTTTGTATTTTCCGGGCTGTTCGAGCATTTCTACCAGCCGGACTTCAGTGATACCTCTGAGGTGATGTACGCGATCGCGCCGCTGGGACTGGTGCTGGTGGTGTTGTCTGTTGTCGAGTGGACTCTTGCCGGACAATTGCCCAGTAGTGAAGCGGGCGAACCTACCAAGACGTTCAGTGTTAGCACCTATGTGAAGGGCGGTTATCTACGCGGCAATATCCGTGCGATTCGGGGTAGCCGAGCTATCTGGTTATCGATTGTCGGTTTGGCGATGTTCTGGGCGATCTCCCAGGTACTACTGGCGGCATTTCCAGCCTATGCCAAAGAGGTGCTGGCCGAGACCAATACGCTGGTGATTCAGGGGCTTCTGGGCGTTAGTGGTATCGGTATTCTGATCGGTTCAATTGTTGCTGGCCGTGCCTCTCGTGCACATATTGAACTTGGCCTGGTGCCGCTGGGTGCTATAGGTATTGCCTTCTGTCTGGGGGTCATGCCGTTGTTCAACGGATTGTATTCTCTGGCGGCGTTGCTGCTGTTGATCGGTGTCTGCGGTGGGCTGTTTATCGTGCCGCTGAACGCTCTTATTCAGTACACTGCCCGCGAAGAGAAGCTGGGCACGGTGCTGGCTGGCAACAACTGGATTCAGAACCTGGCGATGATCGGCTTTCTCGGGCTGACGGTACTGTTTTCGCTGCTTGGTTTCAGCAGTGCCGGGCTGTTCTACCTGTTGGCAGTTGTGGCCGTCGCGGGTGCCGCTTACACACTGTACTGTCTGCCTCATTCGCTGGTACGCATCTTCGCCGGTGTGCTTCTCAAACGTCGTTACCGGGTGAGTGTATCGGGGCTGGAGCATCTGCCGAAAGAGGGTGGAGTACTGTTGCTGGGTAATCATATCAGCTGGATCGACTGGGCCATGGTACAGATCGCCTGCCCGCGCCCGGTGCGTTTCGTCATGCTGCGCAGCATCTACGAAAGCTGGTATCTAAAGCCTTTTCTGAAGCTCTTTGGTGCGATTCCAATTAGTGCCGGTAACAGCAAGGACGCGTTGGAGAGTGTCAACCAGTGTCTTAAAAAGGGTGAAGTCGTGTGCCTGTTCCCGGAAGGGGCGATCAGTCGCACAGGGCATTTGGGCATGTTCCGCCGTGGTTATGAGAAAGCGGTGGAAGATATCGAGCAGGGGGTGATCGTGCCGTTCTACCTGCGTGGCCTGTGGGGTAGCCGTCTGTCCCGCTCGCATAGCGAAAAGCTGCGTGAGAACACCACTGATGGCTTCAAGCGCAATGTGATTGTAGCGCTGGGTAAACCTTTGCCGTTGAGTACCAAAGCCGAGGCGCTTAAACAGAAGGTGTTCGAACTGTCGGTAGATGGTTGGGAAGACTATACAGCGACGCTGGAGCCTCTGCCGCAGGCCTGGATGAAGCAGGCCAAGCGTCGCCCGAATTCTGTCAGTCTGATCGATACGCTCGGTGATGTGCGTTACAGCAATGCCCGGGTAATCGCCGGTACAACCGCGATGGCGCGCAGCATGAAGAAAATCTGCCGCGAGCAGAACGTGGGCCTTATGCTGCCTGCCAGTGCCGCGGGTGTGATGGCGAATTTGGCCGTGATGCTGAACGGTCAGACCGCCGTGAATCTAAATTTCACCGCAGGCGTGGATTCAGTGAAAGCGGCGATTCGTAGCGCCGGAATCGATACCGTGTATACCTCTGAGCGGTTTGCCAAAAAGCTCTTGAGTCGTGGGCTTGATCTGGATGCGATGTTGGCCGGTACCCGGGTGGTATATCTGGAGGACGTGCGTAAACGCATGACCAAAATCCGTTTACTGACGCATTTGATCAGTGCCTATCTGTTGCCTGCCTCTTGGTTGTGTCACCTGTATGGGCGCAGCACCACATTGGAGAGCCCGGCGCAGATTCTTTTCTCTAGCGGCAGTGAGGGTACACCCAAGGGGGTGGTGCTGACCCACCGCAACCTAATGGGCAATATCAAGCAGATCAGCGATGTGCTCAACACCGATGAAGACGATGCCATGATGGCTTGCCTGCCGTTGTTTCATTCATTCGGCCTGACGGTAAACAGCTTGCTGCCGATGGTGGAAGGGATTCCTGCGGTATGCCACCCGGACCCTACCGATGCGCTCAATATAGGCAAGGCGATTTATCGCCACAAGGTGAGTATTCTGTGTGGTACAGCCACCTTCCTGCGGCTTTATAGCCGCAACCGCAATGTCGTGCCGAGCATGCTGGATTCTTTGCGTGTGATTGTCGCCGGTGCCGAAAAGCTATCGCCAGAGGTGCGTAACAGTTTCGAGCTGAAGTTCAAAAAAACGATTTTCGAAGGCTATGGTGCCACCGAGACCGCGCCGGTGGCCAGTGTTAACGTGCCTGATTCCATGGACCCGAGCAGTTGGAAGGTTCAGACGGGTAACAAGCCGGGTACGGTAGGTATGCCGCTGCCCGGCAGCTGCTTCCGTATTGTGGATCCAGAATCGCTGGAATCACTGCCCGGTGGCGACGATGGTTTGATTCTGGTTTCCGGTGGGCAGGTCATGCAGGGTTATTTGAATGACCCTGAGAAAACCGACGATGCCATTGTTGAACTGGACGGTCGGCGCTGGTACTGCACGGGTGATAAAGGGCATATCGATAGCGACGGTTTCCTGAGTATCGTCGACCGTTACTCCCGCTTTGCCAAGATTGGCGGTGAGATGATCAGTCTGGGTGCGGTGGAGGCGGCCGTCGCCGGGGTGGTAGACAGTGAAACCACCGAATTTGGCGCTACCAATATCAAGGACGATAAAAAAGGTGAAAAAGTAGTGCTGCTGATCACCGAGGGCGCTGAGGATATCCGCCAGAAAATGGTCAAGGCGGGGGTGAATCCGCTAATGATTCCGGCACAGGTTGTTGCCGTGGACGAGCTGCCCAAACTCGGTAGTGGCAAGGTGGATTACAAAGGGCTGAAGCAGGTGGCAAGTCGGCTATTGCTGACCTGATCTGCGAAGGTAGATGTGAATAACCATAGAGTATTTCTGGAGGTTTACCTGTGTCTGATCAAGCACATATTGTTTTGATACATGGCCTTTACATGCGCCCCTTGGTGATGCGACCCATGGCGCGTTGGTTTGAAGCGCAAGGCTATTCGACTAGCTCTTTTGGCTATAAGACGACTTCCGAATCACTGGAGCTCAATGTAGAGAACCTGTCCACGCACCTTAGTAGTATCAATGCCAATGAGGTTTTCCTTGTCTGCCATTCACTGGGTGGATTACTGGCGCGCGCCTATGTGGCGTCTGTGGGTGAAGATCATACTATTCGCAAGGTGGTTACTATTGGTACGCCGCATCAAGGTGCGGCTATTGCCCGGTGGATGAAGTCAAAAAAACTTGGGAGCCTCCTGGGTCATAGCATGGAGAAAGGATTGATAAAAAACAGATCAGACTGGGATCTGGACATTCCTCTTGGGAGTATTGCCGGAGACGGAGGTATTGGTTTCCTGCCGCTGATCAAAGGAAATGCAGAACCCTCTGATGGCACCGTATCCGTCAGCGAAACTCACATACAGGGTGAGACTGACCACATAGTTCTGCACTACAGCCATATTCAGCTTATTATGGTTGCCGAAGTGTACGAGAAAGCACTTTGTTTCATAAAACACAGTAATTTTACATCTGATAGTTCAGGTTCAAGTTGAGATGATTTTTCAGGTCTATTCAACGTTAGCAAGTTGGTGGGTAGCCGCAGGAATCGTTCACGCTTTTAACTATGGGTCGGGAAGTGGTAGATTCTGCATAAATGCTTCAGAAAAGGAGCTATTAGTACATTGAACGACTGGATTCTCATTATTGTATTGACGCTGTTACCAGGAATCGCGATGCCGATCGGAGCAGTCTTTGCCGGGTTTGAGCATATCCGACCACGCTGGCTTGAAACTGAAGTTCGCCATAGCGTAATCGCCTTTGGTGGAGGGGCGCTTTTGGCAGCGGTCGCGCTGGTTCTTGTTCCGGAAGGGATAAAAAACCTGGATCTTCTGCTGATAGTGATCTGTTTTATGAGTGGAGCCGTGGCATTAATGTTGCTTGATGTTCTCCTGGCTGCCAAGGCTACCCCAGCAAGCCAATTAGTAGCGATGTTATCTGATTTTGTCCCCGAAGCACTGGCACTTGGTGCAACTTTCGCTGTCTCAAAGGCTTCGGGATTGTTGCTTGCAGGAATTATCGCGCTACAGAATCTTCCAGAGGGTTTTAATGCCTGCAGGGAAGTTACAAAATCAACTCATTATCGTATTTCACAAGTGGTTGGCGCATTCACTCTGATGGCCTTGCTAGGTCCAATAGCGGGGCTAACCGGATATTTTGTCTTGTCTGGATTTCCGGCAGTGGTTTCGGCTATCTCTCTATTTGCCGCTGGTGGCATCCTGTACCTGATCTTTCAGGATATTGCGCCGCAGGCCAAGCTGAAAAAGCACTGGGCTCCCCCACTTGGAGCGGTAGCAGGCTTTTTACTCGGCGTTATAGGTAAAGTTGCAGTTGGCGCATAAAGAGATAGCGGTAGAAATTAAAGATATTAACGTGCCTGCTCAAAGAATAAGCGACAGGGTATAACCAACCCGGAATAGGGTTGGCTTGCCCAATGTTCATTCCGTTACGTCTTTCAGTGTTAATAGACGTCCTCAAGGTATCGCCCGTCACGCTCGAGTGTGTCGACATCCAGGTTCAGGGGCAACAGGATCTCATTGATTACCTGTTTCACGCTCGAGGCCATGTCGCGCCCACCACAAACAAGGATTTGCGCACCGGTTTCTATCATGTGGCACACATTCGATGCATCTTCGCTAATTTTATCTTGTACATAGGCGCTTTCTGGAGCGCGGGAAAAAGCGGTATTCAAACCGCTCAGCCGACTGTCTTCAAGGTAGCGGCTCAGCTCGGGTTCATAAAGAAAGTCCGATTGCGGATTCCGGCCACCCCAGTAAAGGTACATGGGGTGCTTCGCGTTGTTTTTTCGGATAAAACCGGTCAGTGGGCCGATACCAGCTCCCGCCCCAATTAGAATAGTGGGATGATGGCCTGCAGCGGGTCGAAAATTCGGGTTGTGTTGAATAAATCCTTGGATGCGATCACCCGGTGTTAGGTTGTGGAGAAACCCGGAGCACAGGCCATCAGGTTGTTTACGTACACAGATTTCCAGCAATCCATCTTCGTTCGACGAAGCCAACGAGTAGTAACGGGGGGCTTTGCCACCTGGCGGGAGAATGCCGATTAAATCACCGGCATCGAAACCAGGCAATTGGTTGGCTTTTTTCCGGAATAGTCCCCACAATATTTTTTTGCCGGAAGCCGGTCCGAAGCGCAGGATGCTGGTGGGTGCTTGAACCGCCACGCCAAAGTCGGCTCTGTCCACCAGTGCCAGTTCAAACCGGGTGGTGGGGACTGGATTATGGCTAAGTGCCAGCGGTACTCCGGTTACGACGGCTATCCTATTGCCCCATTCAGTAAACTGCTCGGTCGATTTTCGATCAACGAAGCCAACTGCTGCAAGCCTTTCGAGCCCTATGAAAGCCAGACCCTTGTCCACCTGGATGGCAAATTTGCAGAAGCTTGCGAACTGTTTATCTCCAAACCCCAGAACCGCGAACTGTAGGCCGTTTGGCGCGTGGAAATGGTGCAGTTTTTCCATAAATTTGTTAGCTGATGTGGGTGCTCCGCCATCACCGTAAGTAGAGGTCAGTACTAGCAGCGTCGTGGCCTGTGGGTAGGTATCAGCAAGCTGGTTCATGTCAACAGAGAGTACCCTGCGTCCTGCAGCGGCCATTTGTTCATGGAGATCCCTGGCAAAGCCCCAGGTGGTGTTATTTTCCGTACCTACCAGAATGATTGTATCGGCTGTTGCGATATCTGCATTATCCAGAACACGGCCTGTTGCACGACGGCGTTTCCACCAGATTCGGGTGCCGCTGATCGAGAGCACTGGCACCGTCAATGCGGTCGCTCCCAGTATCAGTCCCAGCCACCATAAACCTTCACCCGTATGCAGGCGCATCATCCAGTCATAGAGCTGGCTATTAACGGGTGTCGCTTCGTATTGCAACATTTCGCCAGTGGATTGATCGATGAATCCAGCCCCCTGACGGGTGCTCAGCGAGAACACATCCTGCGGATCATTCGGGTAGGGGAACACCAGGTCATGCAGGTTGCTAAGGTCTGTGTTTTTGAGCGCTTTGAGTGAACCGATGACGGCCGGTGTGCCCCCTGAAACCTCTGCCGGGAAATCGGGTTCGCTACCAACAACTTGTGGCAGTAAACCAAAGCGCACCGCTGACATGTAACTTCCGGTCAGGGCTGAGAGCAAAAGTCCAATGACGGCAAACCGCGCCAACTCGGAGTGAATGCGATGATCGCCGGCCCCTTTGAATGGCCTTAACAATGCTCCCCAGCCACCTGCACGCCGAGACAACATGAAAGCACCTGAAATACACATCAGTACCATCAGGAACGCTGATACACCGGCTATTAAACGCCCTCCATTATCCATAAGAAAGGCGCGGTGCAAGTCTTTAATCCAGCGAAAAAAAGCAGACGGTTGGTATGGGGCGATGCCCTGACCCGTGATCGGATTCACCCGATCGGCTCCTGGATTACCGTCATTCATGTAGTAGACGACAACGCCACCTGAAGGCAAACGTTTAATTTGTTCCGTGCCCGGGTAATGTGCCGTCACGCGTTCAGCAAGCTGAGCTACGGTTACTTCGCCCACTGCCGGAACAATGGCACCCGAACGTTCTAGTGCCGGTGAAATCGACAAAATTGTTCCGGTGACGGCCAGCACGATCAAAAACACAGCTGTCAAAAGACCTGGAAGTGAGTGAAGCTTGCGCCACATAGTGTTACCTCCCGTTAATGATTCAAAAATTGTAGGTGAACGACTGCACATAGCCTCGTCCGCTAACGGGTTGACCAACGCCATCGGTGGTCAGCGGTGCGATAATATCGGCACGGTTGTCTCGCATATCTTCCACGGCGGTATCCACGCGAATCTGATAGCCGTTGTCGATCAGCGCTTCGTCCAGGTCCAGGGTGATATTCAGGGTTCGGCCACTGGAAACGCTGGCGCCGGTTAAACCATCGTATTCGGCACTATTCAGGCCGCTGCCTCTGGCCCAGTCTCGCAGGTGTTTGTAATATTTGCTTTTACCTCCAGCGACCCAGAGTGTGCCCTGATAGGCTCCATCTGAATCTGTCAGGTAGATCGCTATATATGCACCATCACCCCGGTAGTTGGTCAACTCGGTAGTCAGGGTCACTTCCTTGGCCAGTGCGACGGCCGGGAATGCCAGTGCAGCTGTCAGTCCTGCAATAAATAGTTTCTTTTTCATGATGTTATCTCCGATAATTCAGGCCACTGCAGTCATAGGGTTTACTCAACGGTGACACTAGGACGACCCTTCACAATGCCATTGCTCGGCATCACTGGATTAGCTGCAGGTGTTTGATTGTTACTGCGATATTCGTCATCGTCATGGTCGTCGTCGTCATCATCGTCCTCACGTTCCAGTTCCATCAGATCAAACGAGGCTGGCGCAAAGCTGGCTTCTACCCGGTTACCGTTAGCGTCGTTTGCTTTGACTTCGTAACAGCCATCGTCAACTTTGATTCGGAAAACGGTCCACCCATCGGCTTCCAGCTGTTGTCGCAAGGTTTCCTGAGGCTGCCAATGGGAAATAGGGTCGTCACAGTCATCATCGGCAAGCGATGCCCCGCTTAACAGCAGAATCGATAGGCCCAGTACAATAGGTTTAGTGTTCATGCTCGTTCTCCTTCTTGGTAATGTCGTCACTCTATACCGGATTTCTGACACCAGCCTGAAGGGGATGAGCGTGTACATTAAAGATGTATCGGTGACGATTTCCCCTTTAACATCCCAGCATTTCGTCATGGAATTGATCTTGATCTAACAACTCCAGCGACATTCTTGGTTGGATAGAGTGGCAGCGGAAAATCTACCCTTCTCGAAGTGCTTGCCGAAATCTGTGGTTTTAATCCAGATGGTGGGAACCGAGACCATTATCGGGAAGCGAGAGAAGATCGTTCAGAGTTAGCGCAGGCACTGCGCCTCTCGTGGATGCCTAAAATGACGGAAGGTTTTTTTATGCGTGCGGAAAGTTTCTACAATTTTGCTTCTTACCTCGACAGTGTTTCCAACTTCTTGGCTTATGGCGGCAAATCACTTCATCATCAGTCTCATGGTGAGTCGTTCCTGGCGTTATTTCAGCATCGATTCTACTAGCCTATCCGGGTGCCACTCTGTATCAGTTTGAGGAAGACGGCATTCGGGAAGTTGCTTACCACGAAACAGATCACTACATTATTCTTCCATAGTTGGGGTTACTCAATGATTAGTTTAATAAAATATGCTGTAATTATATGGGCGTGGGGGTGTTGGGCGTGGGCTGTGTATAGTCAGCAGTGGATCTGGCTACTCCCATCTGTAATTCCATACATGCTCTACACGTCATTCGGATATCATCTTTGTAGTGGCATAGTTAATTTGGCCATCTAATTAGAGGTGCTATCATGCACCAAGAGATAATTAGGTGACAATATGACCAGAAGACCAAACCGAAATTTCAGCCCTGAATTCAGACTCGAAGCAGCAC